>Ga0302252_1000276_pt1 | contig 53125 bp, 71 predicted proteins | sample AAG_RA_Leu_MG_FD_193511 | JGI IMG/M metagenome (GOLD analysis project Ga0302252, IMG submission 193511) | Enriched activated sludge microbial communities from anaerobic digester in WTTP, New Holstein, Wisconsin, United States - AAG_RA_Leu | ecosystem: Engineered > Bioreactor > Anaerobic >... | reverse complement strand
GTTGTTGTTTTTTTTTTTTTTTGAAAAATCAAATACTTTGGAATCGAAACATCAAAATGCCAATAATTCTAATTAAATGAACGGTTTAGCGTGAAAATAACTCTTTGAGTTAAAATAAATTATTGATATCGTGCAGTAATAATAAAAAATAATGGAGGAAACATGAGCGATCTGACTGATTCCGAGAAACTGTCACTCCTGAGACGATTGTTGAGGCTGCGGTATCCGCTGCCGGTTTTGTTGCTGATGATGGTGGCGGTGATTGAACCACCTGTTGCGCACCGTGTGTATGCAGCATATTACAGACAGATGTAAGCGGCATGGTTTCAGGAAAGGTCGGAAGGGTAAAAACGAAACCTTCCGGCCTTTCATTTCAGGAGTATCTCGTTGAACTCTGAAATGCTGATATTTATTTCTCTCAGAATTTCCCTGACGAGCGGACGGGCAAGCACTCTGCCTTGATGGTGCGGGATAGTGGTCGTTCTCCCGTCACGGTGACGATAAAACGCGTGGCTGCCTCTTTGCCGCGTCTTTTCAAAGCCGAGAGCAAACAGTATCGTTTCCATTCTCTTCGCGTCGACGAGCGGAAGCCTGGTCATGCCGCGATTTCCACCTGATGAATACCTACGAATTTAGGGATTCGCGCCTTGCTTTCGCTGTCCATTTCCTCGATGCACAGCTCCACCACTTCCCTGATGTTGCGTTGCAGTTCGTCAAGGGTCTCGGCCTGGGTATGTGCGCCGGGGATGGTCGGCACGATGGCAACGTACATTCCTGTTTCCGTGTCACGCTCAATATAGGCCGTTATGGTCATCGACATTGGTCCGTTTCCTTTCCACCCTGATATATGTCCAAAAGGTTTTCTTCCAGTTCTTCGATGGTTTTCCCTTGAGTCTTATAGTCGGGAAATTCGTCGAACCATCCAACGAACATTCCGCCTTCATCAAAGAAGGTGAATTTCTCCATGCGGCGCATTCCTATTTCTGGTTTTCCCCGTCTTCTTCATCCTGAATCTTTTTCAGCAAATCCAGAATTTTTCCTGTTGCAATGAACTGTTTCGATTTATTCAGCTTCCCGATTTCCTCGTTCACGGTTTCGCCGATTCCCGGAATCAAACCCATTTTGCGGAAATATGCCTGAACAACTTCTTCTTCGGTCGGGGGGGCTCCGATTGCCGGAACAGTGCCGTGCGGATGCCAAACGGGTTGAGCCTGGTCCCCGATGGCTGGCTGGCGGGTCACCGGAAACATTTCCCCTTCGCCGGTCTCGAGCCACTTGTAATTGATTCCATCGCATTTGCGATATACCAGATCCCTATCAAATGAACCGCGTGAAATCCAACTTGAAAGCGTATTTTGTTTGACGCCCAAAAATTCGGATAATTGACCATAGGTCTTGAATCCATAGTGTTGTCTTAGGGCGTCCATAATAAATTTCACAGGTGCGATTATTTTATCTTGCATTTGCGAATATCCGGTATTATAGTTTTCTCGTATGCAGGATGACGGAAAAGAGAAAGGGTGAAAGTAATAAAAAACCAAGGAGGCCGAGAATGCCGAAAAAGCATATTGAATACCGGATTCACGAGCGTGGTTTCGTTTTCTACGAAGGTAATGCGCACCTTCCCCGCTTTTTCCGGGAAATGGCCCCTGATGTGTTGGCATTGCGTACAATGCTCCAGGAAGAATTTCCGGGAGAAGCCCTGGAGTTAGTTCTCGTTCAATGATTCATGGGCTTCCTTGAGCCACGAGATGAGAAGGCCAACTTGCTCGGGCGGTACAAGAATTATCGAATCTTCGTTTCCGGGGTCCTGCTGAATAATGAGGATGTCGCCGTCATCGTTAATTCTGACCCTCATCTGCTCAACTCGCTTGTCGAACATGAAATGTCTCCTAATGTCTGGTTTTACGGAAAAGCGAAAGGGTGAATATGCAACGCCGCATACAACAACTGTTGAGACGATGGCAGAAGGAAGCCGACAGGCTCACGGCTCACAATAAAAAGGTCATCGAGGATCTGGATCGTCAGAATCGGGAGAGGTGCACGGCGGTACGAGCCATAAGTGAGGCGCACGTCGCTGAGATATCCCGATTAATTGCTGAAGAAAACGCCCGTAATCACTCTCGCGGTCCTGTTCGGAAAGCATTGATAGCCCTTGTTCGGCGTGCGCGCATATGGTGGAGAAGGTTTCCGGACTGGCAACCTTGATGGACGCAATCAGGTTCATCTGGATTGTTTCCAGGTCCTGGCACTTTCTATCCAGCGCACAGATTTTTCGTTGCTGTTGCTCCATGATGGACACGAGTTTATTCACTTCAATTGTGACAAATTGCGGCAAGGCCATTTCAAAGGTCAATAGTTTTACTTTCAGAGCATTTATTTCCTCGATGAGTTCGTCCATGCGATTGTTCCGTTTTCGGTAAGTCGAAAATTATCAAAGAACATATACCACAGAAGGTGCTGAAATGAAAGAACACAAAGAATTTGAATCCACACGTGAATACGACCTGAAAGCAACTTCCAAAATGTTTTTCAGGTCCGGTCGACATGCGCGACCGTATGCCAGATATCGCGGCTTGCCCGAAGAGGGGTTTGCCAGATTCATTGCCATGAAGTATGTGCCGTTGCCCGGAAGTGAACCGGAACGTCGATATATCCAGGCTCTTGAGGATGACGGGTTGTTGGTCCGTTCATCGGTTGACGACCAGGAGCAGACTGCGTGAGGTGAAACCATGAACGAATTGGTGACGATGCAAAAGAACCAAGGGACCACTACAAGTCTGCTGGTTGCGGAAAAATACGGAAAGCGGCATGACAATGTTGTGAGAGATATCCGTAAATTGATGTCGATGCTTCCAGAAAATCGTCTCCTCAATTTTGAGGAGCGAAATTACATTGATGACCGTGGAAAAACGTATCCCTATTTCGTGATGACCCGCGACGGCTTCATGCTGGCTGTCATGAGATTCACCGGGGAAAAGGCGCTCAAAACTCAGTGGGACTTCATTGACGCATTCAACCGAATGGAGCAAATCCTCCTCAACCAACAAAACCTTTCCTGGCAACAGGCCCGCCTCGACGGGAAGAACGCCTGTCGGGATTTGACCGATGTGATTGGGGCGTTTGTCGAATATGCGGCCGGACAAGGAAGCCCGAATGCCCGGATGTACTATACCGTAATCAGCAAGTTGACCAACCAGGCGCTTGGGCTTATCAATTCCGCATCTAAAAAGCCGTTCCGCGATGTTCTGGACGGTATTCATCTATCTTTCCTTTCGTCGGCCGAGTATGTGGCGCGTCAGGCCCTCCTGGACGGCATGACGGATAAACTTCACTACAAAGATATATACAAGCTGGCACGAGAGCGAATTATCTCGTTTGCGGCGGCTCTGCCGAGACAGAGGATTGCCGCATGATTGCGCGGGGTAAAATGTGCTGCTGTTCGACAATATGTTGAACACTTTATCGGCTCATGAGCAATTCGCAAATGACAATTATTGGACAGTAGAAGGAGGAGGAATGAAGGGCGTGAGAAATGTTTACGGGGACCCTGAATATGTTCGCAGGCGGGACGCGCTGATTCCGAAGGCCGAGGAGATTTGCGACACGGTACTAGGTGTGGCAAAAAAGACGGACCGGGATGCGAAGTGGTCACGGCTGTTTATGAAGACCATGGACCGGTTGTGGAAACTGGAATCACTGAAGTTGAAGTAATCCCGTATGACGGCCGAGTTGCCCCGGATATCGTTCCGGCTGGAAGAGGCAGAGATGATGGAGATGGCGGAGGCTGTGTGATGGATGACGTCGTGAGCGTTCGGTTGGTTGATTGTTTGCTGGCGAAAGGCACACTTCGAAGCGCGGTGTACCGTGAGGGGGTGCTGGCGGTGTTCCGGTTCCGACGGACAGGCCGCGTAATCCCTCATCCGTATGAGATGGGGACGGTAGAGGCGGACGCTTACTATGCCGGTATCGAACGGGGTCATCACGAGTGGGCGAAGGTTTCGGTGGTGAGGGCGTGACTATGGCGATGTCGCAAACAGAAATACAGGCAATTGCCGCGGAGGTAGTGCGACTGCTGGCGCCGATGCTGGGGACTCAGGTTACCTCTCCTGCTCAACCCGCGTTGGACCCTGACCGGGTGCGCTATGAGGATTCGCAACTCCTTGATGCCCGGCGCACCATGACGGAAGCTGATTACGTGGTGTACCACGCCGACATTATGGCGGGCAGGGCGGAGACGCTGGGACAGTATTCTACGGCGTCCCGGCTTCGGAATCTGGCGCGGACGAAGGCGGCGAAGTTGGCGGCGCGGGAGGCGGTGTGATGGTTGTGGAGCATGTGCTTACTACTGAGACGGTGGTGACGGACCTGGCGGCATTCCGGCGGCTGTATCCGAATGCCCGAATAGTGGCCGTTGACGGTCGGGAGTGTTTCGGCGAGTGCTCGGTGTGCGGTTCCCCTGTGCTGGCGGGGGATGTTTATATGGAATGGCATGACGGTCGGCTTACCTGCGGGAGGTGCCGGAGATGATGCAGGTCGAGTGCATTTGCTGTGGGAAAAGGTTGCGCGAAAAGCCGTCCGGCGGGGGAAGCCGGGTGACGAGCGGCATTTGCGAGGCGTGTCTTGATGCCGTGTATCCGAGGTATGCGGGCCGGGTGCGGGCGTTGAGGGGGAGGCATTATGTTTGTAGTTGAACTTGAGGACGGGGTATGGCTCGCGCCGTGGACTGGCGACCCAGGGAGGACCCTGGATCAATATAGTGCTCGGAAATTCGTGACGATTCGGTGGGCTCTCTCAGCACTAAAGATAGCTCGTAAATTCAGAGCATTCCCGAACGCGAAAATTTACGAATGTTCCGAATAACACGCGGACGCGGTGAGGGCGTTGAGGGGGATGTTGTGAGACTTACGAAACAACAGAAACGGATGCTGGAGCGAGTCGGGGCGATGGAACCGGTGTCCATGGTGCGGCTCGGGATTGATTTGCGGAATATGCGGACGTGGGAAATTCTCCGGTCGAATGGATTGGTGGAACCGGTGGGCAAGCCGGGCCTTTTCGGGAGCAATTGGGGATTGTCGACGGCGGGGCGAGGGCATGTATTCCCTGCGTGACGTGCTGTTCTGGTGCCTGGTTTCGGCTGTGGCAAGCCCGGTTGTATGCTGCATTGCCTGCGGGCTGTGGCGGCTGTTCATGGAGCGTTTCGAGGATTGGCTGTTCAGGATGGGCGGGAGGTTCTGACATGGGAAAACGGAATGATGTGTTGGACTGGCTGGACATGCTGGGTGCGTTCGTGGCGGTGCTCTTTGTGATGGGGATACTGGTGGCTGTGCTGTTTCGCTGCATCCTGCAGGAGGAACGGCGCCAGGTGAAATATGACCAGTTGGCCGGAGATATGAGGACAGAGGCGAAGTATCGGGCTGTCCAGTGGTTGCGGGGCGGGCGGGATGACGGGCGCTGAGACGTGGGACGGGAATTGCCTGACGTGTCCGGATCGGTGGACGTGTCTCAGGGTTGAGCATTGTTCGATGGAGGAAAAGAGCGATGAGCGAGAACAAGTGGATTGCATGCGCTGACGAGATGCCGGATGCGTGTCTGATGGTGCTGACATACTCACCGGAGTCTTGTGAACCGGTGTGGCCGGCGAGTTTTGATGGCGAAACATGGGTGGATGATTACGGAATGCCGTTGGCTCCTCCTGTGACGCACTGGATGAATTTTCCGGACCCGCCGGAGGTGAAAGGAGCGTAGTTATGAACACGGCACGAGAATTTGTATCGTCGTATCAGGAAATGCTGGATGCGGTTCCGAGCAGAACAGCGGCGATAGAGCGGTGTTATCAGTTGGCGGGAAAGTCGGCCAAGGAAACGGCGTGGGAAATGGGAGTCGATTATTGTCACTTCATGCGAATGATGCGTGACACCGATCCATCGAACTTCCCACAGAACAAGACAGTGTTGCTGATGAAAAAAATGGGCAACACTTTCCCGCTGGACTGGGAAGCCCGCCAAATGGGGCAGGTATGTTATCCCTTTGAAATTATGGTGATTCTGGACGGGATTAAGGAGGCCCTGCGTTCCGAGGGTCGAACCGTTAATTTTTCCGCCCTGATGGGTGCGCTGGAAGGGGGATTTCGTGGCAGGCAGGGGTGATAAGAGTCGTGATGACGGAATGATATCCAGGGAGGAGCGGCTGCGGCTGATTCTGGCGCATAGGGAGGAGGTAAACCCCGACCTGCTGCTGACGGATTATGAGGTTGCGGCGATGCTGAACTGTTCGCTGATGTTCCTGCGAGACGGCCGGAAGGACGGACGCCGCAAGGGGAAGGTGCTGGACTTGCCTCCGCACAAGGTGATTTTCGGCCGCATGATCCGGTATCGATACGGGGATGTTGTCGCCTGGATTCAGCGCAGGGACGGCGAGGAGAAGGCAGCGTGAGGGGTATGGTGTGGGCAAGGCGGCCGCGGTACGGGTGACAGGTAAGTTTTCGCTTCAGTGCGACTGGTGCGCGGTGGCCAAGGAGTGTCCGGCGGAGCAGCGGGCTGATTGCAAGGCTCGGTCTTTTTTTACGATGTTCGACGAATTCCCGTACGTGTGCCCGGACCATGAGCCGATGTGGTGGCAGGGGATTGAGGGGTGCAGGCCGTGAAGTCAGTAAAAAGTGAAAAGTGAAAGGTGAAAAGAAAAAACGAGAGGGGGTGGGAGGATGGCGTTGACGGATGGTGATACGGTGAGTTTGGACAATTTGAAGGCCGGCGGGGCGTTGCAGTTGTTCCAGGAGGAGTTGGATAAAGTCTTGGAGAACATAATGGACCCGAATACCGAGGCGGAGCAGGTCCGCGAGGTGCGGTTGGTGGTGAAGATTCGGCCGGATAAGGACCGGTCGACGGCGGCGGTGGCGATTATTCCCAGTTGCAAATTGGCTGCTGCGGTGGCGCTGGGTACCCGGATGTTTTTTGGGAAAAAAGGCGGACGGTTTCTGGCGTGGGAGCACGACCCGGAGCAGATGGCTCTGCCGATGGGCCGGGAGGATGTGAACGTGGTTTCCGGTGGACGGGCTGAGGGACATGATGCGAGGAGTCAAGGCTAAGGCTATTCGGGGGCTGGTGTATGGCGACTGGGCCGTGCCGCGGACACGGCTGTACCGATCCGTGCGCGGGGTCCGGTGCAATCAGGGCTTTCGGATGAAGTATCTGAGGCTGAAGGAATATTTCAAGTAGAGGAGGGAACATGCTGAAGGAAGCAATTGAAAAGATACTCGATTTGGCGAAATTCGAATATTTCCAGGATTCGCAAGGGCGGGAATATACAACGAAGCAATTGAAACCGATACCTGAGCCTGTGGCGCCGTTGCTGATGGTGGATACGCTTCGGGGTCTGGTGGATTACCTGCGGAGCGGATTTGATGAGGAGGAAATCGGGCATGCATTGCCTGAAGAATCTGCTGGAGGAGAATTAATGGATTGCAAGGCGCTGAGAGTCGCGCTGCATGTTAAATCTCCCTATGCGGTGGATGCGTTTTTGCCTATCAGTGAGCCGTGGAAGGAACGCGTGGTTGTGGCAGCCGCGCAGTGGGGGCGGAGTCCGTTCCCGTTCGGGGTATGGATGGACCAGGAGAATTTTCTGATACGCCTCCAGGCAATGTTTGTGCGACCGAATCACACGGAGGAAGTGAACGACTGGCAGAAGGTGGTTGATGTCGCCGGTAAGGTTGTCTGTGAAGACAAGGCGGAGTTAACCGATAACGGCGTTGCCCAGGCGGTGACGGTTTCGAGGGGGGTTCGGAAGGAGTCCGGAATTCTCCTGCCAAATCCGGTGATTCTGCGGCCGGTCAGGACGTTCACCGAGGTAGAGCAGCCCGCGAGTGCGTTCGTGTTCCGCATGCGGAGCGAGCCGGTTACGCTGTCTCTTCATGAGGCGGATATGGGCGCATGGGAGATGGAGGCCAAGCAGAGTATAAAGGCATACCTGGAAGGCGAGTTACCTGGGGTACCGGTGTTTGTGTAATAAGTTTGGCCGGATGGGGGTTCCATGTTTCCCCCTCCGGCCGTTTTTTGAGGAGTCCGTATGGAAAAGAGCGAGGGGTATGTGACGCATCCCTGTCAGGGGTGCGAGGCGGGATACAGCGGTTGTGAAATGTCGTGCCGCCTGCTGGAGAAGTGGAATATGAAACATATAGGTGACGCGGATGGAAGTCTGTCCTGAATGCGGCGCGTTGTTGCGCCATGAGGGAGGGTGCTGTACCTGCCCGGCGTGCGGGTGGAGTCTGTGCGTGTGACCATGACCGATGAGCTGCTGACAATGGCCGTGGTAACCATCAGGAGCCGGTACGGGCGGGAGGTTGATATCACCGACAATCCGGCCGAGCGATCGCGGAGAGTTGCCGCCGGCCGGATTGTTGTGTCGAGTCGGGAGGTGGCGGCGCTGAAAGGCGCTCCCGCCCAGGCGGTGGTCATGGCCATGGATATGAAAAAAAGATTTCGCGGGGCCGAGGTGGAAAGCCTCGGCCCGAGCAGTGGGCCGTATCCGTGGGACGGGGTGGATTTGCCTCGGGAGCCTGAGCATCCGGAGGAGAGGAAGTGGTGGTGAGGGAAGTTTGTGGGCAAGATATGAGAAATATTCAAAATTACGGTGGATATAAACCAGAAGTAATGCGGCTAAGAAAAAAGTATCTCCACTTGCTAAAACGACTATTGAGAGAGTTCCCACAAAACACCATTGCAGATTATCAACATGATTACTCATGTTACGACATAGCAGTCATAAATATCTTTGGCGATGGCCGCCTAATACTTAGAGCCGAATATACGATGTTTGCAACCGGCCCCCATGATAGAGACCGCCATTATTCTTTTGCAGAATATTTACGACAAATGCCCCGAAAAAAGAAAAAACGTGAGGTCAAGTTTTTAATAGCACAATTTCGGAAAATATTATCGGCATAACGCTAAAGCGTGACCGCCTCGTGCGGTCCACAGCGTTGGTGTACGCCCGGCATGGGCGTGAACTTATGGGGTGCAAGTGTCGTAAGGAGGTTTTTAGATGGTTGCAGCACTCTTTGTAAAAACTGATGGCGCTTACTTCGGTATATCCGAAGAGTACCGCGAAATCCCGGAAATAGACGGCTGGATAAGGCGGCGGATGCGGATGTGCTACTGGAAACAGTGGCGGTGGTGCCGCACCAAGATTCGGGTGCTGCTGAAACTGGGAGTCCAACTTGGGACTTCCATCAGAGCAGGGCTGAATCGTGGCGGTCCGTGGGCCATGGCGCGCAGGCTGGCCGCCCAGCACGGTATGACCAATAAGTGGCTTGCGGTGCAGGGTCTCATATCTGTCAAAGAACAGTGGGTGAAAATCCATCACCCGGCTACGGCCCGGTAATTCTGTGAACCGCCCGGTGCGGACCCGCATGCCGGGTGGTGTGGGGAGGGGGAGAGAGAAGCTCCCCCTTACCCGATTATAGCGCATCAAACAACCAAATAAAGGAGGCAATTTATGGAAACCGTAAAACTACCACCCAATTCAGTGGAAGCAGAAATGGCGATTCTCGGAGCCTTGTTTTTAGACAATGAGGCGATAAAGGAAGTAGACCAAAAAATGCTTCCTAATGATTTCTATAGAGAAATACATCGAACGATTTACAAAGTTATGCTCGCGTTGGCGGAACGTAGCGAACCATGTGATTTAGTGACAGTTACCAATGAACTCAAAAGTTGCAATATGCTGTCAGATGTGGGTGGCGGTGAGTACCTGGCAAAACTCGTTGACTTTGTGCCGACAGCGAACAATTTGAGCTACTACATTGAGATTGTAAAAAATAAATCAATGACCAGAAAGTTGATTAACTCTGCACTGGACATAGTTTCAAAAGCTTGTAACAACGAACCGCTTGAAAATGTTCTAGATTTTGCAGAGAAAGCGATTTCCTTGATCAACTCAGATTACGCCGATCGTCCGATGCCTACTCAGCAAATGATCAGGCTGCCGAATTTTGCTTGTGTCAGAGCACAGGACATCAGTTATGTTTTTGCCGATCACTCAGGCCATATGGCAGATCCCGTAGTTATTGTCGGTATGAGAACCGGCAGAGAATTTGCCTACCAAGTAAGTACAGATGACGAGGCAAAAGAACAGGTTGATGGGATTTTGCGAGCGATGTCGATAATGCAGGACAGTGCTGGCCGTGCGCTATAACGGCTTGAGCGCAGCGGGCCTCTCCGCTGCCGCGTTTGGTTATAGCGCACATACCACCATAGGGACAAGGAAGTGAAGAGAAAACCACCATTTACAGTTGATTGCCAAGTTTGCCACAAACCTTACGCTTCGTTTTTGGTCAAGCTCCCGAAGCATTTTATTTGCCCACATTGCGGAGTCCCGCAGCAAATACATTGGCATGAATCGGTTTATTACACGCGCAAGCGTGACTACCCAGAAGGATATTGGAGGTAACAAATGCACTACAGGAACGGAAGAGAAGCAAAGAACGGGGACAGGGTTGTTAGCCTTGGCAATTGTGGCGGCGCAAAGGTTGAAGCAGTAGGCATTCTCGTAAATGCTGTAGCCGGGAATGATTTCTGTAACGGGCAAATTGTTACGATACACCCGTATGGCAACGGCAGTGCCACGGTGTCAGGAGCATGTCTGTGCGACTGCCTGCACGCAGATGATGTAGAAGCAATGCTGGCAGAAAAGGGGCTGGATAAGCGCCCCGAAGGGAAGTAAACGGTGGCGCACGGTCGAAGCTGGCCGTGCGCTATAACGGCTAGCGTGTGACCGGCTTGCCCGGTCCAAACGCTGGTTATCCGTTTGGGTAGCCAGCGAGAAAGGTAAATCACATGAGCAAAATTACTGAAGGGCCGTGGATCATCGGGACGGAGCCGGAAACATGGTGTGATGCTGGCGACGATGGCCGCACCATCGGCGGATACACTGGCGAGTTTGAGCCCACCGGAGACATCTACGTCGAGAACAATGATGCCGATGGGACTGTGACATACATCTGTCATGGTGTGCAAAATGGGGCAAACCGCCGACTGATAGCGGCATCTCCTGTGCTGCTTAATGTCGTTGAACGCCTCTGTTATGCGCTCGCTGCATCTGGCGTGGAGCCGGTGAAAGACAGCAACGATCCTATAGAGGCCCTTTTTTACGACGCAGCCGAAATTAGAATGATGGTTGTGGGGGAACAGGATGGAAGAGATAATCTTTGACCAATCTGGCGATTTCGAGGCGCTTTACGCTGCACAAGCATGGTGTCGGGAGCGAGGCATTTCATACGGCAGCACATGCGGACCCGACCCAATAGGGCTGCTGTATGGTGACTACTGCATTGCCAAGTGGAGAAACTTGACCGCCAAGGAGAAGAGAACCGTTGACGGCATCATAACTGGCGACAAGCGCAATGGTCCGGTCAGGATCAAAATGTACGTACCAGCAAGAGGATAACTTATGAATATACAGCCTCCACACTGTATAATACGAAAGGGTTTGAATATGGCAAGTTCTCAATATTCCAATAACAAAATGAGGTATTCACGGGATAATGAAATCCTGAAAAGACAGAATGTGGTTGACTGGTTAGTAATATTGGATAAGGAATTTGCCCTTCATCATTCCAAGAAAAGCACAAAAAAGGTCTATCGTGGATGGATCGTTGATTTCATAGTCTGGAAATACCGCACACATTGCATGGACGTGGCTGAGGCGGCGATTCGGAATTATCTGACATATCTGGCCCAGGACCGGAAAGTTTCGGAAAGCACGCAGAACCAGGCGTTCAACGCCCTGCTCTTTTTCTATCGCAATGTCCTCAAAGTCGAGCCCGGAAAGATAGATGCGGCCAGGGCGAAGCGTTCACAGCATCTATACGTAATTCTCACCCGAGATGAAGTTGCCGCCCTGCTCAATAAGTCATTCGGCGTCTACAAGACCATAAATTCCCTGATGTATGGCTGTGGACTCAGGATTGAGGTTGACTGCCTGTCGTTGCGGGTTAAGGACGTTGACCTTTCTGCGGGGAAGTTGAGCGTCTATGACAGCAAGCATGGCACCTCCCGAATTGTCGCTATCCCGAAGTCGCAAATAGAGCCATTGAGAGCGCAAGTCGCTGAGGTTAAGCGCATCCATGACTCAGACTTGGCCGAAGGATGGGGTGAGGTTGAGTTGCCCGGCGCCCTGGCGAAGAAATATCCCTCCTACGCCAAAGAATTCGGTTGGCAATATCTCTTTCCAGCCTCGTCACGGTTTACGGCTCCTGACGGAAAGCAGGGACGTTGCCATGTACATGTTACCGCCGTTCAGGAAGCATTCCGGGCCGCACGTAAAGCGGCCGGTATTAGCCGCCCTGCTACTCCCCATTGTCTCCGTCATAGTTTTGCTACCCACATGCTGGAGGATGGTGTCGATATTCGGCAACTGCAAAAGCTCTTGGGGCATGGCGATGTCAAGACGACTATGATTTACACGCAGTATACTCAGGGGGCCAGTGTGCGCAGCCCCTTGGATAGGCTCATCGACTCGACCGGAGACCAGTTGCCGGTGAGTCTCGCCGAGGATGCCCGCCGGTGGCTGGTAGCGTTTGCCGCGAAGCTCGGTATTTCACCTCCGGAGGCCGCCGGTCAGATTATTGCCATGGCGGCGCAGGGGGGAATTCTGTGAGCGATTTGAATATATTCCAATTTCCCCCGACCCGTTTCACTTCCAATTCACCATGGCGGCAATGGTGGCATCTCTTCTCGGAGGTCCTGGAGTTGGGTTTTGCGCTGTTGCTGAGGAATTTTCAGCATGCATCGCGTGAGACGTGGGATGTTGGCCAGAGTTCGGAGACGATGAACCGTATCCTCTCGGGGTTGGGGGCTGATGTGGGGATGGCCAGAGAGCATGTGATATCAGGGTGCAGGGAACGGGGCTATTATGATGAGCACTAAGGTTTTCCCGACGCTCCTGATTATTCTGGATGTGCTGGCAGCTGCCGCCTATGCCTGCCAGGGGTTGCACGAGTGGCGGAAGGTGGTGTATTGGGCGGCGGCCGCTGCGTTGACGTTTGTGGTGACGTTTTAGGAGGCGCTGATGTATTTCGAGTGGTTCCGATGGTATACCGGCACGGTGGACGATAAAAAGTTCACCGTGGTTGCTAAAAAAGCTCAGGTTCCGCGAGTAATTGTCCTGGGGGTATGGCAGTCTATTATCGAGCATGCGGCCACGAGGCAAGACCGAGGAAGTCTGGACGGTTATGATTTTGAGGAGAACGCGGCCTGTTTAGAAATTGAACCTGATGAGGTGGAGCGGGTTTATCGGGCGTTGGAAGAAAAGGAGGTTATCGCGTCTGGACGGCTGAAAAACTGGGAGAAACGACAACCCAAGAACGAGGATCCCACGGCGGCAAAACGGAAACGTGAGCAGCGGGAACGCGACAAAATTCGGGTAGAGATTGAGGAGCTAAAAGCCACTTTGTCACAACTGAAAGCCGGATGTCACGAGATGTCACAGAAAGACACGGCAAGTCACGATAGAGAAGAGAAGAGAAGAGAAGAGAAAAAGAGAGAACAAAAGACGCCTGCTAATAACCCAAGTCAGTCAGTACCGACAGAGCCGACAGAGGAGCCCCCGCAGGGGCAGGCGGACGGGCATGCGGAAATGAGCCACACGGAGCGGGTACTGCGGGATTGTGTGGAGGAAAAGCGGGGCTATCTCCGGGAAACATTCCCGGAGGCGGATATCGATCTGGAGCTGGAGGAGCTGGTGGCGAAGTACCGCGGTGTGACGATTGGGGCGGACCCTTGGCTGCTGGTTCTGCGCTGGTTCCGCAAGCTGCAACCGAATGAGCGAGCAAGTCCGGGGCCCGAACCGCTAGGAGGAGTGGTGTCTGAGTCGGAGCGGGTGCGTGAGGCGAACAGGCAGGCGTGCAGGGATTTCGCGGGGGTGAATGATGCGGGATGCGGATAAGGCTCGGTTTGCGACGGTGATGTACTGGTTGGCGAAGAAGTACCCGGTGGTCAAGGGGCGTGGTACAACCAGGGAGGAGGTTCCCCGGGAGTTGACTCGGGAGGAACTTGCGGATTGGTTTGAGGCGTTACAGGATCTCACTATCGAGCGGGTGGAACTCGGGGCGAAGTGGTACTACGGCCACAAGTCGTTTTTCCCGAAGCCTGGGGAGTTGCGAGAGGCTGCCGAGCAGGTGCGACTGCCGCCTCTGCCTTCACTGCCGCAACCGGAACGCAAACCTGATAACACTCCGCCGGACGTGAGAATGCGTCAGGTTGATGAGCTTTTTTGCCGGTTGGAGAGGAAATTCGGAACGTCTCAGCGTGCAAGGAGGGTAGGCCATGGATGACGTTAGGTTGTGCGGATACATCGGGTGCAGGAAACCCCTTGTTATGAAGCCTGAAGAAACGACCTACAAGTTCAGAAAGCGCCAGTATTGCGACAAGACCTGTTGCGGGCTGCAAAAGGGCGTGAGAAGCCGTGCTGAACGGGAGGAGTTGCCCAGAAAGTGCAAGAAGAAAACGAAGCCGGTTAAATGGCGACCTGTGCCTCCGGCTGTGGGATCGCCGCCTGTTGCGGTTGAAGAGGTGAGCCAGGAGTTACTGCGAATGAGGATGTATCGCGGAGCGTTGTTGTGAAAAAGTTGTTCAATATTTTATTGAACAATGAAAAGCTTTGATGTATGGGTGGTAGTAATTAGATTTCGGAGGTTGGTGATGTCGACCGAGAAACCATTGGACCCGAAATGGAAGATAAAATTGACAGAGTGTTTATCTGCTCTCGGATTTATCGATGTTCCGTTTCTCCAGTTGACGGTGAATGTGTCTGATGGCAGGGTAGCCGATGTAGTAATGCAGAAGCGGTATAAATAAAAAAGCGGTAAGTCAAAACCTGAAAGGTAACTGAGACCCGCACCATGTGGCCATGATTGGCTATTGGTGCGGGTTTTTTGTTTAAGGAGATTTATTGTGGCAGGTAGTGCAGATGGACAGACAAGCGTACCAGGACAAACGGTTCTGCCGGGAATGGCGGGAGACCTGGGGTACGATTCCGCGTCCGCAGCACTGAAGCCGTGGGAAGAGCGGTTCTGCTGGAAGTATGTCGAGATTGGTGTTGCTACTCAAGCGTACCAAGCCGTAAAGCCGAAGTCTACCTACGGTACTGCGCGCGCGGAGTCAGCGAGACTACTAGCAAAACCTAGCATTAAAGCCAGGGTTGCCGAAGTCCAGGAGGAGATTGGCCGGGAGGCCAGGGCGCTGGTGATGGGGTATCACCGGACGGTCATGACGACGGATCGGATTGATTTGCTCAACAAGGTTCGAACCGCCCAGTCGTATGACGACCTGGATGATGAGGCCAGGGCAATTCTGGAGTTCGAGCAGGTTTCGTCGAAGGATGGAGTGCGGACTCTGTTGAAGGTACCGACCCGGCATCAGTCGGCGGTGGAATTGGCCCGCATTACCGGCATGCACAAGGACAAGATGGAGCTGACCGGCAAGGATGGTGGACCGCTGGAGCATGAGCACCGGTACGAGCTGACAGACGACATGCTGGCCAAGATTGCGGCGGGGGGATGATAGGCGTTACTCAGCAAGAGGCGGCCCGGGAACTGTTGCGCCGGCGGAGAGCCAGGAATCACCTGGTTGATTTCTCCCAGGCGATTGAGATACCCGGCGCTCCGATGTCGGACGATCCCGACGAATGGCTTTTCAAGCCGGTGGAAACGGCGGTTGCCGTCCATCACAAGATTATGATGGAGGCGCTGAACGAGGTAGCCGAAGGACGCCTCAAGCGGTTGATGATGATGCTCCCGCCAGGGTCGGCCAAGAGTTCATACACCTCGGTGGTTTTCCCGTCGTTCTATCTGGGTAAATTCGAGGGGACGAAGATAATCCTGGCGTCCTACGGTTCGGACCTGGCGAAACGGATGGGGCGAAGAGCCCGGCAAATCATCAGGTCTCCGGCCTACAAACCGGTATTCAATTGTGGGCTGTGCTCCGAGACCAGCGCGGCGGATGAATGGGCGCTGACCAACGGCAGCGAGTATATGTCCTGCGGAATTTTGGGCGGGATAACCGGTTCGCGCTGCCAGGGGTTGATTGTTGACGACCCGTTCAAGGGGAGGCAGGAAGCGGACTCGAAGATTATCCGGGACCGCACCTATCAGGCATACCAGGACGATCTGCTGACGCGTCTGGTGCCCGGCGGTTGGCAGGTGATTATCACTACCCGCTGGCATGAGAATGACCTGGCCGGGCGGATCCTGCCGAGTGACTGGATGGGGGAGTCCGGGGATATCGTTTGCCGCGATGGAGAGACGTGGCGGGTTATTTGTATCCAGGCCCAGTGCGAGCGCAACGATGATCCGGTTGGTCGGGAGATTGGCGAGTACCTTTGGCCGGGCTGGTTCAGTGAACAGCACTTCGCGCAGTTCAAGAGGGTCGCGCGAACGTGGAATGCTCTTTATCAACAGATTCCGGCCGCTGACAGCGGAAGCTACTTCAAGGCGGATGATTGCCAGTGGTATGAGCAAAGGCCGAAGCATCTCAGGATTTACGGGGCTTCGGATTTCGCGGTAACGGCGGACGGAGGCGACCACACGGAACACGGGGTTTTCGGTGTGGACCCGAACGATGACCTGTACATCCTGGATTGGTGGTTCGGCCAGACGCAATCAGATGTTTGGATAGAGGAGGAGCTGGACCTTATCAGGCGGCACAAGCCGTTGACATGGTATGGAGAGTCGGGGGTTATCAGGCGCAGCGTTGAACCGTTCCTTTTGAAGCGCAGCCGGGAGCGGAAAATTTACTGCGATTTTCAATGGCTGGCGTCGATTACCGATAAACCGACCAGGGCGAGGGCGTTTCAATCCCGCTGGGCAATGAAAAAGGTTTTCCTGCCGGCGGGGAAAGACTGGGCTCATCGGTTATTGCGACAACTGACCAGGTTCCCGGCCGGGGCGGAGGATGACGGCGTGGATGTTTGCAGCCTGATTGGTCGAGCGCTGGATGATATCGTCGGCGCCAGTGTGCCGGAGGAACCGAAAGAGGAACGAAGGGATTACGGTTCAGAGGATGATGAATTCGATGACGACTGGAAAACAGCGTAGGCTCGAAAAGGAGACAGCCAATGCCTGAAAACGCAATAACGCTCACACAGGCGATTGCCTATTTCGAAGAGGCAGAAGAGTTGTCGCTGGATTCCCGCAATGTGGCTGAGAAGTGTCGGGACTATTACGACCACAAGCAATACACCGCTCAAGAGGCGGCCAAGATTCGAAAGAATAAACAGCCGGTTATCACCAAGAATCGAATCAAGCCCAAGGTAGATTTCCTGAAAGGGGTGGAACTCGAAACCAGGACCGACCCGGAGGCATCTCCTACCACTCCGGGCGATGAGAACGCAGCTCAGACCGCGACCGATGCGGTCCGGTACGTTTACGACAAGACGAAGTTTTCAAAGACCAAATCCGACGTGTTCGAGAACCTGCTCATCGAGGGGACCGGCGGGGTTGAGGTCTACTGCAAGATTGGCCGCAAAGGCGTGGTTGATATCTGCATCAAGCGCTATCATTGGGACCGGCTGGGTCGGGACCCTCACAGCCGTGAAAAGGATCACTCCGATACGTTGTACCGGTATGCCGTGGCCTGGATGGATTACGACCAGGCATTGGACCGGTATGAAGACCGGGAGGATATCCTGTCCGCGACGTTGAGCAGGGAAGGAGTGCTATCCAGCACGTACGACGATGCTCCTCGTGTTCGATGGGCCGATGCCAGACGAAAGCGCATTCGTGTTGTGAAGATGGAGGTTATGCGCGGTGGCGAGGTATGGGTGTTCGAATTCACGCGGGGCGGTTTTCTTGCGGATCCTGAGCCCTCTCCGTATCTGGATGAAGAGGGAGTTCCAGAGTGGTCGATTATCCTGCAAAGCGCTCACGTCGACCGCGAGGGCAATAGCTATGGATATGTCAAGCCTTGGCTGGATACCCAGGATGAAATCAACAAGAGAAGCAGCAAGCACCTGCATCTCGTTTCGGTACGGCAGACCTACAGCTCGTCAGGCGCTACGGAAGATGTCCAGAAACTTAAGACGGAACTGGCCAAGCCCGATGGCCACCTGAAATTCGATAAGGGGGAGTACGGCAAGGATTTCGGTGTACTTCCGACCATGGACCAGGCAGAGGCTCAATTCAGATTGCTGCAGGAAGCGAAGCAGGAAATTGATTCCGTTGGTGTCCATGCAGCCTTGGCTGGAGCGGAGGCGCGAGACATTTCTGGCAGGGCTATAGGAAAGCTGCAACAAGGCTCCAGTACGGAACTGAAACCGCTCTTCGAGGCCATTTCCCAGTTCGACAACCAAGTGTGCCGGGCCGTCTGGAACCGCATCAAACAGTTCTGGACCAGTGAGAGGTGGATCCGGGTTACGGGCGATGAAGACGCTCCGAAGTGGATAGGCCTGAACGTACCGGTCACATTCGGTGAGAAATTGGCGGAAGAGAACAGTGGTGTGCTGCCGCCAGGAATGGAGGGCGATCCGAGGCTGAATGTCAAGGTTGGTACCAGGAACAACATCGCGGAAATCGATGTGGATTTCAAGATTGTGGAAGTCCCCGACGTGGTGAATGCCATGCAGGAACAGTTCGAGGCCCTGACAGGCATTTATCCATATCTTCCGGAACACATGAAGCCGGTTGCCTTTGAAATGCTGGTGGAGTCTTCATCGCTTAGAAACAAGAAGAAGTTCCTGGACAGGCTGCGTGGTGGTAGTGAGGACCCGCAGGCCAGGGCCTCTGCCGGGTTACAGGCGAAGATGGCGGAACTGCAAGCGGCGCTGCTTCAGGCCAAAATCGATATGACAAACGCGGAGACGGAGAAGATACGGGAAGATGCCGCACAGTCACATTCGGTGAAGGTCGTGAAGCTGATGGAGGCGCTGTATTCGGCGATGCAGACGGCGCAGGTTGCTACCACGGCCCCTCCTGGGACGACCCGGGTTGCGGACCAGATAGCGCTTTCGGCGGGATTCGAGGACCAGAACAAACCGCCTATCTACCCGCAAGGTTTAAACGCGCCGGCGCAGGTGACCAGGATCGGCTATGAACCGGAACGGAAAAACACCTCTCCCATGTTTCCGCCGCAACCGGTAGGCCCTGGTGAGGGGATGATGCACGGGATTGAGACACAAAGGAATGACGGAGTGGTGTAGCCACAAAAAAACAGGAAAAGGAGAGAAAACAATGAAGAAAGCAGGATTCATCATGGCAGTATTGGCAATTCTCGTAGTTGTTTGCGTCCCGGCAATTTTTGCGGGAAATGTTCACAAGGACGGAAAAGGGGCGGTGATGGCGGATATCTTTACGCCAACGAGCAACACATCACTGTCCCACACCAAGGCCGATGTCACCTATACACCGACATCTGGGGCCAAAAAGGTGAGGTTCCAACCGTCCGCGGCGATAAGCTACAAGATTAACGGCACCGGGACTGCCTATCCTGTTGCCGCAAACGCCAATGAGGGACCATTTGGCCTCGGCACTCGAACCGGGGTGGGAGTCAAAGTCTCAAGCATTGTGTTCACTGGCAACAGTTCGGCCACCAAAACAATCTACATCCAGGAGCAATGAAAAGCTCAAAGAGACAAACCATAAAGGGTCGCCGCCGATAATCGGGCGGGTGTCGTCCACCGGGGAAACCAAAGGGACGCGGAAAGGAGCAGTACGATGCAAGACATGAACGACATTCTGAACCCACCTTCAGGAGAAACAGAAACCGTAACTACGGCGGAAACAGCCGAAACAGTCGAGAACACTGCATCGGATAAAGAGCAGGATATTACGGGCGAAACAACTCAGGTCGCCGCTGAGACGAAAACCGATGCAAAGGATGAGCTTGCCGCCCTCACAAAGGAGCGCGAGCGGATCCGCAAGAAAGAGGCGGAACTTGACCTGGCATGGGGAGAGCTTGAAATCGAAAGAAAACGGCTTGCCTCCCAGGAAAGTCAAGCTTCACCGGAACAGACAGGAGAGACCAAGGCGGAGAAAAAGGACCTCCGGGCGGAACTGAGGGACCTGAACAAGCAGTATAGAACGGCGCTTCAAGACTCGGTTCTCGATCCCGAGGACGAGGAAACGGCGAAACTTGTCGAAGAACTGGAAGACAAGATGGAAGAAGTGCGCATTGCCATGTTGAATGAGGCGCAGCGCACCATGACCAGCCGGGAAAAGGCCGATTCGGATTACCGGTCCACCTATGCCGCCTTGCATGATGAGTTTCCGTTTCTGGCTCCGGACCATCCGCAAGCCGACGCGGATTTGAACGATGACATCAATACCTACATCACCGGCAGGATTCAGAAAGGTGATTCAAGGCACGAAGCCCTTGAGAAGGCGGTCAGGCGGTTTGCGCCTGCATATGCGGAGCGTATGGGTATCAGTACCGCCTCCGTGGGTGAAACGGACGAGAAGAGAGGGGAGCCCGGCGTAGACGTGACAAGGAAACTGTCAAGAGGCGGATTTTCCGAAGTCAGGAGCGCCGGGAGGACACAACGACAAAAAGCCTTTACCGGGCCGACCCCCATGGCGGCAATACTGGGGAGCAAAGCCTAGGTAATTGACCTTTGCGGGATAACTACCCGCCAGGAGATTACATCATGGGTGAAACAACTATATCAACAGCAGAACGCGTCTCCCAGTGGGATGACGATTTCTTTACCGGGTATGTCCGCAGTAACCGCTTCAAACGGTACATGGGGACGGACGAAAACGCAATCATTCAAATCAAGGAAAACCTGACGAAGAAAAAAGGGGATGCAATCACTATCAACCTGATTGGCGCCCTGGACGCTTCGGCAGGCCCGAACGACGGTTCAACCGACCTGGTAGGTCACGAGAAGGCGCTCCCCAACGACGGGCACAAAATCACCGTCAAGGTTGTCAGGGATGCTACCGTCGTAAACAACCTGGAAGAGCAGGCGTCACCAATCGACGTACGGAACGCGGGCAAGGTTGCTCTGAAAGACCTGGCCATGCGCTACCTACGGAATGGGATTATTACCGCGCTGCACAAGATAAACGGCGTGGTGTACGCAAGCGCAACGGAAGTTCAGAAAGACGCCTGGCTTACGGATAACGCCGACCGTGTGCTGTTCGGTTCCGCTAAATCGAACAACTCCGGAAACGACCACTCCGCCAGTCTTGCAAATATCAATTCGACTGACGACAAGTTGACTGGCCCTGTCATCGAACTCGCCAAACGCATGGCGCAGACCGCGACCACTGCCAACGGCGACGGCATCAGGCCTTACACCTATGGGGAAGACGAGGAAACCTTCGTCATGTTCGTTCCATCGTTTGCCTTCCGAGACTTGCGCGCCTGGATGGTGGCGAATGGGCACTGGGATCAGGCCCTGGAGCGGAGCGAGAAGAATCCCTTGTTCTCCGGCCCCACCTCCATCGTATGGGACGGTGTAATCGTGCGTGAAATACCGGAAATTCCGGTGCTGGACGGGGTGGGTGCTGATGGTATCGACGTGGCCCCCTGCTTCCTTTGCGGAGCTCAAGCCTTGGGTATCGCTTGGGCGCAACGTACCAAAACAACTGTCCGTAAGGAAGACGATTACGGGTACCGGCAAGGCGTGGGCTTCCAGGAACTCCGCGATATCGACAAACTCCAGTGGGGCCAGGGCGGGGCGAATGCCGTTGACTGGGCGGTGTGCACCGTCTACGTGAGCGGAGAAGCCGACGCCTGAGAATCAGTAGTAGTACGATGAAAACGCGGGGAAGGCGCAAGACCCTTCCCCGCGACAATAGGGACGGAATCCATGACATTCTCTGAAATCGAGGAACTGACACGTTACGAAATATGTGATGAGACAGGAGCGTCACCAGGAGACTTTCGGGTTAAGCCGTCACAGATGCTGGCCTATGCCAACGAGGCGGAGATGGAAGCGTGCCTTCGGTCCCGTCTGTTGCGTGATTCCTCCACGCCTGCGATTTGCCAGGTCGCAATCATAGCCGGTGTTTCCGTCTATGATTACGACCCTCGCATCATGCTGGTTCTCAGGGGCAGGATGACAGGCGCAACCGACCCGCTGGTAAGGATAAGCCATACCGTCATGGACGATCAGCTTCCAGGCTGGCAAGACATGACCGGAGAAGTAAAAGCGTTTGTTACAGGAATGGACACGGGGAAAATCCGATTTGACCGAATACCCACGGCTGCCGGTCTTCTCAATCTGACAGTGGTACGAGGACCGCTAAATCAGATGACGGTGTCCAAGGATTCACCGGAGATAAACAGCCGCCTGCATCAATATCTAATCCTCTGGATTAAACACAGAATCTTCAACAATCAGAATTCGGAACTGTTCGACAGAAACCGTTCAGATATCCACCTGGCGGAATTCGAGCGGATATTCGGGAAGCGGCCCGTCGACCCGTATGACATTTTTGCGGCCATGGAGTTTACAGGCAGCGTTCCTGGTGTGAGTTGTTACGGGGAAGACTACTACTAGGAGATTGGCATGCCCACCATCACCTACAAGCAATACGGCCGCAACAACGTAGACAATGCGCTCAACGTCGGCGCTCCGGTCCCGAATATCCGGCAGTTGATATTCACTGAGGCGAAAGACTTGGTGAACGCGGACCCGGACAACGGCGGCGGGTGTTCGCTCCGGCCCGGATTCCTCAAGCGTTACAGCGGTAACGTGCGGAGCATGTTTGCAAATGACGATATCATCCTGTTCCACGAGGGGACGGCGCTGAAGCGGTTCAATCCCGATACCTTTGGTTCCACGTTCCTGAATATCGCCGTCGATGATGAGGCCGATATGGCCTATTGCGACGTAAACGGGCTGATTGTCTACAGCGACGGAACGCTTATCCGCAAAATATACCAGGGCGCAGACTATGCACTGTCCGCGGTGTCGGGTGCATCCAAAATCCAGACGCCGGCGGGAAGGAGTTTCGCCAGATTCAAGATGCATCTCCTTGTCGGCCAGGATGACGGGTTTGTCGCCACGGATCCGGAGAGCGTAGACGAGATGGACAGGAACAGTTGCTATTTCCCTCTCGGCGGCCCGGCCATAGAAATTATGCCGGTTGATGACGGGTTGTATGTGTCTACGGATAAATGCGTGAAATTTATTGCCGGTCATGGTCTACCTCAATGGTTGCAACCTGGTGCGGTCGATACCGCGTTTAACTATCCGGCGCTACCGGGCACAGGGGTTCCAATCAAGGTGAATATGACAGGACTGAAGGATGTTCCGGGAAAAGAAGCCGTCATGTTCGCCACTGAGATGGGTTACTGCTACGGATTGCCCGGCGGGATGCTTATTTCTACTGAGGCAAAGGTTCGCCCGGGAACGTTCACGGCCGGTACCGCGGTGTTACGCGAACTGAACGGCATGCGCCATTACCTGGCGGTGTTAAGGACGGCTGCCGGCGCGTTTCACGGAGAGGTGGTGAATGTAAAGTCCCAGGGCGCTGCGAGGTATACCGGATACAATTTCCGGTCCGTCGTGTGTCACAAGGGAAGATTTTTCGGTTGTAATTCGAATGGCATATACGAAATTACCGGGAAAACCGATGACGGGACCGCAATCGAAGCGTCAGGCACCAGCGGGGTTTCGTCATGCGGAAGCGATTTCATCAAGTATTTCCCGTATGCGTATCTGTCGGGCCGTTGTGAAGGGGAAATGGAATTCTCTCTGGCGGTTGACGAGCAGGCTCCCTGTTCCTACCCGGTCACCTTCGCCAAGGGACGGGAGGGGATTCACCGGAAGCTGAGAAAACTGGCTCAGGGCATCTCGGGCGGACAGGCTCAGATTTCCTGGAGAAACGTGGACGGGTGCGATTTCTATCTCCAGCAAGCAGAATTGGATGTTCTGCCGACGAAAAGGAAGGTGAGGTAAATGGCTGACATCGACAGCTTTACCACATATGTCCAGGGAAAATTAACGGATGTCATTGGTGCGGCGGAGTCCGCGGTTGGCGACCTGGAGAACATCGCGGAGGGATACGTCGACTTCTTCACCTTCAATCCACTCCCGACATACGATGATTCGGACCAGATGGTGAACTATACCCCGGCGAACGTCACCATGGACACGGTTACTCCGTTTGCCTCACCTACTGCTCCGTCGTTTGATGCGACCATTACGCCTCCCACGGAAACGACCATCGACCCGTTCGACATGACAGAGGCGAACGCCGCACTTGCCGGTTTCTCTCCCGATTCCTATGACCCTTCAGCCGTGAGCGGCGAGATAGCGGAGCTGGCGGCGAAGGTGCTGACATTCATCGACAGCGGCGGCCCCGGTATCAGCGATGCGGTACAGACGGCACTGATGAACAATATGAGGTCGCGCGATCTCCAGACCCTCGATGACGTGCTTCTCAGAGTGCGCCAAGAAAACTCCATGTCAGGTTGGCCGCGCTCGAACTCCCTCACCGAGGCGGCGGAGGCCGAGCACCGGAATAAGTATCAGGACACCTACGATAACCGCAGCAGTGAAATCCTGGCGCTGATGGCCGAGCGGGCGCACCAGACAGCCATGAACGGGCTGAATGCAGGGGTGCAGTTGACTCAGATAAAGTCGGACCTCCAGAAGAGTATATGGGGCCTGTACTACTCTCTGCAGGGCCTCATCCTGGATGAGTTCAAATCACTCCTTGGCGCGGAGCAGACCCGGGTTGAGACGGAGTTGCGGAAGATCCTCGGCGATTACGACATCTACAAGACCCGCCTCATGACTGACCGGCAGGTAAATCTTGAAGTGTTCAAGGGTCTCTCCGAGGGCGAGGAAATACGCGTCAGGGCAGCGACAACCCTTGCCGCGGCAAAGGCCGATGTCGGGATCAAAAACAATGAGCACCTGTTGCGCGCCGCCGTGGAAGAGGCCAGGGCGCAGGTTGAAAAGTGGGCCAAGACGGCGGACCAGCTCACGGAACGCGGCAAGGCGAATATACAGCAACTCGTAAGCGAAAATACCGTGCGGATGCATTCGGCAATGCAGCAAGCCGAATACTACAAAGGGCTGATTATTTCCTGCGCACAGATGGTCAGCACCATCCAGTCAAAGAAGACCTGACATGGGAATACTGCCTGATTGGCTCGGAGAGGGCGGTTTCGTTGCGGTTACCTCCAACCCTCCCGCAGGAGCCAGGAGTATAGCTTACGCCCGGAGACCTGCGGCCGTGACGCTCCTTTCGTTCTCCGATGTTGCCCGGTATCCGGCACGACCCTTCGGCGCCGGCTATCTCGGGGTGACCAGGACGGCCGGAGTTAACGCGGTGTCATATCTGGTTTCGGCCAGGTTCCCGACCGCACCCACGACGGCTCGACTTCTCGTTGCAACATCGTATCCGCCGTCCGTTTCCAACCTTTCATTCCAGTAGGAGGCGCCATGTCCGCCACTATTCAATTCCAGATTCCAGCACCGGCCGCAGGGGAGGATACCCCGGTCTCCGTGGTCTGGTACGATTCGGAGTTTGGCACCCTGTTTTCCCAGATTGGCGAGGAACTGATCGCCAACCTCACCTATGACGCAGAGACGGAACTGTACTCCTGGGAGTTGGCGGCCGCCGATACGTCCCGCTACCAGCTCATCAAGACCAAGAGCGCGGGCGGGATCGAGTCGTTCTCCGGCGCGTTTCTCCCCCCCCTGCCGAGCAACCCGGCCCTGCAAAGCCTGTACGGTTCAGCCAAGGAGTTCGGCGCCGCCACCTGGAGCCAGGGCGACACCGTGGAGATGACCATGGGCCGGGACCAGCTCGTGAACGGCGTCATCCTGGAGCCGGTGACCCGGACAACCACGGTGGACGCCAACGGACAGTTCACGTTAACGCCGGACAAGGGGGCGGAGGTGACCGTCCAGGTCAAGAACGCCTCGACCGGCAAGGTGTATTTCGCCAAAACCTTCGTGGTCTCCGCTGACGACCAGAAAAATATCAAGGACTACTGATGTTTGCTCTGCCCAAATGGATAACCGACATCAAGAAGCTGTTTGGTACGGCTGATGGGAAGGTGCTCGGGCGGGTCAATGGGGCGTGGGAGTTTCTTACGTCGTTCACGCCGTCTGCTCATAAAACGAGCCATGCGACCGGCGGGAGCGATGCGCTGTCACCTTCTGATATCGGTGCGGCAACGGCAGAAAACGAGCATACTCACACGAACGTGGCGAGCCTTGCCAAAATCGGGGAGTCGGGCGGAGAGCCGACCTGGGATGGTGGGGAGTGGCCCGGGGGTGGATCATGCCCTGATTATCTCTTGCAAGATAGGGGAATTATATGAGTTCGGCGGCGCAATATGCATCTGTTCCAGTGACCGCAATGGCGCAAATCAGCGCAGCGAATACCAACAGGGACGGAACAGGGACACTTGTCACGGTTTTGACGGCTGGCAGTAACGGGACCCGCGTGGATGATATCTCCATCGTTGCGGCCGGCACCGTGACGGCCGGAGTAGTAAGGTTGTTTTTGTATGACGGTGCAAATACCATGCTTTTCAAAGAGATACTGGTTACGGCAACAACACCGTCCACCACCACCGCAGTATGGTCGTACCCACTCAGCAATTTGGCCCTAATACTGGCAAATGGGTGGAGCATCAAGGCATCTACCCATAATGCCGAAACATTCAATGTCTGCATTACCAGGGCGGGGAACCTATAATGAATGAAGGCATCTTTATTGGGTTCGCGAAAGCTAAAGACGCAATCAGCCAGGCAGGCCCAGTTTCTCTTGCTCAGAACGCAAGTACTACAGTGGAGGGGTTAACGGTTTTGGGGGTCAGTGAATACACTGCCGGGAGCAACCAGACTCCGACCATGACCAGTAATACGGCCCCATCCGGTACTGTTTCAGCCAGCACTACCAATGGCAGCACCTATGATGCTTTTAAAGCATTAGACAAGAGTAGTTCTACTTCGTGGATGGCGACGGCGTTCCCAGCATGGTTGAAATACGACTTCGGTTATACAGTCAAGATTTGCAGTTATACAATAGATTCTAGAGCACGAACTGACCTGGCACCAAAAACATGGACACTTGAGGGCAGTCTTAATAACACAGACTGGACAAATCTTGATAGTCAAAACAATATCACGTCATGGGGTATTATTAATACTTATAATATAGCATCTCCAGGTAGTTACAAATATTACAGAATAACAATCACTGCCGGAATTAGTGGCAGTTACGTTACGATTGCTGAGTTAAGTTTAAACTCGGCCTCATCCTATCAATGTCTAATACCAAGAACTGACTATCTGGTTAGCAAAGACTACCCATCTGGTAAACAGACATTGACAGTTAAAAGGTTGAAGTCGGGAGCGGCAAACATGGTCATAGACTATCTTTAGGCTGGTAATAACATGCTCTCCTTCTTCACATACGAATCCGGCGTTGCTCCCGTGGTCCGTCTCCGCAATTCCCTGCGCCAGTATTGGGATTTCACGGCATTGCAATGGGTTAACAGCCAGAGCACGGATACACGCCTCAACTATTCCGAGTCGGCCAACGGTGATGGGACCAGCCTATATACGGTGGATGTCCCGGTTCCGACGGGCGGGCCGTTCATCCAGGAAGCGGTTATAGTATCAACCGGCGAGGTTCTCGCCTGTGATACCACGGCCATGGACTCTACCTTGTCGGAATCCGTCACCCCTCCGACGGTTGCGGAAATACGGGCAGAGATGGACGCCAACAGCACCAAACTGGCAAACCTCGATGCTGCCGTATCCTCCCGTTCAACGTATGCGGGCGGCCCGGTTGATTCTGTGCTCGGCTCCATAGGCGGCAATGTGGCGGGTTCGGTGGCGAGCGTTACGGCCGCGGTCACTGTCGGAACCAACAACGACAAGACCGGCTACAGCCTATCGACTTCCGGGATTCTGGCAATCTGGAACCAGGCCACAGCCGCGGCCGGGATTCTTGTCAATACCTTTGGGGCCAAGCTCCGGGACTGGGTGCTTGGTAGCGACAGTAAGGCTCTTATCTCCGCCGATGCTCAAGACCTCTCGACAACCCTCAAAGTTGATGCCAAGGTAGTCGGGGATAAGACCGGCTACGCGCTGACTGCGGCCTATGATGCGGCCAAGACGGCGGCCTCTCAGGCGAGCGTGAACGCAATACCGACAACTCCGCTTCTTGCGGCAGACGCACGGCTGAACAACCTGGATGCTCCGGTCTCAGGGATTCCAACGGCTCCGCTACTGGCCTCCAACTATACAGCCCCGGACAACGTATCTATAACGGCTATTCTTACCGCGCTGCAGAACGCTACCTATGGGCTGGCCCGACTGGACACCGAGATTGACGCCATCACCACGGCCCTATCGTCTCTCTCAACCAATACCGACATGCAGACGCTTCTCGGCAGGCTGACGAACGCCAGGGCGCTCCTGATTGACAATCTCCAGCACCTCACGGCGGAGCCCGGCCTCACTGCCGAGCAGGTAAGTATCATTACCGCCGCGAGGGATGAGGCGAGGCTGTCCAGAAAGATGCAGACCAACAAGGCCATAATAGCCAATGACGGACTCTCGGTAACTATTTATGACGATGATGGAGTAACGGCATTGTGGACATTCTCAATCCCGGACAACAAACACAGAATACCGGCGTAATCCCGGTAAAAGAGCAGATACTCGGCGGGCATGAATACCTTGGGTATGCCCGTCAGCAGTTGGCTGGGCTGGAACGAGACCGATTGGCAACCGGAGCGCCGATATTGTCGGGTTACATCTACCCCACCGGCGGCATCGAAATCTACATCAGGGCGTCGAAGTACGGTCACCTCATCCGTATCACCGAGGGCGAAAGCGGCTTTATCTGCCACCCTCGGGACACCACCAATCCCGGCGGGGCGAAATCAGGCGGAGTGGCAATCACCCCGACCTATCAATACCCGCTCGTAGACGACGATCACGGCAGCCGCGTGTTGACGTGGAATGGCGAAGGGTGGGAGGTTTCGTCGGAGGTAGAGAACTATGGCAACCTCGATTGGGTGGGGCCGGATGGGGAAGCGGTATCGTGGCGAGGCCCGGCAGGACGGCAGTTTGCCATGGACCGTCTTCTGTCGTTTCCCGGGTTCACCGAATGGGACGGAGCCGACCCGGAACACGATTATTACACACCGTACCGCAATTTGGTCTACCAGGGTGGCGATGCAGTCAAGGAGTTCCTTCCAGGCTACAAGGTATTGGGCGCAGCACTGGTCGGAGGTTCCCTTGTTTGTGTGGTGGGCGTTGACTATACGGGCACTCCGAATCCGGACGGCGGGACAGGTGGCTTCTATGATGAGGTATATATCGGCGATACAAGGATAGGGTGGCAGTCGACCTCCCGCCCGACAGTGCCGTGGTTCTTCGATTCAACAGGGCGGGTGGCGGTGAGTGGTAACCGCAAACTGACCATTGCCGAGGATCTCACCAGTGTTTCCGTTGAAAACCTGGACTCGGGAAGCGGGACACAGACCAATGAATACACCGGATCGAACAATTGGGGGGTCACGAAAACCGGTTCGTGGCCCGTGTTCAGGGATTACTCCGATACCATTCTCCAAAACATATCTCTGACACTATCTTTTGACGAGGGGTCGGTGCACACAGGCGCCAGTGATGAAGATTACGACGATCTTCCTATCATGTATTCCGGCACACCTCCCAACCTGTTGACCGTTACCGGGCCTGATGCGGCCACGGTTGGCGCGGAATATGACTATACCATCGCGGGTTTGGAGGGATTCATCCCGTGCGATGAATACGAAATTGAGTGGTCGTTCACCGGCGGCACCATAGTCAACGGGAAGATAACATCGATAACCGGATGTGGAACTGAAACGATTACGGCGACTGTTTCCGGTGGAGGTTTCGAGTTATCCGGGAGCAAGAAAGTTCGGTTGCCGTCGGGCATGTGGGTGACGGATGGATACGAATATGGCCCTGACCTTTCCACGTTAAACAGTGGCGTGTATACCGTCGTTGTTTCAGGGGAATATGAATATTCATATTTCCAAGGCACCGACATGAACATCACCGTAACCACGTTCACGACCGATTTTCCCACCTCCAGTGAACCGAGTTGCCCCGGTTGCCGATCTGTGACTGGCGGCGGAACGGATTATTCGCGCGGACCTGGCGAGGATTACACCTATTCCGGGACGACGCATTATGCCGGGTCGACTTCATGCTGCCCCGGTTCGCGGCAGGGTACGTCATACGATGCATATTACAAGCTGTTCTGTATATCCCGTAGAAAGTGGGTGTGCCCATGATGTCCGAAGGAGCGAAAAGGCTGGAGATAGCCCTTTCTCTCAGCGATCCGTGTGATTATGAGGAGTTTTGCGAATCATGCCTGAAGGAAGGTATTGAACCGCTTCCCATACTGGAATACGCACAGAAAATGGGAATTGCAATGGTTGCCGTGCGACGCTTCCCGAACGATGATCCTATGGATGCGTACATGAGGCTCGTAACAAGCAAGCAATTGCCCACTCTACCCGTTCCGGAATCCCGGGAGGCGATACGCCCACCTGAACCGCCTCCTCAAAAGAGATGCTGCGGCGGAGGCAAGGTGCGATGACGGTCCAGACCTGCGAAGGTTCCCATTATACATGCGGCAAAAAACAAAACTGGCTCACGGGAGGGAGTTCCGACCAGGCCGTTTCGCAGACCCGCAATAACAAGATTTCGTTCATGTTTGGAGAAACGGAAATCGTGGTTGTCTCTCAACAGCGCAATTTCAGTATCTCCGTTGATGATTCATGGTCATTGGATGACGGGTTTCTGATGAAGGATGAAGACGGCAACTTCTTCCAGTGTGGCGATGTGACAAACGACGCAAACGGCAGCGTATCGGAATCGTATACCTACATCACCACCCTGGCTCATTTTATCGACACCAGGTATCACAACGGCGTCTTTACCGAAGTCAAGGACGTGCTCACGTTTTCTGATACCGGGGAGATGTGCGGATTCAAGGAGACGTGGGGTATTCATTGGTATCACAAGTTTGTAATAAATGACTGCTCAATCCAGAGGACAACAACGCAATACGTTGTTTTGGCAGGGGTCAAGACCGTCCTTAAAACCACGGTTGAGGCAATACCGCTCTACTCTACAGGCAATCCCTTGATCCTGGTTTTCCCCAATCCTCCATCGGAAGCTACCCCGTGGTTGAATTGCGATGACATCAAGGCACATGGATTCTACGACTACCACGAAGGTGGGCCTCCGCCTGGAGGGAGTCAGCGCATCGAGGAAGACGGGGGAGATGATTTTTACTGGCCGGAATGGTGCCGGAATATGGGCATTCTCAATTCAGCCGCCGATGCAGCCATGGCAGCCGAGAGGTACCTGACGTACTATCTGGCCGCTCCGGACCCCGGCACTGAGGCAATAACCAACCCCGGCATATTCTCCGACTCGACTCCCTGCGCATCAATCGCCGTCGACCACGAGGGCCGGGTGTTCTACTCGCTGACGCTGGCCGGTAGTAACTACAATCATCTTGACGACGGCGACCTTATGCAACTGTTCCCGTATTTCTCGGCAGACCCGAAATTCTATCCGGTGGGGTTGATATGACGACAGTGCTTGTCATCTACGCGATGTATCTGCTGGTTTCCGTATTCGCCACTTACATCATTACAGCGGTGCTGGTGAAGGGGCACCTGTTCACCTATTTCCGGTGCCGCTTTCGGATGCGGACCGTGTGGCTCATCAAAGGTCCGCCAGGTGACAGACGGCATCCGATTGATTGCCGGTTGTGTACCGGAGCATGGGTGTCGGCGGCAATTACCATGACTGCGATCGGGACTCTGTGGGCCGTGCGCTGGTGGGCCGGGCTGTCGCCCGCTCTCGGGCTCGTCGGCATGATTGCGCTCCTGGCAGGTTTCTTCCTGGTGTATGGTGGGTCGTATTTCCTTGCCACGCAAGAGAAAGAGTAATTATAATGTTCAACAATATATTGAACACCAACCATAGAAGGGGGTGGAGAGATGGTAAGACAGAAAATACCCGCGATAGATGCCCCGTATGAAACCGACCCGACAAGGATTGCCGACACGTCTACCTTTACCGGCGGGGTGAAAGGATTGATGGGCGCGGCGGTTGGAGGTATCGCCAACAGCAACCTCAGGACCGGCCGTGCACTGCGCAAAGGAATCGGTGATTTTCTGTCCATCGGCTCGAATGAGGGGAAGCCATTCTATGCCCATTGGGATCCTGCGCTGGACCCTGCCAATACAGCGGCGGCACAGGCAACGGTGCAGACACAGGCTCCGAAGAAAACGGCAATTCCCTCGGTTGTTTCTGAGGCCCAGGCAGCCGAGATACCCAAACCGTTGGCTAATGTAGCGCAAACCTCGGGAATCGGCGCTCTCGGCGGGAATCCGGAAGTAAATGCAGCGGTGGAAAAGTCGGCAGGTACTCCACCTTCTCCACCTGCGGCGACCTCGGCACCAACCACGCAACCGCCGAAGGTTCAGCCGATTGACGGCGGCGGCTATGCCATGGTGGACGGCAAACGTATCAACTACCAGGATATCGGAGGCAAACGCGACCCTCTGAAGACGAGCGGCGGCTATGTAATGACCAAGGGTAATGGCGTCCCCGCGATTGATGCCCCCGCGGACCCGGCTATCGGGGCTATGGACCGGGAGGTGAAGAGAATTCAAGGGGTACAGGATGATCTCAACCTCTCCGGTATCGGTGTCATGAGCCCGGCCGCCGCGCGTCAATCCATCGCGTTCCGACAGGGACAGCAGGACCTGGACCAGCGCGGGGCGATGGTTGATGTAGCGGCACAGAAAGAAGCCAATGACGCGGATTACCAAAACAAGGCGCTGGCCATCAACGCGCCACTGATAGAGGCGAAAACGAAAAAAGAACTATCCGACGCGGCGGTGAACCAGTTTGCCATCAGCCCGGAGGGGATAAAGCAGACGCAGGCGAAAGAAGGTGCAAAGGACCGCAAGGAGGCCGTGAACAAATACTTCAACCTGTTCAAGGACCGGGCTCTCCCCCAGGAGTGGGCTGGTAAACACATGGACCTGGCTAAAAAATTCGCCATGGCGGACGATCCGGACAACGACTATGCAATCTATTTCAACCCGGCAAATCCTGGACGGATGGGAATCGGCGTAAGTCGCACGATGTTCGAGCCGTTGATAAATCGATATCTCCAGGCCGGGTACCCGAAAGCTGACGCCATGGCGCGAGCGGTCGGCGACCTGCAGCGGGCCTCACAGGCCAAGGGTATCAAGCTGTACGAGGATATCCCTAACATGGACCGTTTTCCGAAAACGGCAAATAAACCCGTCGACGAACTGGGGGTCTCATAATGGGCGTATACGATTACGATGTTCCTGATTTTTTGAATGTTGACGCGTCTGATGCGGTGAAAAGCATTCTCAAGGAGCCGGTTGCCCCGTACACCCCTCCTCCCGAGCCGGTTGCGGAAGAGGGGGAATTCGTCAAGGGCGTGAAGCGCGGCATGGAGGGATTGAAGAGCGCCGGGTACGGCGCTGCCGGTCTTATCGGTTCCGGCCTCGGGATAGATGCCCTGCGCGACTGGGGATATGAGGGCTTTCAGGAGCATGAGGCCGAGGCGTCCAAGTATGCGGGCCGCGTCCAGAACATTGAGGATATCAAGAGCATCGGTGACGTGGGTGACTGGGCCGCCGGTACCTTCGGCAGTCTGGTGCCGTCCATCGGAGAGGCGGCGGTAACATCGGCCGCCGGCGCGATTGTCGGCTCAGCCATAGGCCCGGAAGGTACGATCGGCGGGGCTGTGACAGGGCTTGTGGGCAAACAGGCCGCCAAGTCCATGATGCGCAAGCTGGCCCGTGAGTATGTCAAAGACGGCATGGAACGCCAGGTTGCGAAAGAGGCAGCCAAGAAAGCGGTGGAATCTCTTCCTGCCAAGGCCTTGATGCGGAACCTGGGCACCAAGGCCGGTATCGTCGCCGGAACGGCACCTATCGAGGCGGGCGGCATGTGGGGAGAAGGGATGCAGGAGGGGAAGGACAACCCCTATTCCGCGGCGGTATTCGGCACCCTTTCGGGACTTTCCGAATTGCTGGGCGGCGAAGCTGAGTTGATTGACGTTTTCACGAACCCGGCCCGTCAGGCGATGAAGGGAAATATCCTCAAGAGGGTGGGCGTCGAACTGGGCAAGACCATTCCCCAGGAAGCCGGGCAGGAAGCGACGCAGGAAATACTCGCCATAATCAACCGCAAGGCGGTGGATCCGTCCTACGATATGTTCGGCGAGGATGCGCGCAGTCGTGTGCTCAATTCTGCCGCTGCCGGTGCGCTTGGAGGCGTGGCCTTCGGCGGTGTCGGTGGGGTGATGTCGGGTAAAACGGAGCGAGGAACGGGCGCCGAAGAAGAGACCTCCAGCCCCCAGCCCCCAGCCCCTGAGATAGATCCCTGGAAAGCGGCGGAAGAACCGCCGCACCCGGTTACAGCGGCAGAGGCCGCAGAGCAGCCGGTCATTCCGGAGGCCCCGAAGGGTCCGTTGACCAGGGCAGCGGAAGCCGGTACTGCCGCGATTCCTTCAATCGGAGATGTAACGGCGGCGCCGATTTCTCCGATAGGGACCGTCCCCAATATCGGCGAGGTTGTCCCGATAATAGAGCCGACGCGCACGACCGACGAACTGGTACTGGACGATGCCCGGGACTGGGCGCAACAGCAAATTGCGGCCGGGAAAACTCAGTTGATGCGGCAGACGCAGGAAGCTCAGAATACTTACAACCAGCGCCTTATTGATGAATACCGAAAGTCGACCGCAACCCCGTCGATGCCTGATTCCAAGCCGAAGTACGCCAATGTTCAACTCGTCAATCCGGAAACGGGCAAAGCAGAGGTCGTAAAACCGGAGGAAGTAGCCGACAGGCTTTCGAAAGGATGGAGGTCTCCGGAAAACATATCTCCAGCCCCTGATGTTGAAAACGACATCCTTTCTACCGTTACCGATGCGGACCGTGATGCGCTGCGCATGGCGCAACTCCGCGCCGATTACTGGGAGCGCGGTTCGGTTGATAACGGGAGGAGCAACAAGGAGCAGCTATTTCCGTGGCTGAATACGTGGGGCAAGACCACCCCGGCGGAAGTGGGTAAAGCGATCGGCAACTTCCTGGAAGGTAAAAAGCTGGGAGATGTGCAGCGGCGGTTGGTAGAAGCTGCGCTGGAATTCGAGCGGGAAAATCCGGTCCCGTTTGCTGACGAAAAGAAGGGGGCGCAAAGTGAGAAAACACAGGAAGAAGTGCGGGGGCAAGGGGAGAAGCGGCAAATAACGCTTTCCGAAGGAGAGCGAAAGAAAGCGGAGATGTACGCGGAGAAGGCCGGGATAGACCTTGAAGGTTGGCCGAATGAGGATATCGCCGGTTTCGTAAAGCAATACGATGGCTGGCGTTTCGCGGAAAGGCAGAAAGAGCACATTACGCAGAAGCTCCGCACGACAAAGGACCCGAAAGCAAGAGAACGGCTGCAAAAAACCCTGGAGCAGGTCCGCCAGAGACAGGAAAAACTGATACCGAAAGGGGCCGCACATGGCCAAGAAACAGGAATGGCCGGAGAAGCCGGAACCGAGAGAGCCGGTGAAAAGAAAGCCACCGAAACAGTGCCGCCGGTGCCGGAACTGGATGGACAGCCAGGCGCAGGAATGCCCATGGTGCAGCCTGCCGATGAAATAGAAGCTGATTCAGTCCCCAGCCCCCAGCCCTCAGCCCCCAACAAAGGAGGTGTTCAAATTGGTTTGTCCGAAGTGCAAGAAGAAGAGCGCGGGAAGGAAGAAGAAGTGTCCCCAGTGCGGGGAGAAGCTGTAGTAGATGATGATGGCGCTATTGCGTTCGCTGAGAATCTGTCGCCATGGGTTGAGTTGTCGGATGCTGATAATGCCAAGTTGCGATCAATTCCAGCTGAAAGGTTTGGGCGGAGACATGACCGGTACCTTTTACAATCGGGCCAGGAATCGCTGGAATTTGCCCAATATCCTGATGGGATAAAACTTATCGGCCACAACGACGGACCAAGTGGGTATGTCGGGTCAACAATGGCCAAAAGCAAGGTTGCCGCTCTCATCCGTAAAATAGCAAGGGAATCTGGTGCCAAAGGAGGGGATGTTTCCCGTGATACACAACAGGGAAAAACCGAAAAAGAAACCGAAGTAGTTAGCCAGCCGCTAGATTCAAATCAAAAAATAAAAGACCGACTAGATCGGCTTCGTGGTCAACTCAGGCAAAAAGAGCGAGTCCTGAAAACTCTACAGAATACTGATAATCCGAACCTCGGCAAAGACTTGGAAGCGGCAATTGAGGCTCAACAGAAAGATGTCGCTGAAATCTCGGAGAAAATAGCGAAACTGGAAAACCAGTTGATTCCTGCCACCACTCCCGCCACCGAAGAGGAGCGGCAAGGCGAAGCCGCTCCGCCTGCCTTGGATGGTGAAGGTTTTGGAGATTTTGGGCCAATACTGACTGAGTTTTATCACGACGCAGCAGGCGCCATTGCAAAACTCAAAGAAATGCAGACGGGTGAAGCAGTGGCGGCACTCCACCACCCTGATCTTGGTGATATCGATATTGTATGGGGTAAGGAGGGTTCAGGTCACAGCGATGGTTATGGTCTCGCGAAAATCATCAAATTCCATGGTGAGATAGTCGATCAACTGCAAAGTGTTATTGATTCAATGTCTGTTGTGAAGCGGACAGAAAATCGAGTCCAGCTGGAATCAGAAAAACATAAAGCCACTGTCCGCCTGGAGTGGAACAAAAAGGCGAAACAGTGGCTCTTGACTGCGTTTGAGAAGAGAACCGGCGCTGACACGTCGACAGACACTACCAGCCTTACCAGCACGGATGACACATCTCGCCGTGCTACCGATTCTGCTTTTGATAAAACGATATCATCGGAAGACTCCAATGTCAAGGACAACGCCAGTTCCGGAAAAATAGAGGACTTCGGCGAGAAGATAGGCGGTGCGCGGAAGGACACAGCGGAAAAGGGAACCGCGCAAGCGCGGAAAGCCAAGGGCGAGGAAACGTCCCCCGCCTGGAAAAAACGCTTCGTCGTTGCCGAGAGCGTGAAGGCTCCCGGACAATTCAGCATAATCGACACCAAAGCAGGACGGTACAGCTTCTCGTCGGGCGGACAGACCTTCGCCTCGAAAGAGGAAGCTGAAAGCGCCGTGCCCGTGTACGCCGTGGCGAAAACGCATCAAGTGTACCAGAATGCCGATAAAACCTGGTCCATCTGGAAGCGTGTAGGGGAGCGTAAACGGCTCAAGGTGGTGAACCTTGATTTCGGGGACCGTAAAGACGCGATGCGCCACATGGCGGAAAACGCCGTAAGCCTCCTTGAAAACAAGACCAGCTTCGGCGAAGAAATTCTGCCGGTCCCGGAGATTGCCGTGCGCACGGGCGAGGAGAGGCGCACCGGCCCGGCGACTCCCGAGATGTTTATGGAAACCTTCGATCCCCGCGGTATCGAGTTCGGAAACTGGAACAACCAGGATGAACGCCAGCAGGTCATGGACCACGCTTATGACGGGCTCCTCGACCTGGCCGAAGTCCTGGGCGTTCCTCCCAAGGCGCTTATGCTCAACGGAGAGCTGGCGATTGCTTTCGGCGCACGCGGCCAGGGTCTTATCGGAGCGAAGGCCCATTACGAACTTGATTATGGTGTTATCAATCTGACCAAAATGAAAGGGGCCGGCTCCCTTGCCCATGAATGGTTTCACGCCTTCGACCACTACCTGGGACGGCTGGACGGCAAGGCTTCGTCCGAGAAGGAACAGAACAAGCGCGGTGACCAGGTATACAAGACCAAGGGGACCGGTGACAATCTGAGCCACGGCGCAAGCTACAAATCCCGGATGAGGACGGAACTTCTGGAAGCGTATACCAACCTTGTCAGGACGATGTACAAGAAGGCGGAGCAGTATGTCGAGGATACCGATAAAACGGAGAAGTTTGTCGGCGCCGCGCGGGAAAACCTGCAGGAATCGCTTGACGGGATTCGGGCCGACCTTTCCCGCGACCTTTCGCAGGAATACACCTGGAGAAAGAGCAAGAAAGGTCTTGCACCGGCTTCCGCCGAACAGCTTGCCGAATTCGACCGGCTGGCAGCAATCCTTGTGGAAGGTGGTGACCTGGCAACATCCTTCCGGCCGGATAATCCCACAGCACCGGCCAAGAGCCGCGCGGCCTTCGCAGGCCGTAACACCAACGACACTCTGGAGGGCATCAGCCGGATACTCAAGACGGTACGAAACCGGAACGGTTTTAACTCTGAACGAACCGGAACCCTGGACAGATTGCGCACCGACATGACCCTGTATGATGCGCGGCTGAAGATGCTGCGGGATGCGGAAAGCGGCACGGAAAAAACGAAGCAGGTGCCTACTTCCTTCGCCATGGAAGCAAAGAAGATGGACCAGGCCCGGTCGGGAGATTACTGGAGCGAGCCGCACGAGATGGCGGCCCGGGCATTCGCCGCCTATGTGGAGGATAAGGTAGCGGAACAGGGCGGGCAGAGTGATTTCCTCGTCTATCATGCCCATGGCGGCATCCTCGTGCCGATGATTGACGGTTTTGTAGCGCGGCCGTATCCGGAAGGCAAGGAGCGGATTGCGCTGAATGCGGCGTTTGATACCTTCGTGAAGTCCATTCGCACGGAAGAGACGGATAAGGGTGTGGTGATGTTCGCCCTTGCGCCGCAGGGGGTGTTCTACTCCAAGCTGTCAAAGGTGGTTGAGGCGAAATTCCCCGGTAAAGCTGATAGTAGAATGGCCGTGCAGATGTTCGAGGCATGGCGGAAGAAGGGGGAGTTCACAGCCGACGAGCTTGAACAAAGTGGGCTGATGGACTTTTTGAAGGAAGAGAAGAAGGTAACTAAGCAGGATGTGCTGGATTTCCTGACGGAGCAGCAGACCGAGTTCCAGGATGTGGTGCTGGGGGAATTTGATGCCACCATCGCGCAAGCAGCGACAAAAGAGCTGCGAGCTTTAGTAATAGATAATGACAATCTGGGGTACGATACTGCGGGTGAAGCAGTGTCCGACCTGCGAAACGGAGCACTGAAACCGGAGCATGTTGAGTGGAACACCCCGCAAGAGCAAGAAAAAGCCGTGGATATCATTGAGCGGCTGCGGCGAGCTGTCGGGACACCCACCCAATATTCCCAATACGTCGAACCCGGCGCAAAAGAGGCCAGCTACCGGGAGATGTTTGTAACGGCACCGGAAGTCGCAAACGTAATGCGGTCCAGGCTGGAAGATGCATGGAGGGTTTTGAATGCTGTACAGCGTTCTTACGAAGAAGGCGTCAGCATGGAGGCCGCAACCGGCATCTCATACAAGGAAGCTTTGCAACTGACTGAAGGGACCGAGAATGACAATGCCCCTTCATGGAAAGACGGCCATTCCCAATATTCCGATATCCAGAACCCCATTGTCCGCATCCGCTTCAACGAACGCGAAGCCGACGGCAAGCGCATCCTCTTTGTCGAAGAAATGCAAGGGCCTTCCGACGCCGAGCAGAAGAAAATGCCGGAGTGGCTGCGCAAGCGTATCTATGACATCGGCGTGAAGCGAATCCTTGCCTATGCCAAGGAAAACGGTTTTGACGGCGTGGCGTGGACGACCGGGACGATGCAGGTGAATAGGTATCAGGGTCAGCTCCGCCGCGTGGTCGACAAAATAGAATATTCTCCTGTTGAAAAGCATCCGGAATCAGACCTGCGTGTTACGGCGATGAAAAACGGCGAACAGGTATTCGAAGATGTATTCAGCAAGGAGGAAAACGGCTCATATCTGTCCACCAATGCCCATGAGGGCAAGCATCGAACCCTTGACGAAATTGTAGGGAAAGACCTGGCGAACAAGATAATCGCGGAAAGGTCAGGAACTGCGGAAGGTGATGCACTCACCATTGGCGGTCATGGGCTTGTTGATACCTACGACAACCGTTTGCCGACACTGTTCAAGAAGTATGGGAAAGAGATTATGGGGAAAATATCTCTCAATGGTGTCGGTGCCGAGACTGTTTCTTATATCCCCATAACCGACAAAACGGCATCCGTATACCCGATGTTTGCACAGACATCCAAGGTGCCCACTCCCTCCGGCCTCCCGGCCGCCGACATCCGCACAGCCTTCGAACCGGTCTACCAGAACATGCCGAAGGCTCCACCCTGGCGGGTGGTTCAGACGGCAGCGGAATTACCGAAACGGGCGCTGGAAGATGCAGCCCGGCGGGGTATCCCGCAGCGGCTCCTCCAGGCGGTCTACCTGGGGGATGAAGTCGTATACGTGGCGGATCACTTCAGTTCCATCGAGGATGCGCAAGACAAGATGCTTCATGAAGTCGTGGGGCATCACGGCTTGCGCGGCGTGCTCCCGAAGGACACCTTCGAAAAGCACATGCTTCAGGCGGCGCTCTGGTACGCCAACAAGCGGACAGACGCATGGAAGGCCCTGGGAAAGGCGTACGGGCTTGACCTCAAGAGCCGGTCTGGACGCATCGAAGCAGCAGAGGAAATGCTGGCGCGTGATGCGGAGACAGGAAAAGACTCCACCCTGCTTTCTCGGATTATAGCCGCGGTCAAAGAGTTTCTGCGTTCCATAGGTCTGGACATGAAGTACGGAGAGGCGGAAATCCGCGAACTGTTGGGCAAAGCTCGCCGATTTGTGGAAGGCAAGGAAGGAACGAGGAACGAGGAACAAGGAACAAGGATTGACTACGGTGCCCTGGTGCGGAAACTCCGGGAGCAGGGGATCTCCGAGGCGCAGCTCCAGGCCTTTGCGGCGTACGAGCATGGCGGGGCGGTGAGTTTCGCCCTCGCCCGTCTCCAGGACGTTAAATCCCAAATCACAGACAGGGGTGTCTCCCTCAACACCACCGGGCGGGAGGTTCTGGAGGCCGACCGGGCGAAAGCCGTGGAGGCGATAGGCGAGACGGTCAAGGATTACGATGAGCCGGGCCGGTTCCTGTTCCGGGCATTCTACGAATCCGACCAGGATAAGGCCCCCGGCGTGGTACCATACAATCCGGAGCGCGGACACTACGCGGCCGGGGAGAACCTGAAAGGTTCCTGGTGGACCACCTCTCTAGCGACGGCCCAGGAAATAGCCTGGAGCAAGGCCCGCGACGGACGGCCAGTGAAGATTGTAGCGCTTCCGCTGGATATGTTGCCAAATGGTAACGTATACATCCAGAACACAAACCCGCCGGGTTTCGTCTATGACCTGTTCGTTGGCCTGCCGGCGGACGTGCCCATGTCGTCAGTGAAGGAAATGCCGGTTGACTCCGGTATCCGCTATGCTCTGGCCGAACCATTCAGGGCCGTATCCGAACAGTTCCGGAGCAAGAACCTCCTCCGCAACCTGGGGAAACTGCTGAATCCGCTCGACTGGTCCAGGCTGGCACGCTGGGTAAAAGACGTAACGCCTCAGAACATCCGTAACGGCGTGGCGAACATCTTGCGTAACCCGGTCTTTGAGGCCGAAGCGGATGAGAACAAACGGCCGTTTGTGCAGACGGGAATAATGCGCGAACAGCTGAAGCTTGACTACATGCTGAAATTCTTCGGCTGGGACGGTTTCGAGAGCGATTACGAACCTACGTTGACGACCGTGAGGGAGCGGCTGAAGAAGGCCTTCACGACGTTGCAGAACAGCAGCGACCATACCACCAAGTGGGGCCGAATCATGGACGCCCACCAGAAGCTCACACCGGCGGACCGCAAGGGCGTCGACCTGCTCCTGAATCGTGGGGACCTGATGGGTAAAGTGTATAAGACCTTCGATATGGTGAAGGCGGACACGCAGTCCGCCGCGGTTTCCGAGGCCGCTTTCGAGGTCTATCAACAGGTGAGGACTCACATTGACACCGTGGTAGCTGACGCTATTGAACAGCTTTCCCGGCAGTTCATGTTCGAGGCCGGTCTCCCCGAGGATGTTATTGAAAAACACCTGGCAGACTACCGCAACCGCATGGCGGAGAGGCCCGGTTGGATACCGCGCAACCATGGTGAGGGTGACTATCAGGTGAACATCTACCACGTTATCAACGGCCTCAAGTGGGAAACCAGGGGCGGCAAGGACAGTATGCAGGCGTTGCTTCCCTACTTCCCGAGCAAGGAAGTGGCCGAGGAAATAAAGAAAATATGCGACATGCTCGGGCTCAAGTACCAGCAGTTGCGGAACGGCCAACAGATCATCACCACGGACAAAAACGCCACCAGCCGCTTCAAGAAGGAAATCGAAAAGCTCAAGGAGCGGATAGCGGCCGCGAAGGGTGAGGAAAAGGCGAAATTGGAAACCAAACTGGCGGAGGTGGAGCGGACCAGGATTTTCGCTGAGTCCATGCCTGTGGAGCAGATAAAAAGATTCCGTGAAAAAGCCTCGGAAATTATTCCGAAAATCGAACTGCAAAACGATCTGTTGCTGCGCCGCAGGAAGGATGCCCTCAAACAGGCGATTGAAGACGGTGAAGCGGCGAGCACCATCAAGGAACATGAGAACGAAATCAAGAAACTGGGAAGCGGTAAAATCCGGGTCAAGGTCTACATGCGCCTGCAGCAGACCGAATCCCGCGCCCGGCGGCACGCGGAAGATGTGAAGTCGAACCTGAAGAAAGCAATACCGTACTGGTTCCAAGCTGATAAGCAGTTCGAAACGGAATACCATTTTGCCGATACGATTTCGGAGACCATGTATGGCGATATGAAAAACGATTTTGCCACGGAGCAGGCGCAGCTGGCGGCCATCAACAAGGCCGCTGCCCGCCAGGAAATCACCAAGGAAGAGGCGGCCGCGCTGAGGAACAAGATCCTCCAATCAACCGCCGAGGTGCTTATGGCGCGCGGCGCCGGTCGCCACCAGATACGCCGGGCCGAATATCTCATCGAGGGCTACGATACCGAGAATATCGTGGACGCCTACCACGATTACATGACCGGCGCCGCCGGGATGTTGTCCAAGGCACGTTACGCTCACGACCAGTTCGAGAATTTCCGTTACGCGAATCCGGAGGTCAAGCGCTGGGCAGAAAAGTACATCAAGGACAACCTGCGCAACATGGGCCATGCGGACATGGTGAGCGGCAACCTGCGGGCTCTGGCTTCCTTCTCCTACCTTGGTTTCAAGGTCAGCTCCATGGTAATTAACGCCACCCAGGCGTGGACGTTGGGAATCGCCGAACTGGGCAAGCATACCAAACGAAGCGCGGTGTGGGCCATAGGCAAGGCACAGAAGGATGTCGTGCGGGGTAACCTCTCCGATGAAGAAAAACGGCTGTTCGCTTCCGAAATATTCAAGCTCCAGGAGATGGAAACGGCGGTTCACGAAATGAGCGGTTCGCGCGAGGGGGTTACCGACAAGGTGTCGAAATTCATGCACACCCTGACCGATAAAGCCCTGGCGCCGTTCCAGGAAGTGGAGCTGCTGAACCGGAAAACCGTCATCCTTGCAGCCTACAGGACATTCCGGGCCGACGGACTCGGGCGAGATGAGGCTCTGGCCAAGGCGCTCGAAGTCAACCGAAAGGTAAATTTCGAAATGAGCCGGGCTAACCTGCCCGGATTTGCACAAAAACCGCTGGGGCGGACGGTCTATGCGCTCCAGTCATTCATGTTGAACAACTGGAACTGGATATACAACAATGCGACCAGCGGCAAGAAGGAAGACATGATAGCCCTGCTCCGCTACGCCGCTGCCATGGGGATAATCGGCGGGGCCGCTGCACTGCCGGGTGGCGACGAACTGGACAAGCTCTATCAGATGCTCTTCGGCGAGTCCCCGAAGCTGGCGTTCAAAAAGTGGACCCGTCAACATGCCCGAGAGTGCGGTTCATTGGGGGAGCTGGTCCACGGCTTCGCCTGGCACGGTTTGCCCAGTGCCGGCGGTGTGAATATCTCCAATGCCTTGCGGCTGCAAATCCCCATCGTTTCCCCGATTCTCTCCGGGGAGTCTCTCCCCGAGGCCGGGGGCGGGGTGTTCACCGGCTTGGTGCAGAAAGGAAGCCGGGCCGCCACGGCGGCAAGCCGGGGCGATATCTACCGCACCATCGAAAACCTTTCCCCAGAGGCCCTGGCCGGAGGCATGCGGGCCTATCGCATGGCCACCAAGGGAGCGACAACGGCAACGGGCAAGGTGCTCTTCGATGAGCAGGGCAAGCCGATGAAGTACACCACCGCTGAGGCTGTCAAACGGGCGCTCGGTTTCCAGCCGTCCCGGGTATCGGAGAGAAACGACCTGACCAACGTCGAAAAGGGCCTGTCGGCCCACTGGAAAGAAGAGCGCGGGGACTTGCTTACCGAACTGCGGCTTGCAAAGCCCGGAGAGCGCAAAGAGGTCATGCTGAAAATCATGCGGTTCAACCGCAACCTCCGTGACTCCCAGGCCGCCGGGCTGGTGCCGGTAATCAAGGCGGAAACAATCCGGAGGACATTGACCGAAAAGCCGAACAAAGGAAAGGCCGCATGGGAGCGGGAGCAGTTGGACGGGTGAACTGACGGGTGAAAATGGTGAGTCAAACAAGAACTATCTGCGAGGGATGCGGACTGCCGCAATGTTGGTGCAAGTGCGGAGAAATCCGCCGGCAGACCGCCACTGGTACTTTACATGAACAAATAAGGAGCGCAATCCCCTGACTTCAGCCATGGGGAGGTTCAACAATCAGGTGGTCACGCCACCATCCGCGTATTCACTTCGCGCTCGATTTTGGGGCCTATTTTCTTTTCGGCTATTTTCAGGTCATAGCTTGATTGCAGATTCAGCCAAAATTGCGGCGTGGTTCCGAAGTAGCGGGCAAGCCGCATGGCCGTATCAGTGGTAATGGCGCGCCGTTCCCGCACGATATCATTGATGCGCGGGGCCGGAACCTTCAGTTCAAGAGCCAATGCATGGGCGCTCATCCCCAGGGGAGTCAGGAACTCTTCCCGCAATACCTCGCCGGGGTGTATTGGGCGCATCTTGTTTTCAGGGTTCATCGGTTGTCTCCTTAATGGTAATCGGCGATTTCAACATCAAAAGCATCGCCGTTTTCGAAGCGAAAACATACTCTCCATTGGTCGTTGATGCGAATGCTGAATTGCCCGTTCCTGTCGCCGCGCAGGGCTTCCAGTCTGTTTCCCGGCGGGACACGGAGATCTTGAAAAGAGTGAGCATCGTCAATCATTTGCAGCTTCCGCTCCGCAACAGCGGCAAACGCTTTAAAGGGTCGCGAGGATTTGCCTTCGAATAACGCTTGAGTGTCTTTGCAGCGGAAGGTTTTTATCATGAGCATATGATATAACGCCAAATGTTAAACGTCAACCGGGTAATACTTGCAAAGTATCATATGACCACAAAATATATTTGACACAAGATATTTTTACAGGTACTGTTCAACAAAAAGTTGAACACGTTGAGTGAAAATATATCCTGTTAGCGCTGTTTTTTTGCTGTCTACTTGAAAACCCCAGATTGATTCAGGAGTTTTTTTCCACATATTTTTCTGGCAGCGTTAGTTTTCCTGTTGATAACGGTATCATTATTGGCTATCGCATCTTCTTTGGTTAATAATTTTGCGGCCTCAACACCAGTACAGCCACACCATTTTTTAATTTGTTCATCTGTCATGGTTGATGTCTTTCGCATCTGGCTTGCGCAACTTGGGTAAAAACCTTCCATGAATGCCTGTTTGTCCGCTCTGGATAGCGGTGTTGCGAATGCCGATGAAGAGAGCAGGGCAAGAGTGACAACCAGGATGAGGCAGGTTTTCATTTTTCGTCTCCTTGAATTGGATTGGACTGCTTGTTTAGGTTTTCCATCATCTCCAGAATTCTTTCTGTATGCTTGCGCTGGGTATCGATTTATTCAAGCTGCTTTCCGAACAGGGCCGTGAGTCTGAATAACGATTGCCCCAGTTTCAACAGGAGGCTCAGAAAAAGGATGACAATCCCCCATACAATCAAAAATACATCCCTGCGGGTAATCGGATCTGACGAAAACAATTCCATGGCAAGTATGCCGAGCGCCGACAGGTTGCCGATCCATAAAAGAAAACGGATACAAATAGTCTTCATGTATTCCATTATCTCGTCGATACTCTTCACGTGTTGGGCCTTGATGTTCAACCAGGCTATCACGGATGAGTGCGATATTGTCACGACACAGGTGACTATCGTTATCGCGCACGTTATCTCGTCGCTCGTCAACTTCATGTTTGTCTTCCTGTACCTTTCAGCGGCCAATAAAGAGGAAAAGGTAGCAACCGATGACTGATAAAGCCACAAACGAATGGAAAAAATTTAGTGATGATTTGGTTCGTTCGAATCAGGAGCGGCTCGCTTCGGCAAAAGCCGTAGCCGAATTTTATCGCCAGCTTGTGATCCAGCCAGCATGCGCAGGTGCTCCGCAAAAACGGAGTTATGGTCTCCGTTCTCTTCCATCAAGCGCAAAACTCCTTTCAATTCATCTGCGATTTTTGAATGGGTTGAAGGATTTGTTTCGGAGAGGGCGGAAAACATCTTGATTTGAATGGCTTCCAAGCAGACGCATCGATGTGTCAATTCTTCGATGTGCGCCATGAGGTCATTGTTGACATCAGTCAGGGCTTGGGCAATTTCACCGTAGCGTGCGTCAACGGCTTTTGTAATTGGCTCCACAATACCTTTGACCATGTTCCGTATATCTTCCATGCATCGTCCTCCTTGAAAAGAATTATTAACACAATATATGTAAAAAATACTTAAAGTCAACGGCGGAAAACCGCCCATGCAAAAATTACCCTTGAAAAATCCCCCGGGTGCTGGTACAAGTATCGGTATCCAATACCCCAGGGCGGCCGCGACCTTACAGCGGAATTTTTGTTTCCGGGGGAGAAAACCCGGAAACGTATCATCGGCTAACTTCACAAGTTGTGCCGGTAGGATGTGCCAGACCGTGAGGCTGGCAGCGCGGTCCCTGTTAGGCGCGGATAGTCCTACCGGTCACAATCTTACCAAGCGTGCCGGTAGAGATGCGCCCTTACCGCGAGGGGGGCGGCGACCTGGGGTCGTGGATAGTCTCTACCGGCACGCTTTTTTTGTGCCCAAAATCCAAAGTCCCCAGGAGGTATCAGCATGAACAGCGCGGCAGTAGTACCGATTCACCGGCAGTCCATCGGAGAGGAAGTGGTGCAGACCGTCAACGCCAGGGATCTTCACCAGTTCCTTGAAGTAGAAACACGTTTCAATGATTGGATAAGGGAAAGAATTGAGCAGTTTGGATTCTCGGAAAATCAAGACTTTGTGAGTTTTACTGAAAATCCAGTAAAAGGCCGACCCCGTATCGAATACGCCCTTACCCTCGACATGGCCAAAGAACTCTCCATGGTCGAGCGTAACGAGAAGGGCAAACAGGCCCGGCAATACTTCATTGAATGTGAACGCCGGGCGAAGCAGGCCCCTCCCATCGACCCCATGCAGGCCCTCAACGACCCGGCCACCATGCGCGGGTTGCTCCTCAACTACTCGGAAAAAGTCATCACCCTTGAAACCAAAGTCGCCGACCTGGAGCCCAAGGCCCAGGCGCTGGACCGCATCTCCAGTGCCGACGGAAGCGTCTGCGTCACCAACGCGGCCAAAGACCTTCAGGTAAGGCCCAAGGTCCTCTTCAGCTTCCTCTCGCAAAACAAATGGATATACCGTCGGCAGGGTGGAACAGGCTGGGTCGCCTACCAGGACAAGCTGCAGCAGTGCCTCCTCGAACACAAGGTTACCGTGGTCACCCGTGGCGACGGTACGGAAAAACTGACCGAGCAGGTGCTGATAACCTCGAAGGGCATGACCAGACTGGCGGAACTTCTCAACCCGCCCCCTTTACGCCTGGTGGCGGGAGGTGCACAATGACCCCCGCCGCGGCAATGGCCGCTGATACCGCCATGGAACTGGACGACGCCCAAAAGATGGAGTTGCTGCGATCCATATGGCAGCGCCGCACCTTTACCGTTCCCGTCCGCATCCTGATTACCGTTTCCATCATTGACCCCGAAACCGGGAAGAAACTATACGAAAAGCTGGCGAAAATCTTGAAAATAAAGAAGCCCGCCTGAAAAGAACCCTTCCCGGCAATCTGGCATGAACAGGTTGCCGGGAAGGGTAAAAATAAAGAGAAAGAGGTTGACGGCACGAATGAATTCCTTTATTGTTCAACAAAAAGTTGAACAGTAAAAACAAGTGAACACTGGGTAAGTTTCAACCCGGCTGAACGTGGGTACCAGAAACCCCGGCGAAACCAGAACACGGTCTTTGTCGGGGTTTTTTATTAGGAGGTGCAATGGTGGCGGCGACACCGGATCCGCTCTACACGAAATTGCTGGAACAAGGGATTATGTTGCTGGTCGCAGCCGTTGTTAGCGCCGGCGGAGCTCTTGTTGGCGTCCTTATCTATATCTACAAGCAAGGGCAAAAAGGTTTTTCCGAGGCACTGGAAAGCCTGGAGAAAAGAATCGGGGAAATCGCCAAGAGCTTGGCCGGAATATCCGAAAAACTTTTCGAGCGCACTGATGGGTTATCGGAGAGAGCAGCGGAACTGGAGAGCCGCATGGAGCGGCAGGAAGCTATCTGTTGGGAGCGGCACGGGAACGGTCAGTATCCATTCCGCCGGAAAACCGATACTCCCAAAGGGGCAGACGAACCATAGGAAGGAGAAGGAGATGAAAAAGGGAATACTGGCTGTTTTTGTTTGCGTCCTCGGATGCTTGATGGTCGCGGGATGCGCCACGACCACAACGAAGGAAATGGTGCAGGCTGAATTAACGTTGAAGCAGACCAAAATTGCAGCGGCAACGACTACCGCGGCGCTCTGTCAGCAGGGCGTAATGTCGCAACAGGATTGCACGGCGGCGCTGGCCGCCTACCAGTTATCACAGATATCCAGCAATACGGCCCTGTCTTTGTTGCTCGTCAATTGTACGGATGCGGATCTCTCCGCCCAAATCCAGGCGGCAATGACGACCGGATTCCCTGTGCTATCGTTTGGGGCGGTAAAGAATGAATAAGTGGCCGACGCAATCCGAGTGCCGGGAATTCTACGGGAATCCCTCATCGGCTGATTACGATCGCAGAAATATCGTCAACGTCTCTGTTCCCTGGATGATGGTAACGGCATGGGACGGGCGCCAGGTAAAAAACATCCGCGTTCATCACAAGTGCGCCCAATCTCTCGGTAGGATTCTCGCCGTTATCTGGTCGGCCGCGGGAAAATCTCAGGACGTCATCAACCAGTGGGGCCTCAACAAGTACGGGGGCGGGTACGTATTCCGGCCAATGCGCGGTGGAAAATCGCTGTCCATGCATGCGTTCGGCTGCGCGGTCGATTTCGACCCAGAGCGGAATCCCCTCGGAGGTCTACACCCGCATTTCAAGGATTGCCCAATCGTCCTTGCGGCATTCGAGGCGGAGGGCTGGACCTGGGGCGGCAGTTGGCAGAGGCGGGACGGCCAACATTGGCAGGCGGCAAGGGTAGGGTAAACCCCAGCCCGAAAAAACCGCTCAGAATTGAAATTTGGAAGCCGCTCCCGTGAGGCGTGATATTCAGGGGCTTTACGTATGATGTACCTTGCCGCAAAACATACAGCCACCAGTTTCTTCGGGAAACTCATCAAATTGTGGACTTTTTCCCGGTACTGCCATGTTGAGGTGATATTCTCCGACGGCAAATGGTTTTCCGCCCGGGAATTCAAGGGCGCCGTATCGTTCCTTCCCGGACCGCCTCCTGACGAAACCCCGGATATGTACGATTACTTTCCGCTGCCCTTCACGACCGAACGGGAAGCCCGCATGAGGACCTGGGCGGAAAAGGAGCGGTTCCGTGATGATGGGACACCGTGCAAATACGATGTGCGTGGCGTCCTTTTCAGTTTCTTGCCTGTCCCGATAGGGTGGCAAAGCGCCGAAGACTGGTTCTGCTCCGAGATAGTTTCGGCCCTGTTCCAGACGGAAGGATGGTTTGCGGGATATTCGGCGGCTGCCATCTCGCCGAGGAAATGTGTGGAACTCTACAAAAAGGAGATATACAGCTATGGGAAAGTGGCTTGTTACAAGACTGAAGGAGTATGAAACGACCCTTGCCGGGATTCTCCTCGGTGCTGGAGCTGGCGCCGCCATGAGTATTCAATCCGGTCAGGTAACGAAAGAGGCGGTAATAACCGGCGCTGCTATCGGAGCGGGCGGAGCGCTGCTCAAGACTCCCACGTGGGCAAGGATATTCAATAAGGTTGCGAAAACTCCTGATGAAACAGAACCGTCAGCATAGCTCTGCCGACCGTCAACGGCATAGAGCAGCCCCTATCCTCCAGGGGCTTTTTTTCTCCTTCGAACTCTTTTCCCCGTGGCGGTTTTGAGGATGTAATTCGCCACCCTTTCCACGTGTATGCGCAGCCGTGCCAGCGGGAATTGAATATAACCTTCCGTCACATCCTTCGGCAATGCATGATTGCATAACCGTTTTTGAGTAAAGATAGGTACCTCAAGTTCTTCGCAATACGACAGGAAAGTACGACGCAAATCAGAGAGCATGAAGCTGATTCCTGAATTCTCTGTTACAGCGTCAATCTGCCATCGGCATTCAGTCATGTGCCCTGACGCGCTTTTATTTCTCCAGGGCGAGGGGAATACGTAATTCGTCGGTTCCCCTGTCATCTCTTTTAATTGCTCCTGCAGTCGGTCCATAATGTATTTGGCGACTGGGACCTTTAGTATCTTGCCCGTTTTTGTTTCCCTGAAAACGCCGGTATTATTTGAAAAATCAAGGTCCGACCATTTGAGGGCCATTGCTTCCCCAGGCCTAGCGCCCGAGAACAGCAATAGCAACAGGAAGTTCGCCGTCATATCATTGAGGTCCAAAACAGCCGCAAACCATGCCGGCAGTTCCGAGGGTTGGATAAAAGTCGACCGGCGCCCGACATTGTACCACATTTCCAGGGCCGACAGTTTTCTCACCGGATTGCGGACCATAATTTCATCGTATCGGTTCAGGGTGAAATTAAAAAGAGCGCGCAGGATCCGCATGAGGGAATCGGCCTGGGCTTCCGAGCGTTTGCCGACTTCGGAATGCAATTTGATAATTTCGGATTCGCTGATGCTCCGAATGGGTCGCTCCAACCACTCCGGACAATACCGTTCCATGATTGTCAGGTACAAATCCGCGGTGGAAGGTTTCAATTTTTTCTTTTTTGCAAGCCGGTACTTCTCAAAAATTCTCTGTAGAGTGATATCCTTCCGATCTTCTGCCTGGCGGTGCAGCTCCGATTCTCGCCGCCGATCCTCCGGAGTAATGCCGGACGCGGCATCCTCTAGTATCCGTTTCGCCTCCGCCTCGGCATCGTCAAAATGCAATACGCCGACACGACCAATGGTCTCTTTTAACTTTTTCCATCCCCCGTCCCGCCTGATTTTTGTCTGGACAAAATAGGTTTTCGAATTCGAGTTGACCCGCACACCGAAACCCGCTATTCTCGTATCGAAGTATTCAGTGGCCTTCCCGTCGAACTTTAGGGCGGCAACGGATGATTTTGTAAGGCGGACAACAGGCATGGGGTACCTCTGAAAATTTGGCCCATATATGGCCCAAAAAAAACAAAACTCAACATATCATTACGAAACAGGATGTATCACGTATTGAGTAAAATTGCAAACTTAGATAATGTGGCGTATGCCAGCCTACCTACATATAGACCGGAAAATAGAACTTAAAATCCCTCGGCACTGAGTGCTGTACCGGTTCGACCCCGGTCCCGGGCACCAACTAAATTAAGGGGTTAAGCGATAATGGCTTAACCCCTTAATTTTTGTCTGGTGAAGATTTGGCCCATATATGGCCCAAAAAATTTACGATGTGCCCCAAAATTTCTTTTTTTTGGTCTTGGTCCATGCTGTGGACGAGGGTGATAATTCGGGCGGTGAGGTCGTCTTCGTCGGAGAGCAGCAGCGATATCGGCTCCCGGAAATAGATTGCCATTTTCTCCAGGGCGTCTCGGCGGGGCGCTGTGTCCTGGTGGAGATAGTTGTGGAGTGAGGGGGGCGGGATTTTGAGCTTCCGTGCGAGTTCACGGAGTGTAATCCCCTCGGTTTCCATTTCTTTATGGAGAAGGTGTTTGTAGCGCATTAATAGCCATACCTAAGGTGTCGGTCGATTCTGTCAAGCTTGTTATTGATTTCCTGATCTCGCATTTGCTGTCTACTTTCTCTACGGCTTGCATTTGATTCTGCGACAACCCTGTCGGCTTTCGAGTCATCCATACATATTCCATTGCCGACCCTTTTGCCCATGAATACATCATATACACATGCCCGGCCTGGGCCGCATTCACCCGGTATTCCGGTGCAAACGGTCTTGGCAAGTTTTACGGAATCTTCCCTTTTCTTTTTCTCTCTGGCTTCATGCGCTTCCCTTTGCGCATCTTGTTGCCTTTTAATTGTAGCTGTAGTCTGAGAACGTGAAACATCTCTGGCAACATCGGGATTGTCGGTAGTGATATCGCCTCTTGCTTCAGCCATTGCCTTTTTTCTATATTTTTGTGGAATTGAGTATGGGTTATCAGTGAAGTGTACGCCATTCTTGTCTTCCCATTTGTAGGTTTCTGCGAAAGCGGTTGCGGAAAGGATGGTAACCAACAGCATCAATAGAATTAACTTCATGGTGTTCCTCCTTTGATATTATTCCTTCCTCCCGAAAAACCTCACGAAGGCCCTTAGGATATCCACGATGAACCATTTGCCCGGTTGCGGCAGGCTGTGAAACAGGCGCAACAGGGGAGTTTCCGGGTTGAACAGGTCGTCAATTATGGGCCGGTAGAATTCGCAGGGGTCAACGTCCAGGGCGGTGGCGAGTTTTGCCCAGGCGTCTTTACCTGCTCCCCTTGCGCCGGATTCAATCTGGCCGATGTTGTTTACTCCGCTTTTGTCCGCCAGTTCCCCCTGGGTGAGCCCCCGAAGGCGGCGCAAGCGTATCAGGTTGTGCCTGAACCGGTCGTCTATGTCGCGTTTTGTAACCATACCGTTATCTACCAGAGATTTTTTATGAAAGTAAACCCCTGATATGATTAGCGGAATGATAATTATTTTTCGTTGTCGTTTTTTTTTTTTTTTTAAAAATAAAATA
>Ga0302252_1000275_pt1 | contig 53386 bp, 44 predicted proteins | sample AAG_RA_Leu_MG_FD_193511 | JGI IMG/M metagenome (GOLD analysis project Ga0302252, IMG submission 193511) | Enriched activated sludge microbial communities from anaerobic digester in WTTP, New Holstein, Wisconsin, United States - AAG_RA_Leu | ecosystem: Engineered > Bioreactor > Anaerobic >... | reverse complement strand
GAGGGAGGCTTCGGAGACGATGAACCGCAGCCGCTCGAGGGAGGCTTCGGAGACGATGAACCGCAGCCGCTCGAGGGAGGCTTCGGAGACGATGAACCGCAGCCGCTCGAAGAAGGCTTCGGAGACGATGAACCGCAGCCGCTTGAGGGAGGCTTCGGAGACGATGAACCGCAGCCGCTCGAAGAAGGCTTCGGAGACGATGAACCGCATCCTGACGATACTTTTCCGGCAGACATCCCTTTCGGCGAATGAAGAGATATTCCTGAAGAAAGCGACACCTCTTCTTTTATTGAAGCAAACTGTGCAGTGGTATCAAGCTCCGGCGACACCTCTTCTTTCCTTGCGGCGCTGCCCAGCGGCCTGGTGACTCCACCGTACAATCCCGATATCATGCTGTTTGATGTAATATCCATAGTCTTATCCTCCTTCGGGTTGCTCTTCATGAAACGACAGACCTTTCGGCACTGCCGCCCTTTAAATCAATCCTGTCTCTACTGAATATGATACATTACAATTCCTCAAAAAAAAATGACAGCTCGGCAACAAGTGTTTCAGGAGGGGTAAGCGGCAATTCGATGACGTATTCTTCTTTTCGGCAGATCTGCATTATACTCACCAGCATAATCAACGATCACAGCAAAAGCTTTGGTCGTTGATATAAAGCAGAAAATCCGAGGCAATGTTATAGATATGGACAGCCCTGCGGCCGCCGTCAATGGCGCCGCGCAATTGAACGGTATCCCCTGCCTGCAGGCAGGAAGTATTCCATGAACAGCTCATCGCCGGGCATGAGGGCCTGGCACATGCACCAGTCTACCAGGACGAGGCGGTTTCCGTCGCAGAATGTCTCTAGAATTCTCCCGTCAGCCTCGAGCCCAGGGCCTCTTTCGAGTATCTCCAGGCACAGCGCGCGCAGAGCATCTCCGGCCCTGCGCCCGTAAACGAGAAGACCGCCTTCAGTCCTCCATGCGAACCCTCCCTGGACACAGCCCTCAGACGACTCATATCCCAGGGCGTCGTAATCAACGGCCTTCGGGAAGCGCTGCCTGAGCGAACCGGCCTCGATGCGCCTCCCGCTCAGAGGCTCAGGGATCCTGTCGCGGACATATATCTTCCGGAATGCGCCGACAGGAGACCGGGCATTCTGATAGATATCATAGACGCTGTCCAGCATCGCCTCGATATCATCCCGGCAGTCGTATGAGACCAGCTCCGCCTGCCGCCAGTCATCTTCATGGAGATGGAGAGTGCGATCCGTACAGCGCGATTTTTCGTCAACAGGCGGCATCCAATCGCATATTGTCGGGAGCGAGAATAGAAGATCTCCCGGAGCGTCGGAGCAGGGGCGGCTTTCTTCATTGCCTGCGCACATGTATATTCACCTCCAGCATCTGAAGGAAGCGGATATGTGCATATTCTTCCGCGGCAGGCTCTTTCATCTGTCCCCGGAAATGGAGGAATCTCCGCATCCATATTGGTGGTTTCGGACTAAACCAGAGCAATCCTTCCCTGCCGATCATACAACGCCGATTCGCGCCACTGCATCTGCATTACATTCGCATCAGACAAAAGGGATATATCGATAGAGCGAGAATGGATACGGTATGGACAGCGATACATCCGGCGGCGGGAAGAGGCGCCGGTGAGGTTCCGCTCATCGAAGCCCCTGCCGATCGGCCGGACTGTCTTGTATCTGTCCCGTTCCTGTGTTATAATTGGGGAGAATATTTTCAACAGAGGGGTGTGTAAATGTATAGAATACTCACCTATGTGATCTGTGCGCTTCTTCTCTTTCTATCTGCAGGGTGTGCGCCGCCCGCAGACTGAGCCGCAGACTGATGACGAGCACCATGGAGGTGAACAATGCCAATCTGTCCCTTTCAGAATAGAGAATGCTTTCAGGATTGCGCCCTTTACGCGCCTGGGATAAAAAACTGCTGCTTCGTGGCAACCACGCTGCTGCTCGAAGATATCCAGAGAGTGTCGGTGCTGGCCTACGAGAAATATCTCCAGCCTGCAGGCGTATCTCTGAGAGGCGAAGACGAACAGAGGAAGCCCTGACGGGCTTCCTCCGGCTTCACAGAAATTCGGTTTATCATACGGCTGCACAGGCCGCTATCTCTTGTAAGGAATCCTCCTGGATGGCTCGAAGGGGCTTTTTCCCTCTTTCAAGATTCCCTGATAGACCTTTACGTTTCTGTCCTCCAGATGATCGAATATCATGGGAGAGTGCGTGCCGTATGACACGTATTTGATCGGCTCGCTTTCGAGGCGGGCGCAGATTATCTCCTCACCTGCCCTGGCGAGCGCCAGTTTCTGAGCTATCGGGCTCACTATCATGCTGTGGCCGTAATAATATGCGCCGCCCTTGTCCTGACCGATTGCATTGACAGATACCATATAGACATGGTTGTCGTATGCCCTCGCGCAGTTAGTCAGCTCCCAGATCTCATAGCTCCTCAGAAAAGCAGATGGACGAAGTATGACCTCGGCTCCCTCGAGCGCGTTGACCCGCGAAAGCTCGGGGAAATCGCCGTCATAGCATATGATTATGCCGACCCTGGCCCAGGGCGTATCGCAGACCACTATCTCAGAGCCTGGAGTCGTCCATCCGCCGCCTTCGCGCCGCTCTGTCGGGAACGGGTGAGTCTTCCTGTAGCATCCGATCATGTCGCCGCTGTCGTTGAAAAGGCAGGCCGAGTTGTATATGACGCCATCGTCCTTCCCTTTCTCGTACGTTGGCCAGAGCACATAGATCTTCAGCTCTCTTGCGGCCTCCTGGATAGCCTCGGTCATTCTGCCTGGAACTGAATCGAGCTTCCTGTAGAACTCTTCGGCCGGCATGCCCGGGTTGAATCCCGTTGTGACAGACTCGGGATATACGACCAGATCGGCGCCATACTCCTCTTTAACGACTTTGAGGTAGTGGACGGCCTTTCTGATGGCTTCGCCGGACCTGTCCATGTGGGATTCCATCTGGACGCCGGCTACGGTGAAGTCCTTCATTTCTTCTTTCCTTTCTTCGCCGGAGCCGCAGCTTCGAGGGCCTTATCCCTGCTGTCCAGTATCTTTATGGCTTCAATTGCGGTCTTGATGGCTTCCTCGACACCTACCTTCTTGATAATCGGAGCGTCGTCCCATGTAAGCCCTATGATGGCAAGAACTTCCGCTGCTCTGACCTTTCTGATCGATGACACGACGAAGAGCGCTGCATCCTCCATCGATGTAGCCATCACGTTGGCGCGCTGCCAGCACTTCCAGAGCATCTCGTTGTATTCCTTCATAGGGATCTCGAGCTCCCCTTCGATATAAAAGGCGTCCTTGCAGTGGCATATTCCCGTATGGCACTTGTGGCCGAGCTTCAGCGCCGCATCGCGGAGAGCGACAGTCACGTCGAGATCCGGCACTGCCGGGTAGCTGAGAGGGATGTACTGTCTTGTTGTGCCTTCTTCCCTGATGGCACCTGTGGGGATGACGAGATCGCCCAGGCCGACCTGCCGCTGCAGCGACCCGGCCGTGCCAACCCTTATGAACGTGTCGGCGCCTATTCTCACCAGCTCTTCGAGACAGATGGCCGCACTGGGGCAGCCGATGCCTGTCGAGGTGACTGCCACTTTGATCCCGTCGACTTTGCCGACATAGGTGGTGTATTCTCTGTTCTCGGCCACTTTCTCAGACTGTTCCAGATAAGAGGCTATCACAGGCACCCTTCCCGGGTCGCCGGGCAAAATGACGTAGCGGCCTACGTCTCCCTTTCCAAGAGCAATGTGATACTCCTTTTCACCCTTGCAGTGTTTCATTTACTCTCTCCTTTCAGTTACTTTGCTTTATAAAGCCCGATGATATCTATGCAGGATGCTACGAAATGGCCACTCCTCTCATGATCTCGACCTTTGATACGGTCTTCGCTATGACCTTTCCCTTTCTTATAACATAGCGCCTGTCAGGCTGCGCCCTGAACGCTTCCTGAACTGTCTTCGCGTCTATTATGTTGAAGCTCGCAAAAGCGCCCGGCTCGATGCCATAGTCTTTCAGACGCAGAACCTTCGCCGCGCGGTGAGTGGGCATGTCATACAGCGTTTCGATCTCCTCCGGGAGACTCATCTGCGCCGCATGTGCCGTTATCAGGCCCACCTCGAGCATGTCGGCCTGGCCGAATGTCGGGTAGAACGTATCCTTGAGGCAGTCCTGGCCATAGCAGATGTTGATTCCTGCCGCGTTGATCTCCTTCACCCTGGTGATGCCGCGCCTTATCGGCTGCCTGTCCCGGCGGCCCTGAAGCATCAGGTTCGTGGCGGGATTGGTTATCATGTTCATCTTTGCCAGCCTCAGCATGTCGATGACCTTGGCGGCATAGCTGTCGTCGTATGAAGCCATCGCGCATGTATGGCCCGCCGTTACGCGCTCGTGATAGTTCTCGCGAATCGCCTTCATGGCGAGATACTGGAGCGTTCTGGCGCCTGGATCGTCTGTCTCGTCGACGTGCATGTCTATATCGGCGTTGAAGGCCTTCGCAATCTCGAAGGCTATATCTATGTGGCGCTTCGAGTCGTCTTCATTGTACTCGTTGTAGGGCATTCCGCCCACTACGTCGGCTCCCATCTCCATGGCTTTCCTCATCAGCTCTTCCGTCCCCGGATCCTTCAGGATTCCTTCCTGCGGGAATGCCACTATCTGAATATCCACGAGATCCCTGTAAGCCTCTCGGACTTTCAGGACTCCCTGGAGAGGCTTCAGGCCGCCAACGGTGTCTATATCGACGTGGCTCCTCAGTATTGTCGTACCGTGGCTGACAGCCCACTCGATGACCTTGCCGGCCCTGGCCATCACATCCTCGTCTGTATAGTTTTTCTTCTTCTCCCAGATTATCTCGATGGCTTCCATGAGCGTACCGGAGACATTCCGGCGCACAACTTCGCTGATGAGGACCTTGTCCAGGTGAACGTGCGGGTCGACGAAGGTCGGCGTGACCAGCATTCCCTCGGCATCGATCTCCAGGGAGGCCTTCTCGGCTATGCCGGGCGCCACTTTTTCGATTCGCTCGCCTTTCACAGCTATGTCTGCAAGCTCCTCTTTCTTTCTCAGACGGGCGTTTCTGACGATGAGATCCATGTCTTTCCTCCTTAAAAATTATTGAATATAAGGGTTATGCGCTTATAAAAATTCTCTCCGGCAGCCGGTAAGGCCGCCGGAGAGAATCAGGTTCAATCCTTCTTTATCCCCTTCTCTGCAAAGGCGAGAAGGGCCTTCTCGAAGCAGTCCATCGGGGCGTTAAGGATTCCCGCCCCGACCTGGCCGACGCCTGCTCTCTTGCAGGCGATGCCGGTATTGATTATCGGCGTCACGGAGGTTTCGACAATCTTTCTGATGTCGAATCCCACAGGTGTGCCTACGAAGTCCAGCGTCGGGATCTGGTAGTCCCGGTGCCTCGCCACCGTGATGTCGTACATCTGCTCGGTGGACTTGATCGCGTCCTGCGCCGAGCCTCCCACGAACTTTACGATGGCTGGCGCTGAAGCCATTGCAACCGCGCCGATGCCGGCCACCTCGGAGATTGTGCTGTCTCCCAGGTCGGGATTGGCGTCCTGCTCCGAGAAGCCTGCGAAATAAAGGCCCTTCGGAATGCCTGACGGAGCGGTGAACCATTCTTCGCCGAGCCCTGCGATACGGATTCCCGTATCGGTACCATTTCTCGCCATGCACGACACGATGGTGCTGTTGGGGAAGCCGAGAATCGTGTCCGCAGTGGATTTGCAGGCAGCCATCGACAGGTTCAGGAAGAAATGGACGTTCCCCGCGATGAAATCGGTCACTTCCTTGATCCTTTTATTGTCAAAGTCCGTCTTCAGGAGGTGTGGAAGTATCTCCTTGATGAAGAGGGTCGTACCTGCCACATTCCTGTTGTGACATTCGTCGCCCATCAGCAGCGCCTGCGCCGTAAGGTTTTTGACGTCTATCCCGCCTGATACCTCGACTGCCTTCTTGAGCGTGGGGCCGAGCACCTTCTGCATCCATTTCAGGCGGTCTATCACATCCCAGTCGTAGGCTCCGAAGCGCAGAACCTTGCCAAGGCCTTCGTTGAGCGTGCAGAACGCTTTGTTGCCAAAGGTTTTGTTTTCAACCACGAAGACGTACATCGATGACGACACGACGCCCGCCATCGGACCGACCGTGCTGTGGTGATGGCAGGGCGAGAATGCGATATCGCCGGACCTGGCCAGCCGCTTGGCGGCGTCCTTGTTCTCGGCCAGGCCTTCGTAAATCAGGGCGCCTATTATGGCTCCCTGGACGGGGCCGCACATGTGGTCCCATGTGCTGGGCGGGCCTGCGTGCATTATCGTGTTCTGGTTCAAGCCCGGTATGACATCCTTTGCCTGGCAGATGTCCACGAGAACCGGCCTTGAGTCGATAAGGCGCTGCACCGCCTCCTTGTTGGCTTTCTCCACTTCATCGCAGTAAAGATGCGAGAGAGCCTCGACAAGATCCTTCCTGCCCTGAGCCGGAGGCTTCCAGTCGACCTGCACCGAGGAAACGTCCTGCGATTTGAGCGATTCATAAAAAAGAGGCAGACCCAGGTTGATCACAACCGGCCCTTCCTTGAGCATAACTGCTGTATGGTCACGTTGTTCCATTGCTCTCTCCTCACTTCCTAATTCGTATCTCCGGCCACCGGCTCCGGCTCTTTGAAGTGGTCAGCCACTTTGCACATGGACGCAAGCAGCGCCGCGAACCTCGCAGCCTGAGCGTTGCTGGGGAGTATGGTGACTCCTGCATTTTCGAGCTCTCTCTTCTGGCGCTCGAAGTTCTGCGGGTCCTCATCCGAGCCTATGATCGACGCCACGAAGAGGATTGGCCTCTTTTCGCGCATCTTCCTTATCTTTTCTATCACCGGGATCAGCTCGGAAGCCGGATCGGCGTGGGAGCCGTAGCCCAGCACGACGTCGAGGAGGATCACCGCGACGTTTTCGTCGAGAGCTTCCTCGAGCATCCGCTCTTTTCTAAGAGTGTAGTCGATCATCGGATGAGGCGTTCCCTTGGTGAACTCATCGTCTCCGAGGTCCACCAGAGAGTGCTCATAGCTCTTCTTCGCATCGTGGAGAATGGCGTCGGGATAGACCTTCGTGTTCGAGTACACCTTGCCGAGAAGGCCGTTCAGTATTATCAGCGCCTCCTCGCAGAGCGTCCCGCCTGAATAGAGGCCTCTGATAAAGCGCTGTGACTCGCCGAGGACCTGCCATTTCTCATAGGCCCGCTCCAGAATGACGCTCAGCCTGTCGTCGAAGTATCGCGGAGCATAGGGCTCGCCTTTCACTATCGCCGCGGTCTTGCCGACCGCCTCTTCGAGTGTGGCGGCGAATTCGATGTTGTCTCCACTCATGTCCTTGACATTGCCGTGCAGGAAGTTTATCACCACGGGCTTCCCCGCCCTGCCTGCCTCCTCGACTATCATCGCCGCGACATCGGGATGCGGCGGCTTCGAGATGAGCAGTATCACTTCCGTCTCATCCTCTTCGGCGAGCGCCCGGAGCCCGGAGAGCATCGTGATGCCTCCCACATCCTTCGACAGATCGCGCGAGCCTGTGCCTATGGCGTGCGTGATGCCTACGTCCTGCCTGGCCAGCAGCACGGTTGCCTGCTGGATGCCTGTGCCTGACGCCCCCACTATTCCAACAGGCCCCGACTTGATGACATTTGCAAAGCCCAGGGCTTTGCCCTTCAGTATCACTGTCCCGCAGTCCGGGCCCATCACGAGAAGCCCCTTGTCGCGGGCCATCTTCTTAAGCTCTATTTCATCGGAGAGCGCCACGTTGTCGCTGAAGATCATCAGGTTCAGCCCGTCTGTCAGCGCCTTTTTAGCCTCAAAGGCGACGTAGGGCCCTGGAAGCGAGATGAGCACCACATTCGCGCCTGCAAGAAATCTCGCCGCTCCTTCGACAGTTCTGGGGTTCTGGCGCGAAGCGTCTCCGCTCTTCTTCACCTGCTGGACTTCCAGCATCTCCTGGACTTTCGCTATCCCCTGCTCCACGAGGGCCTGAGTGTCGGCTCTGACGGCGATGATTAGATCACTTGGCGTGGCTGCTTCCCCTTCTTCCTCGAGGAGGCCGCTTTCTTTTATCACAGCCTTGTTTGCCTCTGTTCCCATCAGCACGGAGACGCGGTCTATGCCGTACTGCTCTTTTACCTTTGTGGCGATCTGCATCAGGAAAACCGAGTCGTAAAACCGGTTTTTCATTACAACATTTTTAACCACTGCAGTCATCTTCCTTTCCGTTAAGTTGCTGTCTGCACAGCGCGCCAATCGCTGCAAGCGCGCCAAGCATTACCTCCCTTCCAGATGAGGCTCCCATGGCAAGAAAAGGGGCGCCCCATTTCCCGATATCCAATGATTTTTCTGTAAGAATCTTTTCGCAGAGAGAGAATACTTCCTCTGAGCAGCGTCCTTCTCCTGCCCATATCAGAAAAGAATGACTGAGGAATGTGGTTCGTTCCCTGCAACATCCAATGCACCCTGTCAGGCTGGAGAGAAACTCCTCGTGCAAAGGGCTTAAAAGGTGCACCATTCTGCAGACATGAAGGGCGCAGAGAATCCCGCAGAGCAGATCGTCGCCGGAAGGCGTGAGACCCCTTCCCAGCCCCAGCATGCCCATGGCTGGATCGCCTGACAGCAGGCCGGAGCGACCTTCGAGATGCTGATACAGAGCCGCGAGAAGGATCAACAGCCTGCCATACACAGAACCATCCTTTTCTGCCGCGGTACAGGGCATTCTTCCATCGATAAGCTCAGATGCCGATGAGAAGAAGTGCCTGTCATCATCAGCCGAGTGGCCGGCAAGATATCCGCAGCACAGGCGGACATTGTTCAGAATGTCGCCCGGGGCCAGAAGAGGCGCGCTCAATGCGGCAGGGAGAGACCAGCGCTCGGCCGCGCTGAGATCTATGAACACCTGGAAAGATGAATCGCAGAGACAGCTGCCGTGCATTATGAAGCAGGAATCATTACAGATGGGCCAGTTTCTGAAGATGCGCCGGCGGGGCATCTCGAGGATAATCCTCGACGGTCCGTTCTTCCTCGAAGAGTCGAGCAGCGATACAGGAGCTCCGGAGCTGTCGATGAGGGTGAGCGCGTTGTCGAAGATCTGCAGCACGCGGGCGGTCCAACGGCCGTCGCGCTGAAGCGTCAACGCATCATCGTATGATAGCGCCTTTATCCGGATATTTTCTGCGAAAGCGCTGTGGTTCACCATCATAGCCTGCCTGAGGATATGTCCTGATCGCTCAGAGATTCATACTGTATCAGGCGCGCCGTTCATCGCTGGAGATGGAGAGCTTTGGCTCCAGCTCTCCGTCTTCCTGCCCGGCTTCGGCCCCGAATGCATTGATGGCCTTCTCTTCGTTTTCATAGACGGAGAGATAGTCATAAAGCTTCGTCAGGTTGAGGATCCGCCTTACATAGCTCTGGGGGCAGCACATGCCGAAACGCTTCCTCTCCTTGGACATCCTCTTCTTCACGGCGATGAGGAGCGAGAGGCCGAAGCTGTCGATATAGTCAATTTCAGATATGTTGAGAAGAAGATGCACGGCCGCCGGTATATGCTCATCGAGCCTCCGCTTCAACTCCTCTCCACTGTATATGTCGACCTCTCCTTTAATGTCCAGAACGACCACTCTGTCAACCAATCTTTTATGAAGCTCCATCTCTTTCACTGATGACAACTCCTTCAGGGATGCCTATCCCCTGCATGAATTAATGGAATCACGGATAAACCGCCTCACTGCTGGAGAAAACCGGACAGGATTACATCTGATTGTTGCCGATGTTATGGTTAAGGGAGAATCTGCCTGTTATCGACTCTATCTTTCTTGACATTATTCTTTGACAAAGGAAGGCCATATTCCTTCGATTCGGCAAGATTACCCGGAATTCATCAGAGACCGGCCATGGAGGATAGGCAGCACACGGTGAGAATGTATTTATTTCTATGAAGGAAAACACTCCGGCGCGAGAGACCGCCTCTGTGGCAGCAGATGAAGAGGCGGCGGAAAGGTGGAAACAATGACAAATGGAGACCTCTCTCCAGTGAGGAGCGATGTGCTCGTAATAGGAAGCGGAATCGCCGGAGCCAGCGCTGCCATTGAAGCGGCGCGGCTTGGTCTTTCTGTCGTGATAATATCGAAAGAGGAGATGATGAGCGAGAGCGCCACATGGTACGCCCAGGGCGGAATCGCCGGCCTGGGGGCGGATGACAGCCCTGAGCTGCTGGCCAGTGACATCATAAAGGCCGGCGACAGCTACTGTTATGACGAAGCAGTCAGGGTGGTCTCGGAAGATGGTCCCGGCCTGATACACGAGTTCCTTATAAAAAGCCTCGGCGCCGAGTTTGACAGAAACGAAACAGGAGAGATAGATCTCACGAAAGAGGGCGCCCATTCGAAGAGGAGGATCTTCCATCAGAAAGACTCAACAGGCCAGGAGATTGAGGCCAGGCTTTACGAGGCGCTGAAATCGGAGAAAAACATAGAGATCTTCAGCCTCCACCAGGCCATCGACCTGATCTCCTTCCCTCACCACTCGCGTAACTTCGCCCGCATTTACGAGGATGACTTCTGCTGCGGCGCCTATGTGCTCGATCTGAGGTCCGGAGATGTGAGAAATTTCTTTGCAAGAAAGGTGATACTCGCGACAGGCGGAGTCGGGCAGGTCTACCTGCACACCACCAATCCGAAGTGCGCCACAGGAGACGGCATTGCAATGGCCTACCGCGCACACGCCGACATAATAAACGCAGAATATGTGCAGTTTCACCCGACTGCGCTGCTGTCGATGGATGACGAGCGGTTTCTGATATCCGAGGCGCTCAGGGGCGAAGGGGCGCGGCTGCGTAACAGGAAGGGCGAGCTTTTCATGCAGAGATACTCACCTGAATACACAGACCTGGCACCGCGTGACGTCGTGGCAAGGGCCATCGTGGAAGAGATGACGAAATACGGCGACAACTACGTGCTGCTCGACATCGCTTCGTTCTGGAAGAACAAGACCATGAGCCTGAAAGAGCGGTTTCCGAAGATTTACAGCAGGTGCGAGAAGCAGGGAATCGACATCACCAGGGAGTCGATACCTGTGGTGCCTGTCGCCCACTATTTCTGCGGCGGCATAAAAACAGACCTCTGGGGCAGGACCACCCTGAAAAACCTGCACGCAGTCGGTGAGACCTGCTGCAACGGAGTGCACGGCGCAAACCGCCTGGCGAGCATATCACTGCTGGAAGGAATGGCCTGGGGCATCAGGTCGGCGAGGAAGATCGGCGAAGAGCTGTCGGAGAACAGGAGCCCGATGCCGTACGATGAGGTTCCGCGATGGGAGATGCCTGCAGGTGGCGAGATTGACCCGATCCTGATTTCACAGGACGCGCTGTCGATAAAAACCACCATGTGGAACTACGCCGGAATAGTGCGCACACAGAAGCGTCTCAACAGGGCTCTTGCAGACATGAACTACCTGCAGTACCGCATCATGGACTTCTACAAGGAATCAGCCCTGACGCGGGGGCTCATAGAACTCCGCAACATGATAATTGTCGCCCGCCTGATAATAGAAAGCGCTCTCAGGAACAAGAAGAGCCAGGGCTGCCATTACCTCAAGGCCGAGTAGATGCAGGCCCCTGTGCCTGGATCTGCCGCCGTTACGGTATGCGCGGCGAAGGGTGGCGGTGAATTTCGTAAAACCGGCTTATTGTCTTTTTGCCGGAGTGATGGTATAATGTGTAACCAGTACAGCGTCCTCTCCGATTCCGGAGAGATTAAGAAAGGAGACTACTATGAGCAGCGACACACAGACACAGAACCACAAGGTAGCCGACATGTCCCTGGCAGAGTCGGGTCTGAAGAAGATAGACTGGGCAGAGTCACGGATGCCGGTGATGATGGCCCTCAGAAAGAGATTCGAGGAGACAAAGCCTCTGAAAGGCATGAGAATCGCAGGATGCCTCCATGTCACAAAGGAGACGGCAGTGCTCGTAAAAACCTTCGTGGCTGCAGGAGCCGAGGTATCATGGAGCGGATGCAACCCGCTCTCCACGCAGGACGACATAGCCGCCGCGCTGGCCTCCATCGGGATCTCGATCTATGCCTGGCATGGCCTCTCGGTGGACGAGTTCTACTGGTGCATCGATCAGACTCTCACATTCAAGCCCACACTGACCCTCGACGACGGAGCGGACCTGATCTTCACGATCCACAACAAGCATAAGGAGCTCGCACAGGAGATTCTCGGCGGAACCGAGGAGACCACGACGGGAGTGCACAGACTGAGAGCGATGGGAGCAGACGGCAAGCTCCTCTACCCGGTGATCGCAGTCAACGACGCCGAGACGAAGTGGGATTTCGACAATGTCTACGGTACAGGCCAGTCATCACTCGACGGCATCCTCCGCTCGACAAACATCTTCCTGGCCGGCAAAAACTTTGTAGTGGCAGGCTACGGCCACTGCGGCAAAGGCTGCGCGATGAGAGCCCGCGGCATGGGCGCCCACGTGATAGTTACCGAGGTCAAACCGACAGCCGCGCTGAAAGCAGTTCTGGATGGCTTCGAGGTCATGACCATGGACGAGGCCGCAAAGATTGGCGACATATTCATCACAGCGACAGGAATGAAGGACGTCATCCGCAAACGCCACTTCGAATCGATGAAGACAGGCGCAGTCGTGTGCAACACAGGCCACTACGACGTGGAGATCAACATCCCTGAGCTGGCGGAGATAGCGACCTCTACGAGAGAGATCAGGGAGAACAACGAAGAATACACCATGAAGGACGGCAGAAAGATATATCTGCTCTGCAAGGGACGCCTCGTGAACCTTGCCGGCGCTGAGGGACATCCTTCAGAGGTGATGGACATGAGCTTCGCCAACCAGTTCCTGTCGATGGTGCGCCTGTCGAAGGAAGGCAAATCGATGGATAAGAAGGTCTATGACATCTCCGAGGAGCAGGATCAGGAGATAGCCGCCCTCAAGCTGGATACCATAGGAACACACATAGACAGCCTCACAGAGGAGCAGATCAAGTATCACTCTGACTACTCTGCAGGAACCTAAAAACCTGGATTCACGATGAATCGATGTTTCGGAGAGGCCCACCCGGGCCTCTCTTTATTTGACATCTATCATGACACTGCCACTTTTCATGATTAAAGAAAAGCGCAAAATACGCCAGAGTTCGATCAAAGCTCTTCACCACGGGCTTTTTTACTCTCTTGACAGATTCACTTTTTCTGCTATAATATGTTTACACTTAGGGCGAATGGCTCAGCGGTAGAGCACCTGCTTCACATGTAGGGGGTCACAGGTTCAAATCCTGTTTCGCCCACTGAGATGTGAACACTCCACCACCTCGCAAGTGGCTGGATTTTTGAGGGCGTAGCGTAGCGGTTTAACGCGTCGGCCTGTCACGCCGAAGATCGTGGGTTCAAATCCCATCGTCCTCGTTTTTATATGCCGAGGTAGCTCAGTTGGTAGAGCACATGACTGAAAATCATGGTGTCGACAGTTCAATTCTGTCCCTCGGCATGTTTCTTTTCCCCACAATAGAGCGCTTTCGAAGCGCTTTTTTGATTCGAGGTGAGCATACTTCACTGTCACATTGATGGATGAGTGCCCGAGAAGCTTTGACACTGTTACAAGATCGACGCCACTCATAACCACCAATTGCTGGGAGTCCATCGCCAGTCCCTCCCGGTTTCTTATACCGTCCCATGCTCTCTCCTTTTGTTATACCATCTTTCTGAATGTCTCGATTGTCAATCCTGCTTGTCTGATGATAGATTGTAATGTTTTGGGGGGCAGAAGCCTACCACTATGAACAGGGACACATACTAGTGATTTCCCGGATGGATGAAGTAAATAAAAGTGACTTCCGCGAGAATGTGAGAGCCTGTAACCATTCCTCATGAGAGCATTCCTGGTATCCTCACCGCTGATTCTCGGGAGTCTGCTCATACTGCAATCTCCATATCCACCCATTCAATCATTCCGCTGTCCTCTTTGAAGGAGATTCCCTCTTTCTGAGCTGCTTCAATATAACCAAGTATGGCTTCTCTGGTGTTCATCAATGCTTCGTCCTTTGTTTCCCCGAAGGTAGATAAATTGTTAAGTGCAGGGACATGGGTAATAAAGACTTTCTCCTCATCATCCCATTCTACTATCACGCGAAAGTGCCTTATCATATTCCCTCCTTTGCCCCCGACTCTCCAGTAACGGCGAGGGGCTTCTTATGCCGTCCCATAAAACGCTCCTTTAGTCGTTGTGAGCGTCCTGTTATCATTATAAAAGCGGTAGGGAAGGAAGTCAATTAAAGGCCGGAGATTAGGAAAGTATAAATCATACCAATTGAAAAGAAAGACCTTACATCTTCTTCCTGCGAACTATGAAGCCATTCTTATGTTTTGTGATCAGCCAGGTCTACTTCTTATAACTGGAAAATTGTGTCATTTTTCAAGAACCCTTGGCACAAATACAACTCTGAAACCCATACTCAGTGCCTGTATACATCTTTTCTCTGCTCAACGCTGATCACGTAGATTGTATCTGTTGCTTTGTTCTCCTCATAGATAATCCTCCAGTCACCCACCCTGATTCTCCATCTATTGTCATATCCTTGAAGCTTCTTTTTTCGTAGACTCTGGAGGTTAATCTCCATACTGTTGATGACAGGCTTAATCTGCCTATATGCCTCATCGCCAAGGGCCTGTAAATCTCTTTCTGCCCGTGGCAGGATAGTCAGTTTCATATGCCCCTCTCAGCTTTCACCTGTTCCCAGGTCTTTCCCCGGCCTGCAGTGATATCCTGATCTGCCTCAGCCAGACTTAAAAGCTCACTCTCACTGAGCTTCTCGTCTTCATAATCTTCCTGGTGCTTTTCGACATAAAGCAACATAGATTCAATGAGCTTTTTGACAGTGGGAATCTCCTCGTCCGGGAGCTTATTTATCATGAAGATAATCTCTTCTCTTATGCCCTTATCCATTTTACTGCTGCCTCCTTCACCTCTTCACAAACCTGATTCCCCGGCTGCTTCGTCCAATGAAACCACTTTACAATCGCTAATGGCCTTACGGCTATCTTCAATAACCTGCAATTCCTCTTCTGTAAGCTCTTCATCCTCTTCTGAAACGTTGTCAAGGCAGGCCTGATACTCTTCATCGGTCATTCTGTGTTCCGTCTGCTCTTTCATGTAACCCTCTACCATTGCCAGGATCTTCTCCATCCTGTCATCTGGGATCTGCTTCACAAGAAAGATAAATTATTCAACGGCTTCAAGCTTGTTCATCCATCATACCTCCAGGCGAGCATCCTGATATCATTATAAAAGCGGTAGGGAAGGAAGTCAATCTGAGCAGATACCGGATGCGGATTTCCAAAAAATGTTGACTTTTTGATGACTTTCGAAAACCGATATTAATTATCCTCATAACCACGAGTATTTAATGCCATGGAACATGACTGAAAATCATGGTGTCGACAGTTCAATTCTGTCCCTCGGCATGTTTCTTTTCCCTGATATACAGTCCTTCGGAGCGACTCCCATTGTTTTTCCAGACCTGCTGTGATATCATATATTGGCGCCAGGTGCGGCATCATTCCTGGATGGCGGCAATATTATGATATCAGGAGATTGATCACTATGAAGAATGACAAAATGTTCATGAAGGCTGTTTTCCCGGGAAAATACATCCAGGGTGAGGGCGCAATCGCCCAACTGCCCGAATTTGCAGCAATGTTCGGCAGGAAAGGATTTATAATCGCGTCGCGCACCGCGAATGATAGAATCATTCCCAGATATCCCGGCGCTACTTCTGAAAGCCAGTTCGCAGCAGAGCGGTTCCAGGGAGAGTGCTGCGAAAGCGAGATAGGACGCCTCTCAGGAATTGCCACGGAGAAGGGCGCTGACGTCATAATCGGAATGGGAGGAGGCAAGGCCATCGACACGGCAAAAGTCGTCGCCGACCGCCTGAGGCTCCCTGTGATCGTCGCTCCCACAATCGCCTCCACCGATGCGCCCTGCAGCGGACTGAGCATCATCTATACGGAGAAAGGGCTCTTTCAGTCAGTATACTATCTGAAGATGAATCCGCAGGCCGTGATCGTCGATACGGCCGTGATTGCCGATGCGCCGGCGCGCTTTCTCGTATCGGGAATGGGCGACTCGCTGGCCACATGGTTCGAAGCGCGCTCATGCGACCGCACGCATTCGGCGAACGAGTGCGGCGGGTACAGCACGATGACAGGGCTCAACCTCGCCAGGCTCTGCTATGACACAATCATGACTTACGGACTCTCAGCAAGAGCAGCTTGTGAGAGGCACGTCGTCACACCTGCGCTGAACCACGTCGTAGAGGCGAATACGCTGCTGAGCGGGATAGGATTCGAAAGCTCCGGGCTTGCTGCCGCCCACTCGATTCACAACGGCCTGACGGCGCTGGAAGAGACCCATTCGTTCTACCACGGCGAAAAAGTCGCATTCGGCGTTCTTGCGGGGCTTCAGCTCACAGACGCCTCTCCCGGGGAATCGGAGGAAGTGTTCTCCTTCTGCGAGGAGACAGGCCTTCCCACGACACTGGCCGACATCGGCCTCGCAAATGCAGGCAGAGACAGGCTCATGAAGGTCGCCGAAAAGGCCTGCGCCCCTGCTGAAGCCATCCATCACGAGGCAGGCGAGATCACTGCAGAAAAAGTGTTCAGCGCGATTATTGCAGCAGACGCGATGGGTGAGCTGAGAAAGAGCAGGAGGCTGATCCCTGTCAGGTAAAGCTTGTGCAGCATGATGCGGCCCTCGCCGGGCCAAACGCATTGAAGCCGCCAGTCTGACCTGACGGCTTTTTGCATCACCCGGAGCGGGATTGTCTGACGAATCTGTTCTTAATCTTCCCTGCCGATTGCCCGTCGATTTCCTTGCCGCAGTGGGGACAGATCAGGCTGCAGCGTTCCGCCTTGCTCTTGAGCTCCTCCGCAAAGCCGGATGCCAGTATGCCTGCAGGAAGCGCGAATACGCCGATCCCCATAAGAGCTATTATTGATGCAAGAAACTTGCCGACAGGCGTCACAGGGTATACATCTCCATATCCGACAGTTGTCAGTGTAACTACTCCCCACCACAGAGCTGCCGGAATGCTTCTGAACGATGGATTCCTGGCCCCGTCTTCAAAAAAATACACGACGCTGGAAGAGATCACGAGGAATATTATAACGGCATACAAGGTGATGAGAAGCTCCTCCTTCTCCCGCCTGAGCACGTTGCCTATCGTTCTGAGCGCGCTGTTATATCTTCCCAGCTTGAATATGCTGAACACTCTCATAAGCCTCAGCGCTCTAAGGAAGCGGAGATCCATGGGAAGAATCATGGGGATGTAGAAAGGCAGAACTGACAGCAGATCAACAATGGCAAGCGGCGTGAGGACATATCTCATTCTGCCCTTTACGGCGCCTGCATAGCGGCTGTCGAGGGTGCAGGTCCACAGGCGCAGCAGGTATTCGATCGTGAAAACCACGATCGAAAATGTCTCGAAGGCATTGAAATAAGCCTCGTAAGAGGCTGAAAGGCTCTTCTCAGTCTCCAGGATGACTGCTATCACATTGAGGAAGATCAGGCCGGTTATGAATATGGAAAAGATATTACCTGCTTTGTCTCCAGGCCGATTGCCATCCATAATCTGGCGGAGCCGCATCCGGATCGATTCAACGATTCCCGGCGGGTTAACATCAGGCTTTCCTGCATTTGACGGGAGGGTGCCGGCCTCGTCATCTGCAGAGGCGCTGCCTGTTTCCTCCGATGAAGGAGCTCTGTCAAGAGCGTCTTCATCGGTTGACGGCGCATCATCATCTTCCATGTTGACAGCCCTGCCCGGGTTTTTCATATCAGACTCCCTGCTCTCTGTTCAAATCTTCGCGCTCAGGATACACGGCGCCGGGAATACTCGGCATCATACTCTTCGATGCGGCTTTATCAATAGTTTTCTGATCGTGCAACATTTTTCCTTTAGCCGCGTTGGATTGTGTGCGCTCAGCAGCTCAACGACGGCTTGCCGCATCTCGGCCGCCTGAAACCTCCTGTTGCCCCTTTTCACTGTCCATCCGGCGCCGGGACAGATATAATTATATCACAGACAGAAAACAGGAGAAGAGCCATGTCAATGAGCATATTATCCGGAATCAGCGTAAGAATGCCCGAAGCTTTGATATATAACAGGCCGCAGAACGGCGGGAATGCAGGCTCGAATCCCGGTGGAAGCGCCGACACCGTGCAGATCGGAAGCTCCTGCACACCTGACATCAGGAATAGAATTCTCAATCTCAGAATGGAAGCGGCAGCCGAGAAATCGACAGCGCTCAAGCTGCTTGGAATAGGCGCCTTTTTCGGCGGTATGGTCGCCCTCGGCGGCTCGTTCCTCGGCGGAGCGATCTGCGGATGCATGGGCGCCCTTCCTGCAGGCATAACGTTCGCCAACGCCTTGCAGGCCGAAAAACAGGCTGATATTCTGCAGAAAACATATGGCTGCTGAAAAAATGGAATATTCACGCCAGAAAAACATCTGCTGATTGCTGCACAGCGTAAGCAATATTGATGAGGATGACAAGCCAGACTTATAAACTGCCCCCGGCTCGATACCGGGGGCTTTTCATTTTGATCCACAGGAGCATGGAGCAGCCGGCAGAGGATATCTTCATCATCGGGCTGAATGGTAAAACTGAACCATTCCAGTGATTATTGCTGCAAAGAAAGGTAGAAAAAAACATGACAAAGGAAGAGGCCATCGAAAAGGGGCATAACCTTGCGGACAGATCGACAATTGCCATGCTTGGCACAAATGGCGCTGACGGGTACCCCTGCATAAAGGCGATGATAAAAGTTGAGAATGAAGGAATCAGAACTATCTGGTTCAGCACGAACACGAGCTCGAAAAGAGTCGGAGAGCTGGCCTCCAATCCGAAGGTCTGCGTATACTTCGTCGACCAGGAAAAATGGATGGGCCTCTTGCTGACAGGAACGATGGAGATTCTGCAGGACCCTGAATCCAGGAAGAGGCTCTGGCGAGAGGGATGTGAGATATATTACAGGCAGGGAGTGAATGATCCTGATTACACGGTGCTGCGCTTCACAGCCCACAAGGGAAACTACTACAACAACCTCGAAAACATCAGCTTTGAGATCTGACAGGAGCGTAAAAATCTGGATTGCATTAACGCGCCTGGCGTCGGGATTGTATGAACAGGCGGCAGGTGCTGCGATATCCTGACAGCCTCACGCGGAAACTGAGGCCGCGATGAAGCTGAGGGGACGATTGATTTCTGTAATGCTTATCGATATCAAAGAAAGGGGCGAACGGACCGGCCATGAACAATAAAAGAGTGATTGCCGCATGGAATGAATGGGGAAGGCTCAAAGAGGCGGCCATCGGGCGCATCTTTGACGCCGCTGAGCCCGGATATATTGAAGAGCTGATATGGCTCTCTGATGAAGGAAAGAGCGCCCTGAAGAGAGACGCGGGAAAGCTGACGCGTCTCGCTTATCCTGAAAAGTGCGCGAGCATTCAGAATACACTTGATTCGCTGGCGAAGACCCTGGAGGAGCACGGGGTGACGGTCCACAGAACCGACCCGATCCCGGACGAATACACTGAGGAATCGGAGTTTTTGTCGGGCATCCAGCCGGGGAATTACACTATCGGAGGCGCCGACTTCTTTCGCGTGATAGGAAACCGCATGATTCTGCTGAACTCGTTCAGATATCCGTTCAGGAGAAAGAGCGTCTGGTCAGTGCGCCGCATGATAGAGCCAATCATGGAAGACGCGAGAGTCATGTATTTCGCCACGCCGCCGCCATCGCCCCACTATACGAAGGATGACCTCTACATTGAAAACGGAGACATCATGGTCGACGGGCACAATGTCTACGTGGGAATGTCCGGAAACGCTACCAGCGAGAAGGGGATCGCATGGCTTTCCCTTCTTCTCGGCGATGAATATAAAGTCCACACCGTAAGGCTGAAGCCTGATCGTTTTCATCTGGACTGGGTGCTCACGCTGAACCGGCCCGGACTCCTGACGTGGTGCCCTGAAGCCTTCATTGACGAGCTGCCGCCTCCTCTTGCAAAGTGGGACAGGATTGCGATAACGGGCGACGAAGTGGCGGGAGCAAACAACCTGAGCATAGATGAAAGCACGATTGTCGTCGCTGCGCACCATCAACGCATTGCAGATGAATACAGAAAAAAAGGGATGAAGGTGGTAACGATTCCTGCGGAGGACACGATCATGTACGGCTCAGGCCCGAGATGCCTGACCGCCGTGATAAGCCGCGAGCCGTAAGGCCCCGTGAGCGGCTTACCAGAGATTTTTCCTGTGCCGGCTGCAGAGCCGCTCCCTGCCAGGCAAAAAGCTCAGAAGAGGAAGAGCTGCTCGGCACTGCCTGAGCTGCCACGGACTATTACCACGGGATACCGGATCTCGGTGCCATCTGCAATAGCGCCGTCAGGCAGCCTGTGGGTCTCTGTGCTGTCAATGCCGAGGATGTGGATGACTTCACAGCCACGGACTGTAAGAGCATCGGCAATCATTGACCTGTGGCACTTCTTCGGATCTGCCTCGGCGCACATGAAGGCGGTTCTCTTTTCTTCTCCCAGCGCGAGCAGATGCTGCAGATGAGATCTGAAGGCGTCGGTCTCCATATATTCGATGTAACCCTGGAATGACGGCCTTTTAACACGCTTCACCGACGAGCCTTTTTCGCCGGCTGATGCTCTGCTTTTCCTGAACCCTCCGAGACCTGGCATGTGGATATAGCTGATGCCGCTCTCTCTCAACGAGATATCGAGGGTATCCCTGTTGAACTGCGGGTTGTAGCGCGACTGCGGAATCGAGCGCACATCGGCGACCTGCTCTATGCCGTGCCGCCGCAGCATCTCCGTGAAATCGGCGATTGTCATGTTCGAGTGTCCTGCAGAGTATAAAACAGACATGAAACACCTCTCATCAGATTGCTCTGATTTCGACGCCGGGGCATCAGGCTACTGCACAATCCGTCATACCTGCAGATTGATACCGCTGTGCAATATGAAAGGATTCCGGAAACACGACTGAGAATAGAGCAGATGGGAGGGTTTACAAGCAGGCAGCATAAACCCGTCGAAGCCTTTTTACCGCAACGAACTCCGGAACCATCCACATCCTCTCCCTGCGGCGCATGATATGCCGCAATCCCGTCTTAGGCGGAAGAACCGCCTGAACAGGAGGCAGGAGCGATAAAGATGGCAGCTGCAAAAAGATCCTTCATCCCTTCGTTTCTGGACTCCACCTATGCCTCAGAGCGCGTGGCCTGCTTCAGGGAGCTTGCGGCGCTTCATCGTGCAGGAATCCACTTCGCGCGAGCCTTCGAGGTCATAGCAGAGCAGGCTGAGCACGCCAGGATCAGGGAGGTCTTCACGAGCTGCCAGGTCCAGGTCATGTCCGGAAAGAGCGTCACTGCATCCATTGCTGGCTTTCCGGATGTCTTCCCGCCTCTCTACATCAGCATGATCGAAGTCGGCGAGGCCTCGGGAAGCCTCGATAACATGTTCGATGACATAGCCCAGCACGCCGAAAAAGAGAGATCGATGGCCATGAGGCTCAGATCGGCGATGATGTATCCCGCCTTTGTCATCGTCTTCTGCCTGGGCATCCTGATACTGGGCCCGGCCTATATGTTCAGAGGGCTCTACGATTTCCTGCTCGATCTGAAGGTCAAGCTGCCGCTTATGACTCAGATTCTGATAGGGGCGTCTGCCATAATGCGCTCTCCCCTCTTCCCCATCGCTGTCATCGTGCTGCTGACAGCATCATACCTGATTATCAGGTCTCTCTGGCAGCAGAGGCTTTACCGCCAGTACATTCAGCAACTTCTGCTCGTGATCCCCGGGCTCGGCCGGGTGCTGCATGCATCGGAAATCGCGTCGTTTGCGCGCACGCTCTCAACCCTGTACAATGCGGGAGTGCCGATACTGAACGCGCTCGAACTGACAAAGAAGAGCTGCCGCCTCGTCTCTCTTCAGGACGCCCTCGATGACGTCAAGAGGAAGGTGAAGGAAGGGACTACGCTGCAGGAAGCCTTCGCCTCTGATCCGGTATTTCCGAAGACGCTCAGATATCTCGTAGTGGCCGGCGAGCAGAGCGGAGACATACCGAGAATGCTCGCCTGGGCGGCGAAGATATGCGAGATGGAAGTGGAGCAGTCCACCGACGCGGCCCTGTCGATAGTGCAGCCGTTCCTCCTCCTCTTCATAGGAGTGATAGTCGGCTTCGTGGTGATAGCGACAATCGGCCCGCTGCTGAAAGTCGTGGAGACGCTGATGTGACAACGCATTTTTCTGGCGCGCCATAATTGCGACCCAGGATGCGCATCGATTGAATCATCCGGTATGACCCTGTGGCCTGAAGTGATGCATTATTACTGCTTCGGCTCCCATTCCTTCCACAGCACGATGCGCATCTTGTCCTGGAAATTGACGAACTTGTTGAGATCCATGTCAATGGTCCCGACCTGCGTCTTTGTCGTCTTGGAATCTGTTGTCTGAGTCTTCTGCGCGAGCATGTAATCCTGATATCTTCTATTATAGTCGGCCACAGCCGCCTTGATCTTCTGATACATATCATCTGCATAGTATTTAGCAGTACCGTAACAGAATGAGAAACGGGGATCCGAGGCTAATTTTCTAACTCCTGCATCATAGTACTGCACCTCCTGCCCCCATTGGAAGGGCATCCAGACTACTGTGCCAAATGATATAGCTACTGAGTTGTTCGGCGTAACCCAATCCGAACGGTAAGTAGGCGGATCTGTTGATGTATCTTTCACTTTGTTCAGGTCAAGGGCAGGCCATACGCCTACAAAATACTGCGTATTTGCAAAAGGAGAAAGGAGAGCTCCATTACTTTTGTTATCAACACCGATAGATGGACCAGTATATGGCGGTGCCGCAGTGGTTGTTGTCGTGACAGTTTTTATTACTTCCACAGGGATACTCACCTTGGTATAATCCGGCGCATGAACCATGTTGACGTTAGTCATTGAGATATTGCCACTTGAAGTAGAGCCTATCTGTGTGGTTCCACTTTCATCTGATGCGTTGCTGAGGAAGGCGCCAAGAAGGGTAATCTGTTCCGCTTTCAGATTTCCTTCTGTATACAGAATACCCTGGAAAGCCGAAGAATCTTTCCCCTTGCCGGTAAGATTCACATCGCCCTTGCTGATCAGCACCGCGGTATTCGTCGAATCAAGACTGGCGCCTCTGTCAATCGTGGTCTTTCCTGTTACAAACAGCCCGCCTTTACCTTTGACCCCACCGTGAATATTGAGATCACCTTCGACATACATGACTCCGTTATCAAGTGTCAAATCGCCATTCACCGTCAGATCGCCTTTCCTCTTGCTGACACCTTCCATCTTCTGGCCATCCATTGAACCTGGCAACTGCTGAATGCCTTCTATCTTCTGCACTTCCGGATCGTACGATGTCACATCTATCTTTGGCATTTTGATCGGGTCTGCGTTGCAGATTGTTTTCCCCTGAACTTCAGCCCCTCCGTCGGGATCGAGCTCGACACCTCCAGACGAACGGACATCGCCTGTAATCTTAGTTCCCTTTCCAAGCTTGATCGCCTTTTTGTCCCTGCTGTTCGAAGCAAGATGGCTGGGGACCAGATTCTCCGGAGCTATCGCGGATGCCCCGTTCATTGCGTACTTCGCTTCTTTGACTGCTGCAACCAGCAGACCATTCTGGGATTCAAACTTTCCAGATGCTGCAATGGCGTATGGAAAAGGCGGGATGTGCAGTACCGCTTCGACATGCCGGACGACACCATTCGATATCCCTGTGCCCACAAGATGGATCGCAAACTTGGGAACGGTTCTGCCGCAGCCGTTCTTGGAAGCATCGACTTCCAGGTTGTTGTATGACCATGGGATATTCTCTCTGCCATTTGTGATCGGATTCTGTATGCTCGATGCCACACTCGGATCAAAAGCCAGAAGACCTGCAGCAGCATTGCCGTTAGTTTCTGATTTTACTGTAACAGGATAGCTGTACGTAGTGGATGAGGATTTACCATACGAAGGCTCTTTCATAACCTTTTCCAGAGCTTTCGCTATCACCGACTCGGCCATGTTCTTTGCCTGTTCGTTGTTGTTGACCCTCTGCACGGTGTTCATCTGAAAGACGCTCGCGTTCACATACACGAATGCGGCGATCATTGCCAGGAATATTACCATGAGAACAGTCGCCAGCACGAAGCCGGATCTGATTGATCTTGATTTGCTGCGAGCGGATCTCTGATGCCTGTTTTCCCTGAAGAAACGTAAAAAAGCCATATCCCACCATCCTCCAGATAAGAATAGCCGGCACTCTAAACAATTCCCGCCTTGGAGGTCAGAGATGACTTAATCTGTTATTATGGATGGACTGCGGTATTTGACAAAAACCCGGACGAGTTAAAGTGTCAATAAATATTATATCACATTTATCAAAGAGCCATCAAGGTTACAGGATAGACAGGGAACAGGCTGGCCAATGCAGATATGGATTAGATAGAGATGGGACAGACTCCATTTTCAATAAAAAATGTAATCTGTCCCCTGGTTTGTTTCCCTGGTTTGGCTATGATAGCGAGGAGAGAGCCTGCTCCATTGCGGCTTTGACTTCTCCCAGCGTTTTATAGCGCTGGCCGGGCTCCTTTTCCAGCATCTTCAGTATTATCCTGTTCATCTCATCCGGCAGATCGGGGCGGGCTTCCTTCAGCGAAGGCGGCGCTTCGGACAGATGCTTCAGCACTATGTTTATCGTGCTTTCATCGTCGAAGGGGCGGCGCCCGGCCAGCATCTCCCACGCGAGAACGCCCAGAGAATACTGATCGGACCTGGAGTCCTGAGGCTTTCCGGTGATCTGCTCAGGCGCCATATAAGCCGGGGTTCCTATTGCGGAGCCCGATACCGTTATTGTTGAATACTGGTTTCCTTTTGCGAGGCCGAAATCCATCACCTTTATCCTGCCGCCTTCTGTCAGCATGATGTTGTCAGGCTTGATGTCGCGGTGGATTATGTCCTTCGCGTGCGCATATTCCAGTGCATCAAGAACAGGGAAATAATATTTTTTAAAGCTGCCGTATGACATGCCGCCTTTTACTATCTTGCCTTTCAGCGTGCTTCCCTTGATCAGCTCCATCACCATGTACATTCTTTTATCTTCTTCGCCCCATGTTATGATTCTCAGTATGGAGGGATGATCGAGCTTGCTCGTGACCTGCACCTCCCTGGTGAAGCGCCTGACAAACTCCTCGTCTTCGGTAACTTCGGGCTTCATGAACTTGATGGCCACGCTTTCCTTTACGCTGAGCGTCTCATCAGGCACCGCCTTGTAGACGGCTCCCATGCCTCCTGCGCCGAGCTTCTCAATGAGCCGGTAATCTCCCAGCTTGAGGCCGATGAAAGGATCCTCATCGCCCATCTTCGTTCTGATGGCCTCCCACTTTGCCGCCCTGTCTAGGGCCGCCTTTACTTTCCGCCTCTTCGGTATTACCACAAAGAAGAGAAATATGACTGCCGCCGCTGCGATGACAATCGATATGGCAATGTTGTTTTTTATCATATAATAGAGAGGATAAACAACAGGAATTCTGGGAGTGAGTTTCACACTGCCGCTGGTGGGGCAGCGCGTTGAGTATTTGGGCACCTGCTCAGGCCTTGAAAAGTATCCGGGCAGATTAAACTGCACATTGAAACTTCCGCTGAATTGCTTTCTGTCGAGCGGAATCGGATCTTTCTGATCCGATTTACCGAGATACTGAAGCCTGTCATTGATAAGGTATACATTTGCGAACGGAGGATCGGTATGAAAACGAATCTCCATCAGCTCAGAATTCTCTGCATTTACAGAAGAGCCGGGGAAACACGTCGCGATTACAAATATCACCAAAAAAGCATGTACTGCTCTCATCATTGATTCCTCACTGTAAATTTGTCTGTCAGTCTGTAGGTCTCCTTTACCGTCGAGCCCGTGTTGCCTGAGCGCTCCAGCTCAATTGTGACTTCGATCGGCGGCTCGACTGAAGAGCCTGTTCCTGCATGAGTCAGCGAAAACGACTTGACTCCCGTCGCCAGTATCTGCGCCTGGAGCCCTGGCTCGCCGGCAATGCTCGAAAGCGTCGTGCCAGGGACCCTGAGAGGCATCGCGCCGTTGAGCGAGAGCGGCACTGCCAGAGTCGGCGGGTCGCCGTTCTTCCAAATCTTTTTGATTACCGGGCTTCCTGCAGAGCCCCATGAGTATACGGTCAGCCTGTTGTCCCACTGCTGCGTACCATCATCACTGACGTTTTTAATTGGGATCACACCCATCATTACAGGGCCTCCGGCTGTGCAGTCTATTGAAACGCCGCCCGCCGAGGAGAGCTCGAGATCTCTCGATATCGAATTCATGACCCTGACAGCCGCCTGCTGCATATCCGTGCGAAGCGTTCCCTTCGCAGTCACCCTTGTAGTGCGCGTGAAAAAGGAGAACATGATACCCAGCACGAGCACTGCCAGCGCTCCGGCGATCAGAATCTCAACTACAGTGAATCCGTTTCTTCGCTTCTTCATATCCATCACTTCGGAACATTGCAGAGATACATCTCACGAGTCACAGACAGAGTAATCTCCCTTTCCTTCCAGCTTACCGTGACAACGATCCTTCTCAGCTTCGTTGCATCAACAGTCGAATCCATGGCAGGAGCTTCGTAAAGTACGGTATAGACAGTATTATCCGGACCGGTCACCTGAGTCGTCACCGGCTGCGGATCTATCTGGCTGAAGGGGCCGGCTCTCTTCTCCTCGAGCCTGGACTGCGCAATCGCCGACGCATTGATCCTATGCTCCGTCCGCTTTATGGCGAATGTTGCCAGAGGCAGTATATTGATCATCGCCATGAATATGAGGCACAGGAAGGTAGCTGCAAATATGACCTCGATGAGGCTCATGCCGTATGGGCGGACTACCCGTCTTGGATATATGCGCCTCACGTATGCCTGAAAATATGAAGAAAAGCATTCCAGACCATCGACATCGTCGAAGCCTGTCGATGCTTTCCCACCAGCACTGAATACTTCATCCCGACCCAATCGATCGCCCCCTGACTACGACTGCCGGCCATCAGCTCCTGTTTCCACTGCGCCCTTCCGCCTTCCTGCAGAGAACAGGCGGCGCCTGCTGCTCCAGATTACTTAGATGGCCTGTTCCGGATGCGGTTAATACTCCATCCCCCTCGATGTGCCGTCATACCACAGAAATATGTTCTCGACGAGATGGTTATATTTCTTGTTCAGCGCGTCATACAGCCTGGCGTTCTCAATTGCCACTGCCGCCTCGTTCGCCATCGCCACTATGAATTCCACTTCGTCGCCTGCTATCTCGCGGGACGAGGTGAAATAGAGCTGAATGATCCCGATTGGCTGCTCCTTCGCCTTCATGGGCATATTCGCAAAGGACTGAACTCCCTCGCGCTCCGCTGTTGCAATGCACTTCTTATTGAAATATGAGTCCAGCCGGCCATTTATGATACTTCTTCCAAGCAGCGCATCGGGATTGCAGTCAATGAACTCACGCTTGATTTCCCTCATGAACTCCCTGCTGATGCCGGAGATCTCGACAAGCTCGAATTCACGCTTCTCCATGTCCCATATGAAGATTGCGCATCCCTGCGCGTTCAGGGCTCCGACGGCTCCCTCCGCTATAGTCTTGAAGACCTGCCCGAGATCGAGGCTTCTCGTCAGGGAGGTCGTGACCTCGAAGATCGTGTGAAGCCGCCTGTATAGTATGGCGTTATTGAGAGCCGCCGCGCCCTCGTTGGCAAGCGCGGTCAGAAAGTCCTTGTCGCTCTCGCTGAACTCATATTCGTGAGCCGTATAAATCCTCATGGTGCCCAGGGCTTTTTCCATAACCTTCAGTGGAACGCATAGCAGGGAGACGAGTTCCTCCTTGACTGCCTCTTCGGGATACATGTAGCGCGGATCCTTCGTGACATCCGGTATATATACCATCTCGCCCTGAAGCACGAGCTGATCAATCTTCAACTTGTCCAGCTCATGCGGCCCCTTCTTAAGGAAAGTGTCTGTGAGCCCCCAAACGGCCTTTGTGACCATCTTCTGATTCAGCTCGTCGAGAAGCCTTATCGAGCAGGCCTTCACATTCATGACCTCTGTGACAAGCCTCACGAGCGTTTTCAGCGTGTCCTCCAGATCGAGCGATGAATTTACCTTCTGTGTAAACTCCTTGTGCTTTCTCTCCCTCTCCCTCGAAATGATGTTCTCAATGGCTACGGCGCACATCGTGGCTATCTTTTCCATGCCTTCGAGCTCTTCAGTCGTGAAATCCCTCTGCTTCGACGTATATCCCCTCAGGATCCCGAGGAAGCGGCTCTTTGTCTTGACAGGAAGACATACGATGGAGCGGATGCCTTCTTTCCTGAGCATCTCAGGGTAAACGACAGCCGGCTCCTTCGCCACGTTTCTGATGAAGACCGTCTTGCCCTCTGACACCTCCCGATCTATTATATTGTTGTCCATGAAGACCGGGCCCTTATTTATATACTCATCGCTGAGCCCGTAATGAGCTCTCATCAGCAGGGTCTTCCACTTTTTATCCACCAGTCTGATCAGGGCTCCCTTGAGTTCGAAAAACTCCACATAGCGCCTCACAATATCTTTCAGAAGCCCGTCGAGGCTCTCGGCAGTTGCCAGGGAAAGGAAAAGATCACACATCCCAAATGCCTTTGTTTTATTACTCATGTCTTCCTCCTAAGGTTCAGGGTAATTTTAATCGCGAGCATCATTAACGGCCGAAGCGGAACTCCGGTTATCAAAATCTCCACCATTCAATGATGGTGAAAATTCTGAGCGTTAATATGAACAGCACCGGCTTATTTCTTTAAGCTGATGATGATGAGGGGCGAGCGTCTCTTGCTGATCTATTGTACAGTATATCTTTCTACAGGTAACTATGGTATTCTTTTTCCTGCACATTTTTCCTCTCCATGGTGACAAATTGGACGACAATAAAGAAAGAGGGTTTTCACTTCCCGGAGAATAAATGCGTCAGTATGGGAGATCTTCTTCTGCCTGTATACATTGTAACCTCAGCGCTCCTGATCGTGCACGAGATGGATTCTGTCTACTGGCGCGAATGGGATCTCTTCAGACTGCCGGGTGGTGTCACCTTTTTTCTTCTCCTTCATTTTCCGCTGCTTCTAATCGTGCTCTGGGGAGTCGCAGAGGTGCAGAAGATGTCTGCCGCCGGGCTTGTCATTTCGATTGTAACTGCCATGTCCGGACTCATCGCCTTTGTCATCCACCAGATATTCATCAGAAAGGGACACAGGGAGTTTTCATCGCTTCTCTCCCAGTCTATTCTCGCTGCCACGCTGATTTCGTCGCTCCTGCTCCTGGCCGCGGCTGCAGGCGCGGCAGCGAAGTAGGTTTTCTCTGAAAAAGCCGATCTTTAAATATTTGACAAATCTGATATAATATAGCGAAATACGAATATCGGGCATAATTAGAACATATGATGAGAAAAAAGCTGCTTTACAATATCTCCCAGTTTCTGAAGCCTCTCGGGATAGTATTCGGCGACATCGGAACGAGTCCCATCTATACTCTCACCGCCATCTTCCTTCTTTACAAGCCGAATGAGACCAATATTTTCGGCGTCATCTCGCTGATCATCTGGTCGCTTGTATTCATTGTGTTCATTCAATATACCTGGCTCGCCATGAATCTCAGCATAAGAGGTGAGGGCGGAACAATAATCCTGAGGGAGATTCTGATATCGCTTATTAAGAATGCAAAGCACATAAGGATAGTCATTTTTGTCTCCTTCATTGCCGTCGCATTCATAATCGGCGACGGGGTGATAACACCGGCAATCACCATATTGAGCGCCGTCGAAGGCCTGGTTCTCATTCCAGGCCTTGAGAACATGTCGATCGCCCTGATAGTCGCTCTGGCCGCCATAATAACATTCTTCCTATTCCTGTTTCAGAAAGGCGGCACGGATAGAGTCTCGAAGATATTCAGCCCTGTCATGCTCATCTGGTTCCTGGCCCTGGCATTCTCAGGGCTGGTTTCTCTGCTGCGCTTCCCCGCAATATTAAGCGCGCTGACCCCACTATGTGCAATCAAGTTTTTCATGACGCACAAACTGGCTGGACTGCTTGTGTTTTCTGAGGTCATCCTTGCCGTAACTGGCGGCGAGGCGCTTTACGCAGATATGGGCCATCTGGGCAAAGAGGGAATAAGAAAATCATGGTATTTCGTATTCGCCTGCCTCGTGCTGAACTATCTGGGGCAGGGAGCTTACCTGATCCAGCACCCGAACACGCCTTCAGTTCTTTACGGCATGATCTATGGCCTTGCGCCGATATTATATATACCGTTTCTTCTTCTGACCGTCCTCGCCACAATTATCGCCTCGCAGGCCATGATAAGCGCCATGTTCTCAATCGTCTACCAGGGAATAAATACGCACATAATGCCCAGATTGAATGTGACTCATACATCTCACAAGCTGTCGTCACAGATATATATCTCTTCCGTCAACTGGTTTCTCTTCATCTGCGTGGTAATAATGCTCATCGTGTTCCAGAAATCAAGCCATATGGCCGTTGCATACGGTTTTGCCATTAACGTTACAATGACTCTTGAGGCATTGATGCTTATAAGCATATACTTCCTCAAAGGTGAAAAACTGATGATGATCAGCTCTGTTCTCATCACGCTCCTGGATCTCACCTTCCTCTATGCAAACCTGCACAAAATACCCAACGGCGGATACTGGTCCCTGATCATAGCCGCTCTTCCGCTGTTCGTGATACTCCTCTTCAGAGCCGGGCAGAAAAAGCTTTATGAGGCCCTCACATCTACTCCGAAAGACGCTTTTCTCAAGGAGTACAATGAAAAATACAACAGCCTGAGCAGGATAAAGGGGACTGCAGTGTACCTTCTCAGAGATGTGTCGAGCGTGTCGCCGTATCTGACAAATGTAATGTTCAAATACCGCATCATGTACGAGTACAATATCGTTCTTTCCATATCCAACACAGAGAAGCCCTTCGGAGTCAAAAGCCATTTCAAGCTGGATCTCACGCCAAGCCTTCGAGTCTTTGAGATAACCATGGGATATATGGAAGTGGTGGACATAGAAGGGATTCTGAAGGAGCACGGTATCGACGAGCAGGTAATATTCTACGGCATTGAGGACATAGTGACTGACAAGATGATCTGGAAGACCTTCGCTGTAATGAAGGCTCTCTCCCCTGCCATCGTTCAGTTCTACAACTTCCCGCCTCACAAGCTCATGGGCGTGCTGACCCGGGTAAAGCTTTGAAAAGGAGTGATTGCGATGAAATACAGACAGATACCGGTTCTGTTGATGTGCTGCATCTTCATTCTCATGCTCCTTGAATCGTGCGGCAGAGATCCCGGGATTGAGATGAAAAGGCTGATCAAAGAAGGAGACGCAAAGGGGATATCGGCGCTCATAAAGCAAAAACCGCCTGTTGTGAATGTCAGAGACGAGCAGCAGAAGACCCCTCTTCATCTCGCTGCCACATCAGGGCAGAAAGAAATCGCCCAGATTCTCATTGACAGGGGCGCCAATGTCAATGCAAAGGATGAAAAGGGCAAAACGCCGCTCTTTTTCGCCGTAGAGCATGATTCCCGCGACATTGTGGAGCTCCTGATTGCCAGAGAAGCTGATGTCAACGCAAAGGACAACTACGGCGAGACCCCTCTCTTCTTTGCAGCGAGGCAGAAAAAGAAGGATATGGCCGAGCTGCTCGTGTCGAAGGGCGCTGATGTGAATGCCGCGGACAGCGACGGAGAGACCCCTCTCATAGCTGCGGCAGGCTCCGGATCAGCAGATGTGGTGAAGTTCCTGCTGGGAAAGGGCGCCAGAACGGACTGCAAGACCGACAGCGGCGTGACGGCATTGAAAGCCGCAGAGCTCAATAATTTCGTCGACGTAATAAAGCTCCTCAAAAAAAGCGGGGACAGTTGACCACTATCAACAATTCATCCTGCGAGACGATGCCGCCTGATTTGATTCAGTCGTGAACAGCCGGTTCCGGCTGCAACAGCTCATGCTCGTGAATAAAAAACTGCTTGGGGGGGGGAAGTTATGAAGTATTTCAATGAATTCTGCAGAAAGAGCTTATACGGAGTTTTTGTCTGCCTTGTCGTCCTGTCTGCCGCCGCTGCAGCCTCAATGAGCGACCTGCCGTCTGCAGCCCGTGCCGGGCAGATTATGCAGGGCATCACAGCCGGTTCAGCCTATTCAACAGACGGACTCATCCTGGAATCAGGCGACCCTTCAATTAATAACGAGCTGGTTGAAGAGTTCATGAAGGAAGGGCTCGAAAGCTACAGGAAGGGCGACTGGTATGGCGCACTGGCATCCTTTGAATCTGTGCTCGAGATAAACCCGTCTCACAGAGAGGCGCTCAAATACAGGCTTCTCTGCCGGGAAAAGCTTGGAATCAAGCCGGACGAATCACCGGGAATTACGCCGACACCGTCCAGAGCTCCCGGTTCATCATCAAAACCGGAGCCTTCCGCTTCTCCGCCACATCCGGCTCCGGAGGATGCATCAGGCCGCGTGTACACCGACAGGGAATACGGCTTCAAAATCCATATCCCGTCAGCCTGGAAAGAGAGCCGGCAGGGCTCTGAAATCCATTTCACCTCTCCTGAAGGCGACATATGCGGCATCAACCTTCTCGTCAAGTCCGCCTCATGCAGTCAGGGCTTCAGCGAATGCCTGCGCCTTCTGGGGAGATCATTGAAAGGCTTCAGCTCCGCATCTTCAAGGATATCGCACAGCGGCGATCAGGAGACTGCACTCTGTGCTTATACAAGGGAAGGAAAGAGAAAAGGCATGCTGGCCTTTATACATCTCTATCGTTTTGGCTTCGTGATATACGGCGACTCAACTGAAGGGCGATTCCCCTCATTTGAGAGAGCCATCGGCGACGCGCTGAGCTCATTCACAATCATCGAGCCGAAGGGAACTGTCGGTTATCAGAAGTGGATTACGGCAAAGACTCCTCACTTCGTATTCTACGCTCTTCCGGGCAGCAATGCGGCGCTGGCTGTCAGCGAAATAGGCAGGACTGAAGAAGAGGCTTACAGGATAATAACAGCAAAGACAGGCATCACCCTGAGCAGGCCCATCTCATTCTATCTCTATCCCGATGAGATGACTCTGACGGCCATGACCAGAAGAGACTCAGGCTTTGCAATGGCGGAAGAATTCGAGATCCACAGCCTCTGGAAGAGCCAGCGCGACCACCAGACTGCAGGCCATGAACTGACTCACATCATCACCGGCCAGGGATGGGGAAAGCCCTGCAATGCCCTCATAGGAGAAGGGATAGCCGTCTATCTGGATCTGTCAGGGAGAGATCTTTATGGTGAAGCCGGTGAGCTCATGAAAAAACACGGAGCTCCTGATATCAATACACTTGCAGGGGATAAATGGTTCTCCCTGAGGAGCGACGTGGCATACAGGGTCAGCGGGGCATTCTGCAGATACATGGCTGAGAAATACGGCTTTGACTCGCTGAAAAGACTTTACAGAAGCGCGGATTTCAGCAGGGAGCTCGAGAAGATAACAGGTAGAAGCCCGCAGCAGTGTATGGATGATTTCAGGAAGACTGTTGATAAGTGACGGCTGAAAGCCTGTCTCCCGTTATCAGGCCATGCGCGTCACGGCCTTCTCCCTGCCGGAATCGCAATTGGCGGATCCTGCCTTCACCGGAAGGTAAGGTCTCTGAGGAGAAGGAAAACCTGATATCATCGGAATCTTAATACTCTGAGCGCCATCAGCAGGACGACGCCGAAATCCCGAAGAAGGGTCTTCGCCTCACAATGCAATACCTCGACGGCAGATCAGAAAGCAGCGTCAATGAACGGGAATCCGGCTCCCAGGCCATCAGTAAGGTCACAAAGCGCCTGATACCTTTCATGTTCCTGCTGTACATCACCGCCTATATCGACAGGATCAACGTTGGATTTGCGGCATTGCAGATGAACGCCGAGCTGGGGTTCAACGACGCGGTCTTCGGACTGGGAGCTGGAGTGTTCTTCCTCGGCTATTTCATCTTCCAGGTGCCTTCCAACCTCATAATGCAGAAACTGGGAGCAAGGAAGTGGATCTCGGCGATCATGGTCATCTGGGGCTTGATAGCCGCAGCAATGGCACTGGTAAAGAGTCCGCATGGATTCTATACTCTCCGGTTTCTCCTCGGCATAGCAGAGGCGGGGTTCTTTCCAGGGATGATACTGTACCTCACAACGTGGTTTCCGCCTGACAGGCGCGCAGGGGCTACGGCCTTATTCATGGCCGCCGCCGCCGTTGCAGGGGTTGTAAGCGGGCCGGTCTCAGGGGCGCTTCTCACGATGCACGGCGCATCAGGGCTTTCCGGATGGCAGTGGCTCTTCCTGCTTGAGGGCGCGCCGGCGATCCTGCTTGGATTCATCACAAGCCTGTATCTCACCAATACTCCCGCAGAGGCGAAGTGGCTGACTGAAGAGGAGAAGGCGTGGCTTACAGGCAGGATGGACAGCGCAGGCGGAGACAGACAGCAAAAAGAGGGAGAAGACGGCTCGAGAGAAGGCGAACGGCGGGAAATCGGCCGGGAAGGAAGGGAGTCGTTCCTCACGCTCCTGGCTGACTGGAGAGTCTGGAGCCTAAGCGCTCTATACCTCACGCTGATGATCGGAATGTACGGGGTGAATCTCTGGCTCCCGCAGATAATCAAGTTCTTCTCGCACTATCACAACCTCGTCGTGGGAATAATCTCCGTGGTGCCGTATCTGCTCGCCGTAACAGGCATGACATTGATCGGAAGGTATTCGGATCGATGCGGGGGCCACAGGCTGATCGTCGCCCTTCTGCTACTTGCCGGAGGCGCCTCCCTCCTCGCGCTGGCTTGCATCAGGTCCTCATTCACCGCTCTTTTGCTGCTCTCCTCGGCAGCCGTAGGGATCTATGCGGCGCTCGGGCCGTTCTGGGCGCTCTCAACCATATACCTTAGTAGAGAGAACAGCGCTGCAGGGATAGCCGTGATAAACTCGGTCGGCAACCTGGGCGGATTCATAGGCCCTTACATAGTGGGCGTCATCAAAGGCGCCACAGGTGACTTCACAGGCAGCCTCATCTTCCTGGGCCTGTCCATGGCGACAGGCAGTCTCATCGCATTCGCATTGAGAACTGCGTCGCGACGTTGATCACTTCATTCACTTCTGCTATAATTCTCCCGTGGACCAGCGGGCAGCGCCCCTGAAATCTTCCGGGGCCGTTCTGCAAATCGGCATCCACACCGGATTTGTAGGTTCGATTCCTGCGCCTTTCCCGGAGGTTCTGCCGCAAGGCGGCGGGGCCATGGCCCTGCAGGCTGACACCTCCGCCATTTCTCCGCGAGCCTCCGGGAAAGAAACCGAAGAGGAGGTAATGTGATGAAAGAATGCGCATCTCAGATTGCAGGCCTGGCAGTCCTTCTGTTTCTGGTCGCCTTTTTCCTGATCCCGCCTGTTTTCAGGAGATTCTTCAAAAGATTCACCGTCTACGAGTATCAGAAAGGCCTCAGATACCGAAGGGGAAAGTTTGACGGTCTGCTGGAGCCCGGTCTCTACTGGATTTACATCCCTGCAGAGACCATCACTGCAATTGACGGCAGGCTCAGATTCGTTTCAGTGCCTGGCCAGGAGATTATATCATCAGACGGCGTCTCGCTGAAGATAAGCATTGCCGCACAGTACACCGTCTCAGATCCTGTCAGGGCGGTCAATGAGGTGGAAAACTATATCGATTCCCTCTATATTACCCTTCAGCTGAGCCTGAGAGACATCGTCCAGGAGCTCGCAATAGACGACATAATGGCTTCAAGAAGCGCAATCAGCGAAAAGCTGATGGAAAGCTCAAAAGACAAGGCGGCAGAGCTGGGCCTTACGCTCCACAGCGCCAATGTGAAGGACTTCATGCTCCCAGGCGATCTGAAGAAAGTCTTCGCCCAGGTTGTCAATGCCAGGAAGGAAGGCCTCGCCGCCCTCGAAAGGGCGAGAGGAGAGACTGCGGCGCTCAGAAATCTGGCTAACGCATCGGCATTGATGGATAAGAACCCGGCCCTTCTGACGCTGAGAACGATTCAGTCCCTTGAGGGCTCAAAGGGCAACACAGTGATAATGGGGATGCCCGGCGGGATGCTCCCTGTCCCTGTGAAAGGGAAGGAGCATGAGGCTTCAGGAGATGCCGGAGCTTCAGAGACATAGTGAGAATGAGCGACCCTGGCGCAGGATCGATGTCACTGAAATAAGAAATATTCAAACTTGTCCTGGTGAAAGAAAAGAGGGAAAACATGATAACCTCTCAGGTGATGACAAAAGCCGATGTGGTGGAAGGAGCGGTAGGGCCCTTCGACGACTACTGCGACGGTTACGGCAACCCAGGCGCGAGCGGCCTCGGCTACATATCGGTGCTGAAGCTCGAAACCGGAAAGGTCCGGAAGGACATGGACACGGTGCTGGAAGGGATCGTCTCGTATGACAGGGCCGAAACGGAGGGCACTTACACGGGACAGATAAACATGATAGCCGCCTCCTCTTTCACAGGCCTCAACGGAGCCGTCTGGGGATACCATCTTGCCAGGGCGGAGAGCATCTCGGCAGGCACGCTGAAGCCGCTGTTCCTGAAAGAGAGAAGCGACGGGAAAAAGATCCCGATATATCCTGTCGACCCGCTCCTCGACGCAGGCAGGCGCCTCTTCGGAACGAAGGATGCCAGGCGGTTCCCTCTCCTCCCTGGAGCGCATGTGGTCTGCGCCGTCAAGTCAAACACGGTGATGGGGCCGACCTCGGTATGGTGCGCCATAGGACTGGCCATTGCAGAGGACGAGAACAGGGATTCGAACCTGTTCATCGAAGACTGCGGCGATTCGATAGCTGCGGAGAACGAGGAAGCCAGGATTTCATACCTGGAAAAGCTCGTTGAAAACATCGCCGAGAGCATCATCAGATGCGGAGACGACTCAAGCATAAGATACAGGGAGATCTTCGTGGGATACAGGACTGAGTGGATCCCTGCCGGATACGTGGGATGCGCGCTCACCTGCGCCCCGTACGCCGTGCTTGCCAGAAAGGCCATCCCTCCCTCGTCCAGAGCCAGAGACCTGCTCGATATGTCCATCTCTGAATGGGAGAAGGCTGTAGGGCTCGATGGCTCTGAAAAGCCCTGAAGCCGCCTGCTCCGGATTTTTTCCAATCATGGAATATTTCCGGCCTCATTTCTGTAATTACTGCAGGAAGAGGCCGGATGTCTTTTTCACTCCAGGACATTCAGGATAAAAAACATACTCCTTCCTGACCTGACTCCACCTGCAATACATCCATCATTTTTCAGGAGGTGTTTCTTTATGTGTGAGCGCAGGACTCTTCATGTCCCGGAGGCAATGTGCGAGGCTTATGACTACCCGCTTCCCTCTGCTTTCAGCAGGGGGATGGAGGTGGCTCTGCCCGGGGCGAGGCTCATCTTCGTGTCTGGAACCGCAAGTGTCGGTCCGGGCGGAGAAAGCCTTCATGCAGGAAATTTCAGGAAGCAGGCCCGGTGCGCCTTCGAAAATGCCAGGGCTGTGCTGAAAAGCGCGGGAGCGGACTGGCCGGATGTCGTGAAGGCGACGATCTTCATCAAGGATATCGGCAGCTATTACAGGGAGTTCAACGAAGTGCGCTGCCAGTATTTCAGCGATGTCGGAATCTCCCGTTATCCCGCCTCCACTTGCATCGAAGCAAAGCTTTGCAGGGAAGAGCTCCTCGTGGAGATGGACATGACGGCCGTCGTTGCCACATAAAGGAAAGACGCGGCAGGTTGATGAAAAGAATAATGACTGCGAGTAAAAAGGAGGTTGAGAACAATGAAAATCAGGGGGCTGATCATATCGTCATTTCTCCTGGGAGCCATTCTCATGGCCGCTATGTCAATATGCGCCTGTGCAGGCAACTATGACAAAGACACCTGGACAACGGCGGTGACGCCGAAGCCTCTGAGCGACGAGGCGAAAAAGGGGCTCGAATGGCTTGTCGCGCACCAGTCGAATAACGGCGGATGGAGCCAGGGCGAGGAATCGCAGTATATGGGAGACAGCATGGACAAGATCAAGGGGATCCCCAACGTGGCGGACACTTGTATTGCCACGCTGGCCCTGATACGCTCCGGAAGCACGCCTTCCAAGGGGCAGTACGCGAAGAATGTATTGAGAGCAGTGGATTTCATCTGCGGCGAAATCGAAAAATCCGATGACAAAAGCCTTTCGATAACTGACGTGAAGGGAACGCGCGTCCAGACCAAGCTGGGGCCGTATATTGACACATTCATGGCGCCGCTTGTCCTCACCGAGATAAAAGGGAAGATGCCGGATGAAAACGGCAACGCGAGGGTGGTCAAGGCTCTCAAGAAGACGATGGCCAAGATCGAGAGGAATCAGAAGGATGACGGCACCTGGGACGGCCAGGGCTGGGCTCCGACGCTGTCGCAGGCCATGGCGGGAAAAGCCATCAACAGGGCCACCCAGGCAGGCGTCGAGGTGAACGAGAAGGTCAGGGCCAGGACGGAGACGTACGCCCGCTCTCAGTATGACGGGAAATCGGGAGCCTTCAAGAAGGACGGCTCGGCCGGCGTGGATCTCTACTCCTCAGCGTCGAGCCTCGGCCAGATGAACGACTCGGATGTCACGAACCAGACCAAGATAGCCGATACGAAACAGCAGCTCAAGAAAGCGGGCAGCGAGGCAGAGCGGCAGGAGCTGCAGGGAAGGCTCGACCGATATCAGCAGAACCAGAAAGACCTCGAGAGCGCCAGGAAGTCGGTCGTTGCAAAGCTCGATGACAAGGCATTCGTGTCCGGATTCGGCTCCAACGGCGGTGAAGAGTTCCTGAGCTACCTCAACATAGGCGAGAGCCTAGTCCAGAAGGGCGGAGCAGACTGGGAGAAGTGGAGCAAATCGATCTGCGCCAATATGGACAGGATTCAGAACAAGGACGGGAGCTGGTCAGGCCATCACTGCATAACCGGCCGCACGTTCTGCACCGCGGCGGCGCTGCTTGTGCTGATGGTCGACAGGACTCCAGTGCCTGTCGCGTCAAAGATGAAAAAACAGTAACGTACAGAAATCATAGAGTAATAAATACCGGGAGGGGCTCCGAGAGCATGCAGGAGCCCCTCGCCGCGGTTTCAGGAGAGAGCCATGAAGTCAATACCAAGAGCGTTCGCGCTGATCATTCCAATCCTTGCGATGGTACTGTCTGCGCATACCGCAGTGATACATCCTGCCGCCCCGGAAGCATTCCGTCTTTTCGCCGTTCTCACGGCGGATGCCGCCCGGGCTGATGAAGCGACAAAAAACGGGATAGCGGATCAGGCAGATGGAGGGAGAAACGTTACGACAGATGCGGCGGCCCGGTTGGAAGACGAGCGGCCCCGGGAAGCGGCGGCCGCGAATGACGGAGCCGCCCAGGTGGCGGATACAGGAAAGCCCGATACGGCGAATACCCTGCCTGCAGACAGAAAAAAGCTGGTCGAGCAGATCGACCGCTCACTCGAGCAGGGAGTCAGATACCTTACAGATCATCAGTCCCGGGACGGCGCATGGCGCTCAGAGACTTACGGATGCTTCAAAGAAGGCCCTGAGCTGACGCCCTATGTCCTCTCATGCCTCTACTTCATTCCGCAGGGCGGCGACAAAACGAAAAGCTCCTACGAGAAGGGAGTGGGCTACCTCCTCTCGCTCGTCAATGAAGACGGCACGCTCAACACAGGGCCGCAGGGCTTCATGTTCCCTGTCCACACATCTGCGATGGCGAGCCGCGTCGTTGTGCTGGCCAGCAAAGATCCCGCCCATCTCAGGGCTCAGGCCGCATATCTGAAATATCTGAGAACCCGCCGGCTTTCAGGGGATCTGGGCTGGAGCCCAGAAGACAGGGAGTTTGGCGGATGGGGCTTTTCACTATCCATCCCCAGAAAGCCTGAGAAGGCCGATGAAAGGCCGATGTTCTGCGAATCGAACCTGTCCGCCACGATCTTCGGCGTTGCGGCGCTCCGCTCCGCCAAGGTCCCTGACAGCGATCCAATCTACAGGGAGATCCTGACGTTTGTGAAGAAGTGCCAGAACTATTCGGAAGACCCTGCCTGCGCAGACGCCTCATTCGACGACGGAGGCTTCATATTCATCCCTGATGACGACATCCAGAACAAGGCAGGCATTGCAGGAACCGATCGCTCAGGCAGAAAGCGCTATCATTCCTATGGCTCGATGACGGCAGACGGCCTGAGGGCGCTGCTCCGGTGCGGCCTCCCCAGAGATGACGGGCGCGTCGAAGCCGCTTTGAAGTGGCTCGAGTGGAACTTCTCCACCTCCATGAACCCAGGCGCATTCAACAATGACAGGGAGGAGCTGAGGAACTCCTATTACTACTACTATCTCTGGGCGGTAGCGCATGCCTTCCAGGCCATGGATAAAAAAGAGATAATGACGAAGTACGGGAAAGTATTCTGGCCCGAAGCTCTTTCCAGGGAGATCCTCTCCCGCCAGCGCGACGACGGCACCTGGATAAACAGGTATACGGACGCCAAGGAGGACGACCCTCTCGTATCAGTGCCGTGGGCTGTATCGACTCTGGCCATATGCAGGCAGATGATAACAGGAGAGGACATGACTCTCTTCCCCAGAGTGCCGTATCCTGGAGAGACGAAACAGCCATACCACTGATGGGAGACTTCGGGATTCCAGGCAGCCCTGCCACAGCAGCAGGCGCTGGAAAAAGTGGATTATGTTATTTTCTGCCCGGTCGGGAAAGGGATGATGACGCAGGTGAATCAGCTTTTCACGCCGCTCTTTATGGAGATCTTTACGCCGTCGATCTCAACGGTTCCGGAATCCTCTTCCACTACTATCTGAGCCTGGCCGTCCGCTTTCTCTGGCGACAGCTTTTCGGCCATCTCCTCGATCTCTTTGCGCGCCTTTTCTTCAGGGGATATGAAATCATATATCTGCTCCATCGCCTTCAGTCTGGCCTCTACAACATCCCTGTCTCCGCCGCTGCCGTATGAGCCGGCGTCCAGGGCCTTCTGCGCAATCGCTTTGACCTCTTTCGGAAACTCCGCGCCTTTTATGAAGATCGTGCAGGCCGTGCTCAGCACCGATCTGGCGGCGCTGGAATCGCCTGCATTTCTTGCGGCGTCGCACGCAATTTTAGCAACCGCTTTCTGCAGCGGCTCGCTTATGCCCAGTGACAGTGCCTTTGCCACTGTGGAGCGTACGTTTACAACGGCGCTGTTCCCTGAAATGCCGCTCGAGGCATCAATGCCGAACTGGGCAATCTTCTTTTCCACGCTGGTAGCAGCAGGGTCCTTGGTAATCGCCGACAGGCCCGTGATCAGCACAGACCTCGCTGCATCGGAGCTCCCTGCATTACCGGCCGCTTTGAGCGTCACAACTGCAAGCGCCGGCCCAATGGGGCCACTAATCCCTGCCACTATCGCCGAGGCCGCCGCACTGCGGATTTTCACGACCGGATCGTTGCCGCTTACTCCGGATGACGCATCTAATCCGAGCTGGGCAAAAACCTTTTCCACCTGGGTCGTCGCCGGGTTCTTGACGATTTCAGACAGGCCGGTCGACAGGACGGATCTGGCCGCTTCCGAATTGCCTGCCTTTCCTGCCGCATCGAGCGATACCGATGCAAGCACAGGACCGAGAGGCCCTGAAACCCCGGCTGCTATCGCTGAAGCGACTGCACCGCGTATCCGCACTACAGGCATATCGCCGCTGACACCTGATGACGCGTCTATCCCCATCTGCGCCAGAGTCTTTTCGGGACCGGTCGCCGACGAGCTTTTCGTGATCGCCGTCAGCCCGGTTATCAGAACAGATCTTGCAGCCTCGCTGCTTAAACCTTTACCTGCAGCCTCAATCGACAAGGCTGCGACAGCGGGGCCAATCGGACCTGCTATTCCTGCTGCAATGGCCTTTGCGGCTGTGCCCCGAATGGCAGCCACGGCATTATCGCCTGTTACGCCGCTTGATGCATCAAGGCCCAGCTGGGCAAACATCTTTTCCTCGGCGGTAGTCAGCGGATGCTGTACAATGGTGCTGAGACCTGTGCAGAGCACCGTTCTCCTGTCTCCTCCGGATCCGGCTGCATCGGCTGCGTCTACCGCCACCTGGGCAAAAGTCTTCCCCTTCGGCAGATCGATATCCGATCCGATGGCCCTTGTGAAAGCGGCCCTGACTTTTTTAACAGAATCACTGCTGCTGATCCCGGATGTGCTGTCGAGGCCCATCTTCGCCAGCTCTTTTTCGTCAGAGGTCGTGGCCGCATCATTCATCACGGCGTTTAATCCGTCTGCGAGCACTGAACGGGCTTCCGAAGGAGAGTCTTCGGCTTTCTTCAGATACTGCTGAGAAATCTCCCTCCCGCGCATACTGTGCGTAAAGGGCAACTGCTGCTGGCCGGACGCGTTCTGGATGGTGCTCATCTTTGACCTTCAGGAAAGAAATTGATAATCTCTGCCTGCTCATTATAACAGAGAGAAACATGTAATAGCAAGAACATGGCCGTGACAGGTGTACATGTGGGGGTATGACACACTGAGGCTGTACCAAGCGGCGTTTGCGGGGCATCAGGATGAGCGAGGGTGGCAGGTTGGAGACAGCATTATTTTTACAATTCTTTACATTCGGACAAAATGCCTTAACACCCCGGCATTATACTTAGACTATAAGATAAGAAAAAGGAGTGACGAAGATGAGTAAGATGATAAAAACAGCGATATGCCTGGTGACACTGGTTCTCGTAATGTGGGTCAACGGAACTGGAGCGTATGCGGACTACGGATTCTCTTCAGGCACGAAGAGCGACTTCGGGTTCGAGCAGGCGAAGAAGAGCGACTACGGGTATGTAGAGGCGTCAAATCACACCAGCGCAACCGATATAAAGATGGGATACTCGCCCAATATGAACTACAATTACTACTACTATAATAACGACTACTGCCAGAACTGCAGATGCTTCCACCAGAATGGCTATCACCCGAACAACGTGTATAACAATAACAACGGCGCGAGAGCGCAGCAGAATCCGCAGTACCAGTTCAACAATAAAACAGGAAATCCCCAGACCCTGTATCAGATGTTCAAAAACTGAGAATGGAAGGAGGCAGATCGAGCGGCTGCGGAGAGCCTCGCCTGAAAGGCGGGGCTCTCTGCCTTTCCCTGCCTGTGGCTGATAAATAAATTTTTATCAGAGCTTTTTTGTCAGGCCTCGAAAACTTTCGACCAGGGAGGCGTCCGGGAGGCCCATATTCCGCTCCTTCCCGCCTGTCAGGTCATTTTTCTCCAAATCTCCTCTAGAGGCGCGCCTAAACGCATGCCAGGAGGCCAGAATATCCCATCTGTTACGGGCTTTTTCGAGGGTGGGTGTTTTGATTTTTCCTATTTCATCTGATATAATTATCTTATGGATACATGTGAACTGTATATTGAAGTGCCTGCTGTCGATATCGACTATCCCTGCCACACTGGTGAATACCAGTACAGGTGGGATGTCCCTGACCCGTCCATCGACGACGCAGGCGACACGGAGGGATATCACCTGTACCGCTGCCCGAAGGCCGAACTGATAGAGAGAGGCAGGCCGGTCTGCAATGTCGACGACCTGGTGCGCAAGGTAATCTCAGGGCGCTTCGACAGACATGAAATGGCAGATGAGATAGACACTGAGCTCAACAGCATACTTCACAAGCGCCTGAGCGTAGATCTCAGGATGGGCGAAACGCTTAAGGCTCTGAGGCGTCAGGGGGTGCAGCGCCTGGGATACCGCTCTCTCGGTGACTTTACTGTCGAGCATCTCTCTTTCTCAGGGCGCCTGGCCTCTGAGATGGTGCGCAACTTCGATGTGCTCTCGAAACTGCCGTTCACGAAGAGAGCATATCTGCAGTGCGGGATTATGAAGAGCGCTCTCAGGCACACTTCCAGAGTGATGACTCCCGAAAACGAGGCAGAATGGCTTTCACTGGCCAAAACCCTGACATTGAACGATCTGATCAGAGAAGTAAAACTAACCTTGGAAACCACGGGAACCGCCTCAACCAGCGGAACAGACTCAGCCACAGAAACCAACTCAACCACGGGGACAGACTCCATTTTCTTCAAAAAATGGAGTCTGTCCCCTAATTATCCGACACAGTGGCCGTCAGAAGAGAGCCATGAAGAAACAAACGGCGTGATGATGCACTTCAATGTCAGGCCTAAACTCGCTCTCATATGGGATATGGCGCTGTCGCACTTCCGCGACAGCGAGCAGCACAGCGGGGCAGTCTCAGAGTTCGTCGACGCGCTGCTGGGAAGCTACCTGAGCTCTGGAAACTGCAGGCCGGGGAAGCGCGGACCCGGCAATTACAGACTCAGGTATCAAAGACCAGAGTGCCGCAGGCCTGGCAGTAACGGAGCCGGAAATGGCCGGAATGAGCCGGACAAGACAGAGCTTCCTGCCGACGCCGCCGGGATTGAGTATCCGGTCTTCTACAGCTGCCACATGAAAGCGGATGACGACGAAAAACTGCTTCGCCTCGGCGATTACGAGCCTCCTAAGCGTGATGAGAGCGGCACCTGTGAAAACGGATCAAACAGGGAGAATATGCTCATCATCTTCCCTGCCTCGTTCGATGAGATCCCGGGGAAGGCCAGGGATACGGCGGAAAGGCTCGTGGAATACGCGCAGATGAGGCAGGCTCTCGATGCCGGGATGGGCAGGCTTCTGTGGGCGATGAGATACAGGAGCCTCTACAGGATCTTCGAATGCGGCTCCATCGAAGAATACGCGATACAGTACTGCGATCTCTCAAAGCCTCTGCTGTACCGGCTGCTGAAGCTCGCAGCAGGGCTGGAGAGGCGCGGGAGAATCAAGGATGCCTTCGAGAGCGGTTTAATCTCGAAAGAGCAGGCCGGACTGATCCTGAAGATTGCAGACGACAGGAACGAGACGGCCTGGATCGATTACGCGGCCCACGTGCCGACGTCCGCTCTGAAAGAGGAGGTCGAGCGCTGCGTCAGGATCGTGCAGTATGACTGCATGACCCCGGGGAACTACACGATGCTTCCGGGATTCCGCTACATCTCAGATGAGAGGTTTCACGAGCTTTCCGACGAGATGAAGGAGATCATAAGGACAGGAGCCTGGTACGAGAGCCCGACGCCTGGCTGGCCGCTCGAAGAGGACGACGAGTGGGATGTCATCAATCGTGACAGGCGACTCGAAGAGCCGTGGAAATATTTCGAGGATGTGGATGAGTTCCTGATATACGAAGCCGAGGCCGCGGAGAGGAAGAAGAAGCCCTTGTGTGCGCGCGAAAAAGGGCAGAAAATGTCAGGCCGGGATGGAGCATCGTCCTTGTGTGCCGACGTAAATGGGCAGGATGCTCTGGAACAGAATGGGATATCCCTCTTGTGTGCCGATTCAAAAACCGCAGACTGCTGCTGCAAATCGCACGTCGATTGCCACTGCAGCTGTGACTCAATTAACCGGCCAGGATACAGCGAAGATGCTCTCTCAAAAGCCAGGGAGATTGTCAAGATGCCGCAAGGCTCCGATCCTGCGGAAACGTTCCTTCTCGACATCCTCGCCGACGACGACAATGACAGCGACAACAGCGACAGCGACGTCAACGGAGACAGTGACAGAGAAGATGAGCCTCGCAGGAAATCAGCCACGATGCCGATCAGGTTCTTCCTGCCTGAAGAGATGCTCGAAATCTGGAACTTCACCGCGATTCTGTATCTCGAAAGCATATCGGCCCAATCGGCCATCGATGAGTGGATGCTCAATCTGAGATCCATTCACGAGCTTCCGCCTTCTGAGCCCGACCTGTATGAAGGCTTTCTTGCCGCAATGCTTCAGGAATATCTGCTCGGAGAGCGCATCCACCTGAAAGTCTCGCGCAGCTATGCCATCCTGAAAAGAGACCGCTTCAGGTGCCAGGTGCCTGGATGCAGGTGCCGCAGAAACCTGGAGGTTCACCATATCATATGGCGCTCAAAAGGCGGCAGTGATGAGCATAGTAATTTGTTGACCCTCTGCAAATCTCATCACAGCTATATTCTGCACGAACTGATGGCCCTGAAGATAGAGGGTACGGCTCCCGACAACCTCACATTCACATTTGATCCTCATCCGGAAAACGGAGGAGGGCCTCTGCTGATCTATCAAAACGGGAGAAAGCTCCAGATGAGGCGACCGTGAAGGCATCTATGGAGATAGGATACAGAAGATAGGATACGGGTTCCAGGGCAAAAGCCAATGTTTGCTGAGAAAGCCTTCCAGAATTGCCATAACCCCTGACCCTGCAAGCAGATATGGCACAGACTCCTCCAACAAAGTCCCGGCCGAATCTCCGGATTGCCACTCTTCTGCCACTTGATTGTCATACCTGAAAGGTTTTTAATTATCATGACAGGGCATATGAGTCTATCATCTTCAAGAGGGATGCGGCATGTTCGTCGATATGGCAGCGAGACAAACGATACTTCAGGACAGAGGCTTCAGCGGCGGCCGCCTGAGTGGCGGGCCTTTACCGGGCGCTCGCCTTTCTGAGGATACAGCCGCGCAGAACGGAAGCAGGCGCTATCCTGAGTACCATGGAGATTCACTCACGATCTCGGCTTTTTCTTCATCCGATTCAGGCATTTCCGATGCGTTATCGCGAGCCTGCGCATCATCGGAGCGCTACAGAGAATCTGCCGGACATTCATCGTCGAGATCGACATCCAGCCGAAGCGAGAAAGCCGACAAGCACTCGGACAGAGGCGGCTCGAAAGCCCGGGAAAAGGTTCATCAGCAGGAAAGCGCGGCAAACCCCAGGTTCATAGCCGTCATTGACAGTGACGGCCCGGAAGGAATAGACATCAGAGCCTTCGAGGACAGGCTGAAATCGGAGATGGGGTCGAAGGTGAAGATCCAGAACAGAAACGACATAACCGCCCTGCCGGGCAGGATTCCATCGATGAGCGAGCTTAACGGCTTCTTCGGCGGGATCGTCAATGACAGCGCGATACCATGGGAATACGTGACAGACGGGTGCTTCGCCCGCTCCCACGTCACATGCGACAGGCTTCTCAGGGAAGGCTTGAACTGCGCCAAGATATTCGTGATAGCCGATATGCCTGACAACGATTCTTCATCTGACGGTGGCCCCGATTATCATCTGCGCGCACAGAACAGGTATACCAAAGGCGAATGGCAGTATCATGTGGCGACGCTCGTCTTTGCAAAGGACGAGAGCACAGGGAAGGTCGACGGATACATGCTCGACGGCTCGATAGACAGCTCCAGGCCGCTCCGCCCTTCCGAGTGGATCCGCTCCTTCTGGAACCAGAGCACTCCGATAAGGCTGGACACAACTCTCCCTGATACATACTGCTCGCCGAACGAGAGCGAATCAGACGAGCCTCACGAATTCTTCAGACCCGAGTTCGACAAGTTCCTAGAATATGCAGTCAAAACCAATGAGAAATACGCAGCCGCCCTCGAAGAGATCCGCTCGAATATGAAGTAAAGCTAAGAACACCTCATAATACTTCCTGATAACCAATGATGTGGCTCCCTTATCAGTGTTTTATCATTGAATTATACCTTGACAGATTTTTTATCATATGATAAAATTATCAATGTGGAGATATCGATGAAAAGCAACGAAACGGCTGTATGTCCTGAATGTGGTAGCAATGATGTCACGGAAGTCCCCCAGGAGCAGAAGATAGAGATTCGCGGGGATGTGATCACTGTCGAGTCGCCTTTCTTCCTGTGCCACTCATGCAATTCAGAATGGGAGATGCTCGAAACAGGCAACGATTATCTTGATGCTGCATACCGCATCTATCGCGAACGGCATCACCTTCTTCAGCCTGAAGAGATCAGAGATTTAAGGAATAGATATTCTCTTACTCAGGGCGAACTGGCCAGATTGCTCGGCTGGGGGCTGGTGACACTTAATCGTTATGAGAAAGGGGCTCTGCAGGATCAGGCCTATGACAGCGCGCTGCGCCTGCTCGAAGATCCTGCCAATCTGTTCAAACTGTTGAAGCAGCGCCCCGATGTGCTGGATCAGGCAAAATACGGCAAGGTTCAGGAAAAATTGAAACACCTCATAAACGACGCGATGGAAAGCTGCCTCATTGCCCCTTACTTTGATTACCCTCCAGGCATTGAGAGTGGGCTGTCTGTTTTTTCACTTGAAAAATGCATTAACATGATACTTTCCCTGTGCAGCGGCGGCATCTACAAGACAAAGCTCAATAAAGAGATGTTCTATGCCGATTTCAAGCATTTCAGAGATCACGGCAGAAGCATCACGGGCCTTAAATACATTCACGCCCGGTATGGCCCGGTTCCACTGATGTACACGGTGCTGCTTGGCTCTCTCATCGAGAAGAGAAAAATTACCGTACAGGAGATCTCCTACGGTGAAGCAGATACCGGTGGAGATGACATTATCGCCGAGCAGTACGACGCTGCCGAAAAGCCGCAGCTCAGCGTGTTCTCCGATTCGGAGCTGCACACCATACTCTCCGTGAAAAGCCATTTTTCCACATTCAGCAGCAGAAAGATAACCAGCTTTTCCCACGAGGAGCCGGCATACAAGCGCACCAGCGAGCAAGAGACGATTTCCTATGAGTATGCTCGCGAGCTTGGAATCTGAAGCCGAAAGTAAAAAACCAGGTTTTCTCCTCAACAAAAGCAAAGGGGTCAGGTTAAATCCCGCATCACATTCTTATTGTAATGCTCAGTATAAACAAACCTGGATCATAGATTTCATCGGCCACTTCCGCGGACAGAAGCACCTTTGCAACCCAGATCTCACTTCCACAGATCCGGCAAAGACTATCTGCCTTGCCGTCCAGTCGTTGCAAGAAAGAGATAAAGTTGCAGAGCAATTTTAAAGGGGGCAAAAGCCCCCTTTACCCCCTTTAAAAATTGTTAAATTGATGAATAGTTAAAAAGCCCGGACGGCGCGCACACGATACCAGACGTAGCCCTTATTGCTGCAGTAATGACAGCCATTTAAGAAGTCCAGGCCCCACGAGAATGTTTCATTTTCCTCAGACGAACTCCAGTACCGGTAATCTGCAAAATCGCCAATATTTTCCCCGTCTTTCAGATTAACATACATTTCATAAAGCTCATATCGTGATGGAAGGAACCAATCGCTGTAGGTTGTTCCTCCATTCTGTATTGACAGGTCATCACAGAGTTTTGCGGCACTGGCTGTATGACCCGCCTGACCTATAATAGCGGCAGTATTTGCCTTACCTTTCCCTATTGCTGTTCCTGTAGTTCCTATTAGATTTGTTATATTACTCCATGTGGATGAAGTACTCTGGTCGCTCGGTGCCGCCTCTAGATAGTGCCATCCGTCGGTTGCATAATTTGCATTTATATAGCAAATCAAGCCTCCGGCAGGTCCGGTATCGCGAAGAGCATAGTCATGGGCCGTAACCGTAACGGTATAGTCTTTTGTTGTGCCGTCTGCCGCAGTAACAGTATACGTCTGTGGAGTGCTGAAGTTATGAAGTTCTCCGGACGCAGGATTAACACTTGCACCGGTAATGGTAATGGTTGGTGTCAAGCCAGTAAGGTCGGTACCAGAAGGGACAATCAGTTCTATAGAATTCGACCCTATCATGCCATTTATACCCAGGATAGTGAACTTGGTGATATCCTTGGCAGGATTCAGCGCCGCAGTGACCGTTACGGTATACGCTTTCGTTGAGCCGTCTGCCGCGGTGACGGTGTACGTTTGAGGTGTAGTGAAGTCATGGGACACTCCGGAGACGGGGTTTATGCTTGCACCGGTGATTGTGATAGTCGGTGTTAAGTCTGCAAGGTCGGTTCCGTAAGGCACGGTAAGTGCCACGGTATTCGCGCCGACCGTGCCGTCCACTCCCAGGATGGTGAATTTGGTGATATCCTTCGCTGGGTTCAATGCCGCCGTGACTGTTACGGTATAGTCTTTCGTGGTGCCGTCTGCTGCTGTGACAGTATACGTTTGAGCAGTGCTGAAATCATGGGGCACTCCGGATGCAGGGTTTATACTTGCACCAGTGATAGTAATGGTAGGTGTCAGAGCTGTCAGGTCAGTTCCATATGGCACGGTGAGTGCCACGGTATTCGCGCCGACCGTGCCGTCTACTCCCAGGATGGTGAATTTGGTGATATCTTTCGCAGGGTTTAATGCCGCCGTGACAGTGACGGTATAATCCTTCGTCGTTCCATCTGCCGCAGTGACAGTATACGTTTGAGCAGTGCTGAAATCATGCGGCACTCCGGATGCGGGATTTATGCTTGCACCGGTTATGGAGATTGTCGGTGTCAAGTTCGTAAGATTTGTTCCATAAGGCACGGTAAGTGCGACAGTATTCGCGCCGACCGTGCCATCTACTCCCAGTATGGTGAACTTGGTGATATCCTTCGCAGGGTTCAATGCCGCCGTGACAGTGACGGTATAGTCTTTCGTGGTGCCGTCTGCTGCTGTGACAGTATACGTTTGAGCAGTACTAAAATCATGCGGCACTCCGGATGCAGGGCTTATGCTTGCACCGGTTATGGTGATAGTAGGCGTCAGAGCAGTCAGGTCCGTGCCGTAAGGCACGGTGAGGGCCACAGTATTCGCGCCGACCGTGCCATCCACTCCCAGTATAGTGAACTTGGTGATATCCTTAGCAGGATTCAGCGCCGCCGTTACTGTTACAGTATAGTCCTTCGTGGTGCTGTCTGCAGCAGTTACGGTATAAGTTACTGGTGAGGAGAAATCATGAGGATCTCCAGATACAGGATTTACACTTGCACCAGTAATGGTTATGGTTGGTGTCAGATTAGTGAGATTTGTGCCATAAGGCACGGTAAGTGCGACAGTGTTTGCACCTATTGTGCCATCCACTCCCAGTATGGTGAACTTGGTGATATCCTTCGCAGGGTTCAGTGCCGCCGTGACTGTGACGATATAGTCTTTCGTGGTGCTGTCTGCAGCAGTGACTGTGTATGTTTGAGGAGTGCTGAAATCATGTGATGCTCCGGATGCAGGGTTTATGCTTGCACCGGTTATGGAGATTGTCGGTGTCAAGTTCGTGAGATCTGTTCCATAAGGCACGGTGAGTGCGACAGTATTCGCCCCTATTGTTCCATCTATTCCCAGGATGGTGAATTTTGTAATATCCTTAGCGGGATTCAGTGCTGCCGTTACTGTTACCGTGTACTCTCTGGTGGTGCTGTCCGCGGCCGTGACAGTATACGTTTGAGGAGCCGTAAAATCCCTGGAAACTCCAGATGCGGGATTTACGCTCACACCTGTTATGGTTACAGTTGGTGTCAAGTCTGTAAGATCCGTGCCATAAGGCACAGTCACTGCAATTGAATTCGGGCCGATTGTACCATCTACTCCCAGAATTGTGAATTTGGAAATTGAAGCTGCCTGACAGGATTCGAGCGTCAGGGTCGTATTCACAGGAACATAGCTGGCAGTTACTGTAATATCATCTGACTGTTTTGGAGAATAACCAGTCTTCGAGGCCGTCAGCTTATATGTGCCTGGCGCGAGATTTGATATCGTGCATGTGCCATCTGCCGAAGTGGTAAAAGTATCCGCGATGGTCGACACTGCCAGTTTAGCACCTTCTATAGGATTGGTGCCATCTTTCACCGTTACTTTTATGGAGCCTGTGGTAGGAGCGGCTCCTCCTCCGCCACCTCCGCCGCCACCAGTGCTCGTTGACGTAGGAGTTGGTGTGGAGGTAACAGTCTGAGTGGGCGTCGAAGTCGATGTGGGAGTCGCTGTGGGTGTCGGAGCAGGTGTGGGCGAAGATGGAGGCGGTGTTACATCGGGATTGGGGTTCGGCGTTGGATTATATGACACCTGTGACGGGCTGCCGGAACTGCCGGAACTTCCTGAATCAGCGGACACTATGGTGATGTTAAGAGCATCACGCGATCCTTTCGAGCGCTTTACACTGACAGGCACGCGGCAGGTAATAAGAGTATCCGTCCATTGCTGATAGCTGTCTGCCTGAGCGCTCTTGCCGCTTTGAAAGGAAAAGAGCACATAGCCGTTCGACTGTGTTCCGGTTTGAGAGCTGCCAAAATTGCTCCCCGAGATCTGGCACCAGTCGCCTTGCCTGATGGGCTCACCGGGACTATTAAGGTTCGTCACATTCAATATCTGGGGCACCACAGCAGATGCCTGCTGACCGCCGCCACTGAAATTCATGCCATCGCCTGTCGAGCCTCCTCCACCGCCGCATCCGGCGATCGCCAGCATACACCAGATAACCGCCGCTATCGCTGCCATTGACCGAATCTTCACCATGCTCCTTGCTCCTTTCGATTATCGAAATAATAAAATCGTTATGGAATCTGGGTAAAAGAATCCCGGCAGTGTGCCGGAAACTGAGCTGCTGTGGCAGGTTTGTTTCATATTGTGGTGCGGCAGGATAGGAAAAAAACAGCTTAATATACATTATGACGGGCAGTTCATGATGGGTCAACTTTTTTTAGTGCACTAAAGTACAAAATTGACTGAACTAAAGTACAATTTTGCCTGAACTAAAGTTCAAAAAGTCTGAACTAAAGTATAATGATTTTTGATCTCTGTTCAGATATGTCCGCATTCATTCATCTGCAAAACACGAAACGGGATGAAATAAGGATTTTTTTCAAGAAACGCAGGATCATTTTCAGAGCCGGTTTTCAGGGGCTGAACGGGGAAATTATGGCCGTTTGGTCATGACGGAACAGGTAGACTTTTCACTGAAACAGAAGAGGCCGGTTTTGTCTCTCGCCAATCATCCTGACTCACGCTCTGCAGAGATCGGCAATCATGCCGTCGCGCCTTTGAGAGACAGCCAGTTCGTGCGGGCGAAGCGCTCTATTGAGGTGAATCCTCTTTGCTTTCCTGCAAGGTTGAGATGATTTCTGCAAGAAGATTCTGCTTTATTCGGAGAGATCTTCAAATCAGTCTTTCCCATGGAGTCCCCATTCGATGTCTTCTCTCACAAAGCTTTCCATTATCTCTGTCCTGTGGGACTCAATGAACCGACGGAGGGCTTCAGATATAAGGCTGTCCATGTCGGCGATCCAGCCCTGCTGAATAAGCACGTCGGCCTGTTTCAGGAGTTGCTCCGGTATTTTCGTTTGAATGACTTTTTCCATATGATCGTTCCTTAAGATCGAGTCCTGGCTTCTTCAATTATA
>Ga0302252_1000274_pt1 | contig 53488 bp, 53 predicted proteins | sample AAG_RA_Leu_MG_FD_193511 | JGI IMG/M metagenome (GOLD analysis project Ga0302252, IMG submission 193511) | Enriched activated sludge microbial communities from anaerobic digester in WTTP, New Holstein, Wisconsin, United States - AAG_RA_Leu | ecosystem: Engineered > Bioreactor > Anaerobic >... | reverse complement strand
TGGTTTGTGAAAGGGCATAGCTGCCCTGATTCTGCTGGCCCAAAAGCAGGAAACCGGCCATAACAGTCAGAGCAATGCGGCCATCATAGCGGGTTATTATCCGGCTGGTGTCGAACTGGCGCGTGCCTGACGAGGAGAGCAACTTGAATTCGTAAAGCCGGTTGCCTTTTGCATCGAAGACCGCAGGCAGAAGAATGCCTTCTGCCTCGTCCCTTCGGATGTTGGAGATCACACCCATGAAGTCGTTGTAGGCTTCAGTTGCCTTGTCGGTCTCCCGCTTGAAGACTTCCAGAGGGATGTAGAGGGTGGGATAACCAGCAAGGTCGCGCTCGATTCCGATTCCTTCCAGGTCCTCGATCTGAGTTTTCATATAGCAGCTTCGCCGGGCGTTTCTGAGAGTAGACCTCCCCTCAGGATTGCCCTTCGATGAAGTGGTTACAAAATGGATGGCCTTGCTCAGTGGGATCCTGCGCTCCCGATAGTCCGGGGCTGGGATCTGGCTCATGCCCAGGAGAGTGTCTGAATCCTCATCGTAGATCCATTCGTTCAGGCTCTCCTGGGCTCTTGGTGCCCATTTGGCCCAGCCGATCCGGCCATCGTTATACTGGCTGTGAAATCGAGGGTCCTTTTGCCTCGGCCCCCTGCGGATCTTGAATACCTTTTCAAAATAGGCCCAGCCAAAAGTCAACATGCTCAGAATCTCATCCAGGGTGGAAGGCCAGGGAGAGGACATGTCATAGATGCAGCTCTCCAGAAACCTGGCGTCCTGCTGGGCTTCCTCGCTGCTGTTGGCCGGAACGGCGAACCAGGGCACGGATTTGGCAATCTCCTTGATGGCAAACAGGTATCCGCCAATGATGGCATCGCTGTCGGCCATCTTTTTGTAGACCTCAGCGCCCTTTCTGCCCTGCAGTTCGGGTAGCCATTCCTCAGAGATGTAGCCGCCGAAGCGAGTGAGGCCGGTGCGGCCCATCTCTACCAGTTTCATGTTCTTCTTTGCCACTAACTTCTCCCTCTCCATTTGCTGTGTCTTTTGGGAACGCCAGGCGAGACCACCGGGACCTCCGCCTGGAAGTTGTTTAAAAGCTCAACGCAGCCGCAGACGGCATCCAGGATATCGTCATGTTTGCCGCCTGGAAAATTGATGAACTCGGAGATCAGTGTCTCAGCCCAGGCCCCCTGGCGGTTGTAGTAGAGCTTGCCATTGGCCGCCCTGGCCGAGACCAGCAATGACCGGCTGACCTTATCCGAGTTGACCGGGACCGGGAATATGGCTAGACTCTTCAGTCTAGAGTCTCGAATCAGCTCCTGAAAGCTGGAGAGCTGGTAGCCCGCCGTCTCCACTCCCAGCAGGAGCACCTTCTGGGAGAGAACCTCCTGGACTATGGCCTCATAGGCATCCGGCCACTCCCACCGGCCTCGGTGGATGTTGAGGATGAAGATGTTCTGCAGGGCGTCAATTCCCACCGTAGCGATCACAGTAAAATCTGCCCTGCTCCTGGTGGAGGTGGCCAGGTCCACGAAGGAGCCGACTTTCAGGCTGGAGCGCTCCACAGCCGCCAGCCTGGGCGGCGAATTGACTTCTAACATTCAAACCATGAGGGAAGTACTGTATGCCCATCTCCATCTTCATCTCCATCTCGAGCTCCGTTTCAGGCCAGGACATCCACCGGCCAGAACCACTCCCTCCGAAAGAGTGCCCCCTCCCGGCGAACCGGGCTCTGCTGGTACTCTGCCTCCCAGTCGTAGGGGGAGATGTCTGCCTTGATGCTCATGAGCACTTCCAGAGGATAGCGCTCCGGCCAGAGGGCCTCTCCCGGCCGGCGGCCCAGGGGGTCCTCCTCAAGGGCGATGGCAGGCAGCTTGTAGACGGTCCAGGGCAGGGAATAGGCCTGCAGCTCCGGGTCAACCTTACGAGAGATGAGCCGGCCAGCCAGGTCATCCGTATGCCACCTGGTCATCATGATGATGATCACCCCGAACTTGGCCCAAGGCATGGGATTGACCCTCTCCCGAGCCGTTCCCGAGTAGAAGTCCCAGACCTTCTCCCGGTAGGTCTCCGACTCGGCCTGCTCTCTGTTTTTATGGGGGTCATCTATGAGCAGGCAGTGGGCCGGCTTGCCCGTTACTGCTCCTCCCACTCCCGCTGTGGACATCCCGCCGCCTGTGGTGGTGGTCCAATTGTCCGCCGCCGAGGAGTCCTTGGAGATCCTGACCCTCAGCCGGTCCTGGTTGGCCTGGATGGTGTTCCTGACGTTGCGCCCCCACTTGGCGGCGTAGTCCGCCTCGTAAGAGGTGAGCAGCACATTCAGCTCCGGGAAGTGGTCGAGAAACCAGACCGGAAACCAGTGGCTGACGAGCTGGCTCTTCCCATTTTGGGGCGGCATATTGATGATCAGCCGGGGATACTTGCCGGCCACGGCCAGGGCCAGGATGATGGAGAGCTCATTGAGATGGCGGTAGAGCTGCCACCTGCCCCGGCTCAGCTTCTGGGCCATGGTCCCGGGCGTGGTCCTCCAGGCGCTGGCTAAAAGCGACGGCGAGGCGGAGGGCTTCTTCGTCGTGCAGGATGATCTCCTGGATGAACTTGTACTCATGCTGCTCTGTGGTGGTCTCGGTTATGTCCAGGGTCTGAGTAGGCCGGCCAAGGCCCCGATCCAGGATCTCCCGGCCATAGGCCAGGATCATCTCCGGCCGGTCGTCGGGCAGATTCTTGAAGATGCGAATGAGCTTATCTGCAGCATCCGGCCCAAACTCCTCTAATTTTCGTTTCGCCTCTCGGGCCGGCCGGTTTTTGGTCTCTCCAATTCGATTTCCCGGAAGAAACCGCCCGAAATCATCCCGCTGACCCGCTGGCTCGATCCGGTCTTTTGGCGCCTGATGATCGTGGTTTAGGCCACTCTCCTCCCCTGAGCCCGGCCCATGCTCCGGCCAGATCGGCCCATCGGGCAAACCGTGAGCTAGGTACCTCTGCAATGATGCCTTGGGCAGGTCAACCACTCGGGCCGCCTGGGCCTCGCTCATGCCTTCCGCCACTAAAACTGAGGCTCGCTGGCACTTGCTGCGGATTTCAGTGTAGTCCTTGATCTTCCGGAACATGGGCCAGAGGGCCTCCATCCTGGCTCAAAGTGGATTTAGTACTTCTGCTGCTATCGGCTCATGGCCCATCTCTACATAAGGCGGTTGGATCTCTTCTGCTCTACTGTTTCAAGCCCTCATCAATAGAGAACTGTCTTTCTTGGAACGGAGCCGGAAAAGGAGGCCAGCCTCGCAGTTGCCGCAAAAAACTCAAGGCTGGACGTTTCTGACTGAGCAATAAGCAATTCATGCCTGTAATGGCTGAAGATCACCTCCATTTAGAGCCATCTATTTGATGACTGGAATGTTTTCACTATCTTGAGGGCGCAAACCATGACTTAGTGCCTCAATATTATATTTATAATAATGTTTGGATCTCATCTATCCGGTCTGGGGGAGCCGCCTTCAGGGAGAATGCTCTATACCCAGATCTTTTGTGGGTCTTGAGGAACGCCTCAAATCTGGCCTGTAGCTCCGAGGAGATCTCCAGGGAGAGGCCGTGCCTCGTCCTGTACCTCTCTCTGTTGAGGATATAGTCGGCCAGCCAGCTATCATAATGGCATCCGGGAATCCAGGTGGTGCGCAGCCTGGTCTCTTTTCTATCGTCTTTGAGCACCTTTCTCAGTCTTCGGCCTTTGCTCTTCAAAATCCCGTGCTCGCTCAGCTTCTTGGCCAGGCCTTGAGTGGGGAAGCTGAGCTGCTCATAATCGGCTCCCTCAAATGTCAGCAGAGCCAGACGGTCTGGATCGGCATTTGCTTCTACCATAAGGTCAATGAGTCTAACTGAGCCTCCTCTCATCTCTCTTTACCTCTCCCTCTCTCCGAATCAACATTTGTAAATGACTCTGGCCTTCTTGGCCGCTTTCAGCCTTCTGAATCTCCGGACCCTATCAGCTTCTCTTCTGGACAATTCCTCCGGTGGCTCTCCGCACACCGGACAGCAGGGTACCTCCCGCTGATCATAGGTGTAGATCTCATTGCATTTGGGGCATCGGCGGGGCAGGGGCACAACAATTCCCTCGATCATCCGCCAGTCAACTCTCCAGATCCGGCCTGCTCTGCCTCCATGATGCTCTCTGGCAAATCTGGTTCCAGGCAGCTTCAGGGGTTCGCAGATCGGCAGTGCCTTCACCTCGTGCTTATGAATTTGGATAGTGTCCTCAGAGAATAGTCTGCCTGCAAGCGTTTGGCCCAGGCATTAAAATTCTGTAAGTGTTCAGAACTATAAAAGCTATGTGCTCTATCCGATGTTAAACTCATAATTCTTGGCCAGGGCTCTCCAAACCCCGGCATAAGCCCACCTCTCCAAAAAGAAGCACATTTGACGAAATATAAATCTTATCATTTTTTCGCGAAAAAGAAATTAAACAAGTTAGCTTTAATTTGAGTCAATGCTATATGATTGTTCATAAGATGGCGATTTGAATAAGTTTTATGAATTTAAGTTTCGCGAAGAAGTGATAAAGAATAAATAGAATATTGAGTTTAGGAAAGACGGGTAGGGCGTTGTGCGGGATATCATATAGCTTCAGGTTAAGGTAACTGCTACGAGGATCATCGGGTACCTGCAGCAGAATGTTCAGGGCATTCTGATGCAGGTAGAATAGTCTAGCTACGGGTGAGGTGAACTAGACGGTCAAACCGCCAAATGTGAAGGAGGACGTAGCCTCAGAGGCAGCCGTGACCAGCCATAAATTATCCTATCTACAGCTTATAAGTTTTTCTGTAGTGTGGATATCTCTCCGTGTCAACGTATCACATAGGTCAAACTATGTCTCAAAACCATCTAATTTTATGAGTAAGTTGAAGGGCGCCCTAGTGAGCGCCCCACCTGCTGAAACTTGGGAGATTACAGCAGACGATACGTCAGAATATGGGCCATTTGGAGGGAGGCCCACAGGAGACGCATCGATATGGTGAAGTTATCTCCCGGAACTATAAGCACTTTTCGCAGCTGCAAGGATCTCTGCTCCTCGGAGCCGGCTCAACTGAGGAGGACCATCGATGATCTGGAGCAGCAAATCGAATCAAACCTCAACTTCATCGAACGCCAGGCAGATCACATTCGTGAGCTTGAGAGGGCATTGGACTTTAAAGAAGGAGGGCCTGTGCCCGTTCCCGCTGCCGGCAGTCTGGAGCAGGAGATCAAGCTGGAGCAATATTCTGATGCCTTCATGGATCTCTACGAGACCGAAGAGGAGTATGTCTCTGAGATCCATGGCCTTTTCAAGCAGCTTCCTGCAACTCCCCAGGCCAAAGAGCTGGCTGGCAGATTGAGGGCATTTCCCGGCCAGCTACGCAGCGCCAGGATCCGGAAGCATATCGATCCTTTCCAGGCCTACAGGGAGCTGAGGGAGCTTTCTGCCTTGGCCTTGAGGTTCATCTGGCAGCATCCACGGGCCGCCGAGCCGATGAAAGTGGAGGTCTTCCGGGCTCGGATACTTCTTGAGTCTCTGAAAAATGGGGTCAAAAGCCTGGATACTCAGGAGGTTATCAAGTCACTGACCATGGTGGAAAGCCGCAGGATAGACCGCAAGCAAGCCTTGCGGGCCATGAGGCGGGCGGCTAGCCTGGAGCCACGGGCCAGGCTGGTTCAGAAGGAGCGCAGGAAAGCGGTTCTCTATCTGGTTAAGGAGGCTGATGCATAATGACAGATTGTCACGGAGGATTTGATTGTGACAGGCTGTCACAATGGGCTCGAAGGTGGCAGGGAGGGGCACAAATTATCATCTGTTTCTCAGGGGGGATAAACAGGGCAGGAGAATGATCTGAAGAGATAAATTTAGGCTTCTGTATCGTAATGACGGTATGTCACATTTAGCCTGAGGTGTGCATTTTCGTGAGATTGGATCGTGGTTTACCAGTTGAGTGATGTAAGGGCCGAAGAGTGACAGTCTGTCCTTTTCCTGATCGACATCTCAAGGGGACTGGGCTGGATGGGGGCTCAGGATCTATTACCGGAAATGCCTTCGGCATAACGCCCTCCGGGCCGGGTTCCATGATACTTTGGCAGGCACTCAGGGCCGTTCTAAATAACCTGCCTTCCTTCCAGCCGGATCATTTCCGTTCTCGTCCTTCCCCGGCAGGGTCCAGGCCCGCCTGACCGGCACCGTCTGGGCAGATCAAAGCCGCGGCCCTGCGGGCTTCCCGCTGCGGCGGCGCGGCCATGATCAGCCCATCCGGCAAACATGATCTCGGCGGGCACTGGGAATGCCTGCCGGGGCGACGGACTCATTGCACGGAAATGCTCGACGGCTGGGTGGTGACGAGGGCGATTCCAGGGGCCCTGGGCTACATGCCGATATGAACCCAAGGCGGCCGGATCACATGAGCTATGTAGACCCGGGCGGGATAGGGCCAAATTTTGCTATATTTATATAAATATAAAATTAGAAGGGATCTTAAGTGCTCTTGAGCCGTCATTAAAAAAGAGGTTTAGATGGGCGAAGTCTCCATCAGATCATCCATTCTCTCGTTTTCTGCGGTTCTCCTCTATCAATCGCCGGCGCGCTTCTCTCTCCTCAGCTGTAAAAGGTCTGATCTTCGTCTTTGGCGGCTGCTGAGCCTTCTTGCAGTAGTATTCCTCCTGTTTTCTGGCCCGTTCTCTGGCTCCGTCTATGTATCTCCTCAATTCCGGGGAGAGGGAGGCATCATGCCAGCTTTCCAGGGCTTCAACCGCTTGCAGGGTGAAGGCTTTTTCCCAGGCCTTTTTCTCTGGCTTCCAGATGCACCCCAAGCCTCTGCAGCCCAGATCAGAGCGCCTGGGCCAGGTCAGGCCGTGGATTACCAGCACGGGTGGAACCCTTTCTTCGTCGATTCCGACAAAAATTGAAGGGGGCCTAGGCCGTTGCTGCTGCATTGCTGCCTCCCTCCTTGGCTGGAATCTGGCCGGTCAGGACGAATTCCACAGCGGCGCGGGCCTGCTTGCTTGCCTGCAGCACCCATTTGGGATTGCCCTTGAGAACACCTAACCAGGATTGAATATAGGCGGTGGTGTTCTCCATGGTCTCGGGGCTGTCCAGGGCGCAAATCTGGCAGAAGAAGGCGGCGCCCATTTCCGCGGTCAGCTCTTCCCGGCTTCTGATATCCGTTCCCATGTGGTAATTTACGATCTCCGGGCGGGCCAGCCTGGGCCGGCCTCCGGTCCAGTGGGTCAGCTCGTGAAATGCGGCTGAATAGTATTCCGCAGAGCTCTCGAACTGATCCAGGTCAGGCAGGTAAATGGTATCATCTGAGGGCGAGTAGTGGGGCTGGCTGGAGTGGTAACCCATACTTGGGCTTCTGCGTCTCAGGACCTCCTCGGCGCTGGGAATAGTGGCGTTATCCCTCTCCACGGGCACTTTTTCGGGCAGATTTTTGGTCTGCTCCCAATTGAACACAGTGTAGTATTTCAGGAAGGGGATGAGGCGGGTCTTTATGGTCCCGTCAGCCTTCGTCTCTTCCTTGACCAGTCGGTCCACGAATACAATGGGGCTCCCATGCTCACCGGCCCGGATGCTTCCGCCCAGCTTCTGGCACTGGCGAAAGGTGATCCAGTAGGGGCTTTTGAATGTGTCTTGAAGGATCAGGGCATTGATTCCCTGATACTCCTTGTTGGTCTGGTAGCTGGTCGGGCCATTGCTGGACCAGGTGCGCCTCCAGGGAATGACCCCTTTCTGGAGCTGGTTTAAGATGCGGTCGGTTACAACCTGGAAGACGTCCTTCATTGTGGACACCTCCCCGGCTCAGTTTGATCTCTTCCGCTCTCCTGCAGCCTTCCCAAAACCTCGAATTCCAGGGCCTGGGCCACCTTCTCCAGGGTGGGGAGGGGAAGCTTGCGGGCTTCCCCTATGATACTCTCCGGGCTCATGGCTAATACCCCAGGGCCGCACAGAGCTTGCTCTCATCCCGCTCCAGGTCCTTGTACTCCCTGGCCTCCCACTGGTCAGCCTCGCCCAGGGCCTTTAGCCGAGCCTGGATTTTCTCCAGCTGGCGGGAGGCCTTGCAAAAGCTCTTGAATGCAAGAGGAGTTCTGCAAATGCCGTTCATATGGGGGGTGTGGGGGTTCTGCAGATAGTCCGCATAATCCTTCTTTCTGCGGGGGTTCGCCAGTGCGGGGAGCAGGCCAAGCCTGGCCTGCCTCCTATTGATAATCTGAGCCGGTCCTTTCATTGGGCAGCCCTCCTGCTGGGGTTGGTCTTCTTCTGGGCTTTGAGTTGCTCTATCTGTCTGGAATTCTCCCTGGCCACCTCGGGGAATGCTTGGGTATGGTGGCGGCATTTGCCTATACCGTAGCGGACATTGGACCAATGCCAGCCCAGGCAGGGGCAGTGCGAAGGAGTCACACGGTAATAAAATTGCTCGGTGCTGCTGAGAACCAGGGCCAGGGGCTCGAACTTCTCCGGCTCTGGCATTCGGATCATATCCGGCTTGGCAATGGTCGGCTGTCCGGTCATGATCTCAACTAAAGCCTGGGCGAAGCGGACCTCGAATTTTCCTTCGGTTTGCTGCGGTTGGGGCATCCTTCGGGCCTTCTCCTTCAGCCTCTGGGCCTCCTCCAAAGCCGGGGCAGCAAGTAGGCCGGAAGATGTCTTTACTCGCTGGGCTTCTGCCCTCATTTCTTCGACTATCCAGGAGGGTTCCCTTCCAAGGGCCTCCTGCTGGACTGATAAGTCCTCTTGATCGCGGCTAATGATACTGCTTTCCATTTTGTAACCTCCCAAGTTACATTATTAAGTAGGCAGCCAAACTATTTAAAGCTAGCGCTAGTACTAGCACTAACGCTAGCGTTAGGGTTAGAAAAGGGCTTTTCTAGGGCAAAAAAGGTAGGAAAAAGGTAGTAACACCGCGTAAAGAAAACGTAGCACTAGCCGGGGGAGCTGGGGCAGGATGATCTTGAACATGAGAGCACAGAAACCGACCGGGGCGGGCCTCAGGCTTCCGGCTGGCCGGGCTGAATGGTTCGGGGGTCCCCCCGGAGAGGGGGGTTTAGGCTTGCGGCAGCATTTTCGGTTTAGATCCTGAGCCCCCTTTTGCCCACAGTGGCCGCTGCAGGGTCTCCCAGGGCGAAAGAGATGAGGCAGCGACAGACCCCCGGCTGGCAGCATTTTCGTGCATGAGTCCGTCGCCCCGCGGGCATTGCCCAAGCGCCCGCAAAAACAGGGTTCGACGGCAGGGCTGATCATGGCTGCGCCGGAGGGAAGCCCCGCAGGGCCGCAGCCTTGATCTGCCCGGACGGCGGGCAACTGGCGGGCGTGGGCCCTCCGTGGGGCGGAGGAACACCGAAATTATTGGCCTGGGGTCAAGGCCGGGCAAAGCGATGGTAAGCGCCCTGCGATTTTTCGGGTTTCTTCGCTCCTCTCCCGCCCCCTGAATACTGGCCCTCAGGAATCTCCCGCCGCCTTGTAACAAGATGTTACGAATTGCTGCCCCTCGATTAAGAGGCACCTATAAATATCAATCAATGCTAACGCTAGTGCTAGAGATGGTTAAAGATGCCAGGAAAAAACAAGGTAATAGCTGTGGTGGATGACGAAGCAAAAGCTTTCCTCGTTCACTATCAAACAGAAAACAAGTTCAGGACCAGGGATGATTCTGTGGAGAGCATCCTTCATGAGTTCCCCAAGCTTCAAGAGAGGATAAAGGAGCTTGAAGCAGAGCTCGCAAAGGGTGAGAAGGCTTAGTTATAGCTGATCCTCTCAGCGAGATCAATTTCCAGCCAGAAAAGCAAAGATAAAAGGGAGCAAGAGCCTTCGAGGTATGAAGGGGGCAAAACGTCGGAGGCTCGAATAAGTTATAAGTATTTTAAAGTATTTAAGTTTAATTAAATAGGCATCGACGCATTACTGGTTATGAATAGTCATCATAGTAATATTCATAGTCTTGATAGCCTCGACAGGAATGAAGCAAATTGAAAGTTTCTCGGAAGCGACCTCGTAAAATGCCCTATAATCGAGGATCTATCTGGTCCATGAGATTTACCACCTCCAAGCCCGAAAGAAATGAATGTCTCTTTTCTACTGAAAAAGAGACATCGATATATAACACCTCTGACAAATAAGGCTCCGGATGGACTCCATTAGGTACCTAGACACTATCGGAATGAATTCCCTGCTATCTGTTTCAAAAGGTAGAGACAGATTGATACTCCTATGCCTCTATGACCTGGGCTGCCGGGTGGGGGAGCTGGTCACCACTCGCATTTCAGATATCGATTTTCATAACGGGTTCATCAGGATTCAGAGCAGCCGGACCAAGACTCGCCACTTCCGGGCCTCCCGGGTGAGCCAGGATACATTACAGGCCATCCGGGAGAGCTTGCAGCTGGGCCAGGAGTGGCTCTTCCCTGGCCGAAGCTCCGGGCACCTGAGCACAAAGACTGTTCTCCGGACCATAGATCGGCTGGCTGAGGAGGCCGGGATCCAGGAGGTCTCGCCCAGGCAGAAGCTCTCCAGAAAGAAGGTCACCCCTCACATCCTCAGGCATAGTCATGTGGTTAATGCGCTTATGGCCGGCGTTCCCGTGCCCATGATCCAGAAGCAGGTAGGGCACAAAAGGCTCTCCACCACGGAGATCTATGCCACTGTCGCGCCGGCGCTGGTGAAGGAAGCGTATGATCTGCATGGGTTCGGGCCGGCGAAAGAGATATCTAGCGGCGATTAAGATGCCCCTAATTAGACAGTTCTATGTTATTTTCATTGAAGCTATTTATAATGCCATAGAACCGATCCACTCTGAATCAACCAAAAACTATATGTATTAATCGTGCGTATAGAAAAGGGCCGCGTTTTGCGCTGGCAAGAACGAGGATCGAGCAGTTCGGCTGAGTTCTTTGGCCCAGGGAGGTCGATAGACGCATCCTACCGTAGATGTGCCGCGAGTCTCGAGGACCTTAGAAGTGCTGCCTAAAAACAGCATCCAGGAAGGCCGAATGGATTTAAGAGGCCCAAAGATATGCACGCCGTAATTGGCGTAGTAGATATGCCTTGAGCGAGATCCAGATTCAACAAACCGGCCCAAGACGCGACACCATACTGATGTAGAGGCAGATCACAGACCCGGCATCTGGCGGTGCTACGGGTTCCCGTGAGACGGACGCTGTGCAATAGTCCAGTGCTGTTACCGCCTCACACGCAGCAGAAAGTCGAGATCTTGGGCGGGGTCAGGCCAGTCACCAAGGTGACTCTGGCTCTTCTTTGGAGGACGCTGTGGATCGGTGTTGGCCCGCCCGAGTCTTGATTGTCCTGTTTTCAGGTTTTTCTCTTCGAGCTGAATTGCGATGTGCTAAAAACAGTTCTATGGCATTTTATAAGAAATTAAGAGTAATGACCTAGAACTGAAGCCAAGGGCCCGGCCAGCCGTCAAGCCCTGTAGCTCTGATAAATTGCCTCTCCTCCTTTATGACTGGCATTCAAGACAGATGCTCAAGGAGAGGTCAAGCTATAAGCCTTTCTTTGGCTCTCATGGAAGGGATGAATAAATAGGAGGGAGGCAAAAGCCAGTGTTATAGGAGGGAAAACAATGGACTTCGACTTTTGCCAAGTACTATATACGGCAATTGACGATATATATAACTTTCGGTTACGTCAAGATAACCACACCCCCTTCTACCCAAGAAATAATCAGAAAACAGCACAATCGAAGTTCCAGGCAGGCCAGCGCCGAAATCCACAGCGCCCTTTTAGGAGGAGCCAATCACCGAAGTGATGGCCAGACCCGCCCGAAGCTCGACTATTATTAAGCCGGGCTTTGAGGCAGCAGTAGCGCTGGAATCTTACGCAGCATCCTTTTTACGGGAACCCGCTCTTTTAGGGTCTCTTGCTCGCCTCTCGGCTTCGGCTTGTGCCGCATCCTGCCCCGACCGTGTATTGACGTGAGATCTCCAGGCATATTACTGCGCTTGTTACAGCGCGCAACTCTCTCAGCCCGAAGTTTCAATCTCACAGGCTCTTCAATCCGAATGCAATGCCACGACGGCCTGCATCTCCTGTACCAAGGGATCAAGACCTTCCAGCCTTGGGAGCTGGTAGCATGTCGTCCCACGGTGGAGCGGACATATTTCCCTTGTCATCAGAGCATAATCGGATAGGTTAAGCCCACGGCACGCCCGCCACCCTTTATGGCATGAAGCGGCAAACTACCTATATTATCGTTATAAATACTTGTAGTTGTTGGTCGAAAGCTATTATTTGGATGGCGATCTCCTGGAAAATGCCTGGCCGGGAGGGTCCGGGCCGGAATTTTGGGGATGGGGAAGAGTGCGCAAGAGAGCGAAGCATAGCGATGCAGTAATGACCGGCATACTCGTGACCAAGTTCAAGATGGGCCAGATTGACGTGGAGGACCTGGAGCAGATGGCCGCAGATGGGGCCAAGGGGGAGAGGTGCTCGGCTGCGAAGAAAGTGCTGGACGCTTTGAGAGATGGCACATGATCTGGCAGGTCCCACAAAGGAAAAGTTAATTTATTAAGTTGAGCGTAAAAAACAATAACTATACGGCAGGATGGGATCTATATCCGAAGAGAACTTATCGTTATTATTTTACTGGTCGCCCTCTGTGCACCGGCGTTTGGCCAGATGACGGCAAACGACTGGTTTGATCAAGGCAATGCTCTCGCGCTCCAGGGCAATTCTTCCGGCGCCATCAGTGCTTATGATGAGGCCCTCAGGCTGGATCCAAACCACCATAAAGCCTGGAACAACATGGGCTTCCTTCTGGAGGCCCAGGGGAGATATGATGAGGCTCTGAGTGCATTCGACAGGGCCGTCGAGATCGATCCTCAATATACAATGGCCTGGAACAACAGGGGCACAGCTCTCGCCGCTCAGGGCAGGTACGAAGAGGCCATCCTGGCCTGTGATAAGGCAATCGAGATAGATCCTCAAGGGGCGGTTTTCTGGTTCAACAAAGCCAATTCTCTCTCTGACCTGGGCAGGATCGATGAAGCCATTTTGGCCTATGATAGAGCAGTTGAGCTGGATCCGCAATATGAGGCCGCCTGGTACAACAAGGGAGAGATTCTCGCGGGCCAGGGCAGGTATGAGGAAGCCGCTCAGGCTTATATCGAAGCCATCAAGATAGATCCAGAAAATAAAGGCGCCTGGAACAATATAGGCAATGTTCTCTCTGTCCAGGGCCGATATGATGAGGCCCTCCCGGCCTATGATGTAGCGATCAGGCTAGGCCCGGGAGAGGCGGATTTCTGGCATAACAAGGGCTATGCCCTTGCCGAGCTGGGCAGGTACGAGGAGGCCATCCAGGTTTATGACAGGGCGGTAGAGCTAGACCCGCAGGATGCAGATGCCTGGCACAACAAAGGCGTGGCTCTCAATCTGCTCAATCGCACCGCCGAGGCCAGCGTCGCCCTGGCCAGGGCCGAGGAGCTGGACCTTGCGGGCGAATCGTAGATCAATAGGGTTGACTGGCGTGGAGGACCTGGGCCGAGATGGCAGCAGACGAGTCCAGGGCGCTTGATCATTACCGATAAGGTGGAACTATGGCAGCAGAAAAGAAAGAGCAGAAGATCAAGATAATCAAAGATGGCCCATATCGGGTAACAGGTGCATTGCCTCTATTTGAACAGGTTATCGTAACTGATGAGGCGGGCCACACCCTGGAGCTGATGGATGAGAAAGAGTATCCTCTCCAGGAGAGCTATACCCTCTGTCGTTGCGGTTCATCCAAGAAAAAGCCTTTCTGCGATGGAGCCCACCGGCAAGTAGGTTTCAATGGGAGCGAGACAACCAGCAGGAAGCCCTACCTGGAAAAGGCAGAGGTAGTTGAAGGACCTGACCTGAAATTAACCGATGCACACGAATTCTGCGATCACTCCCGGTTCTGCCTGCGAGCTGGCGGGATAAGGGACCTCATTCAAAAATCAGATGATCCAGAGGCCCGGCGAACAGCCATTGAAGAGGCCATGATCTGCCCCTCCGGCAGGCTGGTTTTATGGGATAAGGAGACGGGCAAGCCTTTTGAGAAAGAGTTCGAGCCCTCCCTGGTGCTGGTAAATGACAGTCAGAAGGGTTGTGAAGGCCCAATATGGGTTCGTGGCGGGGTTCCCATTGAGTCCGCGGATGGCACTATGTATGAATCCCGCAACAGGGTAACCCTCTGCCGCTGTGGAAAATCAGAGAACAAGCCCTACTGTGACGGGAGCCACTGGATGAACAGCCAGCAGAAGCTCCAGTTCCGGAAAAAGTGGGGATTGGATGAGATTTGAAATCCTCTGACTTTTCTTGATTGAATGAGGCATCAAACCTCTTCCAGCTTCTCGACGCCCACTTTTTTGACCTGCGGCTTCCAGATCTTGTCTCCCATCCAGGCCGGCGCGCCCTTGGGCTTGTCCACCTGCACCCTCTCGCCTGTAAATACGTGCAGCTTCTTCGTGCCTCGCTCCCGGAGCTTGATGTCCGTGTGGCCCCGGTTGGCTGCCTTGAGGGCCGCCTGGCGGGGCGACTTGCCCGTGAAAACTCCGATCTTGTTGCCGTTCTCGTCCCGCAGGGCGAAGTTTCTCATCTCTTTCTCGGCCATGATATCCCTTCTTAAAATCTTGGATGGCCATGCTCGCTGAAATGATATCAACCTTGAGGTGCTGAGGCTTTATCCAGAATCAACTACGCCCTGAATTTGAAGCGGTCTCAAATATGGTTCTATGTCATTTACATAAGTTATAAATAGAATGCCATAGAACTATTCTACATGCACAAAACCACCTCCGGCGAGAAGAGAAAGGCCCTGCGAAAGGAGGCCATGGAGCTGGCCACGCAGGCCCGGGCGGCCATGAAGGCAGCCGGCGTCCTGCCCCTGGCTGGCCACAAGGCCAGGGAGCTGCAGGAGGAGGCGGACCGGCTCCGGGCGGAGGCGGAGGACCTCAAGGACCAGGCCCGGCTGGAGGACCTCTCCATCTGGACCATGGAGAAGGTCAAGAGCAGCAAGAAGGGCAGCCGCACCTACTATTATTGGATGGCCACCTGGCGGGAGGGGAGCCGTACCAGAAATGTGCACCTTGGGAGCTGTGCCAGGATGGATGCGGATGCTGCTTTGCAGAAGGCCAGAGCCATGAAGGCCGAGGCCCTGGGAATCAAGATCTGAATATCGAAGAATATGGGGGTGAGTTCAGGAGAAATACTACTACTATTACTACAGGATCCCACCCCTTGCGGTTATTATTGTTGCCCAACCTTTAAGAACTTTTTGGCATGTTCGATGAGGCTGGGGGTGAGCAGGGAAGTGAGCCTTTGCGGAATTGGATGACCCACCCACCCCGGACCATGCTTGGCGGCAAATCCTAAAGAGCTTTTGGCCTGACAGCTTGCCAGGGGTCATTCCCGCAGCAGTTTCTGTGCCTCCTCGTGCATGCTGGCCAGCTTCTTGGTGATGGGGTGCTGCGGCCCGTACTCCTGCTCCGCCAGCCCCTTGATCCGCCAGATCTCGGATAGGAGCTTGCCAATCTCCTTGGTGACGTACCTGCGATTTTGCTCGGTCATGGTTTATGCGGCTCCGTATTCTTGAAGACCTCCCTTTCATTTTACCCTTTTCGTATCCGGCTTTCATCCAGAAATTAGCCAGTAAATATTAAATATATTGAAAGTTATATGTTAGCAGCAATTCATTGCTCATCAATTCCGGCCCAGGGCTCTCTGGGCGCAATGTAGGAGGGGAAATTATGGTCAGACCGGGCAGATGGAGGGAGATGTCATGAACCAAGAGGATATTTTAGCCGTCCTTCCCGAGAGCAGAGATGATGCCAAGTCCTTGAAAGAGATCGCCCAAGACATGGAGCTGGAGATGGCCTCTTATGCCGATTGGATTCGCGTTGAGAGGCGACTCTCCAGCTCATTGAGGGCTCTGGCCAGGTGGGGCTTCGTCGATCTGGAGAAAAGGCAAAGAGAAGAGGGCCATAAGTTCTGGTATAACGCCTACTGGAAGACCATACCAGCCGGCAGGAGCGGCGGCTTTGGGGCTGGCGCAGGTGAAGGTGAAGGCGGCATTTGATCCCTCTCCCAGGCACCTAAAATTTCACATCCACTTCTACAATCTTGGCCCCCTGCCTCTGCGCCTCCTCCACCGCAGCCAGGTCCTTCATCTGGAAGATGCGCCATTCCGGGGTTTCGATCATGGCCACGGAGTTCTTCAGCACCGGGGCGTATTTGCTGTACCTGGGCAGCTTGACAACGTAGCCCTTGAGGTCCTCCACCAGCTCCACATCGAAGCCGCGCAGGTCCAGGAGCTTGAGGACCTTGTTCCTCTCGCCCACGGTCTTGAATTCGAAGCGGAATAGGTCCTTGTTGTAGTAGTCGGCCAGCTCCCGGAAGATCTCACTGTCGTCAAAGAAGTGCTTAAAGATCCAGTGGCCTCCTGCTTTGAACACGGTGATGCTCTTGCGCCTGGGGAGCACGTCGAAGGTGTTGGGCTGCAAGGGGAGGCCTCCGAGGAGCAATTATCATGATAATTAGATATAAAATTTGTGAAAGCTGGATCTTCTGGGGCGAGATGGACCAAGTCTATTTGTTGTTGAACCAAGGCTAATTGATATGGGAAGACCAACCTGGAAGTATAGCTAGCTCTTTCGGCAACATAACTATTTCATGCAAAGAAGTGAGAGGATAGATCGATATGGCTCCTGAGATTACCGACTGGATAACATCCATAGCGACGGTTGCCGCAGTTATCGCAGCATTGTACATTGCACATAAACAGATTTCCATCCAAAACCGACAAGTTGCGATTCAAGATAAACAAGCAGATTTTCAAGAACGTCAGACCAATATCTCAAAATTTCAGTCAGATATCGCCATAAGGCAGACAGATATAATTGAAAAACAAACAGAAATCGCTCACCAGCAACTGATTATCACCGAATATCAGGAACAAGAGCGACGAAAGGGACGACATCTGGCCGAACTTACTGCGAAGATAGAGCATCGGACGGATAGGGATCGCAGAAATGATTATCTTTCGATCGAAAACAGGGGGCCATCAGATGCAAGAGATATTACGATGCAGATCGAAGGAGACCTTGATCAGCACATTTTAGATATGCCAAAAAATTTACCGCTAATCGTGGCAGGTACAACTTTTGAATATTTGATACTGCTATGCTCGGGCATGTCAAATGAGTTTATTCTTGATATGAGCTGGTCTGATGAATCTGGTGAACTCCATCATAAGAGGATACCTCTGCGAGTCTAGTAACCAATGATGCCTTTACGTGTCCTATCGCCAGATCAACTTTACACAAATGAGATAAACATGCTATAGCCTTTAGGATTTAATCATGGACCGCTCAGAAATCCTCCTCCACATTACCGAACTGCGCCGCCGCCACGGGGAGCTGGAGGGCGTGGAGGCCAAGGCTGCCCACACCGGCACCCCAGTTGACCTCTACAAGCCCCTATCCGCCTTCGCCAACCGGCCGGGCGGAGGAGTGCTGCTCCTCGGCCTGGACGAGGACGCCGGCTTTAAGGTAGTGGGAGTAGGCAACCCCCGCAAGCTGCAGGAGGACCTGAGCGGCCTCGCCGCCCAGATGGAGCCGCCCCTGCGCCCCAGCTTCTCTGTGGAGGAGATCGAGAGCGGGACGGTGGTGGCGGTTGAGGTCCCGGAAGTCGCCTATGACCAGAAGCCCTGCTATCACCGCCCGCACCACCTGCAAGAAGGGTCCTTCATCCGCGTGGGCAACTCGACGCGCAGGATGATCGATTACGAGATCTACAGCTTCATGAGCTCCCGCACACAGCCCAGGTTCGACTCAGAGGCCATTCCCGAGGCCACCATGGAGGACCTTGACAGAGGCAAGCTGGAGGATTATCTGGCCCAGCAGAGAAAGGCCCGGCCAAGTGCGCCCTACTGGAGCCTTCCCTTCGAGCAGATCCTGAAGCAGCTGCGCATCGTGGCCGAGGTAGACGGCGTCTTGCGCCCCACCCTGGCCGGCCTGCTTGTATTCGGTTCCTCTCCCCAGAGATTCGAGCAGCAGATGGTGGTGGTCTTCCTGCAGTTCTACGGCACCACTACTACAGAGGAGGCCCCTTCCGGAGAGCGTTTCCTGGACAACCGCAAGTTCGATGGCACGGTTAAGGAGATCATAGACAATGCCACTGACTACGTGATGGCTGGCATGCGCAAGGGCAGCCTCATCCGGGGCGTGACCAGAGAAGATATTCCGGAGTATCCGGAGGTGGCCCTGCGAGAGGCCATAGTCAACGCAGTGGCCCACCGGGACTACAGCCATTTCGTGCGCGGTAGCCATATCCAGGTGCGCATGTTTGCCGATCGGCTGGAGATCCAGAATCCCGGAGGGCTTTACGGCGGCGTTACCGTTAAAGAGCTGAAGGAAGGGCAGTCCACCAGGAACCTCCTTCTGGTGCAGCTTATGGAGGATCTTCACCTGGTGGAGAACAGGGGCAGCGGCATTGATGCCATGCTTGAGGCCATGCGCACGGCCAATCTGCAGCCACCCAGATTTGAAGACAAGAGAACTTCCTTTTTGGCTGTATTGTACAATACCCCGGCAATGAGCGCCGAGGAACGTATCCTGGAGTATATCCGAGAGCATGGCTCTATAAAGAGGGCAGACTGCCAGCAGCTTCTTGGTATTGACGAGATCGGGGCAAAATACATTCTAAGGAAGATGAAGGAAGCGGGGCTTCTGCGGCAAGAAGGAACAAGGAGAGGTGCCCATTACGTTCTGGCGCGGCCAGGTCGTTAGATACAGTTATGGACACGATATGGAAAAGCTCATAAGGCACATTGATATCGATTTTTAGAGATATGGTGCAAGTTATGGACAATTATCGCTGGTAGAATTCATAATTATCCAGGTGCTCAAGAAGTTTTAGTCTGCGTTTCTGATCCATTACGAAGTGTAACGACCTGCTTGGTCACGGTTTTCATTTCCCATACTTCTTCAAGGTCTTCTTCCCCGATTACTTCCTTTGCGTCTTTTACTTTCACAGTGGCCAGTTGGTTGAACAAATCGGGCCATCTTTCGCGAAATTTATCTGAGACTATGAAGTGCTGACTTTGAACGACTTTATCCGTCAGTTCGTAATTTCCTGCTTTTTGATTTCCAGATGCTGTAATTTGATCCATTAATGCTTTATATTCGTCGTCATGCTGTCTTACTAGCTGGCGCTCCTTTTTGAGCATCTCTTGTAGCTCATAAGCCCTGGCCATTTTATCCATTAAAGCAGATTGCTTCAAGCTCTCGCCCTTCGTAGCTCTGGTTATGGACCATTATCATCTAGCCGCTGAGTCCAAGATTTTTAGCGATCCAATGTTCAGTAGCGGTCTTAGTCATTTCTCCCCAGGATGAGAATCGGGTCTGTGTCCTGAAAAAAGCCTCAGGAATTTTGTCAAAGTCATTCATCGATTTTATATCAATTTCGCTCGCCTTGGCCATCTCGTCTATTGATCCGAAATTTGTATGCTCTTTCATGAAATCAGGATGGAAGAGTTCATTCAATTGAACGCCTGCCGCTCCCTTTAGCTTTGTCTCCTCTGCTTTACGTTTGAGATCATCAAAGCCCTTTAAATCTACAGGCATAATGTGCCTCAGGTTAGTTTATCCTGTATTTTTTCCAGGGTATCCTGCCCGGGTTTATGTTAGCCAAAAACCTGGCAATATCGTTTCTACCATAGGTCTGGGTGCGCCCTGAGTCTCTGGTCATGAGAACTACGGGCATACCTTGAAATATCTGCATTCTGAGGCCCTGGATTAATCTATCAGCCTCGATTCTGTTGTCAATGACGTGCTTCTTTACCAGAACTACTGCGAACGTAACGCCTTGTTCCTTTATTATGGAGCCAATTAATTCCAGTATCACACCACCGAATTGCATTAATCATAGTACTCTAAGAATAATAAGAATATATATCTTTGCCGTGGGGCGAAAATGTATTCGCAAATTGCCCTTTTGAAGGTGTGCAGCATATAAGGATTCAAGAGCTAATGTCGTTGGTCAAAAAACTATTTAGGGATTGCCACTGAGCCCTATCTGATTTAAGGTGGAGGGACATGGCTAGAGGCAGACGCAACGATAAGGCAAAGAAGAATGGGGCTACCCTCGGCTTCGAGGCCACCCTCTGGGCAGCCGCCGATAAGATGCGCAACAACATGGACGCCGCAGAGTACAAGCACGTCGTCCTGGGCCTCATATTCCTGAAGTACATCTCCGACGCCTTCGAGGAGAGGCACGCTCAGCTCCAAAAGGAGGTGAGCCAGGGCGCAGATCCTGAGGATCCCGACGAATACCGGGCGGATAACATCTTCTGGGTGCCCAAAGAAGCTCGTTGGTCCTTCCTGCAGGCTAACGCCAAGCAGGCCACCATAGGAAAGTTCGTAGACGATGCCATGGTGGCCATCGAAAGAGACAATCGCTCTCTTAAGGGCGTCCTGCCCAAAGACTACGCCCGACCCTCTCTGGATAAACAGCGTTTGGGAGAGCTGATCGACCTCATAGCAGGCATTGGTTTGGGCGACGCAGAGAACCGTTCCAAGGACATCCTGGGTAGAGTCTATGAGTACTTCCTGGGCCAGTTTGCTTCCGCCGAAGGCAAGAAAGGCGGGCAGTTTTACACCCCACGCTGCGTGGTTCAGCTTCTTGTGGCTATGTTAGCTCCATATAAAGGCAGGGTTTTCGACCCATGCAATGGCTCTGGTGGAATGTTTGTGCAGAGCGAGAAATTCGTCCAGGCTCATGGCGGCAACATCGGAGACATCTCCATTTATGGTCAGGAGTCCAATCCCACCACCTGGAAGCTGGCCAAGATGAACCTGGCCATCCGAGGAATTGATAACAATCTCGGGCCGGAGCACGCCGACAGCTTCCACCGGGACCTGCACAAGGACCTGAGGGCGGACTATATCCTGGCCAATCCGCCTTTTAACAGCAGCGACTGGGGCGGGGAGAGGCTGCGTGAGGATGTGCGCTGGAAGTTCGGCGTGCCGCCTGTGGGAAATGCCAACTTCGCCTGGGTGCAGCACTTCATTTACCACCTGGCTCCAGCGGGCATAGCCGGGTTTGTGCTGGCCAACGGCTCCATGTCCTCTAATCAATCCGGAGAAGGTGAGATTCGCAAGAACATCATTGAGGCTGATCTGGTGGACTGCATGGTGGCACTGCCGGGACAGCTCTTTTACTCTACCCAGATCCCGGCCTGCCTGTGGTTTCTGGCCAGGGATAGGAAGAACGGGCGGTTTAGGGATCGCAGGGGCGAGACGCTGTTCATTGATGCTCGGAAGTTGGGGGTGCTCTACGACCGGGTGCACCGAGAGCTGACGGCTGAGGAGATCGCCAAGATTGCTGAGACCTATCACGCCTGGAGAGGCGATTCTGGAACAGGCAAGTATGAGGATGTGCCAGGATTCTGCAAGAGCGCCAAGATCGATGAGATCAAAAAGAACGGCTATGTGCTCACACCTGGACGGTACGTGGGGGCGGAGGCAGCGGAGGAGGATGGCGAGCCATTCGAGGAGAAGATGCAGAGGCTGACGGAGAAGCTGAACGAGCAGTTCCAAGAGTCTGCCAGACTGGAACAAATTATTCGAAAAAACTTGGAGGGACTTGGATATATTTCCTGATGAGTGGTCCCCTGTGCGATTAGGAGATCTAATTCGAATTAAGCATGGATGGGCGTTTAAGAGTGAATTTTTCTCTGAAGATCTGACAGGCCTTCCTATTGTCGTCAATATTGGAAATTTCAAATATACTGGAGGTTTCCGATTTTCCAGTACTACTCTCAAGGAATATAGGGACAGCTATCCAGAGGAATTTAGACTTAAAGCAGGCGAAATTCTTCTTGTCATGACTTGTCAAACTTCTGGAGGCGAGATTCTTGGTATCCCAGGGAGAATACCAGATGATGGAAGAATTTATTTGCATAATCAACGTATGGGGAAGGTTGTTGTCCTTACGCCCGATAAAATAGATCAAGATTTTCTATATTGGTTATTTTTATGGAATGACTTCAACAAAGTACTAGTCGCAACAGCAACAGGTACAAAGATTTTGCATACCGCTCCTGACCGAATTGAATCCTTTACGTTTAATAAACCGCCCCTTCCTGAACAGCGCACCATCGCCCACATCCTCGGCACCCTCGACGACAAGATCGAGCTGAACCGCCGCATGAACGAGACACTGGAGGCAATCGCTAGAACTATTTTCAAGTCTTGGTTCGTGGACTTCGACCCAGTGCGGGCCAAGGCCGAAGGCCGGGAGCCTGCTTGCATGGACGCGGAGACGGCGGCTCTCTTTCCCGATAGCTTTGAGGAGACAGAGCAGGAGATAGCGCCGAAGGGATGGAAACTTAAACCTCTTGATGAAATAGCCAATTTTCTTAATGGGCTTGCAATGCAGAAATTCCCTCCAGAAAGTGAGGATTTCCTGCCAGTCATTAAGATTGCTGAGCTTCACCGAGGTAATACAATTGGAAGTGATCGAGCAAGTTCGAATATTGATCCGCGTTATATTATCGAAGATGGAGATCTCTTATTTTCATGGTCAGGAAGCTTAGAAGTCTGCATCTGGTGTGGTGGCAAAGGAGCATTAAATCAGCATCTTTTTAAGGTTTCATCTACCGAATATCCCATGTGGTTTTTGTACTTCTGGTTAAAGGAGCATCTTCTTGAGTTCCAATTGATTGCAGCAGGTAAAGCGACAACTATGGGCCACATACAAAGATATCATTTGAGGGAGGCTAAAGCTGCAACCCCAATAGCACCATTGATTGAAAGAGTCAATGTTATAATTGAGCCTCTATTAAATTTAATAATTAAAAATAACCTAGAATCGAGGAACTTGTCCTTAATTCGTGATGTTTTGCTCCCAAGGTTGCTCCTAGGCGAGATTCGAGTGAGAGGCACAGAGAAATCATTGGAGGATTTGCCATCAAAAGAGAAGCTCGCTACCTGTTAGAAAAGGCAATTGATTCGCTCGTGCTTAGTATTGAGCAATTCAACAGGCCAGTAGATCAGGGGCGTGTAAGCGCCTTTTTAATACTTCTGGATCATTCTTTTGAAATGTTCCTAAAAGCTGCAATAATTCATCTTAATGGTAATATATGGGAGAAAGATAAACCACAAACAATCGGATTCGACAAGTGTGTTCGACTTGGCTTAAGCGAACCCAAATTTCTATCAGAAGAACAGGCATTGACACTGCAAACTATCAATGGCCTCCGTGATGCTGCCCAACATCATATTTTAGAAATATCTGAAGAGCAACTCTATCTTCATGCTCAGGCGGGAATTACCCTTTTCAGAGATATTCTGAAAAACGTTTTTGATATAGATCTGACAAAACGACTGCCTGCACGGGTTCTGCCAATATCGACTGTAGCACCTACAGACATTTCGATGCTTTTTGACGTAAAAATCGAGGAAATTAAAAAGTTATTAGTGCCAGGAAAACGAAAAAGAACCGAGGCATATGCTAGACTTCGTCCATTAGCAATTCTCGATGCCACTATCCGAGGCGAGAAGCTTCAGCCTAGCATAAGAGATCTTGGACTTATGGGTAAGCAAATAATTGAGGGCAAGTCATGGGAAGAGATCTTTCCAGGAGTTGCTTCAATTCAGTTCACGATAGACGGAGCAGCTCCTTCGATTAACTTGCATATCACTAAGAAAGAAGGTGTTCCGGTCCAACTTGTTCCGGAAGGCACGCCAGGAGCATCAGTAATCGCGGTTAGGAGAGTAAACGAGTTAAGTTTCTATAACCTCGGACATAAAGAACTCGCTGAACATGTTGGACTTAATTTCCAACAACTTACTGCGGTTAAGAGGTACATAGATCTCAATAGTAGACCCGATTGCTGCAAAGAGATTACTATTGGAAAATCCAAATTTTCTCGCTATTCTCAAAACGCTATTCATATTATTAAAAAAACTCTAGAAGAAAAACCTATTGAAATGATATGGAAAGAGTATAGACCACGAAAAAGAAAAGTTGATCTCAAATGACACTCACAGAATCCCTCGTCGAAGAAGCTTCCCTCTCCTGGCTCGCCTCCCTCGGCTACACCTCAATCTTCGGCCCAGACATCGCTCCAGAAGAGCCCGCATCCGAGCGCGCGTCCTTCCTGGATGTCCTCCTCACCCGCCGCCTCGGCGATGCCCTGAGCCGCCTCAATCCTGGCATCCCAGCCGATGCCCTGGAGGAAGCCCTCCGCAAAGTCTCCCGCTCGCAGTCACCATCTCTCCTGGCCAACAACCGGGCCTTTCATAAAATGCTCATCGATGGCGTATCTGTAGAATACCAGCGCAAAGACGGCTCCATAGCCGGAGATCACGCTCGCCTGGTAGACTTCGAGAATCCGGAGAACAACGAGTTCCTGGCCATAAACCAGTTCACTGTCATTGAAGGCCAGCAGAACCGGCGGCCTGACATAGTGATCTTCGTTAACGGCCTGCCCCTGGCAGTAATAGAGCTCAAGAATCCTGCCGATGAGAACGCCACCATCCAGACCGCCTTCCAGCAGCTACAGACCTACAAGAACGACATCCCCTCTCTATTCACCTATAACGAGGTGCTGGTGATCTCCGACGGCCTGGAGGCCAGAGCGGGAACGCTGACATCAGACTGGTCCCGTTTCATGCCCTGGAGGACCATCGATGGAGAGGAAATTGCCCCCAAGGGCAAACCGGAGATGGACGTCCTCATCAAAGGCATCTTCGAAAAGAGTCGCTTCTTAGATCTCATAAAATACTTCATAGTCTTCGAGTCCGATGGCGATAAGATGGTCAAGAAGATGGCCGCCTATCACCAGTACCACGCCGTGAACAAAGCTGTGGCGTGCACCGTAAAGGCTACTTCTCTTGGTGGAGACCGCAAGGCAGGTGTGATCTGGCATACCCAAGGAAGCGGCAAGAGCCTCTCCATGGCTTTCTATGCCGGTAAGATCATCGTCCATCCCGCCATGCAAAATCCCACGCTGGTAGTCCTCAACGACCGGAACGACCTAGACGACCAGCTCTTCGATACCTTCGCCGCCTGCCAGGACTTGCTCCACCAGTCCCCTGTCCAGGCCGAGGACCGGGAGAGCCTAAAGGCGCTCCTCGCCGTGGCCTCAGGAGGCGTGATCTTCACCACCATCCAGAAGTTCTCGCCCGAGGATGATACGGAGAAGTATCCTCTCCTATCCGACCGTCGCAACATCGTCTTCATCGCCGACGAGGCTCACCGCAGCCAATACGGCTTTAAGGCCCACACCGTCAAGAGGAAAGAGGGCGCCTACATCGCCTACGGCTTCGCAAAGTACCTGAGGGATGCTCTACCCAATGCCTCCTTCATAGGCTTCACAGGCACACCTATAGAGAAAACGGATAAAAGCACTCCTCACGTCTTCGGCAACTACATCGACATATACGACATCCAGAGGGCCGTAGAAGATGGTGCTACAGTGCGCATCTACTACGAGGCCCGGCTGGCCAAGCTCGACCTTTCCGAGACCGAGCGGCCCAAGATCGATCCCAACTTCGAGGAAGTCACCGAGGGCGAAGAAGAAGCGATCAAGGAGCGCCTCAAGAGCAGATGGGCCAGGCTGGAGGCCGTGGCTGGCGCAGACAGGCGCGTCTCTCTCATCGCCGAAGATATTGTCCAGCACTTTGAAAAGCGCCAGGAGGCCCTGGAGGGCAAAGCCATGATCGTATGCATGAGCCGCCGCATCTGTGCCCAGATGTACGAGGCCATTGTCAAGCTCCGGCCCGAGTGGCACGATCCCGACGACGAGAAGGGCGCAATAAAGGTAGTCATCACCGGCTCGGCTTCAGACAAAGAAAACCTTCAACTCCATATCAGAAACAAGAAGAAGCGAAAGGACATGGCCGATCGCTTCAAGGATCCCAATGATGCCCTAAAGCTGGTCATAGTCAGGGATATGTGGCTCACCGGCTTTGATGCACCATGCCTTCACACCATGTATATTGACAAATTCATGCAAGGCCATGGCCTGATGCAGGCCATCGCCCGCGTGAACCGTGTCTTCAGGGACAAACCCGGCGGCCTGGTCGTGGATTACCTGGGCATAGCCGAGAGCCTGAAGTACGCTTTAGCCGAATACACCGAGGGCGACCGAGGAGAGACAGGAGTACCCGAAGAAGAAGTGGTCGTGATCATGCTGGAGAAGCATGAGATCGTCAAGGCCATGTTCCACGGCTTTGATACCTCCAAATTCTTCCGGGGCACCCCTGAGCAACGCCTGGCAGCTATCGCCGAGGCCATGGAGCACATCCTCTCCCTGGAGGATGGCAAGAACCGCTATATTCAGGCTGTAACCGAGCTTTCCAAGGCCTACGCCATAGTGGTAACCCACGAGAAGGCCCAGGAGATCAGGGAGGAGGTCGCCTTCTATCAGGCGGTTCGCTCTGGCCTATCCAAGGCCACATCGCCAGATGGCAGGACCAAAGATGACTTGGACGCCGCCATAAGGCAGATTGTCTCCCAGGCCATTGTGCCCAATGGCATTGTGGACATCTACAAAGCGGCAGGCATCAAGACCCCTGATATCTCCATTCTCTCTGAGGAGTTCCTGGAGGAAGTGCGAGGTCTGCCTCACAGGAATCTGGCCTTGGAGCTTTTGAAGAAGCTGCTCCATGACGAGATCAAGACCATATCCCACAAGAATCTGGTCCAATCTAGATCCTTTGCTCAGATGCTCGACCAATCGATCAACAAATATCATAATCGTTCCCTAGAGGCGGCTCAGGTCATCGAAGAACTGATCGAGCTGGCCAAGGAGATGAAGCAGGCCCACAGGCGTGGAGAGAACCTCGGCCTGACGGAGGACGAGCTGGCCTTCTATGATGCCCTGGAGGTAAACGACAGCGCAGTAAAGGTGCTCGGTGACGAGACCTTGCAGAAGATTGCCAAGGAGCTGGTTTTGGCCGTCCGGAAGAATGCGACCATCGATTGGACGGTTAAGGAGTCGGCCAGGGCAAAGCTGCGGGTTATAGTGAGGCGGCTGCTGCGCAAGTACGGCTACCCACCGGATAAACAGGAGAAGGCGACTCAGACTGTGCTGGAGCAAGCAGAGCTGCTGTGCAAAGAATGGGCATGCTAAAGTAGGGAGAGACCAACTCATGGATAGAGATTGGCGCTATGATTGGCTAAAAATTGGGATGAGGCGTACATACGCCTAAAAAGTACTCATCCCTTCGCCAGGTCCGTATACGAGCAATACTATATCTCTTGCAAGCCACTCATAACTCTCCAGCTCGATTAACTCAGTGTTGTCCAGCATACGAACTGCCTCAACCAACTTAGAGCAGTCCCCAGACTGGTCGATCATTGTCATATGATCTGAATCCCTCGAAGACGTATCCTCTATTAGGATGAGCTGCATCTCGTTGCTTTCTGACAAGGCCAGCAAAACAGTGCCTGCTGTATGTATAGTCTCTCGGTCGATGCACTGTGACCTGGTGAGAGGTCCACTTGACAGGGAGAAATTCCCCGTCCCAATTACCGAAGGCTTTTTATCTGCCCTTGCGGTGTTATTTGTTGTACACAATTTAATTTCCTGGGGCCCTTTCGGTCTACAGAACCAAATGGCCCCGAATTGTATTATTAGTTCTATTATTTAAAACTTTCGGTTGAAATCTACAATTTGTATTAATGTTATAGATAATTGGTATAAAGAAACCTAAATTGGTATTGAAAGCGCATGTTTGAGAGTGTGTGTGCGCGCAGAGCACAAAAATGTTTTTGTTTGAAGTAATTGAGCATATACGTCCTATTTCTAGTTTGAATCTCATTTTGTTCTGTGTTTTTCTTCTACGAAGATGAGCATTCGATTTTATTTATCAATTATTAATCGAATTAGCAATTTATTGATATTAATCACCACGGCACATCGCGCATAATCTATAACTTTGACGTGATTCTGGTTTATTCTTTACAATATCGCAAAACAATGAGATTTGCCATCTTCATATTACTTCAGCTCACTTGATGTTTGAACAATTATCTCTCTTTCCACGAACATGATGTGTTTTCCGGAGCCCAATCCTGATATCCAATAAGCATCAAATAGCGTTTATCTCAATTCCGATCTTCTTTTCCTAACCTCTCCGCCATCTCCCACTCTTCGCCCAGGTCCACCCCGATATCTATCCCCGGCTCGATCCTCTTGAAGCCAGCGTACATGATGCACAGCAGCTCCAGCGCCGAAAAAGTCCTCCCCGGCAGCGACCGCAGTACATGCGTCTCCTGGGGGTCGTTGATATCCAGCCCATGCTGCCCCTGCAGGCCGATCTCAAAGGCGATCTCCCGGACTTCCTCCAGCGTTTTTCCAGCGAACAGCCGCATGGCATCCAGCAGATAGAAGACGGCATCCATCCTCGGCCCGCGAGCCTTCAGCTCCCTCACGGCGATCTCTCGCAGCCCATTTCTGGCCAGGGCTCTCAGCTCCTCCGGGGCCGGCATATCCAGCACCATCTGGAAGTGCTTCTGGGCCGGCTCGATGTCTCCCATCTCCATGTAGGCGAAGGCCAGGCCATACACCGTCTGGGGGTCCTGTGGATCGATCTGGTAGGACTGGCGCAGGTAGTAGAGTGCCCGCAGGCTGTCGCCCTCTCTTCCCAGGATGGCGCCCAGGTTCTTGAGGGCCACCGGGTTCTTGGGATCTATGGCCAGGGCCCGGCTGGTAATAGCCCTGGCCTGGGCCAGGTCGCCCTTCTTCCGGTAGGCCACGCTCAGGGCTACGCAGGCGTGGGAGTGTTGAGGTGCGACCTGCAGGCAGCGGCCCAGCAGCTCTATGCCTCGGTCGAGCTGGCCGAGGTCCACATAGCAGAGGCCCAGGTTGTAAAGAAGATCGGGATTGTCGGGATCCTGGCGAAGGAGCTCCTCCAGGTAGATGCGGGCCTCGTCGAGGCGGCCGGCGGCGATGAGCTTCAAAGCCAGGTCAAAGTGGTCCATCACGGGGGAAATGGGAAGGGCCAATATTAAAATGGTTGTCTTCTGCAGCGACCTGCTGCCAAAGCAGGTCGTACAGCCGACCAATGCCTCAAGAGGATCGAAGAAATTTATTCCTGGCTCCACCAGCTCTCCGGATCGAACTCGTTATTTTCGAAGTCCTTTATCTCGGCGTGGCCGGCATCCACAATCATCTTGTTGAAGTTTCTGCCCGGCACACCATCCTCGCTAAGATAAGCCACGGCCACCCAACGATCATACTGGTCTTTGCCGGTCTTATCGTCCAGATCCAGGAAAATATAGGTGCTCAGCAGCCAGGATCGGGTATAGGCGGATGCATTCTTTCCAGCTTCGCAGGCTTTAGAGCCTCTGGTTTCCGGGCAATCAATATCTGCAAGCCTGATCCTGATAAGGTCCTCGGAGAGCGAGCTATCTTGGAGCTGGACATCAAAGGTATCCCCATCTATGACTTTGGTGACTCTTCCCATGGCCTCATCTGGCTCGCCAGCGGCCAGGGCGATCAGGAGAAACAGAGGCAGCACGAAGATAGCTTTGGTCGGTTTCATGAGGCATATCTCAGGGTCTCCTCTTTATGCCAGCTGTGGGAGGCGTGGGCTGGCGGACGAGACTGGGCCAGGCAGGCGTGAGAGTGGCGTGACGAGGAGTTGGAGAGCGCCGGAAAGGTAATAGGTCATTCCTGAGTAGATAAGCGGCCATAATAACTATTTTGATCTTGGATCTTGTTCCAAGGTAACCGAGCATCATAAGACTTTGCATACTTATTTAAGGAAAGATCAATTCAAAAAAGGTTATGGCAGGTTTGACAAAACAAGAGATAATGAAGATTGTCAACCGATATATTGGTGTATCTGGAGGATATCTTGGCGATTTCTCTTATCGAACTCATGCTGATTTCTATCCAGAATATTGCGACCTTGATATCGATCCCACTAAATATGAAGGAACTACACGCGAAAGATTTATCGAAATTTTAGAGATGTCGCCACCTGAAGCACAGGCAAAGATAGTACGTGGTGTCCTTCAAAGATTCCCACTTGATGCGAAACACAAACCGGATACAAGATCCAAGGAATGCCATGATGAATTAATAAATATCGCTCTTAGATTAGAGTGTACATCACCGGTGGCAACCCCTACACCCAAGATTACTACAGCAGTCGTTGAAAGAGCAATTAGCGATATGGAAGCCTTAATTCATACAAGCGATGCGGTAAGTGGAGTTGATCGTGTTCACACAGTATTGCACGGCTATTTACGTGCAGTTTGTGCTAGTGAAAGCATCCAGTACTGCAATGATGATAGCATAACGAAACTGTTTAAGCTTCTCCGTCAAAATCATCCCGCACTTCAAAATTTTGGGGCGCATTCACAGGATACTGAGCGTATACTTCAGTCCCTAGCTACTATTATGGACGCACTAAATCCTATTCGAAATAAAGCAAGCTTAGCACATCCAAACGATGATTTGCTGGGTAAAGACGAGGCCATGCTTGTAATAAATGCAGCGCGCACCTTGTTACACTACCTTAACGCAAAATTTAGCTGAAATTAAGATATTATGCGCAGGTAAACATTAGCCTTATTGCCATTTTTCACTTTCGCCCCGCCCCCTTGCCTCGCCCTGATATCCCCGAAGCACACTGTTCTCCCTCATGGAGATCGAACTGCACCCGGCCGTCTCCCTCCTCCCCGAGACCTTCAACGTCCTGGTCGCCCCGGTGGAGGTGATGGCCGGAGCCATCAACAGCCACCCGGAATTGCAGCGCTATAAGATCCTCTTCATCAGCGGCAACTACTCCCGCATCCTCAGTCGGCTGAATCGGAACATCACCGATCTGGACGTGCGCCGGGCCTTCACCTCCTTTCAGCTCATGACCATACTGGAGGAAAACCACCACAGCTTTCTGATCGTGGAGCACGACCCCCTGCTCTACGAGGACTCCCAGGAGATGGTGGGCTATCTGGCCCAGGCCCTCAAGCAGACCTCCCGGGAGGCCACGGTCCTGCTCTACGCCCCGGCCCTGGACCCCCACCTGCAGGAGATGGCCGAGCTGGCCGACCGGGTGTTCTGCATCTACAATGAGCCGGCTGGGGCAAAAGGCCGGGGGAAGGCTGAGGCGAGGACGACTGGAGAGCAGAGGACTCTGGAGGCGTACTCGTGAGAGGGCCCTGGCAGCGTGATGAGTGGCTCAGAGCTTATCAGGATTTTCGAACCGAAGAATTAGCTCCAGAAAGGCAGATCCGAAAGATTGAGCATGTGGATACAAGTTGTGCAAGCGGGAAAATATGACGAAATAATCGGTAACAACGATATAATCGCGATATAAACTGCCAGCATTGCCAAACTAACTGATATCCTTCTATCTAAAGTAGATTCAAGATCCCTCCAAGCATCCCTATATTGCAGGATTGTGCTCAGTTCCATTGCAGTTATCTGTGTTGCAAGAACGGGTGCAGCAAGACCAGGGGCACCAATTTTTGTTGTCCCCATCTTTTGATAGTTTTTACCCATAAATTCACTATATTCAGGAATCAACTCACTCTTGCGCCGGTCTATATTTAGAATTTTTATAAGAGATATTACAGGGATGTAAGGATTTGTCTTTGCCGCTTTATCCGATAGATCTGTAATTCTGACGTATAGAGTGGGAATATCAGACTTCGTACCAATTATGACCATTTATCACACAGTCTTTTTTTGAATAAATAAAGCTTTTTTAAAGATGCTATGTTGGCATCATTATGTCTTGTTCCCATTTCAATTATATCTTCAATTGTCAGAACCACTCTCCACCAGCCCATAAGTCCAGCGCCGGAGAATGCTATTTATTGAATACCTCCCCATTGATCGAAGGCGAATGAGAGACCATGAAGCTCGCTTTTGATCGAGGCACAATCCGGATCCAGGGAGATGTCCGCGTCCCCAATTCCACCTGGGATGAGCGCTCAAAGACCCACCGAGCCCTGGCTCTGTATTACAGGGATATTCTCGATTTTCTGAAGAGATCCGGCTTCGACTTCAATGATGAGGTCCTCGATCTGCTACCCTGTCCCGAGCTTCAAAGCAGCGCTGTATTGAGAGACTACCAGACCCAGGCCCTAGATGCATGGACCGCCAACGACAGCCGGGGCATAATAGTCCTCCCCACCGGAAGCGGCAAGACCCTCGTGGGGATAAAAGCCATTGCCCAATTGAACACCCCCACCCTGGTGGTGGCTCCAACCCTCGATCTGGTGGCCCAGTGGCGCTCCAGGCTGAAGAAGGAGTTCAAGACGGAGGTGGGAGTATTGGGCGGCGGCGAATGGGAGATCAAAGCCCTGACCGTCTCCACCTACGATTCTGCCTACATCCACGCCGATAAGCTGGGAAACAGGTTTGGCTTGATAATCTTCGATGAGGTCCACCACCTTCCTGCAGCAGGGTACAGAAACATTGCGGAGATGTTCGCCTCACCTTTTCGTATGGGCCTGACAGCTACCTTCGAGCGGGAGGACGGCCTGCACGAGGAGCTTAACCGGCTCGTGGGCGGCAAGGTCTTCGAGAAGAGAGTAAAGGAGCTTACTGGAACGCATCTCTCGCCCTTCCGGCTGGAAAAGATCGCCGTCGAGCTGACCGAGGAAGAGAAAGCAGAGTATGAGACGAACCAGAAGATCTTCTCCGATTACCTGGCCAGGATCAACCTGGTCATCCAGAGTCCAGCCGACTTCCAGAAGCTGGTCATGAGGAGCGGCAGAGATCCGGGAGCCAGGAGAGCGCTGCTCGCCAGGAACAGGGCCAGAGATATCGCCTATAACAGCATCTCCAAAATGAAAAAGCTCTCCGAGATCCTGGAAAGGCATAACGATGGCAGGATATTCATCTTCACCGAGCACAACAAGCTGGTCTACCGGATCTCAAGGCAGTTCTTGATACCGGCCATAACCTACCGGACCACGGGCAAGGAGAGGAGCGAGACCCTGGACAGGTTCAGATCAGGCGTTTACAAAGCAGTTGTCACCTCCAAGGTCCTGGATGAGGGCATAGATGTCCCGGACGCCGATGTGGGGGTCATTCTGAGTGGAACGGGTAGCGAGAGGGCTTTTATCCAGAGGCTGGGCAGAATTCTTCGGAAGAAAGAGGGCAAGCAGGCCGTGCTTTATGAGATAGTATCCTCAGAGACGAGCGAGGTCAACACGGCAAGGAGAAGAAAGAAGCCATTGAAGCAATGACTATTGCAGCAGGATCAGAAAATGCTTACCAGCGACCTACTTGTCACCAAGATTTCTAAGGGAAAGATCGAGCCCGTTTATGCCCGTCTGGATCAGGATAACCTGGAGATCGCCTCCTCAGTTATCGGAGTGTTTGAGGGGAAAGTAGGCAGAACATATGGAGAGCTCATCCAGGAACTTGAGGGCATAGAGGAGATCAACTTTCGCCTGATCCGCGGCCTCGCCCAGATCCTGGAGAGGAGATGCGTAATAGAAACGGAGTCAGTTATCGATCCAATTGCCGCCAGAAGGGCGGTCTTTGAGGAGTCGAGCGGATTTGTCACCAGCAAAGATGGGCGGAAGAAGGTTCTGGATAAGGCTGCCAGGAGGCTTTCAATCGGCCCGGAGGAGCTGGAAAGGGCTCTCTGGGCGGACCAGGAAGACAATCTTGCAGTAAAAGAGTTACGGACTCTGGCCCCGGAGGATCTGCTCAGGCAGTACAATCTATCCCTGGCCCAGACTCTTCTTTTCAGGGCCACGGCCATGGAGATCCAGGTGGAGGACAACTACCAGCCGGTGTTCAAAAAGATCAAGCAGCTCGGCCTCATTTATTCCATACATAATGGCAGGATCTCCCTGGAAGGGCCTCTCTCCCTGTTCAAGCTGACCGAGAGGTATGGCTCGGCCTTCGCCAGGCTGCTGCCCACCCTGATGCAGGCAGGCAGATGGAGTCTGAAGGCCAGCATATCCAGGAAGACGTTCCAGGGAAAGAGGATCTATGGCTTCGCACTGGACCACACCCGAAGATCGCTTTTTGGCATAGAATCCGACCCCGAGGTCGGCTTTGATAGCGCCATTGAAAAGGAATTCTATCAGCTTGGCTTCAAGGGCTGGACGGTGCAAAGAGAACCTGCGGTACTCCAGGCCGGCGAGTATGCCATCATTCCGGACTTCTCCCTGGAGCGGAATGGTACCAGGATATACGTTGAGATCATCGGCTTCTGGACCCCGGAGTATCTCAGGCATAAGATTCAGAAACTGAATCTGCTGCAGGAAAAAGAGAGCTTGATCCTGCTTGTAAATAGAAACCTGGCATGCACAGGATCCGAATTCCAGGCAGACAACCTCCTGTTCTATGACAAGAAAATTCCGCACCTAGAGATCATCAAGATCCTGAGAAGATACGAAGAGAAGCAGAAGGCGGAAGAGATGGCCAGGCTGGAAGGAATGGAGATCTCACTTGGCAGCGACGCGGGCGTCATCAATCTGGAGGAGGTCGCCAGGAGATATGGCGTCGGCATCGAGCCCCTGAAAGAGACTATCAAAGGACAAAATAGGCCCGGCTTCTCACTGCTCGGAGACCAGCTGATAAGACAGCATGTCCTGGAAGAGATCCAAGGCGAATTGGAGGTCGTGAAAAAGCATAATGAAGCCCTCAAGGTCTTCGAGAGGCATGGCATCAAATCATATAGCCAGGCGCTGGCCCTGCTGGGCTACAAGGTAAAATGGAGTGGGCTGGATCCAGATAACGCCGAAATTCTAAGGGAATAGGCTGGGTTCTATGTCATTATTCTAAGATTTTTTTCATAATGCCATAGAACCAGGCTTAACCAATTACCTGGGTTTCAAAATTCAGGGGGTGGTACTTCCCGAGAGCCTGCAATTCGGCGGCGGAGCAGATTCTGTCAGTTATCTTGAGGGAGGAAGGATGAGGGCCACATATTCTGCAGGGCATTATCCATCGCTTTGCCCGTCCCCTTCCCCACAAAGCCCATGCACCGGCCAGCCGATAGATGCATGGGATCAGTCTAGACTATAGACTCTAGACCCTAGACTCTAGACTCTAGACTCTAGAGTCTACCTGCAGGCCCTGCTAGAAAAGTTAGACCGTGTGCTCTTGTAGCCCATCTAGCCGCAGCAGCGACGGCGGGCCGGGGATGAGAGGGGTGGGGTGCGGGGAGGGGGGAGAAGGGATCACAATGCATCACATTCACCCCACCTGCAACGACCTTATCCCCAGCGCCCGCAAGAGATTGTCCTGGGGAAGGAGCTGGCTCCATCCAAGCCTGCCAGGGGCACATACATGTGGATCTTCGACTCATACTACAAGGGCAGCGTGCAGCTCTGGGGCCGGGAGAATGGCCTGATCCAAGCCAGCGCCGCCTACCCTCCCTCATTCTACATGCATCTCCCGGACCCTCCGGCCCATAGAGACATGATCGAGGCCCTGGAGAGCCGCTTCAAGACCGAGGAGTGCAACTTCAAAACCATCTTTGGAACCCTGGAAGGCCACAGGATCTATGCTGGCCGCAAGGTGGCAGAGAAGATAGAGATTCAGACCCGCCACCAGGCCCAGCTCTACAACGTGGATGTCCGGCAGGACCAGCGCTACCTGGCCGAGCATGACCACTTCCCCTGCGGTGACCGGGACGAGTCCAGGTTCTCGCCGGACTTTGGTGCACCCTTAACCAGCCTGGAGCTGCAGGTGGCTGGAGACCCGACCATTCCCGGAGAGATCTCATGCGTCGAGGTCCTGGACGGCCGCAAGAGAGGGCTGGAGGGATCTGAGAGGGAGGTCCTCTCCGACCTCATGGATCTGATCCGGGCCCACGACCCAGACCTGATCCTCGCACCTAATGCCGATACCTGGATCCCTCTCATGATTGACAGGGCCGGAAGATACGGCCTGGAGCCGAGCTTCAGCCGCACCGGCTTCTTCAAGCCCATGGCCTCCAAGTCCTACTGGAGCTACGGCCAGGTCAAGCACAAGGACGCCGCCCTCATCCCCGAGGGCCGGGTGCTGATAGACACGGCCAAGAGCTTCGTCTATGCCGAGAGCGGCCTGAAGGGAGTTCTCATGGCCTCCCGGCTCTCCGGCCTGCCTCCCAACCTGACCGCCCGCTTCACGCCGGGCACGCTCATCTCCTCCTATGAGGTCTTCGAGGCTCTGCGCCGGGGCGTGGCCGTGCCCTTCCGGAAGAGAGACCCCGAGGGCTTGCGAAACATTTCGGAGCTGAAGGCCTGCGACAAGGGAGGCATGATCTTCCAGCCGGAGCCGGGGGTCTATGAGCAGGTGCACCAGATCGACTTCACCTCCCTCTATCCCTCCATCATCGTCAAGTACAATCTCTCCCCCGAGACCATCGAGCATCCGGAGCAGAGGGGATTTCTCAGCACTGTGATCTCCTCCCTGCTCAATTTGCGCATCGAGACCAAGAGGCGCAAGAAGACCAACCCGGACTATGCCGGCATTGACTCGGTCTTGAAGTGGATGCTGGTCACCTGCTTCGGCTATACCGGCTATCGAAATGCCAAGTTCGGCCAGATCCAGGTTCACGAGAGGATCACAGGGATCTCCAGGGATCTGCTCATGCAGATCAAGGAGCTGGCCGAGGGCATGGATTTCCAGGTCCTGCACGGCATCGTGGACTGCCTTTGGGTGATAGGTGAGCCCATATCAGGCTTCAAGGAGGCCGTGGAGAGGGAGACAGGCATCTTGACGGAGGTTGACTCCTACGACTGGATCGCCTTCCTGCCCCAGGCCGACGGCTCAGGTGCCTACAACCGCTACTTCGGGCGGCTGAACACAGGCAAGATGAAGATCCGGGGAGTGATGGCTCGCAAGGGAGACACGCCAGAGTACGTGCGCCGGATGCAACAGGAACTGTTTGAGGTCCTGGGCCAGGCCAGGAGCCGGGAGGAGCTGCAGAGGATCGAGCCACGGGCGAGGGAGATTGCCAGGAGATATATGGACGGACTGGAGGCGGCAGAGGTGCGGGAGCTGGCCATCCACCGCAGGGTGAGCAGGCTCAGATATTCTCGCCGGTGTGTTGAAGCCTCGGCGGTGCAGGCTCATCTGAGGCAGGGGATATCCCTAGCCCCGGGCATGGAGATAGGATATGTCGTGAGGGATGCCAGGAAGTGGGAGGCGGACCCGGAGAGGACGGCAAAGGGATTTGATGCTGGGTATTACAGGAAGCTGCTGGAGAAGGCCTGGGGGGAGGCGGCGTTTGTGTTCGGGGAGGGAGCATTCTGCAGGGAGTCAGGCCATTATATAAAATGACCAAACCAATTTACCAGATACTTATTCTATTTCTTGAAATGAATCAAGGATAAATAGAGAATGATCGAAATTACAACTGATATGCAAACTAAAAGATCAAAAATGAACAACCCATAAGCTTGGGATACAGAAGCTAATTCAAAGAAAATTTTAATAAAAGCTACAAATATCAATAAGATAGGAAATACAATAGTGTATAATGCCCAAGCCCAATTAGAGAACTTTGGATAGTTTTCTAGATATGATTTGCCTTCACGCGTAAACGCTTTTCGATCATAACATAAGCAAAGCTGATCCTCAAGTTTGTGGATATAAGAATATAATCTCTCAATATATATTACTGTTTGAAAGTAACGCAATAAAAGAACAAGTAAAGCAAACCAAATAACGCTGCCGATAAAATTTATATCAATCATCTTTTCTAACTTTAATGCCTTTGCCACAGCTCCACTAATTGCACTTCCAGCCTCTTGCGGCAAATATAATTGATAAAACATTAATGATACGATAATAAGGACCCCAAAAAATAGGTTATCTCGAAACTTCAAGTGCTCTCTTAACTGAGCAAATGTATCCTTGTAATGATCATTGAGGATCTCTAGCTTCTTATCTACACTTAACCCAGATACCTCAATAGAACACTCAGAACTAGGACTCTCAGGCATTGCTCAATGCCTTAATTATTGCATCTTTAGTAAAATTCATAGCCCATGAAGCTCCTGAATTCATAAGTTCTTCGGGGGATTCGTTATTTTTCTCAAGCTTTATTCCAATTAATTTGTTATGATTTAGCTTACTCTGATGTATTTCGAAGTTAAGCCAATTTCTAAAACCTATATCCTTGTGATCTTTATGAAGCTTATTAGCTTCTCGTCCGATGATAACGAACGTATATGTAGCACTGTTTATTTTAGCGGTCAAAGCTGCTTTTACGCGCCCGATATCTTCACTCTTGATCTCGCTCGACGACCGATCGCTGAACACAAAATCAAAATCAGGGTTTGCATCCCAGGCATCAAGCATATTTTTATAGATTCTATCATTCTCGTAATCAAAGCTGATGAATACCTTTTTTTTAGCCATATTTTCCCATCCTTAGCGAACTGCTTAGGAACTCATATTATATATAACAAATACCAGCTCCTTTTCAATCCACGTCGAATAGCGCACCCCATTGCAAGCGGCGCAGATGATTCATTCAACAAAGCTAAATAAAAGCCTATAACTATTAAATACAATTACATATAAGCTTAAGTTCATCGATATCATCTTTGAGCTTTTTCGCGCGATTAGGTAAAGATTCATTCGCCTTATCTAAATTATATAATGCCATCGATCTATATCGTTTCTTGATAACCCCCGTTGAGTTTTGTGCGAGTTCACAATAAATGATTGATGCTATATAGTATTCGTAATAATTCCAATAAAGTGCATCTGAATCGTTCTCTATTATTTTAATAAACTCAAATGCCCTAAACAAATAATGGATTGATTGATTCCTCTTGAAAAGCTGAGCTAAAAAATATGCATAATTAGAGAACAATGGAACTCTATATCCATGTTCCAAATTTTGTACTAATGGTAAATAAATATCTTCTAATTTATTAATCACTTCATTAATAGTTTCACTATTAATTGAATAGTTATTCTGATATTCAGCTATGGCTGCTAAAATTAAATGAATAAATCTGACGTCAACTGAAATAACTTGAATTCCGCTGCCTTCATTTTCATAAAATATAATATAATAAGGCTCTTCTATTTTAATTGCCCAGGCAAATTCACTTAATCGGATGGCATCAACTCCTTCTATTAAGTCTATATTTAAATTTTTTAATATTTTTTTAATATTTTCCTGCGAAATTTTTTGGAAATCAAAGTTAACGATATCAGAATGTTGAGGATAATGGAATTCTCCATAATTATAGCAAAGATTAATGACATCAATGATGTTTATGTTAAGTCCTCCTTTTTTTATTAATGAGTCAGTCAAGCTTTTTACATAAATGTAAGTAAGTTCTCTTTTTATATGTCTTTCTGATATTTTATTGATGAATTGCTTATACCACATCTCTACAAGATCTGATCTATCTAAAATTAAAAATATAATAATCCATAACAAATATTTTTCGTCGTGTTTGTCCAAATACTCATATTTTGATAACGTCTTAAGCTTAAAATGAAGATCGTCCAATAGCTCTTTGCTAACTTTGCGTTCTTCCTTAAAAGATAATTGCCCTTCAACAATTAAATTTATAATTTCATCTATAGATTTCTTGTAATTTATATTTTTAAGAAATAAATTAAATGGAAACATTAAATTTATTATATTTCGTTCCTTTGTTATATCCCAAAAATATTCTAACCTCGCTTTTTCTAGTTCAGTAATTTTCTCAAAAATTTTTTCAGTGAAATCTATTCGTTCTAGCAATTTAGAAAGCTCTGTCAATGATTTGATTATATTGCGTTCTATGTTATCCGGTTTCAGAATTAAAGAATTATCGACCTTAGGAAGAAATTGATCAATTAATAAAGCTAAATCCATATTATCTAATCTATCGCTTAAATCAATAATTCCCTTTAAAGAATCTATTACAACACTTTCTCTAAAATTGCCGCTTAAAGTCGAAAAATCATTAGAATTCAATAAGAAAGTGTCCAATTTGATCAAATCGCTATCAACTACAGACATTAAGTCTTTGAAGTCGATATCTTTCAAGCTTAATTTTGCAGTACGGCATCTAAATAAACTTGCAATCTCCTGGATCATCGTAAGCAGAAAAGATGGATCTCTCAATAAAGTTAAATGATTGCCGCCAATATCTTTATTGATCAAAGGAGAATTTTGTAGTCGTATCATATGTGGTGCGGAGGAAATTAAAAAAATCGCTGCATTAGATCTACTCAATAAGTCATTTAATTCAATTATATAGCGAAGTGCTTCAGCATCTCTTCGATTTTGGTGCTGTTTCTGTTCATCATCTCTGACATTTGATACAATTATTTCCAAATCCCTATTATCATCCTCTAATATAGAATCATATAAACTTAAATCAAAATCATTAGCTATATTGGAAGGTCTAAGGATCAAATTGTCTAGAAACGCTGGAGATACCGAAATATGATTATTCATTAAGTTTAAATACATATATAATCCAGAAGATAGACCCATCACAAAAAAACCAGCTATATCTATTGTTTTAGATCCTAATAATTCCAGTAATTTTTCGCGATTTACTGATTTCGAATTATTTAAGTAATAAGAAGCATCGGATATTCCGATTTTACTCAGCAAAATTTTTTTAAATTTATCATCTGTAAATTTTCCTGCATGTGATTGGAGATATTCTAAAAAATCATTAGTCTCTCTAAGATACGGCGGCAATAATAAGATTGGTTTCGCATAAATATTATCAAGCATAAAAAACAGGATACTTCTAGATAACTGAAGATCGAAATATTCTTTTAATTTATTATTATCTATACTTTTATAATAGGAATAAAAGGGAAAACAATAGTCATAAATATCATGAAAATCAACAGCAAAGAAAATATTGAAGTTTTTATTAATAATTAAATCCAAATCATTTTTTATTATATTTAAATTGGATTTATATTTAATTAACCACTGATTATAAGCTTCTAATGCGTCCATAATTATTCCTCAATTCTCAAACTATTTTTAGGCAACTAATTAATCCCTCATTTTTCTAGTAATTTGATAAGACTTTGATAATTCTTAATCTCCGCATTGGTATCTTTCTTTCTTTGAATTTCAGATAGCAACATTTTTTCTGAGTCAAATTTGTAATTGATCTGGATGCGTTTAGGCATTTCTCTGACTAAATCCAATATTTCTTCTAAAATCTCTCGATCAGGTCTTTTTTGAGTTTCGTCTCCTGGAGCAACAGAACTCATAATTTTATTCAAGATGTTTTCTAATTCATCCCAACGAGAATCAAAAGCACTATTTATTATATCTTCAGAGATTTGCTTTTTTTCTCCCAATGCATTATTAATATCAAGCATGAGCTTTTTTATTTCATGCCGTTTAATTGATGTATGCTGAAATTCTGCCAAAGGACCTGCTACATCTGATGTCTTAACATTGAATAACAATGTCCATGCAAAGCTTCTCAGAGCCTTGGTTAAAGCGCCAGCTTCGAAAATTATCCATGGTTCGAATAAATTTTCCGGTGTAAGACAAATTAGTCCAAAATTTGCTTCTTCTAATCGTGATGACAATTCAGGATACCATCGAGCTCCTTTCTTTATATCTTCGTCTGACATCCAAGGCTTAGCCTGAATAACTTTCGGAATCCAGTCGTAGAATGCTTTAGCTAATTGGTGGCTTGTTTCTCCAGACCAAGCTATAAAGACAAGATTAGAGCTTTCGTCTTTAGTACTCATGGAAATCATCTATAACGCTCGAAAGCACCCCTCTCAAATTCATTCACATTTAGTTAATTGGTCTAACTAATATTTAAGACTTGACGGGTAGAGAAGTAGAGTAAACCTCCATCCTGAACTTGCCATATGTTAATCAATATCTTTCCAAGGGGATGGCAAACTGATTTTCGTCATCAACGCCAAGTCTTTACATAAAGTATGAAATCTTAAATCTCACAAGACATAAAACCACTAGATGCTATTTCTTGACCTTCTCTTGACCTTCTCGTTTTTACATCTTAAGCTAAACCAACATAAAATCTAAGCCAAATCCGGCTTAGATTTGAGGTCCAATTGAGAAACTAAGAGTTATCTGGCCCTCTCCCTCCTCAAGTATTTACGGTTTACGTAAACTCTACTGAATCATTAGGGGCTCTCTTATTCTTGCTTTCAGCTTCAGAACTTTCTCTCCCCGTTTCGCGCCTGGCCGGAGGGATATCTCGAAAACCCGCATATCCAGTTTGCTGACCAGCTGGGAGAATTGGGATGGACTAAGACCAAGATCATCCTGGAGCTGTGTAAACGCTCGGGAACCGCCATTACGCTTTAAAATCTCCTTCAGCTTCTCAATCCTGGCCGCAGTCTTCTTACCGGGAGCCTTCGGCTCGCCCTTGCAAACTGCCTTCTCCAGAGTAGTCAGGTCCTCTTCAATTCCCCAGACACGAGAAGGCAGGTCATTTAGAACATCTCTCCTTTTCGCCCAGTAATCGCGTAGGAGGGGAATCTCTTCAGGCAGGGGAGCTGGGCCATGATAGATCTCCTCCTGATCTTCCAGGCCTTTCAACCTGGCTTTGAGTTCTATTACTTCCTGGCTAAGGCTCTGAATTCCTTTCAGGATAGTCTCTAATGTCTCCAGGGGAACCAAAACGGCTGCGGTTTCACCTGATGGCTGTCCATTTGGTTTAGGAAAAACCTTTATAGCTTGAGCTACCTCTTTCATCTAAGCACACTCCTTCCTGCAGATGGAGCTTTTCTCCTGGCGGGTTGCAGCCCGTCAGAAGACCTCTTTTTTACATGACTATACTATCTTCCTAATTTTATATTTTGGCAAACAATTCTATCTTCCAGTGGGATAAGAAATTGGCTCAACTCCGGCATACCCTCTAAACTGTCTCGCTGAGCTTCTTTTCTCGGATGAGCGAATCTATGGCGTCGGATATGCTTCGATATCTTTCGGCTTCAACCTGGTCTTCAATCCAGGCCGCATTCTTCTCCGATATAGATATAGACAATTTTATTCTATTCCCTTTCCTTACCCCTATATTTGCCATGTATTTCTCAATTATTTTCTGGCATAAATAGGTTGCTACAATGTAGTATCCTCTGGAGCTATTTATATCTAAATTCTATATGGCAAAAGAGCCGATTTAGCTTATACTGTTTTATGCTCCTATAATTTTAAAATGTAAGTATTGCTATCTTTAGGGCTAGGCGATGGCAGTTGAATATGTCCATAATGCCACCGCTTAGCATGCGTGAGCTATGTTATGAAAAGGGTTGCGAACTTCGGGTAAAAATAGTTTTTGAGCAGATGACGGTTAGCTCAAAGCCCCCGCGAAGGTGGAGCAAAATGGAAAAGAGCCGAAAGAGAATCACCCCAAAAGGGGATTGTCTAGACTCTACTGTCTAGACTCTACCGTCTAGACTCTACCGTCTAGACTCTAGACTATGTGTTCATCCTCTTCTGGACTTCCTCATAGAGCTCCGGATATGCTCCTTTCAGCGCCTCTTCTACAATAGTCTTTATCTCTGACCCCATGGAGTAGCGGGGTGTGGTTCTGGCCTTGTATCTCAGCATGGCAGCCACTATGGGCGAATAGACCCCCAGCTTGGGCTTCTTTCTGGCTTCTTCAATTGCCTCGTCCAGGGCGCTGTAGTCCAGACTCTCGACTCCGGACTCTCGACTCTTTGATTCTTTCTTCTTGACCCTGGAATCTTGATCGTCTCTGTCTAGACTCTCGACTCTAGACTCTCCCGTCTCGACTCTAGACTCTGGACCGGAGATTTCTTCTCCCTCGATTCCAGACTCTTGGCTGGTATGCTCTGGAGTCAATTCTCTAGACTCTCCAGTCTCGACTCTAGACTCTAGACTCTGCTCATCTATACACGCAGCTTCCAGCTCCTGATCAGAAGACCTTGGCCCCTCTCCTTCAGCCTCTCGGTCTTTCATCTGCTGCAGCAGAAAGTCGTAGCGTCTCCCTGTGGTCATGCCAGCACCTCGGCGGCAAGCTGCTCATAGCTTTTAGCACCTATGCAATCCGGGAAGTATAGGCAGACGGGCTTGCCATCGCTCGGAGCCTCAACCAGCTTGACGTTATCGGGAATCACCGTCTTGAAGACGGCATCTCCGAATAATGCCTTCACGTCTTCAACCACCTTCTTGCTGATCCCCCGGGTCCGGTTGAGCATTGTGAGCAGGTAGCGTCTCCGGGGCTTGAATCCCATATCTGCAATGGAATCGAGCAGCTCGGTGAGCATCATCATGCCTTCCAGGGCGAAGAACTGGGTCTGGATAGGGATGATGATGGTATCGCAGGCTATTATGGCATTGAGGGTGAGGTTGCCCAGGGATGGAGGTGTGTCAATCACCACAAAATCATAGCCGTTCAGGTCTGCTAATTTGGTTTTGAGCCGCTGTTCGCGAAAAGGCGTTTTTGTCAGAATTAATTCGGCCTCCCCAAGGCCGGGATTGGCCGGGGCGATGTCCAGGCCGGGAAGTTCTGTCTGCAAAACCACATCCTGGATCTTGAGCTTGCCTATCATCACTTCATTCATGGTCTTCTGCAGCTCATTCTTGTTTACTCCCAGGTGAGTCGTGCTCGATCCCTGTGGGTCAAGATCAATGAGAAGCACCTTCTTGCCCTTCTGTGCCAGGTAGGCGGCCAGATTAACTGCGCTGGTGGTCTTACCGCACCCTCCCTTCTGATTGGCAAATGTCAATACCTCCATGGTCTAGAGTCTAGACTCTAGAATATATTATACTTGCGAGAGTCTAGAGTCTATAGTCTAGAGTCTATAGTCTAGAGTCTATAGTCTAGAGTCTATAGTCTAGAGTCTATAGTCTAGAGTCTATAGTCTAGAGTCTATAGTCTAGCGTCTATAGTCTAGAGTCGAAAAATTTCGGGGAATGCCGGGGGCAGTATTAAAAGAAAGGGAGGCAAAATCATCTCGCTCGGCCAAATTGATTTAGCAGCTACCATCACTCGAACCTTCATCAATTAGCGGTCAAGGTCCTCTGAAAGGCCATGCGAGGCGGATTGACGCTTTTGGTTCATTGCTCAGCTTGTTCAAAAAACATTGTCAGCTTTACCTGCAATGGCTTAGGCCCTTTCTGAATATACTCGCTGCGGCATTTAGAACTGCAGAACGTGTGGTACTTTCCATCTTTGCCAAAGCCACCCTGCCCACCGTCGCTCACCAGCGAGCCACAATTATCACACCGTTTGGAAACATCCTCTGCTCTCGGTCTCTTTGACATCCCATCATCCAGTGTCTCATTAACTCAAATTGCTTATGACGTTTTCCGACACGTTTTCTTCGCTCGGCGGTTCTGGTCTCATCACCCACATGCGAGTCTAGAGTCTAGAGTCTATAGTCTAGAGTCTAGACTCTTAAAGATAGATTAATGAAGGGACGATCTCCATATATTGAAGGACGCAGATAATCTTGGTTTAATTTACTTAAGGTGGCCTCATGATAGATCAATCTGAGATCCATGAGAAAGCTGTTAGTCCTACGATAGAGGATCGCCGAGAAGCCGCACGCTTTTTGAAATCAGGCTTTTCAAAATTTTTGAACAAATTATTGGCCTGGCAGGACCTTCGGGGGCTAACTCAGGATGAAGATAGCAGCGTGCGAATGGGTGCTGCATTTGCTTTGGAATCGGCTTTCTGTCACATCACTGATAAATCTGAAGCCTGGCGGAATATTGTAAGGCTAATTCAGGATGAGAATAGTTTTGTTAGCTGGGCTGCTGGAAAAGCAGCAGGAATTTCTTTTCGCCACGTTCCTGATAGAAATAACGCTTGGCTGGATCTTCATAAGTTGACTCTAAGCGAAGATTGGTATGTGCGAGATAATGCGGGATTTGCTCTAGGGTTGGCCTATCAGCATATTCCTGATAGAGAACAAGGGTGGCAGGATCTTCATAGGCTGATAAATGACGAATGCATCCGTGTGCGGGAAAGAGCTGCAATAGCACTAGGCATTGCATTTAAAGAAATTCCGAATAAATCTTTGGCCTGGGAGGATCTTCATAGATTAGCCCGGGATGAGGATAGACGTTTGCGAATAAGGGCTGCAGATTCTTTGGGCTTGGCATTTAGTGAGATTCCAGATAGATCTCTCGCCCTGCAAGATCTTTTCGAGCTGACTCAAGACATTGATTGGGATGTTAGGAAATACACCTACCATTCTCTTGGGAGAGCCCATATTATTACTGCTATAGACTCAGAAAATATAGAGAGCTGGTGCAAAGCATTTAAGCATGCTTTACGCTACTTTGAAAAGTCTTATAAATATAGTGATGGTCATAATCCTTCAGATTTTTGTCTACCCTTTTACTGCTTTTGTTTTGGGATCACTTCTGGGGATATAACAGGGGATAAAATCCAAAAGTATATAATGGCCATCAAGAACGCCTTTGTATCCTGTGGGCGAGAGGAGTTTTCTATAGAGATTGGAGGCCTGGCAAGGACTCTTCAAGATTATTTTGGATTCAAGGTTATATCATCGGAGGATTTAACCAGCGAACTCAACACATTCTTGCAGTATCACGATAAGGTCATTGAGTATGTAGATCCGATGGAATGGTGTATTGTTGATGCAGCCCGATTGATGCTTAAATACAATTCCTTATCCCAAAATAACATTGAGTTAATCTCCAAATCAATCAACTCAATAAATCAAGAGGATCCGCAACTGAAAGCATTTGAGCGAAGTCTGAACTATATTATATCTATCCTTGAGGGAATTGATATCAATGTCTCCCAAAATCAGGCCGTTGAGGTGGCCAAGAGTGCTCTGGAGAATCCGAAGCTCAGCTGGAAGCTGAAATTGGAGGCATCTCAGCCTATGATATCCTTTTTAGGTTTGCCATCCATAAAGGGAGGAGGCGAGATTGCAGTAACAGGTGACGTAAACCTACAGATGGCTAAAGACAATCTTGCAAAAGCCTGGGATAACCTAGTTAGACGAATTCCTAAGCGATAGTTTTGGCACTACATGTTCGAACATCGAATATCCCTAAGTCACAAATACCCGCATGTCGCCCTTATCCTCGTCTTCTGTTCGCTCCCCTTGAAGCTGATAGCTGATATCGACGCCTGCCCCGTCTTGCAGTTCAGATAGTAAGTCCCCTTGGCTGCCAGGTCCAGCACATAGCCACCTAAGCAGACCGACCCCCTCATGGAGACTCCGGAGCTGATGCCTATCTTGGTCGTGGCCTCCTTATTCACCTCTGAATTGGCCGCCGTAGAGAGGGTGGCAAAAGCATCCAGCGCCCCCACCGATCCCCTGGCGACCTCCATCTCCGCCGCATACTCCACCCTCCACCGGCCGGCAGGAATCACCAGCGAGCCGCCTTTGTTGTACCAGGTTCCCGCCACGGGCGAGGCCTGGGAGCTGTCCGCCGTCCCCAGGCTCTCTACCCTCCACTTGGCCTCATTCAGAGGGAATCCAAAGGGCGCTTTGGCCGCCGAGAAGCAGGGCTCGATGATGGGCGAGTTGGCCAGGTCGTAGTCCGTGCCCCCGTATAGAGTCAGAACCGTATTGGGAGAGGTGTAGCCCACCCCGGTTATGATGAAGTGCTTGACCGCTCCCCCGGCCTGCCGCAGCCTCACCTTCTGCCCTGGCCAGTACTTCCAGGTGAGATCTCCGGGAATGCTGAGCGAATAGGTGGGATCATCCGCCCCGGCAAATGTCCACCTCTCCTCCACCGATGAGATCCAGCCGCCCATATCGGCATTCTCCAGCCGCCTGATGCGCTCCAGCAGAGCCTCAATGGCCTCAGCGCTCGCCTGGGAATCCGTCATAAAGCGTCAGCTCCATCACATCGGCCATCAGACTGCTCTGAAATGCCTTGTTCAAGATGCGCATGTCGTACTGCCCGTTATAGGGCGGGCTGGTAATGGTCACCCTCACAAAGTCGCCGCACCTGAGGGCATAATCCGGCCGGGTCCAGATGGTCAGAACCCTCTCGTCGCACATCTGGCCGATCCTGGCCGCAGAGCAGGCTACGAGCTGATCCTCGCTCAGGGAGATGTCGCTGATGACATGCTCCTTCCAGATGCCGCTGGTGGGGTAGTACTGGTCGAAGTGATAGGTTCTCCCCCATCTCATTGGTGACCAGAAGGTATAGCCCCAGGTGTCATCCCGGCCCTTCAATATCACCGCATCAAAGCCGTAGCTGTTGGCATCCAGGGTGCCGAGCTGATAGTCGATCAGATCGGCCTCCACATAGCTCTTCTGGGGCTCGTCATACCAGCCCCGATAAACCGCCCAGTCGCAGTCGAGATTCTGGTCCCCGTCGCTGCGGTTCACGAAATTGAACTCCAGCCCCTGGTGGCTCACCACCCGGTTGATGGTAGTCATGAGCCTCTCGTGGCTGGCCGGCAGGCCGGGGGAAAAGAGATTCTGGCCGGTGATAGTCCCGGCCCGGACGTGAGAGTTCTTGTAGCCCACTATGTAGCAGGGATAGCGCTCCGGGCTGCCCTCCGGAGCGGCCACGCCGGTCCGGACATAGAAATGCTCACCGTCCCTGAACCACTGGTTGACCCCTATGCCGGCCAGGCTGGCCGCCTGAGTCAGCTTGGTGGTGCCCAGATACACGTCAGGCGTAGGAACAGGGATCCGTTGAGGATAGTTCGTGCCCGTTGGGCCGATAAGCTGGTAGGTCCCGACCGGAACACCGTAAGTCAGAGCCGACCAGAATGGCGTGGCCAGGGAGCTGGCCTGGAACAGAAGGCCCTGGCTGGCCGGGGTGTCCCCTAGTATGGCCGCCACGCTGTCGCTCTCAGTATAGGTCCTCAGAAAGGGATAGCGGTACTGCAATATGGCCGAGTGACCCAGGCAGCGATACTCCTGGGGCCGGAGGGACCTGTTGGAGGGCCTCTTGATCCCCTCAAACCAGCCACAGAAGACGGGCATATCCGGATTGGAGCCCGTAACCTTGATCCTGGCCCGCTCATCGATCCCCTGGCCGCCATAGCACCTGAAGAATAACCTCTGGTGGCCCATATGGGGCCAGTCGGCCCGGTACTCGATGGGCTTGAGGTTGATGGTGGTCCCGTCCGGATTGGTGGCTACAAAGCTCAGAGCGGTAGGCACTCTATCCCACTCACAGCTCAATGCTGTAGCTGATGGTGCTGGCAGCATCATAGCTGCCTCTCTCGGCGTGCTTGCCGTCGATCACCAGCACCTTGAGGCTGTTTGTGCCCAGATCAGCCAGGCTGGGAGTCCAGGCGGTCCAGTTCTTGCTCTGCCAGGCGGTCAGATCCTTCCAATAGGAAGCCCCAGGCGGCTGGTGCAGGAACTTGTAGAGCAGCTCATTCCCATCTGTATCCGAGGCGCTGCAGATCAGCTCTATCTCCAGGCCGGGAGGCTGGGGTGAGGTGAGGGAAGGCGTGAGGGCGGAGATGGTGGGCAATGAGCCGCTTCCTCCGGATGCAGCAGTGATGGTGAAGGAGGCGGTGGCCTCGGTCTCGTCCACCACCTTGTTCTCACCCCGGATCTGAACCTTGACTGTGGAGCTGCCTATGTCCTGCTCCGAGGTCTTCCAGGAGAGGGCGTTTTTGGCCGTCCAGCCGGAGAGGTCCCGCCACTGTGAGCCTGTGCCCGGACCCTGCAAGAGGAACCTGTATTCCAGGCCTTCTGCCGGCGAGGCCACGGCGGTAAAGACCACCTCTGTACCTGCAGGCTGGGGGCTGGTCACTGAAGGATGCAGGCTGACGGTATAGGCAATATTGATGTGGCAGAAGAGCTCCAGGCGGCAGCGATAGGCGATGATGGTCTTCTCGAATTTGATCTCACCCCGGATCTCCGAGACCGCCACGGCATCAGCCCCGGCCCCGAATCCCCCGTCCAATAGCTCCTTGACCGCCTTGACGATCTCGCTGCAGTACTCCGCCCCGCCATCATCACCCATGCGGGAGCGTATATCCACGATGAAGACAGGGTCCGAGGTGATCTTCCCTCCCGCCCAGTCCTTCAGCTCGCAGGAGATGAGGCTCTTGTGGGCCGCTGCCCTCAGATCCGGCTCGCTCTTCTCCAGGGCCTTGAACTTGTAGATCTTGCCGTCCACCATGCCGCTGATGTTGGTATCATCAGCCAGAGCGGTCTTGAGGCTCTCCAGGTAAGATAGGGTCATGCTCTCTCCTCCCTCACCGCCCGGTGTTGCCTTCGTTGCCCCGGTTCAGCTTCTGTAGTGACTGCCTCAGGAACTCGGGCAGGGGCACGCCCAGCCGGCCCATGTTCTCTAAAGCAGAGAGCCCCTCGTTGGCGATGAAAAACCAGATCACTGCTGTGCGCAGGTATGGCTCATCCAGGCCGGTGGATATGTCCAGTATGTTGGCCACGGCCACCATCAAAAAGATGCAGACCTTCTTGATGATGCCCTTCATCCCCACTTCAGAGTTCAGGCTCTTCTCCACATAGGCCGCCATCACCCCGGTGATGTAGTCTATGACCACCATGGCCACCAGGGCCTGCAGGATGATATCCCAGGCTCCGAACAGATACACTCCCCCCGTAGCCGCTCCGGCCAGGGCCAGCTTGAGGGCCTCCGGGCCGCGCTCGCTCAAAATCTGGTTCATAGGGCCACACCTCGCGTGAAGAGCGGCTCCCGATGCAGAGCATCCGAGCTACAGCCAGGCGAGGCCACAACGCTATCCTCCACCGCCTCCTCCGCCAGCTTGGCCCGACTCCTGAGCTGGCGAGCCAGCTTGAGGTAGTACTCCGCCTTGAGATGGGGCGAGTTGTCCAGATCGCCCACATAGGTGACGGCCATGCTGGAGTACCTGGCCGCTATGGCCTCCGCCGCCTGGGCTGCCGCCAGGTCCAGGCTATCGGGATAGAGACCCAGGAAGTGCTCCACCTCCTCGTCGGAGAGGCGCGGATCGTTTTCTATGGTGTCTCCCACGGCCAGCCGCAGAGCATCCCGGCGGCTCTCTGTGGGATTATTGGTATAGGTCCAAGTCAAGAAAGCCCACCTCCAAAAAAGATCAGGTGGCCTCCTCAGACCACCGCAGAGGCGAAGAGTCCCAGGTCGGGGGCGATCTGCTTGGCATCGAAGGCCATCTCCGCCTCGACCCTGTCTGCTGCCTTCTCCTCCACCCGGAACTTCTTGATCCGGCCGCCAAAGGCGGAGGCCCCGAAGAGCCCCTTCCAGGCAAAGAAGTATCCTGCGCTGGGCTCGTCTATGGATGGTGTATTGGTGGCATAGCAGAGAAGGGCTTTGCCGCTGCCGGCGATTCTGGCCGGGGCGGATGTGGCTCCCTTAGCCGCCGTTTCATAGATCCCCCTGGGCACGAGCACCTTCTCTATATCGAATAAGGAGGCCAGGATCTCGGGGGTGATGATGCCCCGCTGGGTGTACTGGATGCGGCTCAAGATGTCCTGGTTGTCCTTGAGTTCGACCACCACATCCGGCGTTAAGACCAGGACATTAGGGGTAAAGCCGGTGCTCTCCTCGATGACATTCTTCCAGGTCTCCACATTCTTGACCGGCTTGGAGCCGGAGACGCTCCACTTGACGAACTGATTGGCTCCCGGCCCTGAGGCGACGCCTGCGTAGTCGTAGGTCCAGAGTCCTGCTTTGATGTAGCTGTTAGCCCAGATGCGCTCCCTCTTGATCATCATCTTCTGCATCAATATCCGCACAGCGTCCCGGTCCGGGTTCATGGGTTTGTCAGCGTTCTCCCGGGAGTCGTCGTCCACATCTTTATGCAGGGCATACTTGGGGGCATAGTAGTTGGGAGAGGTGTCTATGTCGTAGTCCATGCCCGCCGACTCGGTGGCGGGGGCCCTCTCCTGTGCCTCGTCTCTGAGCAGATCTCCTTTGTCGTACACTACGTAGCGGTCGGACTGCTTTTCTACCGGCACCACCGGGAAGCACTGGGCGGCCACGAAGTTCTTGGCCTTCTGATACCAGGCCACGGCCACATTGGTGAGAAGCGCGTTTACGTGCTGATCTCCTGCTGTAGGCATTTTTGAATCACCTCCTTACCCCAATGTCAGAAGCAGCACGCCTTCGCCCTCCGTAAAGGCGGTCACACCGGAGGCCTCTACGCTGATGCTGTCCGTGGCAGAGAAGGCATTGTTTGCAGTGATGGCCGTGCCAGCTACCACGGCACCCAGAGGGGTGCAGTTGGCCGAGGTCAGGGAGATCACCCCGCCAGTAAGGTTGACTGCATTGATCTCCAGATTGAGAGCGGCGGCTTTGCCCGCCGTTACCACAGGATCGGAAACGGCGAAGGCTGCCTTCACGATGCTGCCGGGAAAGCCGGGGACGAAATTGGTCAGGATGTCCCCATTGACCACCTTGGCCAGCTTGATGGGGATGGCCAGAATGGACTTCTGGATGGCTCCCGAGGCGGCGCGGCTGACCACATAGACGGAGTGGATCTCATCTACCGATCCGGACTCGGCGGCAATGGCCACTATGGCATTGCTGCCCGAGGCCGGGACCAGCTTGCCCGAGGCATCCGGGGTCAGGGAATTGCCTGCGGTAACCGAGGCACCATATACGGCCGGGCTCTTGCCCTCGCACATGACCTTGCCCACCCGGCCCGCTGCCGGATTGTCCTGCAGTATCCCCAGGGCATTCTCACCCGCACCGGAGAGTATGATCTGGCTGGTGGAGCTGAGCTTGACCGCATGATATCGCTTGTCGGATAGGTCCATGCCAGCCAGCAGGCTGGTGGAGTAGGCGTCCTCAATGGTCGGCATTATCTACCCTTCCTCCTGGCCGCTCGCTCCTCTCGCTCCTCCTCTGCCTTCTGGTACAGCTCGGGTTCAAGGTCCATGACCTTCTCCACAGCCTCCTCGAAGGTCAGATCGCCGTCCTTGGCCACCATGGCTCTGGCCTTGGCGTAGATCTGGGCCTCGGCGCTGGACTCTCCGGGCCCGCTCTTTCCAAACTCCCGGAACAGCTCAGACTTCTCTATCACCGCATCAGCAGCCTTGAGCAGCCTGAAGATCTCATCGAACTCCTCGGGATGGGTCTCTCCTATGGTCTTCATGATGGGGCCGAGCTTGAGAGGCTGCACCGGGAGGCTCTGCAGCTCCTCGGCCTTGGCCACGTACTCCTTCAGCACCTGCTCATCCTTCAGCTCTTTGGCCATCTGCCTGGCCTCTCTGGCCTCAGCTTTTGTGGCCGTGTTCTCCTCCTGGAGCTGCTTGACAATGGCCTGAGTGGCAGGGTCCATCTTCTCCATGGCTTCTTTGGAGAGGACCGTCCCAGGAGCGCCCTCCTTTTTCGTTCCCTCTCCTGCCCCCTCCTCTTTGGCGTGGCTCTTTGCCGCCGGCTGGGGCTTGGGCAGCCCGCAGGCCTTGGCCAGGATCTGCAAAGCGCCATCCGGCAGCTCGTCCTTGTAGGCCTTGAGCAGCTTGGCTGCTGCTTCAAGGACCCCGGCCGCCTCGCCCTCCAGCCCGGCCTCTTTCAGGACCCTGGAGATATCGCCCTCATCGGTCTCCAGGATCGACTTGAGAATGTCATCTTTCAATGCTCTGTCCTCCTTCACCAGGAAGTACTTCTTCCGGTTCGCCCCACGCGGGACGAACGAGATGAAGTCGATCTCCACCT
>Ga0302252_1000273_pt1 | contig 53611 bp, 34 predicted proteins | sample AAG_RA_Leu_MG_FD_193511 | JGI IMG/M metagenome (GOLD analysis project Ga0302252, IMG submission 193511) | Enriched activated sludge microbial communities from anaerobic digester in WTTP, New Holstein, Wisconsin, United States - AAG_RA_Leu | ecosystem: Engineered > Bioreactor > Anaerobic >... | reverse complement strand
TTACTCATTCTCAGAGTCGGTCAGATGATAAAAATAAGAAAACCGGGACTGGAATTTGCCTGAATATAAGTTTTACCCAATTTTGTTAACAAATAACTCTGAAAAAGTCTTCACTGCAACACCCTGCTTTGGTGGATCGTCGGGGGGAAAGTCTCTACAAACAATCGCCTAATTCCAATCATAAGAAAAAAAGATAAAGTGGATTTCTCCCCTCTTGAGAGGGGGTTGGGGGTGTGTTGCCGAGCTGAGCATAAAACCTCACCATGAAACAGTTACGAGTGACAGATCTCTGGCTCCTGGGAAATCTGAAACTGAATCCTTCACCGCGGAATAAACTTATAAACTAATCAACTAATAATCTCTAATTAGTCTTCTGTTCTTCATAACAATCAATCCTACCGCAATCAAACCTGCATTTTTTCATTAACCACGGGATTCATCCCGTGGTTAAAATCTGATACATTTTTACAACCGTTTTAACGGTTTACATCATCACACCATATTCGACAATTAAACTTCACTCATTTAATTCAGCACTCTGTTCAGATTCACTTCTTCTGAGCCATTTATCATTTTAACTTTATTGATAAATCCGGGGATTTTAGTGAATTCATTGACTTTAATGGTAAGTACAAAATATTTCAAAATAATTTTTAAAGATTCATTATTTTCACAACGTCCGGAGGAGTCGAATTCCGAAAAAGACGGGGTTGACAGCACCGGACATCTTTTGCGGTATCATGGTCGGTATCTTGGGGGGTAATATCATCAATATCTTCTTTTGATAATTGTTTAACAGTAAATCCGAATCCAACACATCAGAGGAATCCGTCTCGGCAGAATCAACTTATAAACTTATCAACTCCTTCATTATCAATTATTAAGTATTCCTTAAAAGTTGGATTTCTCGCGACAACTCACTAAAACATCACTTTAATTTCTACTTCAATAGCAACCATAAATTTATTTCTCTTGTTTACAATTGAATATTTCATTAAATTTAATCTCACATTTACTTAAAGGTGGAATAATATATGCAAAACTATATAACTGATTCCAAAATTAAACTCATTCATTCTTATCGCTTTTCCGGTGACAAACCAAAACAAGCCTTCCTCAAGCCAACGCAATAAACGAATTTTATAAACTTTTAACATAACATATCCGCTTTCCGTTTGATCCCTTCCCTTAAAATGGGACTCACGCGGCGAAGCTTTAAATAATTATTATTCAACAATGGAGGTCTTAATTGAGAATACACATATCCCTTTCTCCCAACACGGAGATTCTCCCGTTTGACTACCAGCATTTTCTTACAGGCACTTTTCATAAATGGACGGGCGAGAATACCGTTCACGATGATGTTAGCCTTTACTCAATCGGCTGGTTGGACGGGGGCGCTCCAAATAAAACCGGCATAAACTTCCCCAGAGGTGCAGCCTGGTTCATCAGTTCCTGGGATGATGAACTCCTGCGGCAAATAATATCGGGAGCAATGAAAGATCCGGATACATTCTGCGGTATGAAAGTTACCGAAATCAAAATTCAGCAAACACCTGAATTTGACGGGCGTACCCGGTTCGCTGTTTCGGGACCCGTGCTTATACGCAAATACGAAACCAATCCCAAAGGCGATCATCTTCTTTTCGACAATCCCGAATCCGGTTTTTACCTTACCGAGACATTGAAACGAAAACTCCTCAAAGCCGGCTTAAACCACGAATGCAGCGTTAGTTTCGACACCTCTTACAGCAAAGCGAAAACAAAACTTGTCAAAATCAACAACATCAGCAACAGGGCGAGCATGTGTCCGGTAATTGTAGAGGGTGATCCCGAGGCTGTAAAATTCGCATGGAACGTCGGAGTTGGTCATTGCACCGGCTCCGCCTTTGGCGCTTTACGTTAATTGATTAAAATAAAGGAGTTCATATGTATTTGGTGAAATATTCTGGTCCTTTTGGGTATATAAAACCCTGGACTGCAGTGCGGGATTCGGAAACTTACAGTCAGCAATTTCTGAATCCCTCAACAATTGAGGGAATCGAAAAAAAACTTTTTCCTCATTTATTGAATTCTCCGGGAATTCACAAAATTAAAAGATACCGGCTTACCTATAGCGCGATCAGTTTGCAACAGGAAAAAACACAACCCCGTGGAGTAAGTGTTAAAGTTGATAAAAAAGCAAAAAGCATTACCTTTAACAGGGCAACAGCAGTTTTGAAAAGAGGTGTTCTTATCAATCCGGTTCTTTATCTTGCATTTGATAATGAAGAGGATGCTCTCGCTGCTTCAAATCAGCACATTTGTCTCTGCAGGAACGAGGATATTCTTTTGCCCGCTTCCGAAATTTTTAACATCTCAGAAGAAGAGTTTTCGGATCAGAAAGGCAGATTTCCCGGTTTTGAACTTGTTGCATCTACGGAAAAAGCGGCATTCCTGGTTGGTTTCAACCGGTTTAATAATTCGGAGCCAATGTATGGCGAGTTAAATATTATTGGAGAGAATCCTCTTTCAGATGGAAATTAAAATATGAACATACATCCCGAAATTCTCGCCAAGAGCGAAAAAAATGGGGCGATGACTCTGTACGATCATCTCCGCTTTGTCGGAATGGCGGCAGAGAAAACAGCAGCTTCGCTTGGACTTGATCCCGTCATTGCAAAAAGTGGTGCTTACCTCCATGATATAGGAAAAACACATCCCGATTTTCAGAAAAAACTCCGGGATCACTCTCCTTCGGTAAAAATATCACTCCGTCACGAAATCTCATCTATTCTCTTCTTACCTGTTTTCCCTCGTGAGCAGTGGGATACGTTAATAGATATGATAATTGCACATCACCGGTCTCCACAGAGAGATTCCCGTTCTCAGGGAATTCTCGATTTGGTCGAGTATGAAGGTGAGAAAGAAGTGTTTTACAGACACTCGGAAGGCTGGGATGATTGGTCTCCTTTAGCTGTTGATATATTAAACTCTTTGGGTGTCTCAGCTGCGCCGGTATCTTACATAGATGCACGAAAGGCTTTCTCTTACACCATTGAATATTGCACAGCCAAAAAACAAGGTTGGTCGGTTTTGAAAGGACTTCTCATCGGTTCTGATTACCTGGCTTCTGCTATTGCCGAAAAGACAGTATCAGTAAAAGATAAATTATTTCAAATTCCCGATCTTTCTTATTTCCGGTCACCCGGCAGGAAAAGTGAATTATACCCCCTCTCTTTGCGGGATACTAACGACCCTCGTCCTCACACAATTGTTTCAGCCCCCACGGGAGCAGGTAAAACAGATTTTCTGATGCGGAGGTGTAAATCCAGAATTTTCTATACTCTCCCCTTTCAGGCTTCGATCAATGCTATGTTCCAAAGGTTTAAGGATGCTTTTCCTCCCGGTACGGATTTAAGAGTCCTCCATGCTTCATCAAAACTTCTGGTTAAGAGCAAAGATGACTATGAGGAAAAAGTTCTTCAGGAAATGATAGGCTCTTCGGTAAAGGTGCTTACTCCTTTTCAGATTTCATCTTTAATTACCGGGACAAAAGGATTTGAAGCTGTAGCTATTGACGTCTCCGGCACCGATGTTATTCTTGACGAAATTCACTCTTATTCCGAAATTGCTCAGGCTCTGGTTATTGAAATTATCCGAGTTCTTCTTAATCTCAATTGCAGAATTCACGTCGGCACAGCCACAATGCCCCGCTCCCTTTTTGATAAGATACTTGAACTGCTTGGAGGTCATGAAAATACTTATGTGGTTAATTTATCGGATGAAATTTTAGATACTTTTAATCGCCATAAGGTCTTTAAACACAACGACGAAGCTTCTGCATTATCTGTTATTCCTGAAGCAATTGAAAAAAAACAGAAAATACTGATTGTTTCAAACAGGGTTAAAAATGCACAGAGAAGGTTTATTCAGCTAACCACACAATACCCCGAAACTCCTGCTCTTCTTATTCACAGCCGCTTTCGCAGAAAAGACCGTGCTGCTTTAGAGGATCTTCTAAAATCAAAATACAATTCATCCATTGAAATGCCGGATGGCTGTATTGTGGTTTCAACACAGGTTGTGGAAGTTAGCCTTGACATCAGTTTTGATATTATGATTACTGATACCTCCCCCCTCGACTCCCTTATTCAAAGGTTTGGCAGAATAAACCGTTACCGTACACAGGAATCCGTAAAAAACAGTATCATTAAGGAAGTCCACGTTATTGCGCCGCCTTCTGATAAAAGATCCTCTCTTCCTTACTCTAAGGAAATTCTTGATAAAAGCTTTTCACTCCTTCCGGACGGAGATATTCTGTTGGAAAGAAGTCTTCAGGATAAAATTAATGAGGTTTATCCTTCTCTCGACCTTCGTTCCATTTCCACAAGCAGTGTATGGAATAATGGCAAAATCAGGCTTAAGGAACTCTGCCATAATCCAAAATCTGTTTTGATGCAAATGCTGGATATTGACTCGGCTTCTTGCATTTGTTTTAGCGATAGAGTTGCGTACGAATCCGGTTCGGCTGAAGATAGAATTTCTCTTGAAATTCCGGTTCCCCGATCTGCTCTATTCCGCTCTTTTACAAATCATGGCAGATCAGATTTTGGAACCAACCCTTTAATTGTCCCCGATGAACTTTATCACAATAATTTCGGACTTACCTTTTTAGAATCAGATAACTTTATTTAATAAGGATAATTTATGTATGCATCATTAATTGGAAAAAAGTTTTTAGAATATTATAATTCAAAAAATAAAACCACCCTTACTACAAAGGAATACTTCGATAAGGTTTTCTTTCCACTTTTTTATGACAGGGAAAAGTACCTTTTCAGTCCTGCTAATACTCCTTTGTTTCAGTTAGTCACCCAAAAGAAAACAGCTATCGTTGCGGAACGTATAAAGAGCAAGGAACAAATTCATAAGAAAATTTCAGAATATTTGGCTAATAAAGATTCCCCTCCCGAAATGAGTTTCGCAATAGGTTTTCAATCTGCTGATGATACCCAAACAACTTCAGGTCAGGTTACATCATTAAAAATCCCTATGACCGAGGATGATATATACGGATCCTGGATTGGCATTGCGTTTGGCATTGGAATGAAAGGGGGAATTAATCTTTTGATTGACCATCCCCTCATTTACGAAGCACTTGAAACCGGATGGTCGGTTTATAGCGAATATGTTAATGAAAATCCGGAAATCGGAAACAAGGTTCCATCATGGAACGGTATTTGGCTTTCTCATTATTTCGGTGGGAACTATGATAAAAACGACCCTATGGCTTCTTTCTCTCCAATGGGAATAGGAAAGAATGATAAAACCGAATTGGAATTAAAATCATGGGTTCACATTCTGTTTGTTCTCTCAAAAATTCTTTCAGGTCAAAATATTGTAGCTTATGCTTATAGCCTTGGTCAACAGAATGTTACTCTTGGTTTTACTACTATTGCCTTTCCCGAAATCCTCAGACTTTCTGACTACTTCTCTACTCTCTTTGGATCCATTCCTGTTGTGGCTAATAAAAAACTTGAAATGCTTTATGAAACTCAGTACAATTTCAATATTGCCTTCTCAAAATTTAGTCGTTTTGGAGTTAGAGCTTTCGAACCGAAGGACCTGCGTAAGTTCATTCCGTCTCCAAATCAAAACAAGTTCCCGGGTCTGAAATCGGACGAGAACTCAATAATTAACTATTTTATTTACGAAACATGGATTATTGCTATGCTTAATAACACAGATTTACTTTTACTCGCGGATAAAACCGCTAACGAACTAATTGCTTTTGTGGATAATGAAACTAAGGCACGAACCAATAGAAGTAACGCACTCAACAATCTTCTGTCTGCAAGAAACCGAAAGGATTTTGTCCGGGCGATGGACGAATTAATTCAAATCGATCCAGCTCTCACCGCTTGCTGCGAAGAACTTCTTTCTCAGATTATGCTAAACATCTCTCAGGATAATATTCCTTTCTTCGTTACTTTGCTCAGTTTCAAATATCATTCAAAGAAAACCAACATTAATTTATAATATAGGAGTCCTAAAATGAACAATGCATTTATTTACTTAAGGGGTTTAAAGTCTGTTGATCACACTGTTTTTGCAGTTGAGGAGGGGCAGAAAAGATACTGGGATCCTCAGTTTCAGCGTGAGGTGGCTTTTGCAAGCGGTCAGCAGATTAAGCGCTCTATTGTGGAGGATGTACTCACCAACCTTAATCTCCAGCCGGCGCCAATTACTTTTTATTTTGAAGGAGATAAACTTAAAGAAAAAGAAGTGACCAGTCCTGCAAATCCTCTTTACATTGATCAGTTGTTAACCGGATGGATGATTGCAAAATCCGGAGAGGCAGGCAAAGCAAAAAAAGTAAAAACCGCTGATACAGAAAAAAGTGAGGATGTGAGAACTATAAAAAGAAGAAGCCCTCTCTCAATTTCTGCTCTTCACCCTTTACACCCGCTTCTTGGCACTATTTCTTCGGAGAATATCTCTTTCGATCGAAGCGATAAACCCGGAATTCATAAAGTGGTTGTGAAAGACACTAATGGAAAAGTCCTGAATGAAGAAGAGATCAAGGCGCTGCTTGACGGAACAAACCGCAGTCTCCTTAGAAAGTGGATTCCTGAAAATAAGAGAACTTCCGGATTGTTTATTTATGATATAGCAATTGACCTTAGAACTCTGTTTTCTGTTTCAACAAATTTACTCGAACCAGAGCTGGATACCAAAACTATCGAAGAGCTAAAAAATAAGGGCTGGACTGAATCAAAGAATGTTTTTGGAGACTGTCTTGTTGCCCCAAAAGAAACCCGCGAAAAAGTTATTACAGCCCTTGCGCACTCACTTCTTAACTGGCGCATCACAACAAACCAATCCAGGACATTCAGTCCCATGGCAACCCTTGCTGTCGCAGTTAGTGATAATGCTCAGAAAATTGCAGAAGCAATCAGAGCAGCACTTGATTCTGAATCAGAAAAACCGAAAGCACTTCCCGTTATAGATGATACGGTAGATGCTCATTTATTTGTTACCCCCATTTGTGCTGCTTACATTCCGGGAGTAGTAGCAACTGCCAAAGCGCTTAAGGAAGCAGAAGAAAAACTGATTCATCTGATGTCAGAATATAATTACACTTCTCAAATGTAATTTTTATCAAAATTGGGATGGGGAATATTCCTCATCCCTTGATCAGACATGACCGGCACTGAAATAAATTACTTCTTTTTGTGTAAAAGGAAACTCTGGCTCTTCTCCAATAAAATTCACATGGAGCAGAATTCCGACACAATCGCCCTCGGCAGACATATCTCCGAAACAACCTTCAAACGCCAAAATCACGAAATTCAAATTGACGACTTCGTCCTCGACTTTTTTGACCCCGTTAAAAAAGTTATTCACGAAGTGAAAAAATCGGATAAAATGGAGGATATTCACATCTGGCAGCTTAAATACTACATCCTTCGGCTTGAGGAAAAAGGAATAACCGGAGTATCCGGAATTCTTAATTACCCGAAACTCCGCAAAACTCTTAAAGTAGAAATTAATGAAGATGACCGCCGGAGATTATCTCAGATTGTTTCGGACGCAACATCTGTTATTAAACAACCCGTAGCTCCACCCGTTATTAATAAACCGTTTTGTAAAAATTGCAGTTATTATGAACTTTGCTATATATAAACTATGAAACGAAATTACTATATCTTTTCAGCCGGTAAACTTATCCGCAAGGATAATACCCTTTATTTTGAACCCGCCTCTGAGACTTCCAAAGAGGAAGAACCGGGCTCAGATTCCGATTCCATTAAAGTGGACGACCCTTCTATTCAAAGCGAGGATACTTCATCCCCCGAACTCCTTCAACCCCTTAAAATTTCGCGAAAACCAATTCCTGTTGAAGATATTGAGGCTATCTATTGTTTTGGAGAAATAAGCTTTAACTCCAAATTCCTGAACTATATCTCGCAGAAACAAATTACTCTTCACCTTTTTAATTACTACGGATTCTACAGCGGCTCATTTTATCCCAGGGAACCCTTTGTATCGGGTAAATTACTTCTTTCACAAGTGAACAACTATAACGATCCCGGGTTGAGGATAAATCTTGCACAACAATTTGTTAAAGGGAGTGCGGAAAATATTTTGAAAAATTTGCAGTACTACAACACCAGAGATAAAGATACCACTCCCTTTATTGATTTGATAAATCCACTAATAATTAAAATTCCGGGGACTACTGCAATTGATGAACTTATGGGAATTGAAGGCAACATCCGTTCACTGTATTACGAAGCATGGAACCTTATTATCACCGAACCTGTAGATTTCACAAAAAGAATAAAACGCCCCCCGCCAAACCCGGTAAACGCCCTGATTTCCTTTGGCAATACACTCGTTTACACTACTGTCCTTTCGGAAATATACAAGACCCAGCTTAATCCCCTTATAAGTTTTCTTCACGAACCGGGAGAACGCAGGTTTAGCCTCTCCCTGGACATTGCTGAAATATTTAAGCCCCTTTTGGCAGACAGGGTAATTTTTACTCTTCTGAACAAAAAACAAATACAGGAAAAACACTTCACTAAGGAACTAAACTTTTGCCATCTGAACGATGAAGGAAGAAAAATATTCACCCGGGAATTTGACGAAAAACTGAAAACCACAATACAACACAGACAGCTTAAAAAATCCGTAAGCTACAGACACCTGATACGTCTGGAATGCTATAAAATAATCAAACACATTCTTGCCGAAAAACAATACAAACCATTTAAGATATGGTGGTAAAAAAGAGAGGAGAGAAAAATTGTTTGTAATTATAGTCTATGATGCCGCCCCGAAGAGAGGGTTGAAACTGCTTAAATATTTGCGCCAGCATTTAACCTGGATTCAGAACTCCGTTTTTGAGGGAGAAGTAACCGAAAGCCACTTTGAAAAAATCAAATCCAGCATCAGCAGTATAATAAACAAAAAGGAAGATACTGTAATTTACTATGCTTTTGGTTCAAGAATGTACAGCAAGCGGGGGGTAATCGGGATTGAGAAGAACGAAACAGACTCATTTATATAACCATCGTCGCACCCCCCCTGTTTCAGCACTATTCCTGATCGACGATGAAGAAGAAAAAAAACCCTTGCAAAACCCCTCAAAAAGCCCTATTTTTGGGGGGTCTTAATCGCACTACTATAGAATTGAAACTTCGGAATAAGCTTTGTATAACCCTAACATCTGCCTGTCTTAATCGCACTACTATAGAATTGAAACCAAAATACCAGCCCTTCACCTTACTTCAACCTCCAAGTCTTAATCGCACTACTATAGAATTGAAACAACGTCGAGACATCCCAATTTTGCCTGCTATCGAGCGTCTTAATCGCACTACTATAGAATTGAAACACCACTTCAGTAATGGGAGCACGCTCACAAGAAGCCGTCTTAATCGCACTACTATAGAATTGAAACAAGTTAGTCGAAACAACAATTCAAGTAAAGTTAGCAGGTCTTAATCGCACTACTATAGAATTGAAACCAATAATATTGAATATGTTGAATTAATTCACTTAGGGTCTTAATCGCACTACTATAGAATTGAAACCGACAGTAATGCGTCCGACGACCCCAAATGTATTCGTCTTAATCGCACTACTATAGAATTGAAACTAAATAATAGCATTGCCGCCATGAACATGAATCTTGGTCTTAATCGCACTACTATAGAATTGAAACTCAGCATTACTCAAGAAAAAGCGTAGAGTGTGCCATGTCTTAATCGCACTACTATAGAATTGAAACGACTTAATCAGCTAAAGGTATTCTTAGGGTTGAAGTCTTAATCGCACTACTATAGAATTGAAACTAAGCTCTCTATTTTGTCAGTTGCCATTTTCGGGAGTCTTAATCGCACTACTATAGAATTGAAACGGCTCCTAAGTTCCGGACAGAGCGCGGAAAGATAGTGTCTTAATCGCACTACTATAGAATTGAAACATTTGACAATAACAGTCGGAAACGTGAGACTTGAGTCTTAATCGCACTACTATAGAATTGAAACAGGGGCACCGTATTCAGTCAGCATCACGGATCACGTCTTAATCGCACTACTATAGAATTGAAACATAAGAAAAATCAGCGGGAGATGGGGAAGGGATATAGTCTTAATCGCACTACTATAGAATTGAAACCTCAATGTTGGAAGAGGAGCAGGGGATGGGGTTTAGGTCTTAATCGCACTACTATAGAATTGAAACATCCATACACAAATCCTTAAGGGCGTAATCCGTACCGTCTTAATCGCACTACTATAGAATTGAAACGTTTATCTTCTTTCGGCGTGGATAGGTTAATAAACTGGTCTTAATCGCACTACTATAGAATTGAAACGAAGATAGATATTTTCAGTCGTTATCGCTGTGAAACAGTCTTAATCGCACTACTATAGAATTGAAACTATTGAGACTGAATTGCATGATAGACTCAGACAACTGTCTTAATCGCACTACTATAGAATTGAAACAAGAGTACAAGGCTTATGATTTTATTGTTGACCTCGGGTCTTAATCGCACTACTATAGAATTGAAACGAATAATGCACAAGGCAGCAAAGGGGGAGTTTACGAGTCTTAATCGCACTACTATAGAATTGAAACAATTAAGACGTGCAATATTTAAGGTGGGTGGATCAGGTCTTAATCGCACTACTATAGAATTGAAACATTGTAGAAGAGATGAGGATCTTGTGAAGGAGACGCGTCTTAATCGCACTACTATAGAATTGAAACTAAGATTGTTCAACTTGTTGTTTCCCATCTCTAACTCGTCTTAATCGCACTACTATAGAATTGAAACCACATCGTAGTGTTTTAGCTGTTGTAATGTCGCATTGTCTTAATCGCACTACTATAGAATTGAAACCGAACTGTTTAGCCTGGATATTGTCTTGGATCATCAGTCTTAATCGCACTACTATAGAATTGAAACGCTTTCAAGTGTATCCCCTAAATACCAGGCCCTCTGCGTCTTAATCGCACTACTATAGAATTGAAACGAATCCGCAATTAATATTCTAACTGGCATTAATCGAAGTCTTAATCGCACTACTATAGAATTGAAACCGAAGCCCCCCTTGTTATAGGGCACCCGAAAAGCAAGTCTTAATCGCACTACTATAGAATTGAAACCTTGTTAATGAGTATTGACTTTGATACCCCATACTGGGTCTTAATCGCACTACTATAGAATTGAAACTTTCCAGTACGGACTTTTTGGAAATCAACAACAAGTCTTAATCGCACTACTATAGAATTGAAACTATGCTCGGATATTGATCCTTGACGGACTGAAACGAGTCTTAATCGCACTACTATAGAATTGAAACGAGAATACTTAAGAGCATTCTTAATAGGGCCGTCAGGTCTTAATCGCACTACTATAGAATTGAAACACAGCATAGCAGAGGCATTCTCATTTTTACAGATAAGTCTTAATCGCACTACTATAGAATTGAAACTTATGATAAGTTACTCATATTCAACACCTTCGTTCCATGTCTTAATCGCACTACTATAGAATTGAAACTACCTAATGGTCAGTTTTAAAAAGGAGTTGTTATGAGGTCTTAATCGCACTACTATAGAATTGAAACTATTCTCTTACTTCTGTCACTCCACCAAGTATTCCAGTCTTAATCGCACTACTATAGAATTGAAACTGTATAAATCCGGTTTTGTTTCTTTGAACAGCTTGGAGTCTTAATCGCACTACTATAGAATTGAAACCTCTCACAGACGCCTTAAGCGGTGCAAGTGATACGGGTCTTAATCGCACTACTATAGAATTGAAACTCGGAGAGGATGCTTGAGACGATATTGTTGATCTCGTCTTAATCGCACTACTATAGAATTGAAACTAAAATTCATAATGTTGGGTCCTTCGTCATCAAATAGTCTTAATCGCACTACTATAGAATTGAAACCGCAATTATTAACGCAATCAAAGATCGTGAAATCTTGTCTTAATCGCACTACTATAGAATTGAAACATTAATTGAAAATATACTTTAATTACATCAGTTAACAGTCTTAATCGCACTACTATAGAATTGAAACGTATTTTATTTTATTATTAATTTCCCGAAAGGTGCTAGTCTTAATCGCACTACTATAGAATTGAAACAATGGTGGAACCATGAACCCCATCTATCTTTGCGACGTCTTAATCGCACTACTATAGAATTGAAACTCCTCAGCACAGAGGAGCTGATCAAAATATATGCAAGTCTTAATCGCACTACTATAGAATTGAAACTCTCTTCTTGAGAGTATTTGTCGAGGGCTGTCGGGTCTTAATCGCACTACTATAGAATTGAAACGGAGCATAGTATTCATCAAATATGCGTGTTATCCCGGTCTTAATCGCACTACTATAGAATTGAAACTTTTTTATTAGAATTATTAAAGTTTGAAAATGTTTTGTCTTAATCGCACTACTATAGAATTGAAACCGGGCAGGGCGCAGGCGCAGGCGCCAGCCCAGACCCGGTCTTAATCGCACTACTATAGAATTGAAACCGTTTGTACAAAGCATGGTAGTCACGCCTGATAAGTCTTAATCGCACTACTATAGAATTGAAACGGAGTCGTCAAGGTTCATGTAGTAGAGTTCTGAACCGGTCTTAATCGCACTACTATAGAATTGAAACTATACCAAACTGAGGAACAGACTCAAGAAATTTTTAGGTCTTAATCGCACTACTATAGAATTGAAACGGTACTGGGGTCTTCTCTTAAAAAAGCTCGGCGGTGTGTCTTAATCGCACTACTATAGAATTGAAACAGCTCAACAACTTTGATATATTCAAATTTGAGGCGAGTCTTAATCGCACTACTATAGAATTGAAACTATAATAGTCGACCTCCTGTACTTAGTGGGACTTAGTCTTAATCGCACTACTATAGAATTGAAACCAAAAACGGGAGCACAGTGGCGAGATAAATTCAGCGGGTCTTAATCGCACTACTATAGAATTGAAACATATGTTTCTAAAGGAGCGTTAACAAGGTCAACTGCGTCTTAATCGCACTACTATAGAATTGAAACGATGCTGTTCCTGTATAATCTTCAAAGTGCAGGATGGTCTTAATCGCACTACTATAGAATTGAAACTTTATTAATGAGTACTGGCTTGCATACCCCATGCTGGGTCTTAATCGCACTACTATAGAATTGAAACCAAGGTCTTGCAGGATTACGTTATAAGCCCTCCTAAGTCTTAATCGCACTACTATAGAATTGAAACAGGGTAACGAGGGTCATAAACTTCATTAATGCCGTAGTCTTAATCGCACTACTATAGAATTGAAACTGTACCGTTTTATAATCATAGTTGTATGTGTTTATTGTCTTAATCGCACTACTATAGAATTGAAACCTTGCTGTTACTGTTAATCCCATATTGTCCTACGGTGTCTTAATCGCACTACTATAGAATTGAAACGATTTATTGTGGATACCGATACTGCTTATGGTACTGCGTCTTAATCGCACTACTATAGAATTGAAACTGACACAACAGGCAGGGTGTTGCAGATTCGGTTCGATACGCCAAAATACAAGGTAACCAAGGAGAGATATAAAAACTATTAAAATAAAGATAAAAAAGTACTTGACAAGGGGAAAGGATTTAAATATATTGTACCCATGAAAACGGAGCAATAAATGAGAGAAAAATGGGTTTTATAAGTGGAGATCGAAGTCAGACAATAATACTTGGACACTGTCTGGATGATTTTGTCAGCAAGGACTCAAAAGCCAAGTATATAGTGGAGATAGTAAATAAACTTGATTTAAGGGAGTTATATTCGCGCTACAGCAGTCAGGGAGGAGAAGCAATAGACCCGAGGCTGCAATTGTGCACATGGTTTTTTGGATATACAGAGGGAGTAACAAGTACAAGGAAATTAGAGGAATCGTGCAAAAAGCATGTGGAGTTCATCTACATTTCAGCGAATGTACAGCCTGATCACACATCGTTAAGCCGGTTCAGACAGAAACATATGGATTTGATCCCGAAGTACTTTGTTGAAATAGTGAGGATGGCAGGGAAAAGGGGTTTGAGCGACTTCAAGGAGATAGCGGTAGACGGAACGAAGCTGCCCTCGGTAAGCAGCAAGAAAAAGAGTATGAGGGGAAAAGAAATCGAGGATAAGCTTAGAAAAACAGAAAATGATATTCATGAGTATTTTGAAAAGATAGAAAAAGAGGATAACAAAACCGAAGTAGCAAAGGCACTAAGGAAATTACAGAAGAAGAAAGAGAAACTCGAAAGAGCGAAAGAGTTGTTAGCAAAAAGGAAAGAGGAAGTAAAGCCACAGAGCAGGGAAAATCATCAGATAAATATAGAGGAACCGGAAGCGAGGATGATAAATCTGGGTCCGAGCAAGGGAAGTTTTCCCGGATATAATGTGCGGGTGAGTACTGATATGAAGACACACCTGATAGTAAGCGGAGAAGTAGTGGCGGAGGTTAATGACGAGAGACAATTTATAGCGCAGTACGATAACACAGAAGAAGTCTTAGGAGAGGATAAAGAGAGGAAGTATGTGGAAGACGGGGGATACAACACACATGATACGATAGAAAAGATAGAGAAAGAAGGAATAGAGGGGTATATCGGGAACAGACGGAGAAGCAGATCAACAGAGGAAAAGATAAAAGAAAACAGAAATTTGAGTAAAGATGATTTTAAGTATGATGAGGAAAAGGATCTGTATATATGTCCGGCAGGTAAAGAATTACATCTGAGTCAGACAGTAATAGAAAAAGACCGGAAAGTAAGGCAGTACAAATGCAGGGAATGTGGAGGATGTAAATTAAAGATGCTGTGTTTGGGGAAGAACAATAAAAGTGAAGAGCGGGTAATCAGGAGAGATGAGAGAGAAAAGTATGTAAATGAAATGAAGCGAAAGATAGAGAGTGATGCAGGAAAGGAGATGATGTTCAAACGGATGACGACAATCGAGCCGGTAATAGGGAACATTAAATCAAACATGAGGAACACGAGGTTCAGGCTTAAGGGACTGGCGGCAGTCAACGGAGAGTTTATGTACATGTGTATCGCACACAATCTTAACAAGTTGTTTAAGATGCTTGTCAGGAGCAAAACCGGCAGATCTTTTGGGCTAATTGAGCATTTTTGTTATTTACTCATTCTCAGAGTCGGTCAGATGCTAAAAATGAGAAAAATGGGACTGGAATTTGCCGGAATATAAATTTAACCTTATTTTGTTAAGAACTAACTCTGAAAAAGTCTTCTCTGCAACAGCCTGCTGCGGCGGATTGCGATCCGACCGAGTCGGATTGCGTACTTAGCGTTTAAGAGCTGATTTTCGCTTAGAATACTCCCTCGCAACTAAGAAACTTTAGAAATTTTTGCCTGAGTAAAATATTCTTCCTTCACTGCAACAGCCTGTGTGGCGGAATTCATTCATTCAACGTCCCACTGTTTCACATTTTTATCTTTTAGTCTTTTTATCTTTTAACCTTTTTACCTTTTCACCTTTTTACCTTTTTACCTTTTTACCTTTTTACCTTTTTACCTTTTCACCTTTTCACCTTTTCACCTCTTTATCTTTTTATCTTTTAATCTTTTTTCCCTCCTCCATTTCTCCCAAATTACCATATAAATAAGGTACAAATAAGGTATAAATAGGGTATAAATAAGGTCTAAACACACTACAAATACCTTCTTTTTACCTTGCTCATTTCTCTCTTTTTCACCATATTGCTCACTGAATTTCATTAATTATTAGAGGAATCCATGGCAGTCGTAAAACAATCCCTTCAGGTACTCTCCGGCAAAGTCGGGAACGTAGTCTACAGACGACGGGGAAAAATCAACTATATGGCAGCTCTGCCAAAAAGATATAAGATGAGCAAATCCCCCGAAGCCCAGGCTGCACGCAAACGCTTTAAAACCCTCTCGGCATTTTCAAAGTATGTCAACACATTTCACCGGCTAAAAGAAATCTGGAATGACTCAACGCTCGAAGGTCTCTATGCCTACAACAAAATTATGAAAGCAAACGCCCCTCACATGCAGGTAGAAGACCTCTCCGTTTACAATATGATCGCCCCGAAAACCTCTGAGGATCCCATAAAATCCCTCACCCTCTCCAAAACCGAACTCTTCCTCTCCCTCAATAACTACGTTTTTCCTCCGGAGGCTGAGGATTTTTTTCTTACTCTTATCCTCACATTCTATTCACCTGTAAATCCCGGGATTCCTTTTATGGAATTCGCCTTCGTCCAGGGCAATGCTCAGCCCGGCACTCTTGATTATAAATTTCAGCTTTCTGAAACCGCCGTCAGATTTATTGGCGAGTATCAAAAAGTGATCGCCTACACCGCTCTCTCTTTTACTCAATCAAAGCATCTGTCTTGTTACTCAAACACAGCGGTCCTCTTTCAGACTTCTGAAATTACCTGAAACTTTTTCCCCTGGGTTAAATTGGAATGGATTTCCCTTTATTTTCACTCCATTCTTCGCTAAATTTGTTGTTTAATTTTGAAAATCTTTTGAGAGATAAGTGAAGCAAGAAAATCTGATAAAATTATTCGAAACCTGGTCCGGCGAGAAAGCCCTTAAGTATGAACCTCTCCCTCAGTCCGGCTCTTACAGGGAATATTATCGCATCTCCTCCCCTCGCAAAACTGCCCTGGGCGTCTTTAACTCCGATAATCAGGAAAATATCGCTTTCCTTTCTTTCTCTAAACACTTCCTTTCAAAAGGACTCAACGTCCCCAAAATATATCTTGAGTCCCTCGAAAACGATTCCTATTTAATCGAGGACCTTGGAGATACCACCCTCTTTTCCTTCTTAACCGAAGAAAGAAAATCAGAGGGCTGGTCCGAAAATATTACCAATTACTATCGTCAGGTCTTGGAAGCCCTCCCCTCTTTCCAGGTCCATGCCGGCAAAGACCTCGATTATTCCGTCTGCTATCCCCGTGCTAAGTTCGACAAACAGTCTATGATGTGGGACCTTAACTACTTTAAATACTACTTCCTCAAACTCGCAAAAATCCCATTCGACGAACAGGCGCTCGAATCTGACTTTCATACTTTTATAGACTACCTTCTCGGTACTCAAACCGATTTTTTCCTCTATCGCGATTTCCAGTCAAGAAATATAATGCTTCGCGATGGTCGCCCCTATTTTATTGATTACCAGGGTGGGCGGCGCGGTGCTCTTCAGTATGACCTCGCCTCCCTCCTTTATGATGCCAAAGCCGACATTCCCCAGCAGGTACGAAGCGAACTCCTTGCTCACTATATTAAGTCCCTCAAAAAACAGAAGGGCTTCGCAAAATTAAACGAACCCGGGTTTATCCAGTATTTCTTCGGATATGTCTTTATCAGAATTATGCAGGCGATGGGCGCTTACGGTTTCCGCGGATTCTACGAGAAAAAAGAACACTTCCTGAAAAGCATCCCCTACGCCCTCGAAAACCTCCGCTGGCTCTTGGATAATGTGCACCTCCCCGTCAATCTCCCCGCCCTCTCCAAAGTATGGGAACGGCTCACTCAATCCGAGGCACTTAAAAAATATTCCGGCGACAGAAAAAGCGAATATGCCCTTACGGTTTCAGTCAATAGCTTCTCTTATAAAAAAGAAATCCCCCGCGACTCAAGCGGTAATGGTGGTGGATTTGTATTCGACTGCCGCGCAATTCATAACCCCGGCAGATACGATAAATATAAACTCCTCACCGGCAAAGACCCCGAAGTAATCGAATTCCTTGAGAAGGAAAGTGAAGTTGGCGCTTTTCTTGACCACGTTAAAAAGCTGATAGACTCTTCAGTCGAAGTCTATACAAAACGCAAATTCACCAATCTTATGATATCCTTCGGCTGCACTGGTGGTCAGCACCGCTCTGTCTATTGCGCGGAAAAAATTGCTCACTATCTTTCGGGCAGAAAAGATGTTGAAGTCATCCTGACTCACACTGAACTAAACAACCGAAGCAGGTAATAAATGAAGGCTATGATCTTTGCCGCCGGTAAAGGAACGCGCCTCCGTCCCCTCACGGACACACTCCCTAAAGCTCTCATCCCCTATCGCGGCACTCCCCTTATCGAACACGTCATAACCCGGCTTCTGGATTTTGGTATTACTCAAATAGTGGTTAATGTCCACCACTTAGGGAACATGATTAAAGACTTCCTCTCCTCTAAAAACAATTTCGGCATAGATATCCAAATATCCAACGAGTCCGATTCTCTTCTCGACACCGGTGGTGGCCTAAAAGAAGCTTTTCCTCTCTTGCAAGACTCTTCCCCGATACTGCTTCACAACACCGACATAATTAGCACTCTTGACTTTGCCGATATGCTTGAATTCCATAAAAAATCCGGCGCCTTAGCTACTACAGCAGTCAGAACACGGCAGACCGGCAGATACCTCCTCTTCAATAATGATATGCTCTTATGCGGTTGGATGAACACCAAAACCGGCGAAACCAAGCCCCCTGAACTCAATCCCGTAACCCTCCAAAACCTCGCCTTCAGTGGCGTTCATATAATAGAACCCCGCATCCGGAATTATTTCCCCGACGAAAATGTCTTCTCAATTATTGATTTGTATCTTTCGGTAATGAACAAAGAGAAAATATCCGGCTATCTCCACGATAACACGGAATGGAAGGATATGGGGAAAATTGAGGATTTCGAAAAGTAGAGACGGGGTTTCCCCCGCCTCTTGAAATTTATTAAAGTAGGAAACTCATTAGAATACCCGCAGCCACTGCACTTCCTATAACCCCGGCTACGTTTGGTGCCATTGCGTGCATCAGCAGGTGATTGGTTGGATCATACTCCAGCCCCACAACCTGCGATACTCTCGCACTGTCAGGTACAGCCGATACTCCCGCATTTCCGATTAGCGGATTAAGTTTGTTCCCTTCCTTTAAAAATAAATTCAGGAATTTTACGAATACAACTCCGCCGAATGTTGCGATCACAAATGAAAAGGCTCCCAGCACAAATATTCCAACCGACTGTGGGGTTAAAAACACTGTGGCTTGGGTGGAAGCCCCTACGGTTAATCCAATAAGTATTGTTACGATATCTATTAACTGTTTCGATGCAGTATCCGCAAGCCTTTTGGTAACTCCGCTCTCTTTTAGCAGATTCCCAAAGAATAGCATCCCAAGTAACGGTAACGCACTTGGAGTAATAAAACAGGTCATCAGCAATCCTATAATTGGAAAAAATATTTTTTCCCTTTTCGCAACAGCTCTTGGTGGTTTCATCCTGATTTTTCGCTCCTTGTCAGTAGTCAAAAGCTTCATGATCGGAGGCTGGATTACGGGAACAAGCGCCATATACGAATATGCTGATATTGCGATCGCTCCAATCAAATGAGGAGCTAATTTTGAGGATAAGAAAATAGCCGTAGGTCCGTCTGCCCCTCCGATAATAGCAATAGCCGCTGCTTCACTAACCGGAAATCCCAATGCCAAAGCTGCTGTATATGCCGCAAATATTCCCAGCTGCGCAGCTGCCCCGATAGTTATTAGCTTGGGATTGGATAACAGCGTCGAGAAGTCTGTCATGGCTCCGATTCCTAAAAAGATTAACGGCGGATATATTCCTTTTAATACTCCAAAGTATAGATAATTAAGTACGCTTCCTTCCTCATATATTCCGATTTGCAAATTCGCCCCCTGCAGAAAAGGAATGTTTCCAACCAAAATACCAAATCCTATCGGTACAAGCAATAACGGTTCGTACTCTTTCGTTATAGCCAGATATATAAATACTAGACCAACAGCAATCATTATAACATGACCTATTGTCATGTTGGCAAACGCGGTATAATGAATGAACTCACTGATACCGTGATTAAAAAACTGGCTTAATCCCTCCATCCTTAACCCCCTATCTGTATTAGAATGTCTCCCTCTAGTACGGAGTCGCCGGATCTTACTTTTATCGAGGTAATCACCCCTTCCTTATCCGAATTAATGTTGTTTTCCATTTTCATCGCCTCCAGAAGGATTAACTTGTCCCCGACTTTTACGGTATCTCCCTCTCGCACAAAAACATTGAGGATTGTTCCCGGAAGCGGTGCTTTAATGTTTCCAACTCCCTTAAGCGCTGCTGGACTTGCCGTCTTGCTCGTTGATTTATCAGATTCTGTTGAGGGTGATATCGTGCTTCTTACCAGCTTTGGTGTCTTTGGTGTCTGTACTTTTTTGTCAATCTCAACTTTGTAAACCGTTCCGTTAACTTCAACTTCCGCAATGTTATCTTCCACGTTAATAACATCAACTTCGTAAGGATTGCCATGTATAACAAATTTAAATTTTTTCATCTTTTTTACCTTCTTTTATCGGTGATACTGCCTTAATCCATAGATCTTTGAACTCCAGGGCGAATAGGTCCTGGATACTTTCCCAATTGTTAGCACTGTGTTTTCAAAGTCATGTATTTCGCTTAAATAAAGATGCAGGGCTGTGGCAATTGCCGCATGTACATCTCCGGATACATCAACTTGTTTTTCAATCGATTCCTTACTCTCGCCTTTCTTGCTTAAACTCCTCTTCATTTGATAGTTTAATAGTTTAGTTATATAAAGAAAGACTTGATAAAGTAATAATAACGATAAAAATACTATCCCCATCCCAATCATCGTCATTCCAACCCCCAAAGGATCGGATGTCTGCACTAACTGCTGGGTCTTTTTTGCCATTATTTTCATGGAATCAATGGCCGTAACTGCAAAAATAAATGATGTCATGTCCCCCCCTTTATAATGGTATGTTTGAATGTTTCTTCGGAGGATTGACTTCCTTCTTTGTCGCCAGAGACTGCAAAGCCCTGATAACTCGGAACCTTGTGTTTCTTGGTTCTATAACATCATCTATATATCCGTACTTCGCTGCATTATAAGGAGTCGCAAATTTCTTTTTGTACTCCTCCTCTTTTTCAGCTAACCATTTTGCTCTCTCTTCTGCATTTTCAATTTTTGCAAGCTCTTTGGCAAACAACACCTCAATTGCCCCCCGCGGACCCATCACCGCAATCTCCGCTGTCGGCCATGCATAGTTTATATCTCCCCGCAAATGCTTCGAACTCATTACATCATAAGCTCCGCCGTATGCCTTTCTCAGTATTACTGTCACTTTAGGAACGGTTGCTTCACCATAGGCAAATAACAACTTCGCTCCGTGGATTATTATTCCGCCATACTCCTGTGCGGTTCCTGGCAGGAAGCCCGGAACATCCACAAACGTGACTATCGGAATATTGAATGCATCGCAGAACCTTACAAATCTGGCTGCCTTTCTTGACGAGTTGATGTCTAGTACCCCCGCTAAATAGTTCGGTTGGTTTGCTACTATACCCACTGACATTCCGTTGAATCGGGCAAAACCTATTACTATGTTTGGTGCGTAATGTCGTCCTATCTCAAGAAATTCATGCTCATCCGTTACCGCATGTATTACATCCTTCACGTCGTAAGGTTTATTTGGCGAATCCGGTATTATTGAGTTCAGATGATCTTCTAACCTGTTGATGGGATCACTGCACGGAACCATTGGAGGATCTTCTAAATTGTTCTGCGGAATATAGCTTAATATTTTCCTGATGAGCAATATTCCTTCCTTCTCGTCATCCGCTACAAAATGGGTTACCCCCGACTTTGCTCCGTGTACCATAGCACCCCCAAGTTCCTCATCTGTTACCACTTCACCGGTTACTGTTTTTACTACTTTCGGTCCGGTTACAAACATGTAACTCGTCCCCTTAGTCATTATTGTGAAGTCGGTCAGTGCCGGAGAATAAACTGCACCCCCTGCACACGGCCCAAAGATTGCCGATATCTGCGGAACTAAGCCCGAAGCAAGTATATTCTTCTGGAAAATGTCTGCATATCCCCCAAGACTCTTAACCCCTTCCTGTATTCTCGCACCGCCACTGTCGTTAATACCTATAATCGGCGCCCCTACTTTCATCGCCTTCTCCATAACCTTGCAGATTTTCTGTGCATAGGTTTCTGATAGTGAACCGCCGAAAATTGTAAAGTCCTGGGAGAATACATACACAAGTCTTCCGTCTATTGTCCCATAACCCGTTACTACTCCGTCGCTTAAGTAGGATTGCTCTTCTAATCCGAAGTCCGTACATCTGTGTGTTACGAACATATCGAATTCTTCAAAGCTTCCTTCATCCAAAAGCATCTCGATTCTTTCTCTTGCCGTAAATTTGCCTTTCGCATGCTGCGTGTCTATTCTTTTGGCTCCGCCGCCGGACCTTGCCTGCACACGCAGATCCATTAACTCTTTAATTTTTTCCTGCATCATAATCTTTTCTCCAATTCACTCTTATTTTGTCTCAATTTTTTCGCAGATTTCGGTTAATACCCCGAAAGTCGATTTCGGGTGAAGGAATGCGATGTCAAGTCCTTCAGCTCCTTTTCTCGGCTGTTTATCAATCAGTAATACTCCTTTTGATTCCAGCTCCGGAAGTGCCTCCTTTACATTCTTCCCTGCAAAAGCTATGTGATGAATCCCCTCCCCCTTTTTCTCAATGAACTTCCCTATCGGTCCGTCCGGGGAGGTTGATTCAAGCAACTCAATCTTCGTCTGCCCTACCATAAAAAATGCTGTCTTTACTTTCTGATCAGCAACTTCTTCCACCGCATAACATTTAAATCCGTATGTTTCCTCATAGAATTTAATTGCCTGCTCTATATCTTTTACGGCTATGCCGATATGTTCTATATGTGTTATTTCCATTTCTTTTCCGAATATTAATTAAATAAATACGTTTTCCCTGTACTCGCCAAATACGCTTCGCATTGTGTTGCAAATCTCTCCGACTCCTGCGTAAACTCTCACTGCATCAAGAATAAACGGCATCAGATTTGACTCCCCTTCTGCTGCGGTTTTTAACGCTGCCAGCTTTTCCTTTACTAAATCATTGTTCCTCTGAGCCCTTACTGACTGTAGGAACTTGATCTGCTCTTCCTGAACTTTCATGTCTATTTTAAGCAGGTCTTTCTTGCTGTCTTCTTTTACTTGAAACTTGTTTACACCTACTACAATCCTTTCGCCCGCCTCTACTTCCATTTCATATTTATAGGCTGCGTTCTGGATCTCTCCCTGTATGTATCCCGCTTCTATTGCCGGCACAACTCCCCCCATTGCATCAATTTTATTTATGTAATCAACCGCTTCTTTTTCAATACTGTCCGTCATTGCCTCAACATAATATGAACCTGCTAAAGGATCTATTGTGTTGGCTACGCCGCTTTCGTGTGCTACAATCTGTTGGGTTCTCAGCGCTATCCTTACTGCATCCTCGGTCGGCAGTGCTAGCGCTTCGTCGCGTGAATTGGTGTGTAGCGATTGCGTCCCGCCAAGTACCGCCGCAAGTGTCTGAATCGTTACTCGTACTATATTGTTATCCACCTGCTGAGCTGTTAATGTTGAACCTGCTGTCTGTGTATGGAATCTCAGCATCCAGCTTCTCGGATCTTTTGCTCCAAATCTCTCTTTCATGATTTTTCCCCACAACCTTCTTGCGGCTCTGTACTTCGCTACCTCTTCAAGTAAATCGTTGTGCGCATTGAAGAAGAATGAAAGCCTTCCTGCAAATTTATCTATATCCAGCCCCGCTTTGATTGCCGCATCCACATATGCTATTCCGTTTGCTAATGTAAAACCGACTTCCTGAGCCGCTGTCGATCCCGCCTCCCTGATATGATATCCCGATATCGAAATCGTGTTCCACTTTGGAACGCTCTTTGAACAATATTCAAAAATGTTGGTTATCAAACGCATCGAAGGCTTTGGTGGGAATATGTATGTCCCCCTTGCAATATACTCTTTCAGTATGTCATTCTGAATTGTTCCGCTTATTTGATCTTGTGAAACTCCCTGCTTCTCTGCTACCGCAATATATAGCGAAAGAAGAACAGATGCGGGAGCGTTGATGGTCATTGACGTGGATACTTTATCCAGCGGTATTTTGTCAAATAGGATTTCCATATCTGCCAGCGTATCAATTGCTACCCCAACTTTTCCCACTTCACCATATGCCATCGGATCATCACTGTCATATCCTATCTGCGTAGGTAAATCGAACGCCACCGAAAGTCCGCTCTGCCCCTGCCCAAGCAGGTAACGGTATCTTTCATTCGATTCCTTTGCCGTTCCAAAACCCGCATATTGCCTCATTGTCCAGTATCGACCCCGGTACATTGTTGGCTGTACTCCTCGGGTAAATGGGTATACCCCCGGATATCCGACCTTTTCTTCGTATTTGTTCTCTTCAGTATCGAGGGGTGTGTATAGGGGTTTTACTGGTGTGAATGAAACGGTTGTAAATTCTTTTTTCTGTTCCGGATTCTTTGCAACACTCTTGTTATATATCTTGTCTTTCCAGTCACTTAGCGATTCTTTTATTTTATCATCTTCCATTTGATTTTCCTTAAAAAAATACACGATTTTCTATTTACATCAAATATGATGCCTAATGATGAAAGCCGGATAAATCGGCAAATAAAAGGTTTCTGCAAAAATCACTTGAAAATAGTGAAAAAACCACAGATTTCTTTTGCAATTAATAAGAAATTTACCATTTATGGGAATTGGAAATATTTAGCCTGGAAACCCCTTAAAAGATTTCAATTTTGGCACTTAGGCGTATGATTTTCCCCTTTTTACCTTCAACCTTTTGCCTCTAAATGACAGCGAAGCTAAATGACAATTAATGACCACAAATGACTCTTTTCTCATAAACTTATAAACTAATCAACTCATCAACTCATAAACGTTATGAACGTTATAAACGCTATTTCACCAGGCTCATCTTTCTCATATTCATATATACAGGTATCCCTCTTTCATTTATTATCTCAATCCTGCATAAATAGATTCCGCTTGATAAACCACTCCCGTCAAATTCTGCCTCATAATAACCCCCCTCTTTTTCTTCATTCAATACCTGTCTTATCAGCTCTCCCTTTATATCATAAATCATTATCTTTACTCTGCCTCGCTCCTTTAACTGATAGCCTATCTTCGTTATTGGATTAAACGGATTAGGATAATTCTGATATAAATGATAATCATAATTTCCCTCTGATTTGTATTCACCTGCATCTGACAACACAAACGATATTACATCACTTGCATCTCCCTTATTCCCCTGTTTATCCACACACTGTATCCGGTAATATACTTTGTTTATCCCCTCCGATATTGTATCTCTGAACAGTGTGTCTTTCTGTATCCGGTAAATATGATTGCTGTCTATCGGGAATGTTGATACTGTATCTCTGTAAATCACATAATGACTTGTATCTGCCTCACTGTTTCTTATCCATTTTATTGTTACTTCTCTTTCATTGATTGTGGGAACTATTCCATAAGGTTTTCTTGGGGCTAAGTCCTGATATGTATATTCTTCGCCATAAGGACCTCCGTAAGGTCCTATATCGCTTCTTGTTCCATCCACATCAAGTACTGTTGGGTCTCCGGCATCTATTGCGGGTGAATACTTCTGCAAATGGAAATCAAAATCGAAGTTTAGACTAACCGGTCTCTTATCATTTACAAACATAGGGTCTGCAAATACGTCTGTCTCTTTTATCTTATATCCCCCAACTGTATCTCTTGTATTCCCCCAGAACAGGTTATATCCTCCGAAAACGTCTTCTCCATCACTAGTAATTCCATTTGTTACTTTGTACAGTATATTATTATAGACTTTTATACCGCTTACTGTTATAATGCTTGGCAAATATGACGCAGTATACAAGTAACATGTTAAATTATTACTTATTACACATGAATAACCGGGAACAGCATAGGTTGCACGAATATTATTCCAAAATCCAGAAACTATATTATTTGCAATATATGCTTTTCTTAATATTTCTATTGATATTCCATCACCTTGAGCATAGTCATACCCAGGTACTTTACCTATTACAATGTTATTAACTATTTTTGCACTATCAACATTTATATCCATGCCACATTTTGCACTATTATCCATATCCTTAATGATTACACAGTTATCAATTTCTATTACTCTGCCATCTCCGGATATGCTACCAATAACATACTTATCCATAATAAGGTTTTTAAGCAGTGCATAAGGAGTACTTGCATAAGTATTTATTTTTCCTCGTGTAATCCTGCAGTTTAATACTTCAAGTCTATTTCCTGTAAATATACAGCTACCGCCAATGGTCGGATTAGTTGAAATAATCTGGAATCCGCTTATCTTTAAATCAGAATTAGCATTAATCGTGATTCGTGAATTAGCCCATAATCCCGTTCCGTCAATAATACAGCTATCCATACTGCTGCCGATTAATGTTAAATCAACATTAACTACCAGCGCTTCATTATATCTGCCATTTGCCACTACTATCGTGTCCCCGTTTACGCAGACATTTATACATTTCTGTATTGAATCACTTGCTGTTTCCCAGCTTGTGTATGGCGGTGTGCTGCTCCCCGTCTTGCTGACATAACGGATAGTGGAGGTGGCAACCTGAGTGAGGAGAAGAAAGAGGAATATGATTGGAAACTTTTTCATATTATTTTACTCCGTTTAATATGCTGCTTACTTTTTAATATTTACCGAGAATTGTTTGTGCTATTATACAACTTAACTTTCAAATATAAATTAAAAATGGCTGGTGACAGTTAACCGGTGATTGGTATTCAGGTGAGATTGAAAATGAAGCCAAAGCCATATTTTGACATCCGCAACTCGTGAGGATAGTCGGATTCCCATAGATTATAATCCTGTCACAGACCACTTAAAATATTTCAATATTCATCACTCGGTTTTCACTTTTCTTTTTTTGACATACAATTAATGACGGCGAAGCAAAACTTGTCACTGCTCCGTCGGAATGACTATGAGTGTCAGTCCATTTTCCCTCTATCCGTTATGAACGTTATAAACGCTACTTCACCAGGCTCATCTTAATCGTCTTTACAAAATCACCGGTTACTATCCGGCAAATATAAACTCCGCTTGAAAGTTTGGAAGCATCAAAAGTCACCTGATATCTTCCCGATTCCTGCTCCTTATCAACCAAAGTGACAATTTCATTCCCCAGGATATCATAGACTTTCAAGCTTACCTGCCCACCGGCTACCAACTGATAACTGATCACTGTCTCCGGATTGAAAGGATTAGGGTAGTTCTGGAATAAATTGTATTGTTCCGGTATCACCTCTTTTTTTGTTTCCGACTTAAAGACAGAGAATTTTTTCGATAATACATCCTGTATCTTTTCTGTATAGTCTTCATTTGATTTAATCAGGTATTTATTCTCCGTAACTTTCCCTAATCCACCCTGACTTTGACTGCTTAAATAAGCAACGGTATACGCGTCTAATTCTGCAAACAGGGCTTCCTCCTCTATTATGCTGGTACCTATTACTCCTTCATATCTGCTTAACGCTGTCTGGAATTCCCGCCTCTCTATGTAATAGAGTGAGATTATCTGGTTTACCATTTTCCGGAGTAATGTATCCGTTGTTTGATTCGCTTTCTCCTGACACAATGTTATTCTTGAACTTATTATTTCATCTGTAATTCCCACCATCTTGTCCGTTTCATACAAGCGATGATAACTCTTTATTCCCCCCGCCTCTGTACCATAAGCGTTTACTAATGCTAAATACTTGTTTTTCGCCTCACTATAGTCCCCTGTTATAAATGCATTTTCAGCTTCTGATTCCAGTATTTCCCTTGCGCTTATATTAACCGGCTGCTGTTGCAGTGAATATAGCGTGTCCGTCACCACATTGTTGTTATCTCTCCGGAACCGGGGGATGTGCTTCCTCAAACTCACCCCCAATTAATAAACTTTTTAAGTCTCTGTCATCAATTATGCAATTATACCCGAAATCAAGATTTGGAAAGCTGTTGCTTATATATAGCTCCGGTGTATTGTTTGATTCTGTACCGTTATTTTCTAAATAATTTAATCCCGCTATAAGAAAATACTGTTCATTCCCTTCTGATGCTAAGAGTGACATACTTAACTGTGGTGATGAACCTGAACCACAGTATATTCCGTATTGTGAATTGTTTGTTATTATGTTCTCTCCGAGCAGCGGGGATGAATTCGCCAGGGAAATACCGTTTGAAAATTATCTATATAGTTCTCTCTTATTGTTCCCAGACTGGATTGCAGGTATATTCCGACTCCGTTATTTACTGTCTGCGGCTCAAGCTGGTTATTGATAATTGATCCTCCCGATGTATTCGTAAGCCATATTCCGCTCCAGGAGGTGATGCTGTTATTCATTATGGTTGTTCCGCTATTATTTATTCCCATTATCCCAATATTGCAATCCGTAAAGATATTACCGGCTATTAATGGCGTAAATGTTGTCAGATTCTCCAGTTTTATCCCTGTATTACAGTTAATGAACTCGCAGTTTGTTATTGTCAGTGAACCGTTAAGTCTTTGAGCACTTGGATTTTGGTATATTATTCCATAAACGGCATTCATTATTTTTACGTAGTTCACAATTAGAAAAGCCTCCTGTAAAGCATATATCCCGTTGTTTTGCACCGGAGCGATGAAGTTAATCGTTATCTTTCCGGTGGATGTTCCCGAAATTTCGCTGATCCCCTCTGCAATTATCCGTTTCCCCTGATATACATTTATCACCCCTTCCCCCGTTGTTTTAATTGCACCGCCGCTTTTAATCGTTATATCTCCGTAAAGATTATATACACTGTTTAACGTCAGAGTTACCCCCGTCCCTACAATTAAGTTACCATTTAGCGTTGTTGTTGTACCTATTGTTTCATCACTCATCAGTTCACCTCCGCTGATTACTGTCGGAGACAGACTATATAGTTTACCGTCTCCCGGGGGTATATCTTCATTGAATGTCGCTTCATTCCCGGAGTCTTTATTGATTGGGGTGGATACTGTGTCAGTTAGATTACTGATTGTCCAGTTTGAATAAACATATAAATCCTTTAAGCCGATTGTCAAAGAACTTTCAGAACTATAGTGTCTGTTAACTATAAAGAAATGATTTTTCCAGGGTTCATTGGAATCAAAAAAACCGGCATCTGTTGTGCATATAGTCGCTGCTGTTGCCGGACAATTGATATACTTTAATTTTCTGTAATTGATGTTATTAAGATTGTTTGTCAGCACATCCACCCCCAATATCTGATGTGCTTGATTTAATGTCCTCAGTGTCTTCCCCATTAAACCTTTTAACCTCCCGGAGAGTGTATCCCTTATTGTCTTTGCATTTAATGAATATTCCTGTGTAGTTAAATTATATAACGCTGTTTTTCCTGCTCCGGCACTAACTTCATCATAAAAGAAATCATTCACAGCTAAAAGTTTTGCACCGTATAATAATCCCATGTTTGCAGTGTATAAAAATTGTGCTTTAGTCGGTATTCCCAATAGTCCACCGCTTCTCCACTTTCCGCTCTGAAGCATCAGCCCAAAGGGTCTTGTGTAATTATTGTCTTTATCAAAATCTGAAAACTGCTCTATATTATTTTTAAAGTGTGCTATATTTGCCCAATTGCAATAATGAACACTTGAAACATATTTTACTTCTGTATAGCTAGGATCAATTGATTGATATGGATATTCAACAATGTAATTCTGAAGCGTTGGCAGGGGTATATCTCCCGTTCTGTTTAACTGATATGTATGTGCCAAGACATTTTTCCCAACCCATCCATTAAATATTCCGGCGTTACTGAAATAAAGCCTTATTTTTCCGTTTGAGGCATTCTTCATTAAGGTATCTATTTTTCGCATACAGGCAAAGTTCTCCCCTGTACCCGGTTCATCTACTGCATTCCAACCGATTACACGTTCGTTATATGCCATATCATTTGGAAATATCGGCAGTTCTGAACCATTTAATAAATATCGGTTTTGGGTTTGTTTTATAATATTATCAACATCTTCATCCTGCTCAATAAACCGTTGTCCTCTTTCAGTATCATACAAGTAAAGATTCCTTGCAGAAAGTTTTCTGTATGGATATGCCTTCCAAACCAATCGGAATTCCATATTCAATTGATATTTCCTTGACTCCGTATTTTCTTTTTGCAAAAACATAGGGAGTGATTCTGTATTGGTATTTGTCCATGTGTAATATTGACCTAAATCAAACCATTTCCAGCTTCCAATAGAGTCTATAAAGTCAGCTAATTTTAAGACTCTGCTTACATGTGGGATATATTCCTCAGAGGTTATGTTTCCATTGTCGTCGTATAGCCTATTCCAATAACCTACTTCCAATCGGCAGATTTCTGCATCTGTGTTTTCTGTTCCTAAGGGTGGTGTCAGGATTAAATTACCCAGTTTAAGCTCTATTTTTAAATTGTATCGAATAAAATCTTTCGGTGCAATTAAAAACTTTGACTGTTGAGCATATCCTCTGAAAAACTTGGTCTTGTTCGAATCAGAATAGTCAGTATAGTACTCTCCCGGTCCATATAATATAGCTCCGATATCAGCACCCGTTTTTGTGATAATATAGTCTCCCATATTATCTACTTTCTGATAATCATTTGCAAAGGAAAATGTCTGCTTTTCACCATTATCCACTACATTCCATTTACTATACATTGCCTCTGAATATTTGGCAATAAAATTATTGTCGTTGTCTAATACTGCAGCGCCATACGGAATTACTTTGAAATAGGCAGGAGTGTTATTCGCAATATAGTTAAACCATTCCTGACTCATTCCATCGCAGTGAAATATATCAGCTCCTATTTCTAATATCCTATCTATGTCTTGTAGTTGAGGTTGTGTAGTTGTTCCAGTTGATTTCAGTATCATCAAAGGAATATGGTCAATTTCATTAAAATAGTGATTTTGACCAATTGCATTTCCGATTAACAGTAATAACGAAAAAATCAATATCCTTTTCATTTCTTTCTCCAAATTGTTTAAATTTAATTTATTTAATAAGGACCATCTTTCTCATATTCATATAAACGGGTATCCCTTTCCCGTTTATTATCTCTATCCTGCATAAATAGATTCCGCTCGATAATCCGCTTCCTTCAATTTCTGTCTCATAATAGCCCCCCTCTTTTTCTTCATTCAATACCTGTCTTATCAGCTCTCCCTTTATATCATAAATCATTATCTTTACTCTGCCTCGCTCCTTTAACTGATAGCCTATCTTCGTTATTGGATTAAACGGATTAGGATAATTCTGATATAAATGATAATCATAATTTCCCTCTGATTTGTATTCACCTGCATCTGACAACACAAACGATATTACATCACTTGCATCTCCCTTATTCCCCTGTTTATCCACACACTGTATCCGGTAATATACTTTGTTTATCCCCTCCGATATTGTATCTCTGAACAGTGTGTCTTTCTGTATCCGGTAAATATGATTGCTGTCTATCGGGAATGTTGATACTGTATCTCTGTAAATCACATAATGACTTGTATCTGCCTCACTGTTTCTTATCCATTTTATTGTTACTTCTCTTTCATTGATTGTGGGAACTATTCCATAAGGTTTTCTTGGGGCTAAGTCCTGATATGTATATTCTTCGCCATAAGGACCTCCGTAAGGTCCTATATCGCTTCTTGTTCCATCCACATCAAGTACTGTTGGGTCTCCGGCATCTATTGCGGGTGAATACTTCTGCAAATGGAAATCAAAATCGAAGTTTAGACTAACCGGTCTCTTATCATTTACAAACATAGGGTCTGCAAATACGTCTGTCTCTTTTATCTTATATCCCCCAACTGTATCTCTTGTATTCCCCCAGAACAGGTTATATCCTCCGAAAACGTCTTCTCCATCACTAGTAATTCCATTTGTTACTTTGTACAGTATATTATTATAGACTTTTATACCGCTTACTGTTATAATGCTTGGCAAATATGACGCAGTATACAAGTAACATGTTAAATTATTACTTATTACACATGAATAACCGGGAACAGCATAGGTTGCACGAATATTATTCCAAAATCCAGAAACTATATTATTTGCAATATATGCTTTTCTTAATATTTCTATTGATATTCCATCACCTTGAGCATAGTCATACCCAGGTACTTTACCTATTACAATGTTATTAACTATTTTTGCACTATCAACATTTATATCCATGCCACATTTTGCACTATTATCCATATCCTTAATGATTACACAGTTATCAATTTCTATTACTCTGCCATCTCCGGATATGCTACCAATAACATACTTATCCATAATAAGGTTTTTAAGCAGTGCATAAGGAGTACTTGCATAAGTATTTATTTTTCCTCGTGTAATCCTGCAGTTTAATACTTCAAGTCTATTTCCTGTAAATATACAGCTACCGCCAATGGTCGGATTAGTTGAAATAATCTGGAATCCGCTTATCTTTAAATCAGAATTAGCATTAATCGTGATTCGTGAATTAGCCCATAATCCCGTTCCGTCAATAATACAGCTATCCATACTGCTGCCGATTAATGTTAAATCAACATTAACTACCAGCGCTTCATTATATCTGCCGTTTGCAACTATTATTGTATCGCCATCAACACAGATATTGATACATTTTTGAATAGAATCGCTGGCGGTTTCCCAGGATGTGAATGGAGGAGTACTGCTCCCTGTCTTGCTTACATAACGTATTGTTCCAAACACACATTCAGTAAGCAGTAAAATCAGAAATATTATTCTTAACTTATTCATTTTCTTCCTTTTCCTTTTCCTTTTCCTTTTCCTTTTCCTTTGCCTTTTCCTTATTTTACCAGCATCATCTTCTTCATATCCATGAAACGGGGGATGTTTCCTTCGCCGATTACTTCTATGCGGTATAAGTATATTCCGCTCACCACATCATTTCTGTAAAATGTCTCAAATTCAAGTATCCCCTCCCCCTTCCTCCTCTCATCCTTAGTAGGACTGAATTCCACCTCGTAATATCCCGGATTCTGATATCCGTTCTGCAATACCCTTACCAGCTCTCCAAGTAAGTTATATACCATTATCTTTACATATCCCCCATCCTTCAACCGGTATGGGATAACTGTACTCGGATTAAAGGGATTAGGATAGTTCTGCAGCAGCTTATATTCTTCAGTTACAACAGGGGGTCCCTCCGCTGCTCCCGTCACCACAACCGTTATCTCCTCACTTGCGGGGGACTGGTTAAACGCACTGTCTATTGCAGTTATCTTGTAATAATAGGTTCCTGCCCTGTAGTAATCAGGAAGATTGTCAACAAAGAATGTATCAGAGACCACACCTATTATCTTTGATGTGTCATAGATGAAGCCGGGGAGAGTATCCCTGTAAACCCTGTACCTGAATAAGTCAGCTTCGGAATTCCTGTTCCAGGAAAGGAGAATCTGTCCTTCAGAGAGCTGAGCGGTAAGGTTGCGAGGTGGTTTGGGGGCGAGGTCGAGGTAAGTATAAATCTGTCCCAGAGGTCCTCCAAACAGCCCTATATCACTTCTTGAGCCGTCAATATCAAGGATACTTGGGTCTCCCGCATCTATTCCGGGTGAATATTTCTGTAAGTGGTAATCAGCCTTTAAGCTATATCCTAACGTATCTTTCACAAGCATCGGATTAGCTTCTATATCACCGCTGCCAAGACTAAAAGGAGAGCTTATATTCTTATCATTTTCCCAAAACAGATTATAGTTCACATTTGGTTGTACTTGAGTCTTTATTGCATGTCCTCCTTTTGATAATATGTTGCTCCTTATCCTTAATATATTATTTGGGTAGTCAATTATGCCACGATATTTTAGATTCTCTGTCATTACGTTGTTTGCTACTATTCCTGAATCGGTCCCGTCTTGTTGTGGTATACAATAAACAAATCCCGACATTAAATTATTCTTTACAGATATTGTTTTATGATTTCGAAATGAAGTTGATATCCCGGATGGAGCTGAAAACTCGTCGCGTATTTTCCCAACCATTATGTTGTTTTCAATTGTTGGCTGCCCGCCATCAAAGGATGTCCATGCGTGAGTTCCTTCTTCTGCATCAAGGACTAATAAAGAATTGTATAGTTTCGGTTTGCATGTATCTGACATACAAAAGGTAAAAACTCCTGAGACAATTTCTTGCATAATTACATTTTTTATTTCCCCACTAGATTTTGTAAAATAAATTCCATCATAACAATTTGATATTCTGCAATTCATTACATCTAAGTTCTTAAAGTCGCCACATAATACTCCTTTAAAGTTCATATTCTCTTTTCCTCTACCAATAATATGAATTCCACTGATATAGCCATGATCCTCCAAAGAAATTGTTATTAAAGCCAATCCTCTTCCATCAATAATACAGCTATCCATACTACTGCCAATTAAAGTAATTGCGGGGTTAATTATCAGGCTTTCTTTATACACTCCGTTGGCTACTATTACAGTATCGCCATCAACACAGATACTAATACACTTCTGAATTGAATCACTTGCTGTTTCCCAGCTTGTGTAAGGAGGTGTGCTGCTACCCGTCTTGCTTACATAGCGGATGGTTCCAAACGCTGCTTCAGTAAGCAGTAAAATCAGAAACATTATTTTTAACTTATTCATTTTCTTCTCTCTTCTAAACTAATAAACTTATTAACTAATCAACTAATCAACCTATAATCCCATCAACTCATATCCGTTACGAACGTTATGACGTTATGACGTTATGAACGTTATAAACGCTACTTTACCAGTATCATCTTTATCGTCTTCACAAAATCACCGGCGATTATCCGGCAGATATACAATCCGCTAGGTAAGCTTTCACCATTGAACCTGACTGTGTATTTTCCAACTTCCTTCTCCTCATCCAAAAGTATAGCAACCTCCCTCCCCAAAATGTCATATATCCCTAAAGTAACTTTACTCCTTACTGCTAACTGATAACTGATTACTGTCTCCGGATTAAATGGATTCGGATAGTTCTGCAACAGAGAAAATTCAGAGGGGGGATAGTCTTCTTTGTTTATCTCCGTCAGGGGAGTTGCTGTCCGGAAGACTCCGCCGCCATATGTGCCTGCGTAAACGTATCCGTCATGATCAACCAGAATTGAAAGGAGTGACGGGACTGTAAGACCATCATTATAGTAGGTCCAGTTCTGACCAAGATCACTCGATAAGTAAAAACCGTCTCCAGCAGCAACAAGTATATCTCCGGCATGATTGTGTGCAATTCCCCTCACTCCGGAATTCAGGAAGCCTCCCCCTATTTCCGTCCAGCTCGAACCCATATCCGTTGTGCGGAAAAAACCTGAACCGAGAGTGCTGGCAAGAAGGGCACCATCAGAATGAATGGCAAGGGAAGCTACATCAGCAAACACACCGCTGATATTTACGGGCGTCCAGGAGAGTCCGTGATCGGAGGAGCGGTGAACTTTTCCGCTAAAACCGCCTACGTATATATTCTGAGACATATCAACCGCAAGCGAAAGCCCCGTACCGGAAGTTAAACCTGTAGTTGTTTTTCCCCAGGAGACTCCTTTGTCAGTCGAGCGGAAAATACCGTCTGTATATGAACCGGCAATGAGGTTTCCGAGAGAGTCCATTGCGAGGGAGCGGACATCGGAAGCGGTGAGCCCGCTGCTCATCTGAGTCCATATCACGGGCGTAATGGGGGAGCGGTAAACTTTTCCACCGGAAGAACCTGCGAAAATATAACCGGAAGTGTCAACAATGAGTGCACGCGTGTTTTTATACTGCATACCTGAATCAATTTTTGTCCAGCTAAACCCTTTATCTGTAGTTATAAAAACTCCGCTTGCATTTGTCCCCGCATAGATATTCCCGGAAGTGTCAATGGCAAGTGCCTGAACCCTCTCGGAATTTATGCCGTTGGTTTGCATCCAGGTGATCTGGGAAAATACGCCTGAACTGAATGCGAAGAATACCAGGAAAGTAAAGAATAATCTTATCATATAATAGCCTTTAAAACAATTGATTTGAATACCTTGGTAATTATCAAAAAACTGTCTGATAAATATGGGAAAATGGAGAATAAAATACAAACAAAATCGTCTGAATCCCGTGGATGTCCCGGGCGGTTTACCTGCGTAAAGCAATGATAACCAGCCAAAGCTTCAGCAGAACGCCAGATAAGAATAAAACCGGTGAGAGATCTTTTTTGTTTTTGAATGTTTAAGAGCCCCCCTTTAGCCATCTTCCATAATAAATGTTATTTTAGGGGAGTTGATTTTTTGTTTTATTTGTGCATGAAGGATTTCAGATGAAAATTGGTATAACGTGTTATCCCACATACGGAGGAAGCGGAGTTGTTGCAACTGAACTTGGAAAGGAACTCGCCCTTAAGGGGCATCAGGTTCACTTTATAAGCTACGCTATGCCTTTCCGGCTGAATCACTATATCAAAAATATTTTCTTCCATGAGGTGGAAATCAGCAATTACCCCCTCTTTGAGTTTTCCCTCTATAGCCTTGCACTTGCAAGCAAAATGGTCGAGGTCGCTACTTACGAAAAACTTGATCTCCTTCATGTTCACTACGCCATCCCTCATGCCACCAGTGCATATCTTGCCCGGCAAATTATGGCAAAGGAAAAACAACTTAAAATAATCACCACCCTCCACGGAACCGATATTACTTTGGTTGGCTTGGAACCCTCCTTTCTTCATCTGGTTAGATTCAGTATCGAGGAAAGTAACGGTGTGACTGCGGTTTCCCGCTATCTTAAGGAAAAAACTATTACCAATTATCATATCGAGAAGGATATCGAAGTAATACCAAATTTTATTGATTGCAATCTTTTCCGCCCTGTTGATGGAACTAGCCCCCTTAAGCATAATATAGCCCCTAATGGCGAAAAAGTGTTGGTGCATGTTTCTAATTTCAGAACTGTTAAAAGAGTTCAGGATGCTATAAAAGTATTCGATGTGGTTCAGAAATCCATCCCTTCAAAACTTGTTCTCGTTGGTGATGGCCCCGACCGTGGAGACTGCGAAAGACTCTCCAGGGAACTTCACCTCAGCGATAAAGTCGTCTTCCTTGGTAAACAGGAAGCTCTGACTGAAATTCTTAACTGCTCCGATATTTTCTTGATTCCCTCTCAGTCTGAAAGCTTTGGTCTCTCTGCGCTTGAGGCTATGTCCTGCGGCTTGCCCGTTATTAGTTCTAGCGTTGGCGGTCTTCCTGAACTTGTTGTCCATAACCGCACCGGTTTTATTGCCGAAATTGGCGATATCGAACGAATGGCTAAATACGTTCTCGATTTATTGACCAATGAAAAGAAATATTCCGTCTTCTCCCAGAACGCCCGCTCTCGTGCGGTTGATTTCTTCAGAACCGATATCGTCATCCCTCAATATGAGGCATATTATGAAAAGGTGCTGGGCGGTTAATTGGAAACAAAAAAATTTATCGCCGACTCTGTCTCCGCAATTTTGGCTTCGGGATTAAAGAAATTTCCTGACGATTTTCTTTTCCCCTGCCCTGCCACCACGCTGCTTCTCCCCCTTAAAAGCTTGATTCTGGGAAATGAATTGTTCGGTGCCTTCGAAATATTTACTTCGGATGGCGAACCCGTGATGATTGTGAACTCTTATGAAAAAGCCAAGTACATTGTTTATGCCGGTCGGCATAAACAGGGTGAAATCCTGATACCGGAAAATGAGGCGGATATAACTTCGGTGCTCGCTGGTTATAACGCTTACCTCGATTCCATTCTTAAAACTCTTGTCGAAAAGTTTAAACTCCTTTTTGGAGAAAAAAGGGATCACTCCGAGGCGGTTAATAAAATCTTTCAGATTCTGAACCTGACCCGGATTTAACTCGTTATGACTGACTTCGGATCAAATATTAATGATTATATTATCGCATTGTTTGGTGAGGATGCCGTTAGAAAGTATTCTGAACTTGCCTTACTGGACTCAACCCAGTTTCTGCGCGTTAACACTCTTAAAACATCTCTTGAAAATCTTGCTCATCAATTGCAAACTGGCTATGGAATCACTTCTTCTCCGGTGGATCGTTTCGCCTTTGCTCTGAGGATTGATGAAGGCAATAAACTTGCCGGTAAAACTGTTGAGCATATTTGCGGCGACTATTATATCCAGAGTCTTTCATCTATGTTGCCCCCCCTTGCCCTCAATCCTTCCCCGGCAGATAAGGTACTTGACTTATGCGCCGCCCCCGGCTCCAAGTCAACTGAACTCTCTTGGATGATGCAAAACAAGGGAACACTGATTCTCAACGAGATTCAAACAAGCCGCGTCAGATCTTTGATATTTAATATTGATAGAATGAATTCCGTGAATGCCGGAGTCCTTAATTTCAGGGGTGAATGGTTGTCTAGAATTTATGACCACTATTTTGATAAAGTCCTCGTCGATGCCCCCTGCAGCGGACTTGGTATCCTTCAGAAAAAAAGCGAGATTGGTAATTGGTGGAATGAGGATAAGCTTAACGGACTTTCCGAATTGCAGTATAAACTCCTCGTTTCTGCTCTCAAAATGGTGAAAATCGGAGGAGAAATTGTTTATTCAACATGTACTTTGACGGTTGAAGAGAACGAAGCGGTTATTAATAAAATCCTTGAGAAATATCCCGTTGAGATAATCCCCGTAACTCTTCCACTCTCTGCAAATAAGGGATTTCTTGCTTATCAAAATAAAAATTTCCACCCCTCGCTTGAACTGAGTTTGCGCCTCAATCCTTGGGAATTCTTCTCCGAGGGATTCTTTATAGTCAAGTTTAGGAAAATCGGAAAAACCGAACCGGCTAAACCTCAGGAGTTCCCAAAACCTCGGATTAGCTTTGCCTCGCCAAAACAACTCCAAACTAATTTTTCTTACTTGTCCGATATTTTTGGATTCCCCCCGGATGTGTTAGCTGATTACGCCTATATTATCCGGGGTAATGATATTTTCTTTCTGGATTCAGGCTGGTATGACGAGAACCTTGATTCGTTTACTCGAATAGGAACTAAGTTCGGCTCTTTTGATAAAGACGGAAAAATTACTTTGCATACTCAGGCGGCTCAGATTCTCGGCAACCACTTTACAAGCGGAGTTTTTGAGGCGTCTGATATTTCTCACTTGAAAACTTATCTCTCCGGCGGTACGATAAAAACTGAATGCGGACTCAATGGACAGGTGGCAATTAAGTTTAACGGTAAAATTCTTGGGACAGCCCTCTCAAACCAGGGAAGTATTAAGAGCCGTTTCCCCCGCAGTAAAAGAACTCAGGAAATTATATTCCCCGGATCCCCCGCATTATAATTCCCGGTCTTTTTTTCTCTTTTTATCCTAAATATTTTTTATACCAGTATTCCCTGAGTGTCTCTGTTTCTTTTCTGTGCCTTTTTAGATAATGGTCTCCCCCTTCAAATATTACAAGCCTTGTATTATACCCATATTCTGTTAGCTTCTCTCCTAAATGAAAGGATTGATTCGGTGGGACTGTTTCATCTTTTCCCCCATGCATTATCAGATAATTTGTCCCCTTCGGAAACTTCTCTGCAGATTCTATCGGGGAACGTTTGCTTAACTCTTCATTTAGCTCCTTCCCTTTGAAAAAATCAGTATAATAAGTATGAAATAATTTGTTGGCATGATAAATCTTCCCCAAATCGCTTATGCCTCCGGTTGTCACTGCAGCCTTGAAAATATTGCTCCTGAGTAAAGTAAGGTAAGTCATTAGCCCTCCGCGGCTCCATCCCTCAATTCCCCAGCTGTTTTTATCTGCTGCCGGAATTTCATCAGCAAGCGGAATGAGATTTAGTACATCGTTAACATCTTCCCCGCCAAACATGTCACACCCCTCCCCCTTTATTGACCCCCTGTACATCGAGGCAAAAACTACATATCCCCAGCTCGCAATTTTCCCGAATACTCCCCTTGCATTGAACTCATCAATAACCCCCCGCTTTCTTGCTCCTCCTCTGTTCCAGATTATACATGGATATTTTTTGGACTGGTCTTTGGGATATGCAACGTACCCCTTTACTTTTAATCCATCGGAATTATAAACTATGCTGCTCACTGCAGTTTCTTCAACTGTTTCATTTCCCCACCCGGCTGTAACCAGTTTCAACTGTTGCTCCGGAAGTTTTATTTCTTCTTTTTCTAAAATCATTTCTGCTTTCTTCTGATTATCTGTTGCAAAAATACGAAAAACATTTGGAGATATGAATTTATCACACATTAATCCCTTGATGTTAAATAATTATTCCTCTTTCCGCTTTTGCTTGTGTTTGTTTAATTGCGAATAAAATTCTATCTTTGTTTGAAGACTATTTTTATTCTGTCAATCGAAATACCTTCTTCGCTAATTTATCGAACCCGATATATCAAACGGAGGAATAATGGAAATACAATACTCAAAATGCGTTGAAAATTTACGCTCATCGGAAATTAGAAATATGATGAGTGTGGCTGTTAGACCCGATATAATCTCATTCGCCGGCGGTATGCCCGGAAACACTCTCTTCCCAATAAAAGAAGTCGAAGATTTGTATAATCAGTTACCCCTTTCTGTAAAACAAGCTGCCTTTCAATATGGTCCCACTGGCGGTTACCCCCCATTGATTAAATCGCTTATGGATTATATGCAAAGGAAAGGAATGCAGGTTGAGAAAAACAGAATTCTGATAACTACCGGCGCTCTTCAGGCAATTGACGTGGTGAATAAGATCTTGCTTGACCCCGGTGATGCCGTGATTGTTGAGTACCCGACTTTTATTGGTGCTTTAGCATCCTTCCTGGCTCATCGCGCAAAATTAATCCCCGTTTCAATGGATGCGGACGGAATTCTTCCCGATGAACTGGAAAAAGCCCTCGACTCAAAACCCGCCCCCAAAATGATCTATCTCTCCCCCTATTTCCACAATCCCGCTGGAATTATTTATGGGAAAAAGAGGAAGGAAGCAATATTAAAAATCCTCGCCGGAAGAAATATAATTCTTCTGGAAGACGACTGTTATGGCGAACTTTATTTTAATGATAGCGATGCTGAACTTTGTATACCGATGAAAACTGTTGAACCCGAATCTCCTCAAATTTGCTATGTCAGCAGTTTTTCAAAGATTATGGGACCCGGATTAAGGATTGGCTGGCTTTTTGGTCCGCCCGAAATAATAGGCAAAACCGAAGTGGCTAAGCAGTCAATGGATGCTTGTACTTCTACTTATGTGCAGGTTCTTGCAAATGAATTCCTTTCCAGTGGTAAACTCTTTGATTACGTCAAATGGGTTCGCGGTGAATATAAAAAACGGGCGAAAGTTATGGTGGAAGCTCTTAACGCTTTTATGCCCCCAGAAGTTACTTGGGTTAATCCTAAAGGAGGATTTTATATTTGGCTGCAGTTGCCCGGGGGAGTGGATGCAACTGATGTTCTGAAATCTTCTTTGCAGGATGGAGCCGTTTTTATTTCCGGCAAAACTTTTGATCCCGAGGGCAATAGAAACAACTGTTTGCGTATGGCTTTCTCTAATACCCCTGAGGAAATTATCCCAAAGGGAGTGGAAATTATTGCTAAAGCAATTAACAGATTTATGTAAGCTTACTTAATGTAATTCGACTGCTTTTAGCTTTTTCCGCAGAAGGCTAAAGTACGTATTCATCGGCACTTTATGACGGCTTTCGGACTATCTTTACCCCAACTCCAAAGCAGAATTTGTGATTGCCGGGACTCGGTTCCCTCTGTCCCGGCAATTGGTTTACTTGAATTCCAGATGCCCGCGTTCCCCTACCGAAACATTTATTTTATCCCCTTTCGAAAATGCTGAAGCAAGGAGATATTGTGATAATGGATTTATCAAATATTTCTGGATCGTTCGTTTTAGTGGTCTGGCTCCGTAATTTGGATCAAAACCGATTTCCGCTAGCCAGTCCCGCACTTCCTCGGGAACTTCTATGTCTATTTCTTTTGAAAGAAGCATCTCTTTCACAATATTAAGTTGTATGTCAACTATTTTCCTGATTTCCTTCTTTGAAAGAGGCTTGAAGAGTACTATGTCATCAATCCTGTTGAGAAATTCGGGACGGATTGTTTTCTTGAGCATATCGCTCAGATGCATCCTGAGCTCACCCATGACTTCGGATAGGTTATTCTCCGTAACTCGCCCCATATACTCCTGAATTATATGCGAGCCCAGATTTGAGGTCATAATTACAATGGTGTTTTTGAAGTTGACGGTGCGTCCCTGGTTGTCGGTGAGCCGCCCTTCGTCCAGCACCTGAAGCAGAATATTGAAAACATCCGGATGAGCTTTTTCTATTTCATCAAGCAGTACTACTGAGTATGGATGCCTGCGGACTGCCTCGGTTAGCTGCCCCCCTTCTTCATAACCGACGTAGCCGGGAGGAGCTCCGATGAGTCTTGAGACGGAGAACTTCTCCATATACTCCGACATATCTATTCGAATCATTGACTTCTGGTCATCAAATAAAAATTCGGCAAGCGCCCGCGCAAGCTCGGTTTTACCGACTCCCGTTGTTCCGAGAAAGATGAATGACCCGATCGGGCGGTTTTCGTCCTGAAGCCCCGCACGGGAACGCCGGATGGCGTTTGATACCGCTATTACTGCATCCTCCTGACCAACTACCCTTTTATGTAGTTCATCCTCAAGCCGCAGGAGCTTCACCCGTTCGCTTTCCAGCATCCGGCTTACCGGAATTCCCGTCCACTTTGCTACTATCTCGGCAACGTCTTCGGCATCCACTTCTTCTTTAAGCATCTTTTGATCTTTCTGGATTTCCGCAAGTCGGACTGTATCTTCCTTTAACTTCTTCTCAAAGGATGCAATTTTTCCGTAGCGTATCTCCGCTACTCTTCCGAAATCTCCTTCTCGCTCAAAACGATCAGCTTCTGCCTTTAAACTCTCTATTTCGCTTTTATTATCTCGGATTGCCTGTATCATTTCCTTTTCAAGATTCCAGTGCAGTTTCAACTTATTAGATTCTTCCTGTAGCTGGTTTAGTTCAATTATTAACTCATCAAGTCGCTTTTCTGAAGGTTCATCTTTCTCTCTTTTCAATGCCTCCCTCTCTATTTCAAGCTGCTTGATTTTTCGTTCTATCGTGTCAAGCTCTTCAGGCATGGAGTTTATTTCGATTCGTAATTTCGATGCGGCTTCATCAATTAAGTCTATAGCTTTATCCGGAAGGAAGCGGTCTGATATGTATCTGTTTGATAACTGTACTGCCGCTACAATTGCGCTGTCGGTTATCCTGACCCCGTGATGAACTTCGTAGCGCTCTTTCAATCCCCTGAGTATTGAAATGGCATCCTCTTCAGAAGGTTGCTCAACTAAAACTGGTTGGAATCTTCTCTCAAGTGCTGCGTCTTTTTCAATGTGCTTTTTATATTCATTCAGTGTCGTGGCTCCTACGCAGTGCAGGTCCCCCCTTGCCAAAGCAGGCTTCAAAATATTTGCCGCATCCATTGCCCCCTCTGCCGCACCGGCTCCCACAAGTGTGTGAAGTTCATCAATAAAAAGTATTACCTCTCCGTTTGCTTTCTGAACCTCCTTCAGAACTGATTTAATTCTTTCTTCAAATTGCCCTCGGTATTGCGCCCCCGCAATAAGTGCCCCCATATCAAGTGCAACTATCCTTTTGCTTCTCAGATTCTCCGGAACGTCCCCTGAAATTATTCTGTGGGCAATTCCTTCAGCTATCGCAGTCTTTCCTACTCCGGGTTCTCCGATAAGTACAGGATTGTTTTTTGTTCTTCGGGAAAGAACCTGCAGTACTCTTCTTATCTCCTCATCTCTCCCTATAACTGGATCAAGTTTTCCCTGTTTGGCCAGTTCATTTAAATCCCTTCCGAATTTTTTTAGCGCTTGGTATGTGTCTTCTGCATTCTGACTCGTAACTCTCTGATTCCCCCTTACCTCTTTTAATGCCCTGAGAATTATGTCTCGGTTGACTCCATTATCACGCATCAGTTGACCTGCTTTCCCTGGATCATCGGATAACGCTATTAATATATGCTCGTTCGAAATGTAATCATCTTTTAGATTTTTTGCTTCTGCTGCGGAAATATCAAAAAGCTTCGCAAGCGCCTGCGACATTTGCTGGTTCCCAATTCCCGCACCGGATACTTTGGGCAGCCTCTCTAAAAGCTCGGTCACTTTTATCCTTATTCTGTCTGAATTGGCACCCGATTTCTGTATAATACTCTCAGCCACACTCCCTTTTTCTTCTACTAGGGCAGCAAGCAAATGTTCCGGTTCTAATATCTGGTTGTTGAAATTTTGCGCTGTTTCGATTGCGCTTTGTATGGTTTCTTGTGCTTTTATTGTAAATTTATTGATGTCAAAGTTCATTTTTTACCTGCTTTTTTCATTATTAGACGCAAAAATATTAAAAAAGTCTTAAACACCGCAAAATCCAATCTGTTTTTAACTCGCTGATTTTGTAAAAAATTGCTCTCTTTTGTTGTTTCCCTTTTATTTCTGATTTCTCTCTAAAGGGAGCATAATTATAAAAGTACTTCCGGCACCGTATGTGCTTTCAACCTTCAGCCTCCCGCCATGTTCTTCAATAAATTCTCGCGAGAGTATAAGCCCCAAACCCGTCCCCTTTTCCCCCGCCGTCCCGGGTAACGATTTTACATCCCCTAGACTGAACAGGTTTTTTACGGTCTGTTCTTGCATCCCGATACCTGTGTCTCTTACAGATATGTAACACCACTCATTGTCGCTCCTTGCTGATATTTCAACACTGCCATTTTCCGGAGTGAACTTCAACGCATTTGCCACAAGATTTCTTATTACTGTACTGACCATTTCCCGATCTACTACTATTTCGGAATTCGGTGATAATCGGTGAGAAAGGGTCACGTTCTTTAACTTTGCAGTTTGTGTGAATGATGCTGCTTCTTTTAGAATTAATGCGGAAATATCTGTCTTTTCTTTTTTGATAACTAATCTCCCGGTTTGAAATCTTGCCCACTCCAGCAAGTTCGATAAAAGCTTCTGAGCATTTACTGAAGTTTCATTAATTCCTTTTATCATGTCCCGCTTTTCTGTATCGCTGAAGTCATCATAACCTTCATATAATATCTCCGAAAATCCCATCATTACATGAAATGGGTTTTTTAGGTCGTGTGCAATTATCGAGAAAAACTTTGCTTTGGCTTTGTTTAGTGCCATGAGCTCATTTTCAGATTCCTTTAATCTTATATTAGCTTCTTTAAGATTTTCATTTAATCTCTCAACTTCCTCTTTTGCCCTCTTTTTTCCTCGGTAGAAAGCGGAGAGTACTATCGCCAGAACTATAAAAAATACAAATACAAATCCTGAAAATATTAACACGTAGTTTTTTACTTCAAGTTCAGAGCCCTGATAAACTGATTTATTTCGCAAAAGTACATTCTCCCTCTCTTTGCTCTCTGTATCATACTGTTCTTTTATTTGATTGATCATTGTGGATGTCTCAATTGAAAAAAGAGAATCATTGACTTCTGTAAATGCTTTCAAATATGGATAAGCTCTCTCGGTCATCCCCTTCAACTCATATAATTCCGCAAGATATTTGTACGTATCTTTTAGATAATCAATAATACCGGCTTCTTTTGCAAGCAGGTTTGCCTTTGTTAATGAACTCTCGGCGTCATCATACATTTTTAAATGTATAAAAACCTTTCCCAGATTATTCAATGAAGCAATCACTGCTTTTTTGTCTTTTGCCAAACTGCTTCGTTCATATGCTGTTCGGAAGTAAGGAAGCGCTTTATTATAGTCCTCCTGTGAAAAATAAAGGTTGCCTAAAGCATTGTTGATATCCGTAATTCCTGCCCGGAAGTTAATATCCGTATAACTATTTAATGCTTCGGTAAAATGATCGTACGCCTTATCATAATTGCCTTTTAATAAATAATAATTCCCCAGATTTTCATGCGTATAAGCTAATGAAAATTTGTGTTGCGTCTTTTCTGCAAGTTTAAGTGACCTGGTCAGATACTCATACGCTTTCAGGGAATCACCAAGTTTCTGGTAGATTAAAGAAATATTGTTCATGGTAACAACCGAATTGCTGGTATCTCGTATCTGTTGCCTTGTCTTAAGCGCTTCCATATACATAACCAACGCATCATAGTATTTTCCCCAATTCCATTTCAGCACTCCCAGATTATTAAGTGCATCCGCTATCCCTGGTAGATGTCTCAGTTTACGGCTAAAATCAAGGTAAATTCTGAAATACTTTTCTGCTTCTGGATACTCCCCTAAACGCCAGTGATTTAGCGCAATGTTGTTTGCGGTTTCTCCCCAGGAAAGTGTGTCTTTTATACTCTCGCTTATTTCGAGTGACTTGTGATGATACTCGTTTGCAAGTAAAAAATTTAACTTCCTCTCTTGGCTGTCACCAATGTATCCTAAGGTCACCGCCTTCAGTCTCTGGTTGTTGCTTCTCATTAGTAGATCATCCGCCTTTTGAAGAAAAAGCAGGGAACTGTCTGGCTTATATGTATAGTAATACCCTCGCCCTGTATGTATATGCCCCTTGATTAATCCCTCTTTATATTTTAATTTCTCCGAAAGTCGGATTATTTCATTTCCCACCTTAATTCTTTCCAATGCAAGCGGTTCAAGATAGTACGTTCCTAACTCGTACATTAAATCAACTTTTTCAATACCTGACTTCGCTTCTAAAAGCGCTTTCAGAGAGTCGATCGCCTTATTGCTGTTCTGTGGATATATCCCGGTTACTGCAATTATTAGAAAATATAGAATTCCAATCCTTAAATACATACTTTTTTCACGGAGAAAGTCTTCTTCTTGCTAAGTCTCAAAATAAACTTGCATAAATCTTAATTCTATTTAAATCACTTAAACATTAAGTGTGAAATTACGGATTTTTCTGATAACTCGCAATTTTCTTTGGCTTTTGTCCTTTACCCTTCTCTCAATTGATTGTTCCTCGGGGATTTTCTGTCCGGTCATCATTTATGATGATATTTTACAAGGAAAAATTGAACCAAATCTTAAGTGATTCTGTTGTCTTTTGTAAAATGTTGATCTGCATCATATTGATTTTTAATTTTTTTTTGTATATTTATGATACAGTTAACAAATAATTATCATCAACAAAATGAGGTGTGTGTTGAAAAAATACTTGCTTTTCCTTTTCTCGGTTCTTACTTTTCTTTATGTCGGATGCTCAAAAGATGAGGATCCCTTGACTCCAAACAATGACAATTCGGATATCCCGGCTGATCCCGTTAATCTCGTTGTACCCGCTCCCGTAAAAAATAACGTCCAGCCTACTGCCACCATTACTCAAAAAGATGGTAATCCGAATAGGATCCTCGTTAACCTGACCGGACTTCTGGATCCAACTTCAAATACCCCGATCTCGTTGACCTATAATTCATCAAATCCTGCCCTTTCAAATGTTTTCGTTACTGAAGATGGGAAACCAAAGGGATTAAAGGTCACTAAGGTTGGAAGCGGAACAACTCTTCAGGCAGATATTTGCTTCCTCGTGGATAATTCCGGAAGTATGGGTCAGGAAGCCGACTCAATTGCCGCTGGAATAGTTAAATTCGCTAACTTCCTCCAGGCTAGTGGTCTCGATGTTAAATTCTCTATCGTAGGTCAGGGTTACTCCGGTGGTGAGATCAGCGGTGGAATAAATTTTACTGACGCTACTACAATTTCTAACTATCTTTCTCGTCCGGGCAAATCTGGCACGAGCAGAACTACTGGTTTTTCGGGCCCCGATAGCGCAACTCTCTTCAATTCCGTCAGTTCCTTCGGTACCGGAGTATATGGCGAAAATTTAGTAAAAGCAAGCATCTTTGCGGATACTTTTTACACCTGGCGATCAGGTGCCCAAAGAATTTTTATAGCATTTACCGATGAACCTACTCAACCCAACAGTAAATACTTAAACACTTCTTATATGTGCTCTAAATTGTCCGGAAAAGCCACCGTTCATACTGTCTGGAGTGGTCCTTCCGATACTTCACAGGCTTATAATAACTGGAACAATTTTAATGAAAGACCTTGGGATATGTCTAAATGCACAGGCGGCACGGTTATCTTGCTACCATCCAATGCTGTAGGCTTGAATCTTATTAATCTGCCCGTCTCTGGTGCCTTATCTAACAGTTACCTTCTTGAATTTGTTGGTAACGTGAATGGTGCGCAACATAATGTGATTATTACTGTTGTCACTGGTTCCGCTGATGGCAAAAAAGAATACCTGATATCATATTAGCGTATAATTTTTTCTTTTTAAGGCTGTCCATGGACAGCCTTTTTCTTTCTTATTCTTTTCCTTCGCCTTTTATTTTCATTTTCTTGCTTTTTACAAAAAATCGTGTTAGTTTCACAAAATAATTATCTGGTTTTAATAATTTCCCCTTTATTATGGAGGTACAACTGGAATGCAAAAATTTATTTACTTCCTCTTTTTTGTTCAGGTTCTTTCTGTCTCTTTTTCTCAAACTCTAAACCTGCCGCCTCGACCCGCTGGAGCTCTTTCAGGAAGTCAGTTTGCAACTCTTGTGTGGGATTTTACTCTGACGGATAGGGAAAATGCTGTCTATTCTCAGATCATGAGTGGTAACATCCCCGATTTTCAACGCAATCTTGTCCCAATAACATATAATCAGACTGTTAATGGCACATCCTATAATATCACTTACTATGTTCTTCCCGATTATATGGCAGTCGGTTACGATACCAACTACTTCCTTATACCAATGACTCCCGTCCTTGCGCAAAGACTCTGTAATTCTCTTAAATCCACCCTTCCTACTCGTAAAATGGTTGATCAGATCTGGAGTAACGCAACTGTTAAACTATCTCCATCCCCCATTGCTCCTAGTCCGGCTATGACTACTATTCCTGTGATGTGGCAGCATAACCAAACCGTCTGGTATCAGAGACAACCGCTCCTCTCCTCACATCCCTTGGGTGAACTCGTGGGTGGTACAAAAAAAGACGTTGTAATCTCAAACAAAATTTATGGCAATCCTTCCCCAAACAGAGTAGTGATTTATGGGTGGCATTACCTCAACGGTTCTCCCATACAACCACTCTATAGCGGACACGAAGAATCTTATGCTGACTATAGCCACGGTATTAGATTGATCCAGGATAGCATTACCATAAATGGTCAGCCCGGCAAGATTACTGACATATTAAAAAATGATCTCCTGTATTCGCTCTTTAGCGACGAAGGAAAGATCCCTGTTCCCTATTATCCCCTCGGCACCTCTGCCACTCCTGCCCCTTCGGTCTGGGGCGTCCTCTCAAATGGGGCAAATAGTCTTCGCTTTGTAGTTAACAATAATCCCGATGTTACCCACTACTATGTTCATATTAGTAGTGACGGAAAGATTTTTCAAAATTCAGTCTTGCTTAATAAATTTAATTTGGTGTTGACCGGATTGCAAAACGATTCAATTTACTACTTTAAATTACGCGCAGTCGGTGCCGATACAAGCTCCTTCTCAGAAGTACTCGCTGCAACCCCTTCCCTCGATGCTCCGAAAGTCCTTATCGTGAATGGCTTTGACCGTTCCTATACCGGAAATACTTACGATTTTGTCCGGATGCATGCCCCGCCAATTAAAAATTTCGGACTGAACTTCGCCTCTGCCACCAATGAGGCAATTACCTATGGCTTGTTTAACCTGAATGATTATGATATTGTCGACTGGATTCTTGGAACGGAAAGCACGGCTAATGAAACTTTTAGCAGCTCTGAACAAAATTATTTGAAGACCTTTCTTTCAAATGGTGGAGCTCTGTTCGTTTCTGGTACCGAAATTGGCTGGGACATTGATTATAAGGGGTCCGCTGATGATAAAAATTTTTTCTGGAATTACTTAAAATCCGAGTACGTTGCTGATGCCCCGAATAATCAGGCAAATACATTCTATCGAACCGAAGGTATTCCGGCATCCGTTTTTGATGGTTTGACTAATATTGATTTCGATAATGGCACCCACGGAACATATAACGCCAGTTATCCTGACGTCTTGCAGGGAAAAAACGGTGGCGTAAATTCTATGTCTTATTCCGGATTAACCTCTAATAATGTGGCAGGCGTTGCTTACAAGGGTTTGTTTCCCGGGAGTATCACTAATGGCGCTGTAATTATCCTTGGTTTCCCATTTGAAACTATCTATCCTGAGGGTAAGAGAAATCAAGTCATGAACGCTGTTCTCAATTACTTCCAAAACCTAACGGATATAATTCCGCAGCGGGATATCCTCCCTTCAGAATATATCCTCAGTCAGAATTACCCCAATCCATTCAATCCAACTACTACTATTACTTATCACTTGCCTCAAATCAGTCATGTTAATTTAACTGTATTCGACCTCCTGGGAAATGAAATCACTCAGATTATAAACGAAATTCAATCATCCGGATTTCACTCAGTTAAATTTGATGCAACAAATCTGTCAAGTGGAATCTACTTCTGCCGTTTACATGCAGAAAATTTTTTAAGCTCCATAAAAATGATTTTTGCCAAATAAATAATTGTACTCCTTCTGCATCTTTTTTATTTGATATATTTTTTTTAGCTTTCATTAAGTAATATTAAAAATTCGGATGGTTTATATTTTGATTGCTTGTTTTGACATTTCTTTTTTCCAATTTAACTATGGATAGAATATGAGTATTAATAGACGTAACTTTATCAAAACTACCGCTGTGGTTACTGCCGCTTTTTCTTTAGGGCTAAATCTTAAAAATAGCTTTTCCATAATCATAAAAAACGGGACTATTGCCGATGGCACTGGCGCACCTCTGTTCAAAGCCGATCTCGGAATTAATCGCGATAAAATCGAATTTATCGGTGATCTCTCAAACGCTACCGCCGACTTCATAATCGACGCAAAAAATAAAATTGTTTCCCCCGGTTTTATTGATATTCATACTCACACCGATACTCACCTCCTGATTAATCCCTCCGCGGATAGTAAACTCCGGCAAGGCGTTACTACCGAAATTGGCGGCAACTGCGGTGGTTCCGCTTTCCCGCTTGACGAAGAGGACTTTGCCGATTATGCCGTCTCCCTGAAAGAACGCCACTCTATTGATACTCCTTGGCGCTCAATGAATGAATTCTACTCCCTTCTTGAAAAAAGAAAAATCGCTCTCAACTTTGCTTCGTTCGTCGGAAACGGAAATATTCGCGCTATCGCTGTCGGAAGGAATGATATTAGACCAACTAAAGACCAGCTAAACAAAATGAAAAATGTTCTTGAGGAACATCTCCAGAATGGATGCATGGGTCTGTCAAGTGGTCTTGAGTATGCCCCAAGCAGCTACGCAGATAAAGTGGAGTTAACAGAACTTTGTAAAATCGTTTCTAAATACGATGCAATCTATAACACCCATATGCGAAATGAGGACGATACAATTGAAGAGGCAATATCCGAAGCTATTGAAATTTGTTCAAAAGCTAACTGCTCTCTTGAAATCGCCCACCTTAAAACCGGCAATCCCGCTAACTGGCATAAAATCGATAGTATATTCGAAATGATCAGCAATGCCGCAAAATCTGGTTTAAGAATAAATGCTGATAGATATCCTTATATCGCTTACTCTACCGGACTCGGTAATTTTATTCCAATCGGTATAAGACAAGGCTCAACGGATGAAATACTCGCCCGACTTAAGGATAAAGAATTGATTCCTTCAATCAGAAAATATACCGAAAGTCGCGGAGAAAGAATTGGTGGCTGGCAAAATGTAGTCTTTAGCGGAATTCGGGGTGAAGAGTATCAAAATTGTATCGGCAAATCCGTTAAAGAATGCGCAACTGAAAGAGGTCTTGACCCGTTTGACTTTATTACCCAAATCCTTATCGCGGAAAAAATGAATATTAGTATCGTCGGTTTCGCTATGAGCGAGGATAACCTCAAAAGAATTTTGTCCCACGACCTGATTATGATTGGCTCCGATGGGAGCGCCGTTACACCTTTTGGAAAACTTGGCGAAGGTCGTCCCCATCCAAGAGCATATGGCTCAAACGTTCGGGTTTTAGGAAAATACTGCAGGGAAGAAAAATTATTCGGTTGGGAAACTGCGGTCAAAAAAATGACTTCAATGCCGGCACAAAAACTCAAAATAAGAAACCGTGGTATCCTGCAAAGAAACTATTATGCCGATGTCGTTGTATTTAATCCCGACACAGTGATTGATAAAGCAACCTTCGCAGATCCTCACCAGTTCCCGGAAGGAATCGAACACGTTTTGGTCAATGGTGTCCACACAATCAAAGATGGACAGTACATAAATGCCCTGGCAGGAAGGGTATTAAGAAAAGTATAAACCCTATTTGCCTGAGAATTAAAATTTTATTATATTTGCACTCTGATTTATAAAGTTTTAATACATCGCGGGGTGGAGTCCCGATAAATCGGGAGTAGCTCAGTCGGACTCATAACTGCAAAAACAAATAAGTTTTTTATATCGCGGGGTGGAGTCCCGATTAATCGGGAGTAGCTCGTCGGGCTCATAACTGCAAAAACAAATAAGTTTTTTATATCGCGGGGTGGAGCAATTGGTAGCTCGTCGGGCTCATAACCCGAAGGTTGTAGGTTCAAGTCCTGCCCCCGCTACTAAGAAAAAAGGTTATCGAATGATAACCTTTTTCGTTTTACAAATATGGTGTGATTTATGTTTTTCGTTTATGTGATTAAGTCTATTGAGGGTTTCAGATATACAGGGATGACTGAGGATCTTCATAAAAGGTTAGCTGAACACAACAACAAAAATTTGTCCTTTTGGACGAAGAGAGGTAACGATTGGAAACTAATCTACTATGAAGAATTTACTTCTAAATCTGACGCACTTAATAGAGAAAAATGGCTCAAAGGGGGAAGTGGCAGAGATTTTCTCAAATCAATTAATATTTAGGGTTGTAGGTTCAATACGACGCGTCGTACTGCCCCCGCTACTAAGAAAAAAGGTTATCGAATGATAACCTTTTTCGTTTTACAAATATGGTGTGATTTATGTTTTTCGTTTATGTGATTAAGTCTATTGAGGGTTTCAGATATACAGGGATGACTGAGGATCTTCATAAAAGGTTAGCTGAACACAACAACAAAAATTTGTCCTTTTGGACGAAGAGAGGTAACGATTGGAAACTAATCTACTATGAAGAATTTACTTCTAAATCTGACGCACTTAATAGAGAAAAATGGCTCAAAGGGGGAAGTGGCAGAGATTTTCTCAAATCAATTAATATTTAGGGTTGTAGGTTCAATACGACGCGCAGGCTGTTGCAATGAGTACTTTCCGTCACAGTGTTTGTTTTTACTTGGCGTTACTTTGCGAAAAACTTTGCGTACTTAGCGTTTAAGAGCTGATTTTCGCTTAGAATACTCCCTCGCAACTAAGAAACTTTAGAAATTTTTGTCTGAGTAAAATATTCTACATTCACTGCAACAGCCTGCGCGTCGTACTGCCCCCGCTACTAAGAAAAAAGGTTATCGAATGATAAGAGACTGTAAAATAATCTGTGTAAATGAGGATTAAAGGGGGAGAACATTTTTAATTCTCTCCTCAAAGATAATAGATAAATGAGAAAGAACAATAGCCCAGTTTTTGACGGGCATAAGCGACCACT
>Ga0302252_1000270_pt1 | contig 54018 bp, 46 predicted proteins | sample AAG_RA_Leu_MG_FD_193511 | JGI IMG/M metagenome (GOLD analysis project Ga0302252, IMG submission 193511) | Enriched activated sludge microbial communities from anaerobic digester in WTTP, New Holstein, Wisconsin, United States - AAG_RA_Leu | ecosystem: Engineered > Bioreactor > Anaerobic >... | reverse complement strand
AAGGCCGCCGTACCGCGGCTTATTCCCCGTTTGTCCGCGAGCCGCGGGCAGAACGGCAGGTTCGTGTGGTCCCAGGTCTGGTACAACAGGGAAGAACGTTCGCTGACTGCTCTGGTGGTTGTAACCGTGCTGTTCTGGTTGAAATGGGCGTTGCTGTAAAACCTTTGCTGTCCTTATTCAGTCCGGTCGTAAGGCGCCTGTTGGACTATGTGCGTCCGCATTCACGCGTTTTATTGCCCGGACTGTTTTGCGCGGTTGTTGTCGCCTGCCTTACGGCGGCTTACGGTCTCCTCGCGCGTGAAGTGATTAACGCCATCAACGCGGGCCAGGATAAGCAACTTACCAGGCTTGGCCTCTTTATCCTGCTCCTTTTCGTTGTGAAGGGGGTTTTCGCATTTGCCCAGACCTTCCTGATTTCGGACGCGATGCAGAAGATGGCCCGAGACCTGCGGAACGCGGCGTATACGCATATTCAAAGCCTGCCACTGCGGTTCTTCGAGGACAAACGGACCGGACAACTGATGTCCTCTGTGACGCTGGACGTGCCGACCATTCAGGAATCATTGCAGGCAACCCTCATCGAAAGCATCACGGGTCCGATTATTGCCGTGGCCGCGATCATCCTGATGTTCGTGATGTCCTGGCAGATGACCTTGCTGGTGGTTCTGGTGGTTCCGCTGTACGTGTGGATTGTGCAGGCGGCGGGAAAGCGGATGCGTGTTGCCTCCCGCCAGATACAGGAACGGTTTCAGGACGTGTCTGACGTCCTTCAGGAAACAATTGCCGGTGTGCGCGTGATCAAGTCGTTCACCGCGGAGGAAATCGAAAGCCAGCGGTTCCGCGAGCACAGCCAGGAAGCCCACCGCGCCGTGATGCGTTCGGTTCGCGTGCGCGCGGCGCTTCAACCGACCATTGAACTTATCTCGACGACAAGTTTCGTGCTCGTCCTCTGGTTCGGCGGGTATCTGATTACCTCCGGGCACAGCGGATTCTCGTTTGGCGCGCTGGCGGGATTTCTGGTGGCGGTCAATCAGGTTGGGGCGGCCGGCAAAACCATTGGCAACATCAAACTGACAGTTCGACGCGTGGAAGCCGCCGCCGAGCGCCTGTTCAAGTTACTGGACACGAAGTCGGACCTTCTGGAGATCCCGAATCCCGTTGTGTTTGACCGGTGCCGTGGCGAGGTTTCCTTCGAGAGGGTGTCGTTTTCGTATACGGACGGTACCCCCGTTCTTCAGGATGTCAGTTTCGAGGTCAATCCGGGGGAGGCGGTGGCCCTGGTGGGTCCGTCCGGCGCCGGAAAAACCACGGTAGCCAACCTGGTTCCAAGGTTCTATGATCCAACCGGCGGAACGGTGAGCGTGGACGGCCACGATGTGCGTACAGTGCAAATCAGATCTCTTCGCAGGAACATAGGCATCGTTCCGCAGGAAACGTTGTTGTTCTCGGGTAATATCCGGGATAACATTCGCTACGGCCGTCCGGAGGCCACGGAGGATGAAATCCGCAACGCCGCCATAGCCGCGCATGCGCACATTTTCATCTCGGAACTGCCGGCGGGGTACGATACGCCGGTTGGCGAACGTGGATTGACGCTATCGGGAGGTCAACGTCAGAGGATCGCCATCGCCCGGGCTATCCTGAAAAATCCGCGCATCCTAATCCTGGACGAAGCCACATCGTCGCTTGATACAGAGTCCGAAACTGCCGTTCAGGACGCGCTTGTTACCTTGATGAAGGGCCGTACCACGATCATGATTGCGCACCGGCTTTCGACCATCCGGAACGCTGGCCGCATCCTGGTGCTTGACGGTGGACGGATTGTCGAAAGCGGTACGCACGATGACCTCCTTGCTTCGGGGATGATGTATGCCCGACTTTACGAGATGCAGTTCCGCAAGACGGACGCGGACGACTCGGAGCAAGGCGACTGACCGGACATGCGCCTGAATTTCAATAGCAAGGTGACAATTCGCACGGCGGCGGCGCTGGAATGGGCGCTTGTCAACACGTTGTGTCCCACCGTGCGTGTTCGCATGATAAACGCCGAAGACCCACTGGAACGGTTGAGGACGAAACAGGGGCAGATACTGGTGTGCTGGCACGGTCGCACACTTGTTCCTCTGTACACCTTCCGCAACAAGGGAATCATGGGGATGATTTCGCCATCGCGCGACGGAGAGATACAGGCTCATCTATTCAAATGGATGGGCTGGCGGAACGTTCGAGGATCATCAGGGCGCGGGGGCAGTCGCGCCTTGCTGGGAGCGGTACGAGCGCTTGAGGAAGGCGCCTCCTTTGCGCTGACGCCGGATGGTCCGAAAGGACCCAAGTACGTCATCCGGCCGGGAGCGCTGTATCTTGCCCGCAAGTCCGGTTGCCCGCTGTATCCGGTTGGCATCGCGGCGCACCCGTACTTCGAACTTCCAACGTGGGATTCGTTCATGATTCCGTATCCGTTCAGCCGGGCCTGCTACTGCATGGGCGAACCGATCTATCTTCACGCAGACGCGAGCGAGGAGGAGGAACGCCGTTTGACGGACCACCTGACGGAACAGATGAACATTCTGCAGAAAGCGGCTTATGAAGGCGCGAGATCATAATCCGGTCAAGTGGATGGGCTACAATGCGGCCCTGACACTGCTTTCACCCGTTTGGGGCCCGTATGTATTCAAGCGCCTGTTTCAAAGTCCCGGCTCAGCGCGGCGTGAGCGCATGGGGCGTGGTGCCGAACTGCCTCCCAATCCGCACCGCCTTTGGTTGCACGGCGCCAGTGTCGGCGAAATGGCGGCCGCCAAACCTATTCTTCAGGTCATTCACAACAAAGTCCCTGAAGTCAAAGTCGCTGTATCCACCATCACACCGACCGGTCGAGCCGCCGCCGAGGCATCGTACCCCTGGGCCGAGGATATCCGCTTCTTCCCTCTGGACGTGCCGTCCGCTGTACGGAAGTCGCTGAATGCCGTGAAGCCGGCTCTGGTGGCGATTATCGAGACGGAGTTGTGGCCGAATTATCTGTACCTCGCATCGCGGCGTTGTCCCGTTGTTCTTATCAACGGAAGGATCTCCGACAGGACATTTCGCAAAGCCGGTACTTGCAAGGCCCTGTACACGTGGATGCTCAGTCACATTTCCGTGCTGGGTATGCAGACGCAAACGGACGCTGATCGGGTGGTTCAATTGGGCGCACCGGAAGACACGGTTCGCGTTCTCGGCATTTCCAAGTTCGATGAACCGGTTAAAACGTTGAGCGAGGAAGGCGTCGCCCGGTGGAGAGACGTCCTGGGAGTGGGGGACTGGCCCGTGATTGTCGCCGGAAGCACGTTTTCAGGCGAAGATGAGGCTGTGTGCCGCGCGGTTGCCGTCGCCAGGTCCGTTGTCCCCGGCCTGAAAGCCGTGATCGCACCGAGACACCTGGAACGCGTCCCTGAGGTATTGCAGGCGATCCGCGACGCAGGATTGAGGGGACAACTGAGGACCGACGGCCCGAATCCGGAAGCGGATGTCATCGTTCTCAACACATTCGGGGAACTGGCCGAGGTGTACGGAATCGCGGACGCCGCGTTCATCGGCAAAAGCCTGTGCTCGCACGGGGGACAGAATCTGATTCAACCGATGGCACACGGGGTGCCGGTGGTGTACGGTCCCCATATGGAAAACTTCCGCGATGTGGCCGCCATGGCCGAAGCGGAGGGGGCGGCCATCCGTGTTCAGAACGCCGATGAACTGGCCGGAGCACTGACCGATATGCTGTCCCAACCGGAACTCAGACGTTCGAAGGGTCAATCCGCGCGGACACTGGTCGAACGGAACCGCGGGGCATCGGAACGGTACGCAAATCTGTTACTGGATTATCTTTACCCGGTCGAGGAGTTGGCACGGTGACAGACCGTGAAGAGGCGTTGCTGGGCATCGTCAGCGGCGAGGCGCGCGGATACAAAGCCACTCTGGCACGCGGCGGTCTTCGAGCGCTCTCGTGGTTATATCTGGGCGTCATCACCCAGTACCACCGCATGTATGACTGCAATCTACTGAAGAAGGTCACGTTGTCGCCGGTCGTCATCAGCGTGGGAAACCTGACGGTCGGCGGTTCAGGCAAGACGACCACCGTGCTCCACCTGGCGCGCGAGTTGCAGTCCGCCGGCCATTTGCCCGCCATATTAAGTTACGGATATCGCGCGGGGAAACGCACGGATTGCCAAGTTGTGTCGGACCGGGAACGCGTGTTGATGAGCGCCGCCGAAGCCGGGGATGAAGCGGTTCTGCTGGCGGAATCCCTGCCCGGAGTGCCTGTTTTGATAGGACGCAGGCGGGTGGTCTCCGGCGCCGAGGCGGTGCGCCGCTTCTCGCCGGACGTGTTGATTTGCGACGACGCTTATCAATATTGGCGACTGGACCGCGATATCGATCTTCTGCTCATCGATGCCGTACAACCGTGGGGATACGGTTACGTTCTTCCCCGCGGGTTGCTGAGGGAACCGAAATCGGCCGCGCGGCGAGCAACGGCGGTCATCATCACCCACGCCGATCTCGTTTCCACCGAACGTCTGGAAAAGTTGAAGTCCGAGGTGCAACGGTACACGGCCCCGGTTTTCACTGCGCGCCATGCACCGCTGAATGCTTCGGAACTGCTCGGGGAGGTCGAGGGGAAAACTGTTCTTGCGCCGTCTTCGCTGGGTGATCCGACCGGCTTCGAATCGACGCTCGCCGATATTGGCGCCGTGCTGGAACCGAGGCGGTTCCCGGACCATCACCGCTATACTGAGGAGGATGTTCGCAATCTGGAACGCGAGGCCGGAAAGCGCCGGTCGCTCATCATAACTACTGCCAAGGACTGGGTCAAAATACGCCAATGGGCCGACGAACGCCTGTGGCGCGTGATGCGAATCAGCCTTGCTGTGGACGATGAACACACGTTTCGTTCCTGGTTTCTGGGAGTCGTTTCGAAATCGATACAAAACAAGCAGAGCTCTGGTTTGGGCGCACCGCGCTGAACGGCGTGTCGCGAATCGCGACAGCGTTGTCGCGGGACGCGGCCTTGCGCCTCGGCGCCGCTTTGGGCACTTTCGCTTACCGCGTTTCCGCGCGGTATCGGAGGGCGGCTGTTGAGAATCTGACGGAAGTTTACGGCGGCGCCTGGTCAACGGAACGAATCCAGGCCGTGGCCAGGGACGTGTTCCGGCACCTCGGGATGACCACGGTCGAATTCGTGCGGCTTCCTTCCACATCATCCGCCGAATTGATGAAAATCGTGCGTGTAAACGGCGAGGAGAATCTGATCGAGGGCCTTGCGCGGGGCAAGGGCGTTCTGGCGCTGACGGCACACGTCGGCAATTTTGAACTGATGGCCGCCGCCTGCGCCGCACGGGGCTACACAATCTCGGTGATTGCGCGCGACGCCGACGATGCCCGGATGAATGGAGTGATCAACGGTATACGCGAGAGCAAAGGATATACGGTGCTTTCCCGCAAGGTCGCGGCGCGACGCAGTATCACGGCACTCCGCCGAAATGAACTGGTAGGGGTTCTGCCGGACCAGAACGATTACAGCGGGATTTTTGTGCCGTTCATGGGGCGTCTTGCGTCCAGCAGTCCCGGTCCCGCTTTCATCGCCTTGCATTCGGAAGCGGCAGTCGTGCCGATTTTTATCCGGCGCGATGCGGACAACAATCATACGGTTGATGTCTACCCGGCGCTCAATGTGAAGCGGACCGGTGACAGGGATCTCGATATCTATGAGCTCACATATCAAATGCAGGGTGCGATTGAACGGGCCGTAAGGGCACACCCGGACCAGTGGTTCTGGGTTCATCGCCGCTGGAAACACCAGCCAACGCCAGCAATCGAAACCCTTTGGAAGGAGACCTGTGATCCGATGGCCGCCTATAGGACGGGGCAGGGACTGCAACCGGTGAAAGCAAACAAGGATGGTTGACCTGTCCGGCAGGCAGTTCGGCAACATCCTCATCGTGAAGTTGAGCGCCATCGGCGACGTCACGATGGCCACGCCCTTTCCGCGCGGTCTTAAGATGCTGTATCCCGAAGCCCGGATCGACTGGCTGGTGGAACCGCTTTCCGCCGACGTTTTGCGCGGCAATCCTTTCATCAACGAGGTCATCGTATGGGAACGCTGCCACAGCATGCGCGTCAAGGGGCTCAAAGGCGCTTGGGGTTTGGTGAGGGATTTGCGCGAACTGGCCGGACGGATACAGGGTCGCTATGATCTGGCGATTGATCTGCAGGGTCTGGCGCGTAGCGGACTTGCCGTGAGGGCATCCGGCGCCGCGGTTCGATTGGGGAAAAAGGACTCCCGCGAAGGATCAGGTTGGTTTCTGACACACAAGGCCGATGTGGAGGCGCCCTTTTATCGGGCTTCCGAGCAGTACATCGGCATCCTGCGCCGTCTCGGTCTGTCCAAACCGCCTCAGAGCATGGAGATATACCCGGACGCCGACAACGTGGCGAAAGCGGATGCCTTGCTGGCCTCTGCCGGTGTTTCATCGGAATATGCCGTTTTGACTCCGGCGACTACCCGGCCTTACAAACACTGGTCGGACGAGGCTTTTGCGCAGACCATTGTCCTGTTAGAGCGCGAACTTGGCCTGACTTCTGTTCTGCTGGGAAGCCCGAAGGACAGGGAAATGGCGAACCGGATTATGGCCATGTCAGGTGAATCCGGCGCGGTGTCGCTGGCGGGCGAAACGACACTGCGCGACGCGGCCGAAATCATACGGAGAGCGAGACTGCTTGTCGGTGTCGATACAGGATTGATGCATTTTGGGATCGCCATGGGCACGCCCACGATAGCAGTGTTCGGACCAACCACGGCACAAAGATTGCGCGACGAACCCAACACCCGGGTTCTTCAGCGGGCCGGTCCGCGCCGAACGGACAACACAATTAACAGGAAGCAGTGGTGGGACGACAGGTCCATTGATCAGAACACGCCGGAAGACGTCATCAGGGTTGCCTGTGAACTGCTGGGGAAGGGAGCGACGAAAACCGCGTGAAGATACTGCATGTGGAAACCGGAAAGAGGTGGCTGGGCGGACCCCAGCAGGTTTTATACCTGATGCACGGGTTGGAGGACAGAGGAATCTCGACCTGTCTCGTCACTTGCCGCAACAGTGCGCTGGGCGACCGGGCGGAATCCACAGGCCTCATGGTCCGCCGTTCCTCTTTTGTCGGTGATATCGATCCCCAGTTGACCATCGCCATCATCAAGGCCGCCCTGAAGTTTCGTCCTCACATCATCCATCTGCACAGCCGGCGCGGAGCCGATGTCCAGGGTGTGTGGGCGGCGCGTTTCTTTGGCGTTCCCGTGGTGTTGTCCCGTCGTGTCGACTACAAACTCCGTACCGATTCTTTTACAAAGAAACGTTACGCGCAGTCGTATGACCACATCATCGCCATCTCCGAGGCGATTCGGCAGGTTCTCATTTCCTGCGGCGTCGAGGAATCGCTGGTGACCACGGTTCACAGCGCCGTCGATACGGAAACCTTCAAGCCGGATCCGGCGATGAATATGGTCGCGCGTCAACTTCTGTCCGTTCCGCCGGAAAGCACGCTTTTTGCCATCGTGGCCCAGATGATTCCTCGCAAGGGCCACGAGACGGCGTTCCGTGCGGTGCAAAGGCTGAAAGCCGATCACCCGGAGGCCAGGCTGGCGGTTTTCGGAAAGGGCGCCGAGGAGAACCGGTTGCGGGCGCTGGCGAAGGAACTCGGCATCGAACGGCAAGTCATCTGGGCCGGATTCCACGAGAATATGCAGAGGGTTCTGCCCGGCATCGATTGCCTTGTCCACCCGGCGCGCCTGGAAGGCCTGGGGGTGGCGATTCTGCAGGCCGCCGCGTGCGGAAAGCCGGTCATTGCGTGTCCCGTGGGAGGTATTCCGGAAGCGGTCAAGTCACCGAGGACAGGTTGGCTGGTACCGGTGGACGACGACGCGGCGCTGTGGCTGGCCATGAGAGCCGTGATTGACGACCCGATGGGAGCAATCGCCCGCGGCATGGCCGGCCGGAGTTTGATGGAACGGGAGTTCAGCGTCAAATCGATGGTGGAAGGCAATATCGCCGTGTACGACTGGGTGTTGAAGACGAAGGCTTGAGGAAAGGAAAGGCTACGTGAAAGTATTTATCAGTGCGGACCTTGAGGGAACGGCGGGCGTTGTCCAATGGGATCAGACCAGCGCGAGCGACAGGGATTATCCGCAGGCGGTTGAGTTGATGACCGGCGAGGTGAACGCCGCCATAGACGGCGCCTTCTCGGCGGGCGCAACGGAAGTCATCGTGAACGACAGTCACAACACGATGCGCAACCTGCGTCCACTGGAATTGGACCGGCGCGCGAAACTGCTGTCGGGCGGTCCCAAGAGGTACAGTATGATGGAGGGTATCGACGAGTCGTTCGACGCAGTGTTTTTTACCGGTTACCATGCGATGCTCGGTACGCGGGGCGTGCTGAGCCATACCTACTGGGGTAGCGCTTCCGTTCGCGTCAACGACGTGGCGATGGGGGAATACGGCGTCAACGGAGCGCTGGCGGGCCGTTTCGGTGTTCCGGTGGCTCTTGTGACGGGCGACGACTTTCTGTGTGCCCAGGCTGGGGCGCTGTTGCCGGGCGTGACAGCGGTTCAGACCAAAACCGCGCACGGAAGGTACGCGGCCTTGCAGGAGCATCCCGAAATCGTGCGACAGCGCATCCGCGAAGGTGCCGCCAAAGCCCTGGCCAACCTTTCCAACGTGAAACCGTTCCGGCCGGAATCCCCCGTGCGTATGGAAGTGGAGTTCGTGTCGGCAACCCAGGCCGATCTGGCCAGCAGGATTCCGGGAACCGAACGCATTGCGGAACGTACCGTTCGTTACGTGCACCAGGACTACGAAAGCGTGTTCCTGTGGTTCCTCGTTGCGGGAACCGTGGCCGGCAACGGGTAGGGGCGGCGACCTCCGGTATTTCGTACGGAGATTAGAATGATTATAAGACTACCGTTCCAACTCCCGAACGGATAGCGAAAAAGGAGATTCAAAAATGTGCAATTCCGAAGAGAAGAAGTGCTGTTGTTGCTGTTGCGACGGCGGTTGCTGCTGTGGTGACGGTTGTTCCTGCAAGAAGTCTGGTTCCTTTCCGCGCCTGAACGAGCCCGCGCCGGATTTCGAGGCGCCGACCACTCACGGAGTGAAGAAGCTCTCCGACTACAAGGGCCGCTGGGTCGTTTTGTTCTCTCACCCCGCGGACTTCACGCCGGTCTGCACCACCGAATTCGTGGCCTTCGCCAAGGCGAACGACCAGTTCAAGGCGCTGAACTGCGACGTCATCGGCCTGTCGATTGACAGCATTTTCTCGCACATTGCGTGGGAACGCACCATTGAGGAGAAACTAGGCGTACATATCCCGTTCCCGATTATCGCTGACCTCTCCATGGACGTTGCGAAGGCCTACGGTATGGTTCACCCGGGCGCCGGAACCACGCAGGCGGTGCGCGCTGTGTTTTTCATCGACCCGAACGGCATTCTGCGCGCGATGGTGTATTACCCGATGTCCAACGGACGCTCGATCGAGGAGTTCGTACGCCTGCTGAAGGCTCTGCAAACCTCCGACGAGCACGGCGTTGCCACACCCGAGGGTTGGCATCCCGGCGACAAGGTGATCGTTCCTCCTCCCGCCACGGCGGAAGCCGCCGAAAAGCGGATGACCGAAGGCTACGAGTGCATCGACTGGTTCCTCTGCAAGAAGAGCCTGTAAAAAACGCGTTTCGCACCCGCGTCCCGCTGTGCTATAATCACAGTACGCGCGGGGCGTAGCGCAGTTTGGTAGCGCACTCGGATGGGGGCCGAGAGGTCGCTGGTTCAAATCCAGTCGCCCCGACCATTGGGCCGGTCCTGAAGGACCGGCCCTTTCCTTTTGTTACCCACTGCTGTTGTTGACCCGCAGAGAGAACGCTTGGAAGGAATACAACGATGAAACCATTTTCGGGGAATCCCGAGGAGTTCAACGATCGGGTGATAGAGCAGTACCGCCGGTACGTCAATCCTGCGCTGGCGCAGTTGATGAAGTTCGGTGGATACGGTTCCGTCGAGTGGACGGGCGAAGGCGTTTATATCACCGACACCCACGGCGAACGCTACCTGGACGCCCTGGCGGGATACGGCGTTTTCAGCCTGGGTCACCGGCACCCGCGAATCGTGGAAGCCGTTCACCGTCAGTTGGATCAGATGCCGCTGTCGACCCGCCAGTTCTTCACATCGCCGATGGCGGACCTTGCCGAACGACTGGCGGAGGTAAGCCCGGGAAAACTTCAGTATTCCTTCTTCTGCCACAGCGGCACGGAAAGCGTGGAAGGCGCGCTGAAGTGCGCCCGCATCGCCAGTGGCAAGCACGGCATCATCTTTACGACCAATGCCTTCCACGGCAAGACGATGGGCAGTCTTTCGGCCGGCGGACGCGAAGTCTACCGCACCAAGGTGGAACCGCTTGTTCCCGACTTCCACAAGGTGCCGTGGGGCGACGCTGAGGCCGTGAGGGAGGCCGTTACCGCTGACACGGCGGCAATCATCCTGGAGCCTGTGCAGGGCGAAGGCGGCATCAACCCGGCCCCGGAAGGCTATCTCCAGACTGTGCGTTCGATTTGCGACGAGAAGGGGGTCCTGCTGATAGCCGACGAGGTGCAGACGGGTTTTGGTCGCACAGGTCGTATGTTCGGCGTACAGCACTCCGGTGTGAATCCGGACATCATGTGCCTCGCCAAAGCCTTGGGCGGTGGCGTAACCTCAACGGCAGCGTTTGTGGGCACCCCCGAGGTCTGGAACCGTTTCTTCTCCGAGAATCCCACCATCCACACCACCAGCGTCGTCAACCTGTGCGCCATGGCTGCCGGTCTCGAGACGCTGAAAGTGATCGAAGAGGAAGGCCTCATCGAAAACGCAAGGAACATGGGCGCGCGTCTTCTGGAGGGATTGCGCCTGGTTCAGTCCGAACTGCCGGATATGGTGCGCGAGGTTCGCGGGCTGGGCTTGATGGTCGGAATCGAGTTTCACGAAAAGGACTTCGGCCTGCTGACGATCGCCGGATTGGCAAGCAGAAAGATAATCGCCGGTTACACGCTGGCCAATCCGAACGTCATCCGGGTGGAACCGCCCCTGATTATCAACGACAGCCAGGTAGACTATGTGATCGAGTCCGTGCGCGAGTCGCTGAAGGAATGCCGGGATCTGCTGGCCGGCTGAACCGCTTGAGAAGGAAAGTACAATGACAATTCGAGTGAAAACAATCGCTTTGCTGAGTCTGGCGCTGACCGGGGTGACCTCCGTCCGGGCGGCCGAGCCACCAACGATTCCCGTACGGACGATGAAGGTCCTTAGCGTTCTCTACCGCGGAGGACCTGCGGACAAGAACCGTTGGACCGACGCCGAGGTGGAATACACGAAGAACGGCATTGAACTTGCGAGGCTGTTCTATTGGCGCAACTCCGGTTGCCGGCTTAACCTGGACATTGAATACAAAGTCATCAACATCGCGCCGCCAAACCACGACGGTCCGACCTACGACAACTTCATCGCCGACTTGCGCAAACGGGGCGTTAAGGACAACCAGTACGACGGGATGTTTGTCACCGGTCCCGGCATGACCGGAAACTGGGGCGGCTTCCGCATTTTCGGCCGCACGGGTGCCTGCTTCGGTCAATCGAGCCAGGCCGAACCGCTGACCTGGTATCCGGCACTCGATCCGAACACGTGGTACAACACCGCCTGGACATTCGTCCACGAGTTCGAGCACGCGTGGGACGGAGTCATTGCGCAAGGTTCGGGCCATCCCGAAGTGCTGAGCGATCACCCGTACGCCGATTCGGGCGAGGCGTGGTTCCAGTACGGGCATCACGCCGGTATGCACTGGGACTGGGTAGCGCACTGCCTGTCCAGTTTTACCAACTACATGGACGTTGCCGGAGTCACGGACACGGTCATTCAGGTTGTGGATGCCGACGCGGACGGCTTGCCGGACAACGATCCGCGTCTGCCGATGGACGAAAAGCGTTTCGGTTCTGACCCGACGAAGAAAGACACGGACGGTGACGGGCTTGAAGACCTGGCCGAATTCACTGCCGACATTTACCGGGGCTCCAACCCGACTGTGAAGGATACGGACGGTGACGGAATTCCGGACGGCAAGGACCGATGGCCGACCGTGGCCATTGCCCTCACGCTGGCCTACACGTTGGAACCGCCGACCGTTGACGGCAGAATGGATTCTGTTTACGCATTGCTCACGACGGGCAAACCATACATCGCCACGAACACAGCCGTCGCTGAACCGCGTCTCTACGCCTGTTGGAATGAAGAGGCTCTGTCGCTGTTCGTGAAGACGCAAACGAAGGGCGAATTGCACTTGATGATTGATTCGTCCGGCGAAAACGGATTCTGGGAAGGCGGCGATACCTATCCAATCCGGGTTTCGGCAGACGGAAAGGTGACGTTTACCGACCTCGGACTCTCCGGCCCGGTGCCAGGCGCAAGAGCGGAATGGGGAACGGATGGACTCGAAATCCTGATTCCCGCCAAGATCGGGCAGGGCGTGTCCAACGAGATCAACTTCGGCGGTAAGAGGAGGCTCGAGGATACGGCAGACGGTATGACTCTTCTGGAGGGTCGGGACGTCAGCTTCAACATCATCTGGCAGGTCGGCAAAGACCGCGCGCTGTTTACTCCGCTCTGGTCGATGTTCGATGTTACGCCTGTAAAGCCCGCGGATGCGCCTTCCGTGCCGAACGTGAAACCGCTGGTTCCGATATCCAGGTCGCGCAATCCCGAGGTAATGGTACAGGGGGTGCGCTCGAACGAGATGGTTCTTATCCTGGACGACAATGCCCGGACTCTCGGCGCGCGTTACGGTTCCGGACGCGTTATCCTGTCTTCCCCACCGCGCGGGAACCGCACAGGCCTGCCCACTACGATGAACGTGTACGGTCAGGTCGCGGGAAGCGACAGGCGCGTCGGTCCGGTGGCGGTTGTGGTTGACACGATGGCGGCGCCTCCGGAAATCACGCCGTCACCGGATTCCGGTTCCTGGAACATCACAGGCGAACCCGGCGCTCAGGTGGATATCTTCGTGAGCCGCGAGGGTTTGCCGATCAGCCCGCTTACCTCGGTGCCGCTGGACAAAACCGGCGCCGCGGCTTTCGCCCTGCCGACCTCGGGCTTTATCGGCTCATACGGCTTGAAGAAGGACTTCGACAATCCGGTCTTCCGGCGCATCGATCCGCAGATCAAGTTCGCGTACGACGGGGGAGCGCCTGATCCCAGGTCTCCGGCCGAGAACTTCTGCGTGCGCTGGAGCGGTTACCTGACCGTTCCGAAAACCGGTGATTACACGTTCTACGTCACGTCCGACGACGGAAGCCGTGTGTTTGTGAATGGTAAAATGGTGGTTGACCATTGGGGGCATCACGAACTGAGCGAAAAGTCCGGAACGGTGTCTCTTTCGGCGGGAGAACACGAGATCCACGTCGATTACTACGAGGAAGACGGTTGGGCCGGAGCCCATCTGGAATGGAGCGGACCCGGCATCGAGCGTACTTACGCCTTGCCCGTCAAGCCTCTGGCATCGAAGATGGAACCCGTTCAAATAACAGGCAGACAGATTGACTTGGCCGGCAACATTTCTTCGTTCGCGCGGTAAGGGAATCGGATACGTGTTCGCACGAATACTGGGCGCGTTGTGCGCTTTCCTGATTGCATCGGGCGCTCAGGCGAAGGTTCTGCCTGAGCCGCCCGTGATGGTCAAAAGGGACATTGCGCCGTCCGTAAAACCGCCGGACGGCAAGTCTGTGACAATCAAGGACGGCGACGTGTCGTTCATTTTGTTCGTCCCCAGGGGGTACCGCGTACCGGCGAATGGAGCAGTCGCTCTGCGCGTCCACTTCCACACGGCAACGTGGTTCGTCATCCAGGAGTATCTGCGCGCCGGCCATAGCGAGCCTTTGCTGGTCTTCAACACCGGCCAGAGTTCCGCCGGCTTCCAGCAGGTCTTCGAGGACAGGGAACGATTCGGTCGGTGGCTGAGCCTGGTGGAAGGCGAACTCCGAAAGCAGGGAGCGAATGAACAAACGCGCGTATCTGCCGTTGACATCTCCAGTTTCAGCGCGGGCTACGCGGCGGTGCGCGAACTGCTGAAGTCGGGCGAATACTTCCGGTTGATCCGGTCCATCATTTTGTGCGATTCGATGTACGCCGGTATGGAACAGCAACCCGCGGAAGGCGAAACACCACGTCTGATACGGGAACACCTTGATCCGTGGTTGCCGTTCTGTCGCGAGGCCGTTCGGGGACGAAAGACCTTCGTATTCACACATTCCGGCGTGCCGCCGATGAAAAGCGCCACAGGTGGAACCTGCGCCCGCGAGATTATCCACATCCTGGACCTGCCGGTATACGACGTAACACCGGGATCGACGCCGGCGTCCTCGGATCAGGATCATCCGCTGAAGACCCGGACCGACGCGGGCAACTTCCACGTTTGGGGTTACGGCGGAATCAACGGTGACGCGCACCTGACGCACGCCCGGCACCTGGGAGACATCTGGATGGCGCTTGACAAAGCGGACCTGGCAAACAAACCCCGCTGGACCTCATCGGATAATGGCAGTCTGATTCTGCGCCCGTTTGCCAATGCTCCGTACCCGTATGCGAGCCGCGCCCTGGGCTACGATCGGGACGGCAAACACTATCCGGCTGACCGCCATTACTCCGACAGCACAATCGGCATCTTCATACCCGCCGGATTCAAGCCCGGACCCGAAACGGATTTCGTTCTTTACTTCCACGGGCACCTCAACCACGTCGCCAAGTCCATTGAGGACGCCGACCTCCCCGGCCAGATCGTCAAGAGCGGGGTGAACGCGATCCTGCTGGTCGTTCAGGGCCCGTATGAATCGCCGGATTCCGACGACGGACGCCTGCAACACGAGCCGGGTGCATTCGCCGCGTTGATGAATGAAGTTGCGGCGTTTCTGAAATCCGAAGGGCGGATTTCAACAGAACGCATCGGTCGAATCGTGCTCAGTTCGCACAGCGGCGGCTACCAGGTGACGAGCTTCATACTGCATCACGGCGGTATGAACGATCACATCACAGATACTCTGCTGTTGGATTCCTCCTACGGCGCGCTGGAGTGGATTGCCGGGTGGGCGGCCGGCGGCCGGTCACGGCGCCTGGTCAGCATCTATACGGCCCACCTTGCCGAGGAGAACGCCGAGTTGATGGCACTGCTGGACAAGGCCGGATGCGCCTACCAGAATCTTGAGGAAACGCAGGTCACCAACGATATCCTACGGCGGCGCGTGCCGACTTTCATCAGTACAAAAACATTGCGCCACTGGGATGTGATTTCGAAGGTAGATACGCTTGCCGACTGGCTGAGAACCAGTGCGCTGGAACAGCGGCGAAAATCATGACTCGCTACCGGAATCCGATCCTGCCCGGCTTTCACCCGGATCCTTCCATCGTCCGCGTGGGAGACGACTACTACCTGGCCAACAGCACCTTCCAGTGGTTCCCCGGTATCAAATTGAGCCGTTCGCGCGACCTGGTACACTGGCAAACCGTGGGATACGCGCTGGACCGCCTGGAGCAACTGAACCTGCGGAGTACCGACGACAGCATGGGCCTCTGGGCGCCGACACTGCGGTTCTTCGATGGATCATTCTACCTCGTGGTTACACTCGTTCAGCAGTTCCGGGCAGGTGAAGCAACGCGGATGTCCCAGCAGAACCTGCTGTTTACCGCCGCTGATATCAACGGGCCGTGGAGCGATCCCGTGTATCTGCACGATCTCGGTATTGACCCGGATATCTTCCGGGACACCGACGGGCGGCTGTATATCGTGTCGCAGGACACGAAGACCGGCGGAGGCCCGCGCCCGGAGCGGATTTCGATACATGAATACGATCCTGTTGGGAAAGGGCTTGTCGGTCAGCCGGATCCAATCTGGGACGGAACGGAACTCGGCATCACGGAGGGTCCGCACCTTTACCACCGGCACGGCTGGTATTATCTCATCACCGCCGAAGGGGGCACCGGATATGGTCACGCAGTCTCCCTCTGCCGCTCAAGAAACCTTGCCGGCCCGTACGAATTGGCGCCGGGGAATCCAATCCTGACGATGTCGGGATGTGACGGGGAAACGGCAAAAAGCGGCCACGCCGACCTGGTGGAAACACAAAACGGCGAATGGTGGATGGTGTGTCTCGGAAGCCGGCCCGACGGTCGGAAGCGTTGCGTTCTGGGCCGCGAGACGTTTCTTCTGCCGGTTCGCTGGACCGACGACGGCTGGCTTTGCGTGAATGAGGGCAGGGGACTCGAGATGGAACTGCCGGTTCCCGACCTGCCCGAATGTGTTTTGCCCGAAGCAGAGACCGGCAACTTTGCCGGACCGGATTGGCAGGTTGTTCGCGCGTGGAGTCCCGAACACGTTCGTGTTTCAAAGGACCGTTTGCTACTGCGGGCCAGGCCGGAACCGCTGGAAGATATCGGAGCCGCCAACGTGGTAGGAACGAGGATACGGCACAAGCGGTTTTCAGCGTCGGTGACGGTTTCATTCCAGCCGGAAATCGAGAGTGAATCCGCGGGGCTCGTTTGCTACTACGACCGATTTCACCACATCGGTTTGTTCCTTACGGGAACTGAAGGACTGTCGCTTGAGGTGCGCGTGGCGGACGGGGCGCCCGCCAAAACCGTCGCCCGCATCCTGTGGACGGACGAGCGGGATGTTGAACTGCGAGTACAGTCCGACGAGGAATCCCGACTTCAGTTTTCGGCGAGGCCTGCCGGCGATGGGGAGTTTGCCGAAGTCGGCGCTTGTCAGGACGGGAGCATACTGAGCGACGAGTGCGCTGGAGTGGTATTTACCTGGGCTTCCTTCACGGGTGCGTTCATGTGCCTGCACGCGAGCGGAAATGGAAGCCGTTCCGACCGCTGGGCGGAGTTTTCAGCTTTCGTTTACCGTTCAGAATGATAAGTTACAGGATGCCCTTCACGGGCAACAAACGCATTTCGTCCACCGAGGCGTTGGGTGGTTGCTTCAGCGCGTAGAGCACGGCGCCGGCCACATCATCGGCCCTCAGCATATCGTGCGCGGGCGGCGACCAGTTCTGTCCGTCCCAAAGGCCGGTGTCGGTCGATCCCGGGTGGATTAATGTCACCCTCAATCCCTCTCGACCCTCCGCGCGCAACTCCATTGACAGGGCGAGGGTGAAACCGACAAGACCGTACTTCGACGCGCAGTAAGCGGCGGAATTGGTGAACGGGGTGAATCCCGCGAGACTGCCGATGTTGACGATGTGACCTTGCGATCCCATAGTCCGCACTGCTTCCCGGCACATCAGGAACGTGCCGGTCAGGTTCGCGCCGATCAGTTCGTTCCAGTCCTTGAACGAGCACCTTCCCAGAGGCCCGAACAGCGCCAGGCCCGCGGCATTGACAAGGATATCGGGCGTGCCGAACGCCGATGCTTCCTCAAAGGCTCTCCGAACGTCGTCTTCCGAGGTTACATCCCCGGGGCAGACCGCGCACCGGCCCGGCCCGGCATCCTCCTCCGCCTGCAGAATCTCGAGCGCTGACCGCGTTCGCGAAAAGGCCAGTATGTTAACGCCTTCGCGAATCAGCAGACCCGCGACCGCCCGTCCGATACCGCGGCCCGCGCCGGTCACCACGGCGGTTTTACCTCCCAGACTGATCATTGACTCGGATCCTTCCACTTGAGTGAATACACCGTCGGGTTGACGCCTTCACTGACGGTCAGCAACGTCCGGTTGTCACGACCGTAACAAATGGCTTCGCCCTGGGATTCGACGGCAATCCGAACGACGGCAGGTGTTGTTTTCAGTGCAATTTCCGGCAGTTTTCCGCGAGCGACGCGGAACTCGTAAGCCTGCTGGTACGTGCGGAGGATGATGCGCGAACCGTCCGGAGAAATATCGCCTCCCGTGGCAAGGTTCGGATAGTAGGGCAGGGGATCAGAAAGCGTGATGGTTCCGGTTTTTACGGCGATTTGAAGTGTATCGTCCCACAAGGGATTGAGCCTGTAAACATTGGCGGCGGGTCCGGTTTCTTTCGAGACGACATACAGTGCCCGGCCTTTGAAGTCCGCCATCAAGGTTTCGCAGTCTCTCGGCCCGTCGGGGTATTTGAAGCGGAGTTTTTTGGGCATAACCGACAACGGCGCCGAACTCCCATCCGGGGCGATTAAAGGTTCCTCAAAGGCGTAGATGCAGACCTCCGTGCGGGATTTGCCGTTGTCGCCTGTGTCGGCCATGTAAACGGTCGGTTTACACTCCGCGTCATACGCCACGGCCATATCTTCGCAGTCGTTCACGGTGACACCCGAAAGCGTGATAACCGCTTTCGTCTGTCCGTCCTTTCCGACGGCGAACACACGTGCCGAGTCTCCGCTGTCGTTGTGCATATAGATGATGCCGTTGTTCCTGCGCGATACGGCGATCCCGCTCGCTTCGTTGATGGCGGTATCGGAAATACGGCACATCATCGCGGGCGATGTCCAGGCGGCGGGAGCCGACCATGCCGGCAGAGCCGAACAGATGAGGGAGGCGAACAAGAACCGGAAAAGCATGGATTTACCTCGTGATGCCCGTGGGCGATACGCCGAGGAGGTTGAAGAGTTCGGCGCGGGTTTTGGCGTCCTCGTGGAACTCCCCGCTGACGTGGCTGGTCGTCATCTTGCTGTTCTGCTTGTTTACGCCTCGCATCATCATGCACAGGTGGCGGGCCTCGATAATCACGGCGACGCCCTTCGGCTTGATCGCCTCCTGCAGGGCGTGTCCAATCTGGTCGGTCATGCGTTCCTGAACCTGCAAGCGGCGCGCGAACATGTCCACGAGCCGCGCGATTTTGCTTAGGCCGATTACCTTACCGTTCGGGATATACGCAATATGCGCCTCGCCGAAGAATGGCACCAGGTGGTGCTCGCACAGGCTGTAGAACTCAATGTTCTTTACAAGGATCAGGTCTTTGTAGTCCTCCGTGAACACGGCTCTGTTCAGCAGATGCTCCACGGTTTCGTTGTAGCCCTGAGTGAAGAAGCGCATCGCCTGGGCGGCGCGTGCAGGCGTTCTCACCAGCCCTTCGCGGTCGGGGTCTTCGCCCAGTTCGGATAAAATGTTGCGGTAATACTGTTCCAGCATATCATTGGACATAGTGGTATCCATTCGTAAAGAGCGTGCATGGAATGACAAACGGGTGACGAGCGAATGCCCATCACCCGTTCAGTCAGTAAAAGCGGTACCGGTCAGCGCTGGAAAGCATCCAGCAGGTCGAACCAGTCACCGCTGACCTGTTTGTTGGTGCCGACGGCCTCGTCCAGCGGCACGGAGACCATATCGAGTCCCCTCAGTGCGGCCATCATGCCGAACTCGCCGTTCTTTACCATGTCGGCGGCCTTGACGCCCACACGGGTGCCGAGCATGCGGTCAAACGGTGAGGGTGAACCGCCGCGAACGACGTGACCGAGCGCAACCGACTTGGTTTCGATGCGGTTGCCGCGGGCTTTGGTTTCGGCTTCGATGTAATCTTCGAGAGCCCTGGCGACACCGAGGTCTTTCAGAATTTCGTGACCAAATCCGTCGCGTTTCACTTCCTTGTTTTCGTGTCCCGGCAACTTGACGCCTTCGCTTACGACGACGATGTTGTGCTTGAAGCCCTGTTTGCGGCGCTCGAGCAGGTGGTCGACCATGGCGCTGAGGTCCGCTTCGGTGGGCTGGCGCTCGGGAATCAGAATCCAGTCCGCATTGCCGCAGATACCGGCGTAAAGGGCAACCCATCCGGCCGCGCGTCCCATCACTTCGACGACGATACAGCGTCGATGGGAGAGAGCCGTGTCGTGCAGGCGGTCGATGTCGTCGATACAGACCTGGACGGCGGAGTCGAAGCCGAACGTGTAGTCCGTGCAGGAAAGGTCGTTGTCCATGGTTTTGGGGACACCGACGGTTTTCTTGCCGGCCTTGAACAGCTTGTTGGCAACGCCCAGTGTGTCGTCGCCGCCGATGGCGATCAAGGCATCGATGCCGAGGTTCTCGAACTGGGCTTCCGCCTGGCGGGCTGTCTCTTCCTTCTTGTACGGATTGGTCCGGCTACTGCCGAGAATTGTTCCACCTTTCCGGACAATATCTTCCACGATCTGGTAGGTCAGAGGGGTTGTGTCACCTTCCAGCCAGCCCTTCCAGCCTTCCTCAAAACCAACCATCTCCCAGCCGTATCCGAGGCCGCGAATCACGGCGCCGCGGATGGCGGGGTTCAAACCGGGGCAGTCGCCGCCGCCCGTCAAGATTCCTACACGCACATTGCTCTCCTTACACGTTGATGATGTTGACTAAGGCGTGAAACAGCAGTCTCCACGCGTATTTTACGGGCCAAACCGTATCCGTATCCGGGTATCAGGCTTCGTCGTCACCAGGTTCAATCAGGCCGTAGGCGCCGTCGTCTCTGCGGTAAACGACGTTCACTTCGCCGCCGACCCCGTTTCGAAATACGAAGAAGTTGTGCCCCAGAAGGTCCATTTCCACCGCGGCTTCTGCGGGGGTCATCGGTTTCATCTGGAAACGTTTGACGCGCGTTACGACGGGGGGCGTTGCGTCCACATCGAACTGAGTCGACTCTTCCATTTCGGCGGGTACGTCGCGCACACTGTGACCGCGCGCCCGGTCGATCAACCGTTTGCGGTGTTTACGAGCCTGGTGTTCCAGTTTTTCTACGATGGCGTCAATCGCCTCGTACATATCACCGCGGCGTTCTTCCGCGCGAAGCATGAAGCCGTCCGCCATGATGGTAACCTCGACCTTGTTATCGCCGCGTTCCACCTTGCAGGTGACTTCGGCGGAGCGCAGGTCGGAGTTGAACGAAGTGAGCTTGGTGATTTTTTTCTGGGCATACTCCCGCATCGCGGGTGTGATTTCAATGCCGCGGCCCTTGACGAAAACGTCCATTGTGTTTCCTTCCTCAGGGTGCGAGACAGCGGATTTTGCTGTCATTAGTGATTATGGCAGAGGTCGCATGGGCAGAGCAAGCGTGAAAACGGGACCGGTCGGCGGAGACAGTGCGGCGCCGAGGAGTATCAGGGGGCCGGCTGGTTTTCGCGCGGTTGCATACCCTTGGCAACACGACGAAGCTCCTCGCGGCCGATGTTGCCGCGAACGATGAAATGATACGGCGGTTGCCGCCAGATGATCAGAGGTCCCCGGATATCGTTGGGCGCGATTGACCGCCGGAGGGCGCCAAGGTCGCCCCGGGTTTGCAATATCGTAATTCCTGCCAGTCCGTCAGTCAATTCCCAGCGAACGAACGGCCCGATCACGGGATCCGAGGAATGGATGGAGAAGCCGGACGGTTGGAATCCGGCGGGAATGTAGCCGACGTGCGCGGGCAGAAATCCAAGGTCGGCCAGGGGATTCTCCCGAGCGGTCGCCTTGACCCGTGACCTGGCGAGGATGCGTGTGCCGGCGGGGATAGAGGGAATAAAGGTCGATTCCGAGGGCGGCTCGGTCAGGGATTCCGGCGGTGTAACAGCCTCCGTGGCCGCCATCAATCGGCCTTCGGTGTTCCATTCCTCGCGGCGAAGGCGCAAGCCCGTGTCGGCATCAATCCATATGCGCTGAAACGGCCGACCCGAGTGGCGTGGCCGGATTTCCACGCGCAGGGCCGGCCTGCCGGCTACATGGTCGTAGCCCACGTTAACGAACGAGTAATTGCGTTGTATCAAACGCAGGCGATCGGTGTTGCTCATCCGCGAATCGGGAGCCTCCCACATTTCAAGGATGCCCGCTTTTGGGCTATATGCCCAGCACATCCGCTCTTTCTGGCCCTTGAACATGCTCCCCTGGGTAATATCCAGACCGTCGCCATAAAGGATTTCACTGCGCCAGTGCGATGGATCCTGATGGATGCGAACGCTGATGGTGGAGATGGGACGGCCCGATTCGATGATGGAATTACTTTCGCGGACGCGGAAAAAGGTCGATCGTTCCGCTGTCTCACTGCGCCGGACGGCTTGCTCGCCGGGTTCCAGTTCCGGTGCCGAGCAACCCGCCAGTACAGCCGAAACAACAGCCAGAAGAACGAGCGGACGTATCACCGCCAAACATCTCCCTGCGTCGCGGATACCGGTCGGCTTGCTTCCGGTGCGACTTTTCTGATTACATACACCTTGCCATTTGGCAGGCGTCTCAACGCCAGTGTGTCCAGGGCGTCGATGGAAGCCGGATCAGCAAATGGGGAATGTACATCCAGGCTGTTGGTCTGGCTGACAGAAACGACAGCGGGAGGGGGATCCTGCGGAGCATAACCGGAATCCATCCGGTTGGAAAGCGTGACAATACCCATCACTGTCAGAAAACCGGCTCCGGCGGTAAGCACGCTTGTCCACCACGGCGGGGAGTGCGGTGCCTCTGTCTGGATGGTGGTGTAGGATGTCACAGACCGTTCCAGTTCGATGCGGGCGCGAACACCGAGCCAGAGGTTTTCGGGCGGTGTCGGGCTGTTCGCGAATGCCAGCAAACGCATCGATTTCTCAAACGCCCTGGATTCGGCGGCGCAGGCCGGGCAGACGAGCAGGTGAGCTCGCAATGCCGCTTCCTTTTCGGAAGGCAGTAGACCCGCACTGCGATCGGCGAGGGTGTCAACAATGTGTGCACAATCCATTTGGTAATGCTCCCCGATGCCTTCAGCCGAACGCCTCAGGTATCCAGGTTGACGTAGTATCCCAGTTTTCTTCGTAATTCGGCCCGGGCGCGGCTGAGCCGCGACTTGATCGTTCCTTCGGACACGCCCAGCACATCCGCTATATCCAGAACGTCCATGCCTTCCAGATGGTGCATGGTGATCACCGCCTGGTGATCCGGGGTCAGCGATCCGATGGCCTTCCGAAGAACCTGTTGCAATTCCCGGTCCAGAGAGGCTCTCTCCGGCCCGATCGCATCGTCCGGCACTTCCAGGCGGTATTCGGATTCGTCTGACGCCACCGGTTCGTCAAGCGACCGTGAGATCACGCGCGGCCGCTTCAGGATGTCCCGGCAGATATTAACGGCAATTTGCGCCAGCCAGCCCCCAAAGGCGCCTTCGGCTTCCAGGCGAGCCAGCGAGCGGTAGGCGCGCACAAAGGCTTCCTGGGTCGCGTCGGCGGCGTCCGCTTCATTGCGAAGCATTCCGTACGCGATCGAGAAGATCCGTTTGTGGTGCCTTCCGAACAGACTTTCAAAGGCGCGTTCATCGCCTTCTTTGGCTCGGCGGACGAGGTCCGCATCGGTCTGGTCGCCGTAAGCGCTCGTGGTACCCGGCGCTGTGTTCATTTTGAGAGACGCATAGGGTTGCGTGAGGTTCCTATTAATGGTTGGTCAGGACACGGACTCTCCCGGTGTGTCGATAAATGATAAGCGCGGACCGGAGCACCAAGGTGCTCCGGTCCGATTCCGTCTGCCGCGCGAAAACACGATGATGGCGTTGAACGGGCCGAACTTTCATCATCTGCCTCCCTTGAGGCGGGCATTCTACCAGGGCGACGGTAACGTTGCCGTCGTCGCTGTGTCCGAGCTCAGGCTCATCAGTCCTTTTGCGAGAGCCAATGACTCAATTACGGCGCTGTTCAGGCGTTCCCGCACCTCCGCGCTCGGCTCGCCTTCGGTGAATTCGGCGTCCACCGCGTACACTCCACGCGCGATCGACACGGCTCCTTCGTTGGCCATCAACGGGCGCAGGGTGTGGTCCACCGCCAGCATATGGTTGGACGTTCCGCCGGTAGCCACGGGGATCGCGACCTTGCCTGCCAGAAACCGCTGGGGAAAGTTGTCGAACAGAGTTTTCAGCGCTCCGGCATAGGTGGCCTTGTAGACCGGCGTGCCGACAACGACAACGGCGGCCGCGGCGATGTTGTCCAGGGCATTTTGCAGTTCCGGGGCGCCGCTACGGGACAGAAGCGCATCACCCGGAATGTCGCCCACAACAACCAGTTCGGTGCGGCAACCGGCGTCCTTGAATCGCGCCAGTATCTGTTCCACCAGCACGCGCGACCGGGAATGGGAGAACGGTGATCCGGCTATGCCCGTCACGAGCATTGCAGTTGGGGTATCGATTGGCTTTTCCATATAAGGTATGATAGCCCGTTGCCGCAGGTTCGGACATTACCGGAACGGGCAATGCTAAACTGAACCGGACGGAAACCTAAAGGAGAATGGTACACATGAGAGACCCGCGAATGACCGCCCTGGCCGATGTTCTTCTCCGGCACAGCGTCAAACTGGCGCCGGGAGAGAAGATTCTTATCGAGGCAACTGATGTTCCGACCGAAATGGTGACCCTGCTGGTGGAGCGTGCGCACGAGATCGGCGCCCAGCCGTTTACGTGGCTGAAAACCCCCGCCGTGAACAGGGCGCTGATAAAGGGCGCCTCGGAAGAGCAGATGCGCGTGCAAGGGCAGTGGGAATTGAACCTCATGGAACAGATGCAGGCGTACATCGGTTTGCGCGGTTCGATGAACAGTTTGGAGATGTCCGACGTGCCGGACGAACGGATGAAGCTCTACCGGGAGCACGTTTGGAAGGTTGTGCACACCGGTCAACGTGTTTCGCACACGCGCTGGGTCGTCCTCCGGTGGCCGACGCCGTCGATGGCGCAACAGGCGGGAATGTCCACTTCAGCGTTCGAGGATTTCTACTTTGACGTATGCGCCGGCGTGGACTACGCGCAGATGCGCGCCGCCGCGGAACCCCTGCTCCAGCGCATGGAACGTACCGACAAGGTGCGGATTCTAGGTCCCGGCGATACCGACATCATGTTTTCCATCAAGGGTATTCCGGCGATTCCGTGTTGCGGCGACCGTAATATCCCCGACGGCGAGTGCTACACCGCTCCCGTGCGCGACAGCGTGAACGGCATCATCCACTTCAACACCCCGACCACGTACAACGATGTACCCTACGAGGATATCCGGCTTGTATTCCTGGACGGGAAAATTGTAGAAGCGACGGGTTCGGACACCGAGGCGCTGAACAAGGTGCTGGATTCCGATGAAGGATCCCGCTACATCGGCGAATTCGCGCTCGGTTTCAACCCGTACATCAACCGCCCGATGCGCGATATCCTGTTTGACGAGAAGATTGCTGGTAGCCTGCACTTCACGCCCGGCAACGCCTACGAGATTGCCGACAACGGCAACCGCTCGCAGATTCACTGGGATATGGTGCTGATTCAGACACCGGAGAAGGGCGGCGGCGATATCTTCTTCGACGGCGAACTGGTTCGGCACGACGGACTGTTCGTGCCGGAGGAACTGCACGGTTTGAATCCGGAAAACCTGATCAAGCGTTGATAGACTGACGTTGAAGGATGAGCTGAAACAATCCCCGCTCATCCTTCATAGTTCAGGTCTTCGTCAGGTATTCGTTGATTGCCCGGGCGGCGCGTCGACCCGCGCCGAGCGCTTCGATGACGGTTGCCGCGCCGGTCACGATATCGCCGCCCGCGAACAAACCGGCGCGAGGCGTCTGACCAGTAGTCTCATCCGCGACGATGTTTCCCCACTTGGTGACGGCCAGCCCGGGTGTGGTGGTGGGAACCAGCGGATGCGGCGAGTTGCCGATGGCGACGACCACGGTGTCAACGTCCACGATGAAGTCGGAGCCCTCGATCGGCACAGGACGCCGGCGTCCGCTTTCGTCGGGTTCTCCGAGTTCCATCCGAATGCACTCCACGCCGGTCACCCAACGCTGATCGTTGCCGATGATCTGCTTCGGAGCCGCCAGGAACTCGAACTTGATTCCTTCTTCCTCGGCGTGATGCACTTCATCGGCGCGCGCGGGAAGTTCCGCTCGGGTTCGGCGATACAGCACGGTGACGCTTTCCGGACCAAGGCGTTTGGCCACGCGCGCGGCGTCCATCGCCACATTGCCGCCACCGATTACCGCCACACGCTTGCCGACGTAAACCGGGGTGTCGAACCGTTCGGGATCATATGCGCCCATCAGGTTCACGCGGGTCAGGAATTCGTTGGCGGAGAATACCCCGCACAGGTTCTCGCCGGGAATGTTGAGGAAAAGCGGCAGACCCGCTCCGCTACCCACGAAAACCGCATCGAAGCCGGACTCGAACAACTCGTCGATGGTAATGGTTCGACCGATGACGACGTCCATCTCGAACTTGACGCCCAAACCTTCCAGCGCCGCGATTTCCTGGTCGACAATACCTTTCGGAAGCCGGAATTCCGGAATACCGTACACAAGCACACCGCCCGGCCGGTGCAGGGCTTCATATACAATTACCTCGTGCCCGTACCGCGCCAGGTCTCCGGCGGCCGCGAGTCCGGCGGGTCCGGAACCGATCACGGCGACGCGCTTGCCGGTGGGTTTGGTTTCGCCGGAGGAGGGGACCTGCTGACCGCGCTCTCGCCCGAGATCGGCCACAAATCGTTCCAGACCGCCGATAGAGACCGCACCGAATTTCCTCGCCAGCACACATACCTTCTCGCACTGGTTCTCTTGCGGACACACCCGACCGCAGATGGCCGGCAGTAGATTGGCATCATGAATAACGCGCAGGGCTTCATCGAACTGACCCTCCGCGACTGCCTTGATGAAAACGGGTATGTTGACGCCAACCGGGCAACCGTCGATGCAGGTCGCTTTTTTGCACTGAAGGCATCTCAGCGCCTCGGCTTGCGCATCTTCCGCGCTGAAACCGAGGGCGACTTCTTGGAAGTCGCGCGAGCGCTCAACCGGATCGCGGTCCGGAACTTTGTGGCGAGGAACAGGGGGGGACTTCTTCTTGGATTCTTCCACGTGAGGCTCCTAGGTAATCGGATCCATCTTCTTTTCGCAGTGCCGCGCGCCGACGGTTCCTTCCTGCGGCCGGTACATCGCCAGCCGCGCGCGCAGTTCCGCGAAATCAACACCGTGCCCGTCAAACTCGGGACCGTCTACGCAGGCGTAATACGTCTTTCCGCCCACCGACACACGGCAACCGCCGCACATCCCGGTTCCGTCCACCATCACAGGATTCAGGCTGACCTGTGTGGGAACTTCATACCCGCGCGTAACTTCACACACTGCCTGCATCATAGGCACCGGACCGGCGGCAATCACCTGTTTGACGTTGCCTTCTTTCAGTAACCGTTCCAGCGGCATGGTTACCAGTCCGTGTTCGCCTCGGGAGCCGTCATCGGTGGTCAGCCAGAATCGGGAGCAAACCGCGCGAAGTTCGTCTTCCAGGACAATCAGGTCTTCCGACCGGGCGCCGAGGATGACATCGAGGTCGTTACCGGCTTTGTGGATGGCTTCCGCGATGGGCAGGACGACCGCCGCTCCGACACCGCCTGCCACGCAGACCACACGGCCCCATTTGTCGATGTGGGTCGGCTTTCCGAGCGGTCCGGCGAGGTCGCGCACGAAGTCACCAGGCTCCAGGGCGCACAGGTCGCGGGTCGTGGCGCCGACCTGCTGTACGACAAGGGTGATACTGCCGCGTTCCGGGTCGGAACCGGCAATGGTGATGGGAATGCGTTCACCGGTTTCCGTGACCCGCAGAATCACAAATTGTCCGGCCAGTCGCTTGCGGGCGGTGAGGGGCGCCTCAATCTCGATCTTCGCGACCGTGGGCGCTAGCCACACTTTGGAAAGAACTTTATTCAAGGGCGGTACTCTCCGTTGTTGAAGGCGCCGCGAACGTCCGGCGGAACGCCGGTGCCACTGGCGCTATTTCTATCAATGTAGCAGAATGTAAGTAAAGGACAGGACTCGCACGGCATCAGCGTGGCTCGTGCATCGGGGATTGGTAGCGGATATGGCGCAGATGGAAATACTGGACTACACACACCCGGCTTTGCGATCGCAGACCGAGGAAGTGCACGAATTCAACGCGGAGTTAAAGCGTCTCGTAACCGATATGTTCGAGAGCATGGAAAAAGGCTTCGGCGTCGGACTGGCCGCGCCTCAGGTAGGCGTGTTGAAACGGGTTTTCGTGTACGATGTCGGCGAAGGGCCGCACGCGGTTGTCAATCCTAGGTTCACGCGCGCCAGGGGCGAGGAGATCGCCAGCGAGGGTTGCCTCAGTATACCGCGCCTGCGAGGGGATGTGCCGCGGGCCGAAAGACTGACAGCCGTTTGGCAGGACGAAACCGGCAAGCGCTTCCGCAGAACAGTGGAAGGCCTCACCGCGCGCGTTTTTCAGCACGAAAACGACCACCTGTACGGCATCCTGTTCACCGACAAGGTGATTCCGGGCACTCTTCACATGATTGAGGAGTTCGAAGAGGAAACGGAACCGGAGGCGGTCTCTGCGTGAGAGGCGACGTCTATTCGGTTTCAGGCATCAAACGCATACTCGCCCGCCACGGTCTCGCGACATCACGCACGCGCGGACAACACTTCCTGCCCGACAAAGGTACATTGGACCGGATCGCGGACGCCGCCGAACTTCACTCCGACGAATGCGTTCTCGAAATAGGTCCCGGCCTCGGAGCCCTGACCCGTGTCCTGTCACATCGCGTTCGGAAGGTCGTTGCGGTTGAGATCGACGCGGGCTTTATGCGGGCTCTGGAACAAACGCTGGAAGACCTGACAAACGTCCGTGTAATCCACCAGGACTTCCTGAAACTCGACCTCCGGCGATGGTCCGCCGAAAACCTCGATTCGTTGCCCGCGCCCATCGTGGCAAATCTGCCATATTCTGTGACGACGCCTGTGTTGTCGGCTCTGTTCGAGACTCCGGAGTGGTGGCGCGTGGCGGTCCTGCTGTTGCAGAAGGAAGTGGCGCACCGTCTGGCCGCCGGACCGGGCACGCCCGATTACGGAAGCCTTTCGGTGTACGCACAGTTTGCCGCCGAGATTGACGTGGTTGGACTGGTGCCTGCCGGGGTATTCTACCCGCCGCCGAAAGTAGAATCGGCAATCGTGCGTCTGCGTCCCCGGAATGAGCCACCTGCTCCCGTGCGTGACCCGCGCATTCTGCAGAGGGTTGCCCGGGCGGCATTTGCCCAGAGACGCAAGACACTGCTGAATTCGCTGGGAAGCATCGAGGAATGGGGAAGGGAAGGAATCCGCTCGGCTCTCGAGTCGGTGGGGATTGAACCGGGCGTTCGCGGTGAGACCCTCACCCTGGCGGAATTCGCCGCTGTCGCGAATGCGCTTACTCCACCGGAGGAGTGAGGAGTCCGCTCTTCCGTCTTCTGCCGGTCAGCGCGACGCTCGCAAAGAACGCCGCCGATTGCGCAAAAACGATTGTCGCGCCGCTTGGGATGTCCAGTCGGTAGGATACATCCAGCCCCACCACTACGCAGACGATACTGATGGTCGCCGCAAGGACGGTCATCGCCGAGAAAGACCTGGAAAACAGCCTTGCTGTCGCGGCCGGTATCACCAGGAAGGACGTTACCAGCACGATTCCCACAAGTTTGACGCCTATGACCACGGTTACCGCAATGAAAATCGCGAGGATGTAGTCGTCGAATAACACCGGAAGCCGGTCGGCGAGAGCCAGTTCGCGGTCGAATGTTGCATACGCCCAACGTCCCCACATCCGCTGAAACAACAAAGCCAGCAGGAGTACAATTCCTGTTACATACAGGTCGGTTGTGGTGACCGACAGGATGGAGCCGAAGAGGAACGAGAAAGCGTCGGCGCTGTAGCCGCGCTTGAGCGACATGAAGACGACACCAAGTGCCACGGACAGCGAGAAGAAGATGCCGACAGCCGTGTCCGAACCGAGATCGGTCCGTTCGCGAACCCACGTGATGGCAACGGCGACAACAATGGTGAAAGGGACCGCAATCCACAGCGGTTCGGTGTTCAACAGCAGGGCCAGCGCCACTCCGCCGAACGCCGCGTGAGCCAGCCCGTCGCCCAGGAATCCCAGCCCCCGCTGAACGACGAAGGCGCCGAAGTAGCTTCCGATGACGGCGATCAGCAGGCCCGCCACCAGCGCCCTCTGCATGAATGGTTGGTCAAGACCCAATGGCAACATCATCGAATCCCAGCGGCAAGGTGTATTTGTGGCCTCCGTGCCCGTACGCGCGGCGGAGGTTTTCCTCGGTCAGTGTTTCACCCGGCAAACCGAAACCCACGACACTGCGGTTCATCAGCAGGACGTGCGTTGCGTGGTGGAAGGCGACAGCGAGGTCGTGCGTTACCATCACTGTGGTGGTCTTCCCGGCGTGGTGGCGTTCGTCAAGAACGCGGTAGACATATTCCTCGCCCAGGAAGTCCATGCCTGTTGCCGGTTCGTCGAGAAGGATCAGCCTCGGATCGCGGGCGACCGCTCGCGCCAGATAGATGCGTTGCAGTTCGCCGCCGGAGAGAGTCGAAACCGGTTGCGTGGCCAGTTGCTCCGCGCCGACCATCTCCAACGCCTGTTGTGCGGCCGCTTGCTGATGTCTCGTAACACGCCACGGCCAGCGTGAGCGCAAGCCTGTTGCCACGAGTTCCACGCCCGATCCGGGGAAGGAGCGATCCAGGGTTTTTAGTTGCGGAACGTATCCAAAGGCGTCGGCCGGCAGGTCCAGCGGCGATTTGCCGAACACGCGAACGCTTCCGGAAGCCGGTTTCCAGAGACCCAGCAGTGTCTTGATGAGCGTGGACTTGCCGGAGCCGTTTGGTCCCACAATTGCCAGGAACACACCCGAAGGCACGGAGAACGTGATCTTGTCCAGCACGAGGCGGTCGTTCAGGCGGACGGTGAGGTCACGGCATTCGATCGCGGGATTCACTGCAAGGCTTCCTTCAGAGACTTCACGTTGGCCCGAATCAGGTCGGCATACCGTGACGTGTCCGGTCCGCCGCCCAGCGGATTCAGCATGGAGACCGGAATGCCTGTGGCTTCACCGAGCACCTCGGCAGGCCGCGCCGGCAACTGAGGTTCCGAGAAGATGGCCTTTACCTTCAAGTCCCGCATCGTTTTTACCATACGCGCCATGTCGCGCGCGGAGGGTTCCTGGCCGGGCGAGGGCTCCAGAATCACCGGCGCCTCGATGCCGTAACGTTTCAACAGATACATAACCGACGGGTGAAACAGCGCAACCTTAGCGCCGCGACAGGACTTCAAAGCGCTGGCGGACTCCTTGTCGAGTTCGTCCAGGCTCTTTATAAAGGCGGCGCCGTTGCTTTCGTAAACCTTCTTGCCGTCCAAATCGACCGAAGAAAGAAACGCCACCAGTTCGGGCACCATGTGACGCACGGTGTAGGGATCCGTCCAGAAGTGGGGATCGACATCCCCGGCGTCTTCGGAGTGTTCGCCGTGTTGGTGGGAACCGTGCAGTCGCATTTCCCCGGGCACAAAATCGATGAGAACGCGCGTCTGCTTTGCGGGCAGTTTCGAGGCCCAGCCGTCCAGATTGGGAGCCACACTGAAGAAGGCGTCCGCGCTCTGCACCGTCTTGATGTCCGACGGCCTCGGTTCGTACGTGTGCGGTGAGGCGCCGGGAGGAAGCATGTCGATCACCGTTCCGCGCGTACCGACCACCTCCGCCACAATCATCGCCGTGACCGGAGTGGTGCAAACATACGTGCGTTGAAGGCTCTGGTTTTCCGCTTTTCGGCAACCGGGCGCCAGACAACAGAGTATCAGAATACAGCCGAAGACGGCTTTGGGTGTGATCGACATGGTTTTTCCCGTAACGCGAAGAACGTTCGCGTCAATCCGTGTATAGGATAGCGTCGCGGCGCAAGGGCTCGAAGTCGGCGGACTCGGCATCCAGCCTGTCGCGGACTTCGGTGGTTGACATGTCACCGATGCCCTCGCGGATCCACGAGCACCCGGCGAGGATATCGATCGGAGGAATCTCGTACTCGTACTCGAATGGTCCCTCGCGCCAGCCGAATCCGGCGCCGTCGATGTCGGCCAGGCATTGAAGGATCGTCACGGCGGTCCATACGGGGCGGAATGCCTGGGTGTCTGTAACGTGAACAAAACACCCGCCGCACAGTTCCTGGCGGTACTTGTCGAATGTCGGCTCGAAGACCACAGGCCGCAGTCGCACACCAGGCAGGCCGATGGCGTTGAAACGCTCCGCCAGTTTCCAGCCGTCCAACCCGGGCTGTCCGAACGTTTCAAACGGGGTCGTGGTCCCGCGCCCTTCGCTGTAAACTGCGCCTTCAAAGAGCGCCATACCGGGGTATACCGTTGCGGTTTCAGGAGTCGGCAGATTTGGCGACGGCGCGACCCACGGCAATCCCGTGTCGCGGTAGCGCATCTTCCTGCTCCACCCCTCCATGCGCACAACGCCCAGTTCCAGATGGGGATAGCAGGTGTTGCGGATATGCAGGCACACCTCGCCGACCGTCAGACCGTGGCGAAGGGGCAGGGGATGCAATCCGATGAAAGACGCGAAGGCGGGATCAAGCACGGGACCTTCCGCCGCCGCGCCGCCGATCGGATTTGGCCTGTCCAGCACCACCACCGGAATTCCCTTGCGGGAACACGCTTTCAGGCAGAGGGCGGCGGTCCAGATAAACGTGTAGCAACGCGCCCCGACATCGGGAATATCAATCACGAACGTGTCGACACCGTCCAGCATTTCGTCGGTCGGTTCCCTGTGTTCGCCGTAAAGGGAATGGACGGTCAAGCCCGTGCGGGCGTCGGTTCCTCCGCGCCATTCGATCATATTGTCCTGCGTGTGCCCCCAAAGGCCGTGTTGGGGACCGAACACGGCGGCAAGATTCAGATGGCCGTTCAGGTGCAGAGGCAGAAGCGCGTCGATGGCGTGTGTCAGGTCGGCGCCGATGGAGGCGTGGTTGCACAGCAGGCCGACGGAACGGCCCTTCAGTTCCGTGAATCCGTTGTCGCGCAAGCGGTCGAGCCCGATCCGGATCCTGGCCCGGAGGTTTGTGTTACCGGCAGTAATCGGGTACACGAACCTAGGTACCCGACCGATAATACGTATCGAACGTAGGAAGCGATCCGGCGGTTACCAGTTTGCCGTCGTGAACGATGAGGCCGTGTGTTTCGCCTTCATCGTCCAGTGCCCAACAGGCGACGGCGGCCTTGCGGTCGTAGTTCATGCCGTGCTTGACGACATCCTCCTTGAACAGCGCGCCCCAGCCGACACAGGAGGTGATCTGGATGATTTTAGCCATCGATGTGTCTCCTTTCACAAGGACTTTCAGGTAGCGTGTTACCGTTAACCGATGAACAATCCGGCGTGGTCTTCCGTCATGGTTTTGGAAGCCATCATTGGTGTTAGTATGGGATGAGCAAGGACAAACGGGAAAGAGTTCCCATATGAGAGTGACCGGTATATCCAGTTTACGACTCAGAACGCTGGCTTTGGTACTGCTGGCGGTGGTTCCCGCGTTGATACTGGCGGTCTCCACCGCCAGGGAACAGCGCGAAGTGGAAAGCAGGCGTGTTCGCGAGGACATGCTTCGCATTGCGCGCCTTGTCGCCTCTGACTCCGACGGCACAGTGGACGCCGCCCGCCAGTTCCTCGCCGCCGTTGCCCAGATCCCCGAAATACGTAAGCGCGATTCCCTAAAGGCGGAGACCATCCTCACAGACCTCCGCGAGAAAAACGGATTCTACGAAGAGATTGGCGCGACTGATCTCGAGGGCCGCGTATTCGCCAACACCGGATTGCCTCCCCCCGACTCCATGCGGGACGACTGGCGCCGCGCAATCCAGACACGTCGATTCGCCGTAGGCTACACAACCGGTGGGGGCCGGGACACCGCCCTGAACTTCGCCGTTCCATTTCATGACGAGAAAGGCGCAGTGGCCGGAGTTGTGTTCGCAACGCTGAAACTGGACTGGCGTCGCGAGTTTGTCCGATGGGAATTGCCCCCCGGATCGATGATGACCGTGGTGGACCGTAGTGGCCGCGTGGTGCTTCGTTACCCCGAATCCGAGGGTTTCACGGGGCAGGCTTTGCGCAATGAACCGATTGTGCGCGAGATGTTGCGAAGACCGGAAGGCGCCGTTGAGGCTGTTGGCCTGGACAAAGTAACAAGGCTGTACGGTTTCAGTACTCTGAGGGGCGCACTGGAGAGCAACGGTCTGGTGGTCGGGGTGGGAGTCCCCCGGAAGGCGGTATTCCAGCCTCTGGAGGTGGCGTTCCGGCGCAACCTGCTTCTGCTGGCTGTCGTGGCGTTGCTCGCAATGCTGGCCGCGTGGATTGGAGGCGACTGGTTCTTCCTGCGCCAGGTGCGTGCCATGGTCACCGCTTCGGAGCGTCTTAGCGAGGGAGACCTGTCTTCCCGTACCGGGTTGCATTACGGAAACGATGAACTGAGCCAGTTGGCCCGTTCATTCGACGAAATGGGAGCCTCCCTGGAGCACCTGTCCGGCCACTACGAGTTGATACTTCGTTCGGTGGGGGACGGTATTTACGTGGTGAACCGGGAAGGATATATGTCGGTGGTTAATCCCGCGGCGGCGCGCATTCTGGGTTGCGGACCGCTGGCCCTCATCGGGGCGCATCATCACGAAATCGGAATCGGTGAACGATTCTCATACGCGGGAACCGGACCGGCTGAAGGCTGTCCCATCTGTCAGGTGTCTCAAAGCCAGGAAGGGTCACGAAGCGACGCGGATACCATCAAGCGCCGGGACGGCGCCTCCGTGCCGGTGGAATATATCGTCACCCCTGCGGTGGAGCGCGGCGAAGTCGTCGGGGCGGTCATCACGTTCCGCGATATCTCGGAGCGCCTGAACGCTCAGAAGGAGATTGACCGGGCTCACGAAGAGATCGTGTCGGTTCTGGCGGAAAAACGCCGCTTCTACCGCGACGTCATCAAATCCGTCACACGCGACCGACTGCGCCTTGTGGAGCGAGACGAGATTCCGAACGAAGGCGAGCAGGTTCTGGACCTGCCGCTGAACACCGCAGTCGATGACCGGAACCTTCGGCATAAACTGGTCGGTATGGCCGAAGAGTACGGTTTTTCCCACGATGTGGTCGGGCACCTCGTGCTTGCGGCCGGCGAAGCCTCCACCAACGCCGTGAAGCACGCGACCGACGGCAGGGGACAGGTGTTCCTGACGAAAGACCGTTTCATCGTGCGAATCTCGGACAAGGGGCACGGCATTCCCGCAGACGATCTTCCGAGGTCCCTGTTTCAACCCGGATTCTCCACCAAGGTCTCGCTTGGGATGGGATACACGTTGATGCTCGAGCTGGTCGACCGGGTTTGGCTGGCCACGGGAGTGGAAGGAACGACTGTCCAGCTTGAGAAGTGGCTCCATCCGGAGGAACACGAGGATCCGATACTCAAAGAGGCGTTTGAGCGGTTCTAGGTCCGGTTTACTTGCGCTCTTTCCGACGGCGTTCCAGTTCGTTGCGCCACTCTTCCAGCCTTGCCTTGATGCGCGCTTCGTAACCTCTGTCATTCGGGGTATAGTACGGATCGGGTCCGGTCGGCACTCCATCAGGCAGATAGCGCTGTTCCGCGATGGCGTCGGGGAAATCGTGAGGGTAGACGTAACCTTTTCCATGTCCCAGCGCCTTCGCGCCCTTGTAACCGGTACCCCGCAGGTGGATCGGCGGTGGTTCGGGCCGTGTCTTTTCCAGATCGTCCATCACACGGCCAATGGTCACGACGACGCTGTTGCTTTTTGGAGCGCACGCCACGAAGATAGCCGCTTCCAGCATCGGGATGCGGGCTTCGGGGTAACCGACCATTTCGAGCGCGTGCGCGGCGGCGGATGCCACCACAAGCGCTTGCGGATCGGCAAGCCCAACGTCCTCGGCGGCGTGAATCAGTATGCGCCGCATCAGTGTTCGGGGATCCTCTCCGCCTTCCAGCATCCTCAGCATCCAGTAGGCTGTGGCATCCGGGTCGCCACCGCGCATGCTCTTGATGAATGCGGAAATTGTGTCGTAGTGGGCGTCTCCTGCCTTGTCGGACGGCATCACGCGTCTCTGGAGTAGTTCCTCGGCATCAGCCAGTGTGATGGGAAGGTTGCCGTTCTTGTCGGGCGTTGCGAGATCGGCCAGGGCTTCCAGAGCGCTCAACGCGAGTCGGGCATCGCCGCCCGCCATATTAACGATATGTATGAGCGCGGCAGGGTCGATGACGACCTTCAACGAACCCAGGCCACGCTCGGTATCGGCTATAGCGCGCAGGACGAGGTCGCGGACCTGATCGTCGGTCAGCGCATTGAAACGCACCAGTCGGGCGCGGGAGAGCAACGGGGGATTCACCTCGAAGAACGGGTTTTCCGTGGTCGCCCCGATCAGCGTGATCGAACCGTCCTCGACATGCGGCAGTAGCGCATCCTGCTGGGCCTTGTTGAACCGGTGGATTTCGTCGATGAACACGATGGTCGGCGTGCCCATGAAACGGCGTTCCTTGGCGCGCCCGATGACGAGGCGCAGTTCCGGCACGCCGCCGGTGACCGCCGAAAACGGCTCGTAAGCGCCGTTTGTGAGGTTGGCGATCACCGCCGCCAGAGTGCTCTTGCCGGAACCGGGTGGCCCCCACAGGATCATGCTGGGCACGCGGTCCGCCTCGATGGCGCGCCTCAGCCAACCGCGTTCTCCGAGCACGGCTTCCTGACCCACAAACTCGTCCAGCGTGCGCGGACGCATACGGGCGGCCAGGGGGGCGTTCTGCTCGCTTGTGAAAAGGCTATGTCCGGGTTCGGGTATCTTCACATGGGCATTTTACACAACGATGCGCGGTTGAACGCAGACTTTGCATTGAATCGGGAACCGGACATAACATGGCAATGTCGACGGAATGGGCATCGATTCGCCAACATTCCGACTGACAATCGTTCGCGGGTCGTTCGTCTGGTCGTTGGCACAAAGCCGTGACCGAAAGGTGACTGAATGGATAAGGGAGCAAGGATTGCCGGCCTGGCGACTTTCGTTGTGGGTCTCGTATTGATGGCGCTCGTGTTCATGTCGGCGTCGCGACTGCTGAACGCCAAGGATGTTCCTCCGGTCGGGCTCACCACAATCACGGGCGAGTTGTACGTCCTGCTGACCCGCATTCTGTCGTTGTTCGTAATGGGTTTCATCGCCTCGGCGGTCGCCGGACGCGGCGTGCAGATGTACCAGGCGGCGCGTGGCAAGCCGCCGGTGGAGCGGCGCGAGGAAGCCTGAGTCGGCGGGAAGGCCTAGAAGGACGGGCGGGCGCCATGAATACCGGGCGACTGGTTTTCCTGATTCTGATCGCGGTACTGTGCCCCTCTGCTTCCGCCGACTGGTATCCCGCCGATCTTCCTTACGCCGATTACATATCGGAGCCGATTACTTCCATTTCGGCAGTGCCATCGGGCCGTATATGGACTGTCTCCGACTACTGGTATTACTTCCAGGATAAAGACCACATTCGTTGGAACAGCAACGTCTGGTTCAGCGAAAACGACGGGGCCCTGTGGGATTATCCCCTGGACGGCTACGAAGCCACGCCCCAGTTCGCGGATGTCCGCCTTTTCTCCGCCGCCTTCAGTTCCGACGAGTGCGGTTGGATATTCGGTGTCCAGCGTCCCGATTTCCTGACCACCGATCCGGACGGACCTCTTGCCTTCCTGCGGACCACCGATGGAGGAATCACGTGGTCGGTATCAAATCTCCCCAATAACGATCCCGTACCGACGGATCCGCCCAACTTTGGCATCACTGCCGCCGACGAGAATCACGCCGTGGCCGTGCGCGGACGACACGTTTTCGAGACGACAGACGGAACGAACTGGACGGAGCATTCCGGAGCGTGGCCTGAACTTTATGCGGTGGTCAGGCGCTCAGAGGAGATCCACGCGTGCGGTGTCAACACGATTGGTCGCATCACCCCGAACGGTTTCGCCTCGGACTGGACCGGTACGGCATCGCTGTACGCCCTCGACCTTCCTGACTCAGGAACGGGATATGCCGTGGGTGTTGACGGCCAGAACGGCGTAGTGTACCGAACAACGAACGGCACGGATTGGAATCTGTGCCTGTCGGTCCCGGCCGTTGTATTCCGCGCGGTTGCCGCGACAGATGCAGAACACGGCTGGGTGGTCGGCGAGATACCGGGCGATCCGCCCTCCGGCGTCGTGTATCGCACGACCGATGCAGGCGTATCCTGGCGATTCGACACTACGATCCCGGGCGGCGCGACCAGCATCGGGTACCGCGACGCACAACATATCTGGATCGGCGGGCGCACGGGGCTCTGGGTGTACACCCCTCCGATTGGAGACTTGAACAGAAACGGATACACGTCTCTGACGGAAGCGACAGCAATAATGCGCGCATCGTGCGGCCTCAACATATCCGACGATCTGATGACATCGCGTGGCGATTGCCACGGTGACGACGGCCGATTGACACTGGCCGACGCCGTGACGGCTTTGCGGACGGCAGTGAATGAAACTCCCGATTACGTCGACATCGACGTTCCGAGCGGCGTTGTGGTCGTATACAACACCATCTCTGCGGACACGGATGCCAACGGCGTGAAAGACAGCCTCCAGGTCGCCGGGTATTATGCGGAACGGCGCGGGATACCCCAGCAGAATCTCGTACCAATCACCTGGAACAATCCAGATTACTTTTCGGACAAACCCAGGACGTCCGGACGCGGACGCGCCAACTGGACGGATGCGTATCTGACCGTGGTCAAGCCGCTAAAGGAACGGATCCAGGCCTTGGGGCGAGAAAAGGTCCACACCATCGTTTTCACGCTTGGAACGCCGTACAAGTTCCTGGTCAACGGACCCGACAACACCTGGGTCACCGAGGTTCTGGACAACGCCCTCAATGACCTGTGGGCGGTTGACGAGCGCAACTGGTCTTCGTGGCAACCGTACGGGGCGCCGATGGGAAGTCTGGACGAACGCTATTCGCGATTTCGGCTAGACGGTCCGTACCGTCCGCCCGGTCGATGGAGCCACGGGCGACAACCGTGGTATCTTGTTTCGCGCATCGACGGTCCCAGCCTTGACGTGTGCCTGTCGATGATCGACAATGCGTTGTTCGCGGAAAGGTATCTCGGTCCGGGAGGGTACACGGGTACGGCCTACATAGACACACGTGCTTCCCGTTACGGCAGACCGCCTTACGATCTGGCTGAACTTCGCGAATTTCTTCCGTCCTTCTACAACTACGGCGATATGGATAAAAGCATCGCGCGGAGTATCCTGACATTCGCCGACCGGAACCGGGCCTGGAAGGACGAAGTCACCGGCGCGGTGATCGGTGGACCGCCCGAAGGGAATGGACCGGTGTGGCGCGACGGCTCTCCGGCTTCAAACGCTCCCAGAGCCGTGATGTATACAGGTTGGTACAACTACGGAACATATTACAACGTTTGGGACTGGCTTCCCGGAAGCGTGGCGGTCGATTTCAACAGCGCGTCCGCCTATGCCTTCCGCGGTCACCCAACAGTTCCGTATTTTGCCCCCGGCGCTTTGAGCCACGGGGTCACCGCGCTGGTCGGCTCCATCACCGAACCTTACAACTACCACCCGCAACCCGATGCGTTGATGGAGTACCTGGCCCGCGGATTCTCATTTGGGGAAGCGGCCATGCTTTCAACGCCTGTTATCCGTTCGGGCAAAGCGATGTTTCTGGGAGATCCGCTTTACAGACCGTGCGCACCGAAAGACGTCATACCGGTTCCCGTACCCACTCTGAGCGGTGTGTTTTCGGCCTCCGCTGGAGCACGGGTTCTGCGCGTTGAGACCGATATACCAACACGCGCGACGGCGCTATATACGACAGACGGCACGACACCGGGTACTGGCAGTCCCCAAGCGCAGGGAACGCCGGTTTTCTTCTCGCGATTCCGGTCATTCACGCTTCCCGCCGACGGTCCACTGGCGGTTCTTGTTCGCATGGAGGATGCGACCGGCCGGATCACGGAGAGTCCGATTCTGTGACCGTAGACGTACGGAACGCTTTTCGCGCGCGTTCAGTTGTTCTAGAATGCAAGCGGAGGACGCGCCAATGGGCTGTGTAAAAAAGACAAAATGCAAGCGGTCCGGCAGTCGCATCAAGCCGTTCGTGCGTCTGGCTGTCGGCGCCGCCGCGGCGACCGGTGTGGCGGCCGGTATCAATGCGTACATTGCCTCGCGCGGGCATCGCCTTCAGTCCTATCTCCCGTTCCGTCACGACTGGTATCAGTGGGATACTGGACGCGTTGCCTATTTTCATGCGGGATCCGGCCATCCCGTCGTTCTCATCCACTCGCACAACGCCGCGGCGTCTGCCTACGAGTACCGGCAGATCATCGCGGAACTCGCCGAAGGGTATCGCGTTTTTGTACCGGATCTGCCCGGCTTCGGGATGAGCGACCGTCGGCGAAGACCGTACTTCCCGGATACATACATCCGGTTCCTGCTGGAGTTTCTGCGCGACGTGGTCCGCCAGCCGGCGACGGTCATCGCTTCGTCACTCAGCGCCGCGCACGCAATCCGCGCGGCGGTAGAGCAACCGGAGTTGATCGCTGACCTGGTTGTCGTCGCGCCGACCGGGCTTATCGAGAGCACGGTGAAGCCGGAGCACCCGCTTCCGTTGGTTTCGGCCGCTCTGCGCGTTCCGGTTTGGGGGCAAAGCGTTTTCAACATCGTGGTGGCCCGATCTGCCATACAGAAGTATCTGCGACGCCAGGTGTTTCGCAATCCTTGGCACGTAACCGAGGATATGATTGAGCAGGCGTGGTTGACGGCCCACCAGCCCAACGCCCTGGAAGCTCCGCAGTCATTTATCTCGGGCGCGACTTGGCTGGACGTCCGTGATGACTACACCAAAGTCACTCAACCGCTGATGGTCGTCTGGGGCCGGGATGATGTCATCAATCCATACGTCCGAAACGCGGGCGCTCTGTCTGCCAATTCGCAAGCCGCCATCCGGCTGATCGCCGATTCCGGAGCCCTGCCGCAGGAGGAACAATCCGAGCGTTTCCTGGATATCGCGACGGAGTTCATGTCCGAGAACGGTCATGCTCCCCGCCGCTCCGAAGATACAACGGAGTAAGCATCATGAAGCCGCTTTCACAACGGGCGTCAAGCCTGAAACCGTCGGGAATCCGCAAGTTTTTTGATTTGATCGCCGCCAGCAAGGATATTATCTCTCTCGGCGTCGGCGAGCCGGATTTTGTGACGCCGGAGCGCATCCGAAACGCCGGCATCAAGGCTTTGCAGGAAGGGCGTACCAAGTACACCAGCAACGCCGGTACGCCGGAGTGTCGCGCCGCCATCTCGGATTACATCGACCGGCGTTATGGAATCCGGTACAGCCCGGACAATGAGATTCTCATCACCGTGGGCGTCAGCGAAGCCATGGACCTTTCCATGCGCGCCCTTCTCGAACCGGTCGACGAGGCGCTGATCCCCGAGCCCTGTTTCGTGTCTTACGCCGCAACCGCTTCACTGACCGGCGGCACGCCCGTACCCGTGCCGACCTATCACGAGAATTACTTCCGGTTGGCGGTGGAGGACCTGGAGAAGGCAGTCACGCCGAGAACCAAAGTGCTTCTGCTCAGCTTCCCGAACAATCCAACCGGCGCCGTTATGCCGAAGCACGAGTTGGTGAAGGTGGCGGAGTTCGTGTTGAAGCACGACCTGTGGGTGATATCCGACGAGATTTACGACCGTCTGACCTACATCGGCGAACCGACCTGCTTCGCGACTCTGCCCGGGATGCGCGAGAGAACCATCACGCTGAACGGCTTCAGCAAGGCGTTCGCGATGACGGGGTGGCGTCTCGGTTACGCCTGCGCTCCCGCCGATCTCATATCGGTGATGTACCGGATCCACCAGTACGCGATGATGTGCGCCCCGACGATTCCGCAGTACGCCGCGATCGAAGCGCTGACCAACGCAGACGAAGACGTGGAGATGATGTTGCGCAGTTACGACGAGCGCAGAAAGATCATCGTGAACGGATTCCGCGAGATGGGGCTGGAATGCTTCGAGCCGGGCGGCGCTTTTTATTGCTTCCCGAGGATCACGCGCACCGGCTTGTCCTCCGAGGACTTCGCCGAGCAGTTGATCCATCAGCAGAAGGTCGCCGTGGTGCCCGGTACGGCGTTCGGTGACTGCGGCGAAGGGCACGTGCGCTGTTGCTACGCCGTGGCAAAGGACGATATACAGGAAGCGCTGAGGCGCATTCGAGTTTTCATCGAACCGTTGATGAAGTAAACAAGCCCGCCAGAAAGGAAATCCGTACCTGATGTCAACATCATCCACCAACCGCAAACCCGCCTGGGGCAAGGCCGATCTTGCCGCCATCGATGCCGAACTGAACGAAGCGATCCTCAGCGAAGAGCGACGGGAAGAGGAAACCATCGAGCTCATCGCCTCGGAGAACTTCACCAGTCCGGAAGTCCTGGCGTGCCAGGGCTCGACGCTGACGAACAAGTACGCGGAGGGTTATCCGGGCAAGCGGTATTACGGTGGTTGCCAGTACGTGGACATCGCGGAATCCCTGGCTCGCGAGCGAGCGAAGGCGCTATTCGGAGCCGAGCACGCCAACGTACAGCCCCATTCGGGCAGTCAGGCCAACATGGCGGTGTACTTCGCCGTGTTGCAACCGGGCGACACGGTGATGGGCATGGACCTTTCGATGGGCGGGCATCTGACGCACGGCCACCCATTGAACTTCTCCGGCAAGATGTACAATATCGTTTCTTACGGATTGACGCGCGACACCGAGGTCATCGACTTCGACGACGTCCGCGCGAAAGCCCTGGAACACCGGCCGAAGCTCATCATCGCCGGCGCCAGCGCTTACTCGCGTATCATCGACTTCAAGCGATTCCGTGAGATCGCCGACGAAGCCGGCTCGCTGTTCATGGTCGATATGGCCCACATCGCGGGTCTTGTGGCGGCCGGCGTGCACCCGTCGCCGGTACCGTACGCCGACTTTGTGACCAGCACCACGCACAAGACCCTGCGAGGTCCGCGCGCGGGAGTGGTTCTCTGTAAAGAGCAGTTCGCCGAGGTGATTGACAAAACCGTTCTGCCGGGCATCCAGGGCGGACCGCTGATGCACATCATCGCCGCCAAGGCCGTATGTTTCAAGCTGGCGATGGAGCCTGCCTTCAAGGAGTACCAGAAACGCGTGGTCGCCAACATGAAGGTTCTGGCCGACGGCTTGGCGGGGGGCGGACTGCGAATCGTCAGCGGCGGAACCGATAATCACCTGGCGCTTGTGGACCTGACGCCGACAGGCATCAGCGGTAAGAAGGCGGAAACGCTTCTCGATTCCGTCGGAATCACGGTCAACAAGAACATGATCCCATTTGACACGCGGAAAGCCCTGGTTACAAGCGGTATCCGGGTCGGAACCGCCGCAATGACCACGCGCGGGATGGGCGAACCGGAGATGCGTGTAATCGCAGATCTGATCGTGCGCGCCCTTGGTTCGAAAGACGACGAATCGGCACTGGACAGCGTGCGAAACGAAGCGAAAGCCCTGTGCCGCGCGTTTCCACTGTATACACGATAGATTACCGGGTATGTGGCGGCCGCGGAACCTTGTCCGGAACGGCGGGGTAACGCCATCGGGCGGGGTTCGGCGGTCGCCAAACTGCTAGCATAATTGTATGGGACCGATGCGCAACATAGTGTCGCTGGGTAGCCTCCTCGGTGTGCCCTACCGACCGCGCATTCCTCTTCGGTTCCGCAACCCTCATTCACCGCCTTCTCCCGCACGCTGACCTGGAAGTAATCGCGGGCGTCCCAAAGCGTTCGCGGGCAACCGGCGAGGACCGAATTCCTTATCGGTTGTCTGGCTGTACAGAATCCGGGCGAAAGCGCCGGGCTCGGATTTCAAGGCGTATCCCGCGTAAAGAGCGGGATCGGAGAATACGAAATTGCCTGCAGAGATCGATCTCACGTTACGTGTAGCAGGTGAGGCTGGTGAAGGTGTGATGTCCGCCGGTGAGCTGACGTCACTGGGCTTCGCGCGTCTCGGCCTGAGTGTGTATACCTTCCGTACCAATCCGCCCGAAATCAAGGGCGGGGCGGCCATGTTTCAGTTCCGCGTGTCCGACGAACCCGTATTGAGCCAGGGCGATTCACCCGACTTCTTGTTGTGCTTCAACCAGGAGGCGTGGAATCTGCACGGCAATTCCCTGCGCCCGGGCGGAACCCTGATGTACGATCCGGCGCAGTGCGCTCTGCCCGAGCACCACAAAGCCGGCCGCGTGATCGCGGTTCCGATGGACGAAATCGCGCGCAAGGAAGTCGGGGCGCCTCTCTCGAAGAACGTTGTGGCCATCGGCGTGATGGCGGCGTTCGCCGGAATGCCGATCGAGAACATGCGTGAACTCGTCCGGCAAAAATGGGGCAAGCGGAAGGCCGAAGTGCTGGACGCGAACCTGAAAGCCCTGGAGCTTGGCTACCAATACACGCACGACAATCTGCCCGAGGTTGCTGATCTGAAACTGCCCCCGTCGCTGAAACCGGGGACTGCCATCATCCTGACCGGTAACGAGGCCCTCAGCCTGGGCGCTTTGTGCGCCGGGATGTCCTGCTTCTTCGGTTATCCGATCACGCCGGCGTCCGACATCATGGAATGGCTGGCCCGGAAACTGCCGATGGTCGGCGGAACCGTGATCCAGACCGAGGACGAAATCGCCGCCATCACCGCATGCGTGGGCGCCGGATTCGCGGGCGCCAAGGTGGCCACGGCGAGTTCCGGACCGGGTATCAGCCTGATGGTGGAAGGGCTGGGCCTGGCCTCCATGCTCGAGGTGCCGATGGTCGTGTTCAACGCCCAGCGCTCCGGCCCCGCGACCGGCATGCCGACCAAGACCGAACAGGGCGATTTGAACCTGGCCGTCTATGCGGCCCACGGAGATGCGCCGCGTATCGTGCTGGCCCCGCGCGACGTGGAATCGTGCGTTTATACCTCCATCGACGCGTTCAACCTGGCCGAGAAGTACCAGACACCGGTTCTGGTTCTTTCGGATCAGACGCTCAGCCATCGCAGTCAGACCATCCCTCGCCCTGATATCGACGCCTTGATGACGGAGGACCGGAAGCGTCCCGATGTCCAGGCGATTCTCTCGGCGGCGGACGAGGACGATTTGGGCGTCGGCCACGGTTATAAACGGTACGAACTGACTCCGGATCACGTATCTCCGATGGCGGTACCCGGTGTCGACAACCTGCCGTACGTTGCCACCGGTCTGGAGCACAACGAGCACGCGCATATCGACCAGAGCCCGTTCGCGCATTCCGTGATGAGCGACAAGCGCCACCGGAAGATCGAAGCCGCCGCGCAGGAACCGGGCTACACCGAGTTGTACGGTAATCCGAACGCCAAGATCGGAATCGTGTGCTGGGGAAGCGCCGCCGGGCCGGTTGAGGAAGCCGTCGGTATACTGAATGCACGGGGTGTGTCCGCCAAGGGTTTGTACCTTCGGATGATCTGGCCCGTTCGCATGAAGGAGATTCTGGAGTTCGCTCGGCACTGCGATGTGCTGGTGGTTCCGGAACTGAACTACAGCGGTCAACTGGCCGGTTTGCTTCGCTCCAAACTCTACGGACTGACGCGTGTTCCGATTGTTTCGATTACGAAGGTCACCGGCCTGCCATTTGGAGCCGTCGAGATAGCGGACCACGTGCAGGAGAATCTTCCGAACGCAGGTGATCGGAAACGCCGTTCGACGGGACAGCACGAAACGCGAAGGGAGGGCTGATTATCATGGAATCCACCTTGGAGATTCAGCGCACTGTAAAGGACTACCGAAGCGACCAGAAACCGACATGGTGTCCCGGTTGCGGGGACTTCGCGGTGCTGAACGCGCTTTACAAGGCGATGGCAACGCGAAACCTGGACCCGAAGGATGTCGTTGTCGTCAGCGGTATCGGGTGTTCTTCTCGCCTTCCGGAGTTCGTTGCCACCTACGGATTGCACGTCGTTCACGGACGCGCGTTGCCGACTGCGATGGGGGTTAAAACGGCCAATCCGGAGCTTACCGTCATCGCGGTGGGTGGAGACGGCGACGGTTTTGCCATCGGAGGCGGACACGTGCCGCATGCGGTGCGCCGCAATGTGGACATCACGTACATCGTGATGGACAACGAGGTCTACGGTCTGACCAAGGGCCAACCGAGCCCGACCACTCCCGCCGGGATGCAGGCGGTTCAGCACTCCTCGTCCATGCCGAAAATGGCGCCGTGGGGTATCGTGGAAACGCCGCTCAACATGATGGCGATGGTGCTGACATACGGCGCGGCATTTGCGGCCCGCGGATTCTCCGGCAAGCCGAACGAAATGGCGGAACTGATCGGGTTGGGTATCGATCACCGAGGTTTCTCCTTCATTCAGGCCATGAGTCCCTGCGTAACGTTCTATGATACGTATGCGGACTGGAAGACGCTGGTCGCGCCCATCCCGGAATCGCATGATGCGGCGGACCGCTTCGCGGCCATCCAACTGGCGCTCACCGAGAAGGTGTTTCACTGCGGAATCTTCGTGGACCAGACACGTCCGGCGTTGCACGAATTGACACAGAACATCGTGGACCGGAACCTGATTCCGGATCGCAAGACGGCGATCGCTTCGATCCTCGACGGGTTCGCCTGACAACCAAAACGGGCTCGCGCGTAGTCATCCGTTCCGCGCGCGGGCCCTCCAACCCGACACGCCTCAACGGAGAACGATACCGAAACAAGACAGGAACGGCGCTTATATGCTCATAGAAACCTACCACGATCTCGTCGCCTGGTGCCGGGACGCCTCATCTGCCCCCGAGTTGTTCATCGACACGGAGTTCATCGGGGAGGGGCGTTATTATCCCATGGTCGGCGCCATTCAGGTCGCGACACGATCGGAAGCCGTTCTTGTGGATCCCGTCTGCATCACCAACCTCGATCCCCTTCTGGAACTGCTGGCACGGCCTGACAGCGTCAAGGTTTTCCACGCGGCCTCACAGGACCTTGGGATTCTGTACCGGATGATGGATGTGCCTCTGGCGCCCGTCTTCGACACGCAGATTGCGGCGGCCTTGATCTCCAGCGAAGAACAGATCGCGTTCGTAAACCTCGTGGAGCGCATCACCGGCCAGCGTCTTTCCAAGGGGCATTCCTTCACGAACTGGCTTCAGCGACCGCTGAACGAAGGTCAGATACAGTACGCATTGGACGATGTTCGGTATCTGGTGCCGGTTTACGATGAACAGAAGGCAAAGCTGGAGGAACTGGACAGGGCAGGGTGGATGCGCGAGGAAATGGCGGCGTGGGAGCGCGCGGAGACCTTCGAGCCGACCGATCCGAACGAGGTGTATCTCCGCCTGCGCGGAGTGGAGCGCCTGAGCGGGCGCGTCCTGGCGATTCTACAGGAACTGGCCGCTTGGCGCGAGGAGACGGCGCGGAATGAGAACATTCCCCTCGGCCGCATCGCCCGCGACGAAGCATTGATTGAAATGGCCCGCAGAGCGCCCCTTGAGGTGAAGCAACTGCGCGACATCAGGGGACTAACCGGCCAGCAGGCGGACCGCTACGGCCGCGACTTTATCTACGCAATCGCGGAAGGTTCGCGCAAGCCGCCCGTCAAGCCGCCGCCGCGATTGTCATTCCCATTTTCGCTGGAGCCAACGGTCGACTTCCTGGTCGTGTGCCTTCGGGCCTTGTGCGTGGAGAAGTCCGTAGCTTCAGGCATGGTGGCCACGAGAAGCGACCTGTGCCGTATCGCCCAGAAGGGTTTGGATGCAGACGTAAGCCTGACGCGCGGTTGGCGGCGCGAGGCGTTCGGAGAGCCGATCATGGCGGTGCTGGACGGGTGCGTAACGGCGCGCGTGGTGCCGGGCAAAAGGGAAGTTCGGCTGGAGTGGAACGGCGAACGGACCGAAGTCAGCCCTTGTGACGGGTAGACCGCTCGGACCTGCGTTCGGCAATCAGCGCCTCGGCAATGTCCATCGTGTCCCGTTCGTAAGTGCCGTCTTCGATCTGTTTCCGAAGGGATTCGACGTACCGGTCGTGCTCCGGATCCTTGCGCGCCAGCGAACGCTTCACGATGTGAATCTCGCGAGCGATCTCCGGGTTGTTCTGAGCCAGAGTCGATTCGTCGACTTCGTGCGTGTGTGTGCTTCTCGCCATTGTGGTTAGCAACCGTTGATACATGACCATTATCGGTCATTTGTTCGACGATTTAGCCTGAAGTTCCGTTCCTATTTCAGACTCACCACGTTTAACACCACCTCAGCCGGATTTGTTACCGCACGGAAGCCCCGGGTGGAAGATCGCCCTGAGGGCCGAGCAGAATAACCTTTCCGTCCGCCTCCGCCGCCAACAGCATCCCCTGGCTCTGCACGCCGCGTATCACCGCAGGTTGCAGATTGGCAATCACGATGATCGACCTGCCGGGCAATTCTTCCGGTTTGTAGTGCTCGGCGATTCCCGCTATGAGACTGCGCGGTTCCGCTTCGCCGATGTCGATCGTCATCTTCAACAGTTTGTTGGCTTTGGGAATGGGTTCGGCGGTCAGGATGCGCGCCACTTTCAAATGGATGCGCTTAAAGTCGTCGATGGTAACCAGTTCCTCTTCCACGACGGGTTTGGCTTCGACCGGTTGTGCGGGAGCGGGCGCGGGCGCGGGCTTTCGGTTGGGATCGATGCGCGGAAACACGGGTTGTCCTGCCTTGACCGTGGTTCCCGGCGGCAGAAGGCCGGCGCGTCCCGCACTTTCCCACGGTTGGTCGACGACGCGTCCCTCCAGGCCGAGTTGCTCCCAGATGGCTTGCGCGGCGGTCGGCATCATCGGGCACGCGGCAATGGCCACGGCGCGCACGGCGTCGAGGGTGTTGTACAGAACGGTGCCACAGCGTTCGAGGTTGCCCGCCTTGTGCAGATTCCAGGGCGCTTCGTTGTTGATGTACTTGTTCCCCGCGTCGATAACCGTCCACAGCGCCGACGGATAATCGTGCAACCTCATCTCGTTAAGCGCGGTAGTCGCCGAGTTGTGCGCTTCGCAGATGACCGGAGCCAGATCGGCGGAATCCGATTCCGGAGTCGGCAGGACGCCATCGAAAAACTTGCCGACCAGCGATAGGGTGCGGTTCAGCAGGTTGCCCAGGTCGTTCGCCAGTTCCGTGTTGAATCGGGTGACCAGCGACTGCCTTCGGAAATCCCCGTCCTGTCCGAACTGAATCTCGCGCAACAGCAGGTAGCGGATGGCGTCCACGGCGATATCGGGATGGCAACCGCTTTGCGTGGCCAGTTCCGTGGCGAGATCGTAAGGGTCAATCGCATTTCCCTTCGACTTGCTGATCTTCTCGCCGTCGGCGGTCCAGAACCCGTGTCCGAACAAGCGCTCGGGCAGGGGCAGGTCCAGCGCCATCAGCATGGCGGGCCAGAACGTGCAGTGGAACCGGACGAAGATGTCCTTCGCCATCATCTGGACCTGAGCCGGCCACCACTTGCTGAAGTTCGCCTCGTCCGAGAGGTAGCCGATGCCGGACAGATAGTTAATCAGGGCGTCGAACCAGACGTAAATCACGTAATCCGGATCGCCGGGGGCGGGAATGCCCCAACCGCCGGCCTTCCGAGTGACGCACACGTCCCGCAGTCCTTCCTCAATGAAGCGCAGAACCTCATTCTTGCGGAAGGCGGGCGCCATGAAGTCCGGGTGTGCCTCCACGTAGGCCATCAACCGGTCACCGTAGGCGCTGAGTTTGAAAAAGTAATTCTCCTCGGAGACGCGCGTCACGGGTCGTCCGCATTCGGCGTTGGGGCATCGCGCGATGCCGTCCTCGTCTTTTACCACCTGGGCATCGGCCCAAAACGTCTCGTCCGGTACGCAGTAATAACCCTCATACACGCCTTTGTAGATATCGCCCTGGTCGCGCAGGCGGGCGAAGATGCTTTGAACCACGTTGATGTGATCGATCTCCGATGTGCGGATGAAGCGATCGTAGGTGATGCCGAGGCTTTTCCAGGTTCTCTGGAAGCCGGCGGCCATCTCGTCAACAAAGTCCATCGGGTCGCGGCCCAGTTCGCGCGCGACTTCCAGAACCTTCGTTGCGTTCTCGTCCGTTCCGGTGAGGAAGAACACATCCTCTCCCAGTGCCCGGTGATAGCGCGCCAGGACATCGCAGACGACGGTTGTGTAGCAGTTCCCGATGTGCGGCAGGGCGTTGACGTAGTAAATCGGCGTGGTGATGTAGAAGGTGTTCGGCATGTAAGGTTCTCCCGGCGTCTGTGCGCGCAAATGAGGCGCGGCACATCATGTAGTATAAGCGTCGCGGGGGCATTAGGGAACCGGAACGCCGACCCGGATTGACGACGATGAACCGCGAAGTGTATAATAAAACGGTTTCGCGACAGGCACTCTGTCGGGAGGAGGCGTTTATTCGCTGAATTTTGGCCTGATCTGTTCATGGCTGATGCTTCGCCCCTGCCGCGTGTGTCCGAATCTACGCCGAAAGGGGGGGAACAGAAACCATGGCCCATGTAATGGTCAAACCGAATGAGTCAATAGAGAGCGCCCTTCGGCGGTTCAAGAAGCAGATTCAAGAGTCCGGCGTCCTCAAGGATGCCCGCGAACACGAACACTATGAGAAACCGAGCGAGCGCCGCCGCAAGGCCGCGGCCGCCCGCCTGAGGAAGATAGCGAAAGCCGCGGAGAAGGAAGCCACCCGCTGATTCGCCTTTGCCGTGGGGCCCGTCTTCGGACGGGCCCTTTTTCGTATCACAGAGAACGTCACCCAGCACATCGATGAAAGAGCAACCGTCTGTTATCACCTCGCGCAGTATCCCCAAGTCCCGACGTGCCCTCATCGGCCTGACCACCGAACAGTTGCGCGAGAAGTCCGTGGAATTGGGGTTCGAGCCCTTCCGGGGCAAGCAACTGGCTGAATGGCTATACCAAAAACGCGCCCGGACATTCGATGCGATGACGAATCTCCCGGCGGCCTTCCGTGATGCACTTTCCGCGAACCACACCATCGGTTGGCCGGAAGTCGTGTCCACCTACTCCGCTGATGACGGGACCGCCAAATTCCTGGTCGAGTACGCCGATGGAAACCGCGTGGAGTGCGTTCTGCTTCCGTACGAGGACCGCGCGGGCGTCTGCCTTTCTTCGCAGGTCGGGTGCGCCGCAGGCTGTGTGTTCTGCGCAACCGGCGCGATGGGATTCACCCGGAATCTGACACCGGGCGAGATGGTGGCGCAGGCACTGGTCGCCGAAGACCGGCTGGTCACCCAATCCTCGTCAGCGACCACTCGCCTCAGCCACGTCGTGTTCATGGGTATGGGCGAACCGCTTTGGAACCTGGAGAACGTCATCCAGGCCGTGTACCTTCTGAACGAAGAGATGAAGATCGGGATGCGCGGCATCACGGTTTCCACCGTGGGCATCCCTCCGGCGATGAGAACCTTGGCCGAGGAGAAACTGCAAATCACGTTGGCGGTCAGCCTCCACGCCGGCACGGAAGAGGTGCGCCGCCAACTGGTTCCCGTGGCGCGCAAGTATCCGATGGAGAGCGTGTTCGCGGCGGCGGACCGGTACTTTGACCTGACCGGGCGGCGCGTTACCTACGAATATGTTCTGCTCGGCGGGGTGAACGACACGAAAGAAGAAGCGACGGCGCTGGCCGCGTGGTTGCGCGGCCGACCCGCGCACGTGAACCTCATCCCGTGGAATCCGGCACGTTCCATCTCCGAGTTCAAGGCCCCGCACCGCGAAGCCGTGGCGCGTTTCCGGAACGTGCTGGAATCGGTGCAGATACCGGTGACGCAACGATTTGAACGCGGCCGGGGAATCGATGCCGCCTGCGGCCAGTTGGCCATCGGCAAACGGAGGCGGTGACGTGAGTTTCGTCGCGGAACGCCTACACAGTGTGCTCGCCGGCCTGCCGAGGTTCGAGGAACGCCCTCAACAGGTGCAGATGGCGATGACCATCGAACGCGCCCTTGCCGAGACGGTGCACGCCGTCATTGAGGCCGGTACCGGTAGCGGCAAGACGATGGCTTACCTGATCCCGCTATTGGCTCACTCCGAACGCGCGGTAGTCTCTACCGGCACCATCGCCTTGCAGTCGCAGTTGATGGACAAGGATATCCGGTTCCTCGCCTCGCAATACGGCCGTCCGTTCCAATATGCCGTCGCCAAGGGGCGCATGAATTACCTCTGCCTGGAGCACGCGCTGGAAGCCGACCGCGTCCTTCCGCCCGCCGGAGAGGACCGCACCCAGTTGGACAACGTGATGACGGTGTGGCGTTCGGGAGGCTGGGACGGCGACGTCTCGACACTTCCTTTCAAGGTTGAGGGACGTTTGTGGCGCCAGGAACTGACGGCTTCCTCCGACGAGTGCCACGGTTCCCGGTGCCGGTTCTTCGCGGAATGCCCTTACATCAGGGCTCGCAAGAAACTGGAAACCGCGGACATCATCGTCGCGAACCACGCGCTGTATATGACCGACGTATCCACAGGCGGCGCGATTCTTCCTCCGCACAAGATCGTCGTGTTCGATGAAGCCCACAAGATTGAAAGCGCCGCTGTCAGCGCGTTCACCGTTCAGGTGGGAAGATACGCGACGCGTTCCCTGCTGAGGCGCGTGAATCGCCGTCTCAAGGAGTTCCCGTTCACGCTGGAGAAAGCGCTGGCCGACGCCGACGAGCAGTTCCTCACCTGGGCGGAGAAGTCGCCTCCGGGAAGCCGCCGCCTGTTCAAGGACACGCGTTTGCTGGACGTCGCCCACGGCTTTACGGAAGTGCTGGAACAAGTGGCGGACGATATCCGCAAGACTCCCGTGGAGCATCTGGAGTTGTTCGCCGACACGCCGGAATCCGCAAAGACGGAAGCCGCGGCATGCCGCGATTCATTGCTGGCCCAAACGCAGAGTCTGCAGAGCCGTTGGCAGCATTTTGCCGAGGTGCTGTCCGCGCCGGACGCGTCGGACTTTGTTCAGTGGATCGAAGTCCAGGAAGCGGGATCGCGGAACGAAGGTCCCCTGTATTACCTGAACTCCGCGCCGTTGGACGTGGCCGAGTTTCTGGGCGAAAACCTCTGGCCGCACAAGACCGCCGTCCTCACCTCGGCGACGCTGGCAACCGGCGGATCGATGGACTACGTGAAAGGCCGCCTGGGGCTTCTGCACTCGATGGACCTGGCGCTCCCGAGTTCGTTCGACTACACCACCCAGTGCGCCCTGTACTGCCCGAACGGATTGCCCAATCCCAACACACCAACCTACAACACGGCGATAACCGCAGTGCTTGTTCCGCTGTTGCAGAAAACGCACGGACGCGCGCTGGTGCTTTTCACGTCCTACAAGGCGATGAGGGAAGTCGCGGCGATGCTGATGGAGGCGAACCTTCCGTTTCCCATGCGCACGCAAGAGGACGCGTCGCGTCCCCGCCTGTTGAGTTGGTTTCGCGGCGAAGAGAATCCGGTTCTGCTGGCCACGGCGACCTTCTGGGAAGGGGTTGACATTCCTGGATCAACGCTGAGTTGCGTGGTCATTGACCGCCTTCCGTTCGCGCACCCCAACGACCCGGTGGTCCAGGCCGTGGTCGACCGCCTCAAAGCGCAGGGACGCGACTGGTTCAACGAATACTCTTTACCCAATGCGATATTGTCACTCAAGCAGGGCTTCGGCCGCCTGATTCGCTCGCGCCAGGATACCGGAGTCGTGTGCATCATGGATCCGCGCCTGATGTCCATGCCTTACGGCCGCGTGATCCGGGAGAGCCTCCCGCCCGCGCCGATTGTGCGGAGCCTGGAGGCGAAGGAGATACAGAGGCTGTTTCCCGGGTAGGGAGGATGTTTAGGCACGGCAGAGGGTAGGGGTACAGCATGCTCCATTTGTACCAACAAAATCGACTTACTGAGCGTGAGGCACGCTGAGCGGAGCGTAGGGAGCCTGCGACCGAAGCGTCCATACGAACCCGTAGGGGCAGTCGAAGTGCGCCGGCGTCCTTCGACTACGCTCGTTCCTCGCTCCGCTCAGGATGCCTGGGTTTTACTCTCAAAACGCCGAGATTCTTCGCTGACGCTCAGCAACTGTGTTGATTTGTCAAGTGTTACTGATCATTGAGCTATGCCCGTCAGGGCAATTCGATTGGTATCCCAGGGACGTCGTGTAGCTATTATCACGTTCAGCGT
>Ga0302252_1000269_pt1 | contig 54033 bp, 44 predicted proteins | sample AAG_RA_Leu_MG_FD_193511 | JGI IMG/M metagenome (GOLD analysis project Ga0302252, IMG submission 193511) | Enriched activated sludge microbial communities from anaerobic digester in WTTP, New Holstein, Wisconsin, United States - AAG_RA_Leu | ecosystem: Engineered > Bioreactor > Anaerobic >... | reverse complement strand
CCGACGACTACATCAGCACCAAACAGCAGGGGTGTGAGGACTTTCTCGATATCTGCCGGGTCGTGCTGCCCGTCAGAGTCCATGATGACGAGCGCTTCGAGGTTCATCTCCCTTGCCGTTGAAAATATTGTCTGGAGCGCGGCACCATATCCCCGGTTTGCCGGGTGGCTCACAACAATTGCGCCCATCTTGCGTGCAATTGCCGCAGTTGAATCCGTGGAACCATCGTTGACAATGAGGACAGCATCTACATACTTCTTTGCACTATCGATGACTTTTGCGATCTGGAGTTCTTCGTTAAACGCGGGTAATGCAACAACCGTTTTAATACATTCGTCCCAGCCAGTCTTATGAGGGACGTTCTGGCGTTCCGTTACCGCGACCTCGTGGATGATCAGTTTCTGGTTGATCAGGTGCGCGAGCAGGTTCTCCTTGAACGCCGATGCGGAAACGGTGATATTGAGGTTTTCCAGTCCCCTCCTGCTTATGGCGATGAAACCGGAAAGCGGATCCGTGATCTTTACCTGCGTCTCAGGATTCCCCAAAGTCTGAACCAGGTTCTGGATAATCCTCTGGCGGATAGAAGTACCCCCGTTAGCTTCCAGGTATCGTGATCCTATCACGACATCAGCGTTCCCGCTCATGACTGGCGAGATAAGCCACGGGATTTCCCGGGTTTTGTACCGAGCGTCCCCGTCAATAACAATCGCGATGCTTGCACCAAGGCGATACGCGTGTTTCAGCCCTTCGATTATTGCGGCACCCTTTCCCGCCGGCTGGTGAAAACGGATCAGTTCCGCACCGGATAACTCGGTTACATCCGGTGTGCGGTCCGTGGAGCAATCGTCAACAACAACAATCTTTGAAACATGGGGTCGAGCTTTAAGGATGATACTTCCCAGGGTCATAGCATCATTGCGGGCAGGGATGACAAGCACGATCTCGTAGGGTTTCTTGATCGCACAACATCGCTGGTTTTCAGGAGATAAGCCCGGCTCATCCATAAAGTGTTCCTAAAAGGTTAATCCGTGCTTACCATCTATTTCAGGTCTTTTATTAATAAATATCGAAGACAGGATGAGTTACGTTCATCCCTTTGGTTGCGTGGAGGAACAAATCCGGACAATCTTCTCCCCGGCACTCCCGTCCCCGTACGGGTTTTTCCACGTCTTCCGCTGCGAAATCATCCGGTCAGCTGCGGTAACAATTTGGTCCGGGTCCGTACCTGCAAGAACATTGGCCCCTACATCGACCGTCTCCGGCCGCTCGGTGTTCTCGCGGAGCGTGACGCAGGGGACACCAAGGATGCACGCCTCCTCCTGGAGGCCGCCGGAATCCGTGAGCACCAGCGATGCATGCGCCTCCAGTTCAAGGAAGTCCAGGTACCCGATTGGCTGGGTTATGGTCACCCCGTCAGATGGGAGACTGAAGTCGCGGAGCATCTTCTGCGTCCGGGGGTGCATCGGGAAGATGACCGGGACAGAATATTTTTTCGAGAGCGATGACAGGGCGGTCATGATGCCGGCGAGCCGCTCGTGCACGTCAACATTCTCCGCGCGGTGGGCGGTTGCAAGGAAGTACTTACCCGGTGACAGGTCCATCTCCTTCAGGACCGTGGAGCGCTTTTGTGCTATCGAACGGTTCTGGAACACGGCATCGACAACGGTATTGCCGGTAACATGGATCTTTTTGGGATCAATCCCTTCCTGCAGCAGGTTCTTCCGGGATAATTCTGTCGGCGCAAAGAGGAGATCGGAGATGTGGTCAGCCACTACGCGGTTGATCTCCTCGGGCATGCTGCGGTCAAAGCTCCGCAGGCCGGCTTCGACGTGCCCGACCGGAACGTGAAGTTTGGCAGCCGCGAGCGCGCCGGCAAGGACCGTGTTGGTGTCGCCCTGGACAAGGACGATGTCCGGGGTCTCTTTCAGCCATATCGCCTCGACACCGGCCATGATTTTGCCGGTCTGTTCCGCGTGGCTGCCGGACCCGACATCGAGGTTGTGACCGGGTTCGGGAAGTTCCAGGTCCCGGAAAAAGACCCGGTCCATTTCGTGGGAATAGTGCTGGCCGGTATGGAGGATGGAATAGTCCGCACCCGCCTTCTGACAGGCGCGGATGACCGGGGCCATCTTGATTATTTCCGGGCGTGTTCCAAGGACAATCGAGATCATGGGTGTAGTCCTGCTGGTGATTTCAATACTGTTGGACGATCCTCAAGATATGTCTATCTCCGGCAGGGATTATATCGGGGGATCGTTGACGAGGTGACACCTGGTATGGGGGCATATGGCGAGACACCGGGAATGGGGGAGATACACTCCCCCCTGGTAATCCGGGTTCATTTTCGCCTCCTTTTTTCCGGGCCCGGCTTCGGTGGACAGGCTCTGGCTGGTGGCGTGAACACCCGGCAGGAAAAAGGCCTGAAACGAGCAGCATTCCAGAAAACGGGTTTATAACTGTCGGGTCCCGCCTTCCCTTTCTGCGGTGTTCAGCCGGGGGTGATTTCTGGCATTATTTGGTAGACGGGGGTGGAAAAAGGATCGAAGGAAACGGGCGTGGCGGCGGTAAATTCGCCGTCGGAGATATTCGCCGCAATGCCCTGGCTCGGGCGAGGGGCCGGAAAAGAATGGTCGGGAGGGCCGATCGGTCCGGCCGTGAGGGGTAATGCGTCGGGATATGGGACGACAGATACGCCCGGGGAGTTCCGGTTGGGGTACCTCCCTGCTCCGTCGAGCCAGTAGGGGAGTATGTCGGGTGGTCGGGCCGGGAGAGATACATTCCCCCCTGGTTATCCGGGTTCATTTTAACCTCCATTTTTCCGGGCCCGGTTTGGTGGACAGGTTATTGCGGGTAGCGTGAACACCCAGCCGGAAAAAGGCCTGAAATAGGTGGCATTGGTAAAAATGGGTTCATTCCTGCCGTGTCCCGCCTTCCCTTTCTGCGGTGTTCAGCCGGAGGTGATTTCTGGCATTATTTGGTGGAGGGGGGTGGAAAAAGGATCGAAGGAAACAGGCATGGCGGCGGAATTTTCACCGTCGGAGATATTCGCCGCCCCGTCCGATGCCGGGATGGGTGTGGGTTTTTGGGATTGTCCTCCTCAAAAAAATCCCGGTATCCAGATCATGTCCAGGGGCCTGATCTGAATGGGCTAAGGGTTTTTTCATGCCAGCAGGTCTTCTGCCATCCCCGGCTGTCCCGTCAGGTTTTTGGGGTTATCAGGTCCTCAAGATCCCATACCCGGAACCCGTCACGGATAAGCCGGTCCTTTCCGGCGATCGTTCGGGCAACCAGGCAGAACTCCTCGCTCCGGCCCTCGTTGTGCCACCGTACCTCCCGGGCTTTCGTACGGAGATTTGTCAGCACAGTCCGTGCATCAGAGTGCGTCAGGTCCTGCCACTTGCATTCGCAAAATACCGCGTGCCGGTGTTCATCGTCGAGGGCAACACAGTCGATCTCCGTCTCCTTGTACCACCACCGCCCGATGCGCGTGAAATGCCGGTCTTTCAGGATAACGCCCCGCCGGATAAGATCCTGCACCAGGACCTCGAACAGGGCCCCGCAGTACACCGGCAGCGCCTCCATGACCCGCTGCAGGACCGCTTCGTCCCGCTGCGCCTCGATGTCGATACGGTACGGTGCGACAAACCGGAACCAGAAGTTGAGGTACGGGTCGGTGATCCGGTAATGGCGCTTCCGGAAACCGGTGTGTTCCGTGACCGGGATCTCCTCCTGCAGGATATGGAGCCGTACAAGAACGTTCAGGTATTTGGACACCATGCTCTTGTCAAGCCCGGTCTCGCTGCAGATCCGGGAAAGGGTCATGCACCCCCCGGCTATCGCACGGAAGATCACGAGATAGTTCGAGGGCTCCCGGAATTCATAGTTCATCAGCAGATCCGCCTCGTTGTAGAGATACGCCCCCTTGTTCAGGACATTCGCCTTAAGATTCTCCGCAAACGAACGCGCCGGATCGAACTTGTTCAGGTAACCGGGAATGCCGCCCAGCACGCACCAGGTCATGACCAGTTCTTCGGGACGGTACGGAAGAAAATGACCGATCTCCTCAAATGGCAGCGGCTCAACCTGCCACTGGCCGGTCCTCCTGCCATACAGGGGACTGGCATAGCCAAGGACCGCGGACTCCATCGTACTGATCGAAGAACCGGAGAGGATGAGAAGCACGTTTTTATCCTTTAAGACCTGGTCCCAGATAACCTGGAACAGGGAGGGAATTGCCGGGTTACGCTCGACGAGATACGGGAATTCATCGATAACGAGAACGGTTTTTTTGGTACCGGTCTCTCCGGCAAACCCGGTATGATGAACAAAGGCAGAGAAGAGTTCCGGCCATCCGGCGAACCGGCCCCGTTCGAACAGGGGATCCTTCAGGTACTCCCCCATGGACCGGGCAAGCGCCCGGATATTCTGGAGATCTCCCTCCTGGCTTGCCAGAAAATAAAATCCCGGTTTATTCTCCATAAACGAGATCAGGAGCGTGGTCTTGCCAACCCTGCGCCTTCCCGAGATGACAAGAAATCCGGACGTTTTGGCGCTGTACTGGTTTTCCAGGAACCGGAGCTCGGCCGTGCGGTCAACCAGTTTTGGTTGAGACATAAGTAGTATACTTTGCTCTCAACAAAATAAATCTATCCCCGGTACCGGCCAACGGGCTCCGGCACTGCAGTGTCAGCCCCGAACTCCCCGGGAAACCATCACCCCGCCCGGCATTCCCGGTGCAGCCGGAAGAGATCCTCCGCATCCCAAAAGAGCGTGTGGTCATCCGGTTCAGGAATTGCACGCCGGGCAGAGAATGATCGCGCGACAATGCAGAAGTACTCGTGCCGGTCGCCCCGGTTCCATGCAACCGCCGCGGACTTTTCCCGTAACCGGGATAGTTCCGCATCCGCATTCACGCCCTCCTGCCATTTGCATTCACAGAAGAGGATCGCATGCTCCTCATCGTTGAGGGCAACCAGGTCTATCTCCTCACCCTTGTCCCACCAGGTCCCCAGCGCAGAGAACCGGAACGGGAGCCGGCCACAGCCATTGAATTCATGGAACAGGTCCCGGACCATTGCCTCGAAGTGCTTCCCGGTATACTGGGCGAACTGCGGGCGGACGGAGGTTTCAAGCACGATCTCTCCTTCCCCCCGCTCGATCTTCTCCATGGACGGGTACACGAACCGGAACCAGAAATCAAAGAGATTGTCCGAAAGGACATAGATACCTTTCCGGCTCCGCTTCGATTCCGTGACCGGCACGCGCCGTTCAACCAGCTGCAGGTCGATGAGGGTTGAGAGGTATTTTGTGATAATCCCCTTGTCAAGACCGGTATCGTTCATGATGAGCCCGATACGGTTATTTCCCTTGGCCAGGGAGAGGAGGATGGAAAAATAATAGCGCGGCTCGTTCAGCTCCATGCGGAGGACAAACTCCACATCCCGCGAAAGGGGGGCGTCGAATGCGAGGATCCGGTGAAGGATGTTGTCAAACACATCCCGGCTCCGGTCAACCGCCATCAGGTAGGCAGGTGTCCCGCCAAAGACCGCATAAACCTCGACTGCCCGCGTAAGGTCTCCGATATAATCAAGGACATCGGCGAATCGCAGGCCCCGGAGCAGGATCTGCCCGGTACGCCTCCCGTACAGGGGGCTCGTGTGCTCCATGGTCATCTCTTCCATCATCGCGATGCTGGACCCGGAGAGGATGAGAAATGCCGGTGAGTTTGCAAGGCGGCGATCCCAGTGGTCCTGGAGGATGGAGGGGAGGGAGGGGTCTTCTTTCACCAGGTACGGGAATTCATCGATCGCGATGACAAACCGGTCGTTTGCTTTTCCGGCAAGGTAGGTAAAGAAGCTGTCCCAGTCGGTAAAGGAGGTTGTTGCAAGAAAATCATCGGAGAAAAATGCCGCGAGTTCCTGGGAGAACCTCTTCAGCTGCAGGTGCTTTGACTCTTCGCGGGCAAGAAGGCGGATGCCACGGGTGGATGTAAGGAAATGATCGACAAGGCCGCTCTTGCCGATCCGTCGCCTCCCGTACAGGATGATCAGCTCTGCCCTCCCCTGGAGGTATCTCCCGTCCAGTGCGGAGAGTTCTCTCGTCCGGTTAATGAAGATACTCATGATTAGTATACTTTGAAGTATACTATTTAAACATAATGGAAACGCCCTGTCGGGATGTAGTGCCGGTTCGGGCATGGCAGAACCGGATGAACGTGCAGCCCCTGGCCGATACTGCATCTCCCCCCTGGTAATCCGGTCTCATTTTGACCTCCTTTTCCCGGGCCCGGTTCCGGTGGACAGGTTCTGGCTGGTGGCGTGAACACCCGGCCGGAAAAAGTCCTGAAACAGGCTGTATTCGCAAAACCGGGGCCCGTCCTGCCGGGCCCCGCCTTCCCTTTCTGCGGTGTTCAGCCGGGGGCGATTTCTGGCATTATTTGGTGGAGGGGGGTGGAAAAAGGATCGAAAGAAACGGGCGTGGCGGCGGAATTTTTTCCGTCGGAGATCTCTGCCGCAATGCCCTGGCACGGGAGTAGGGCCGGAAGGGAACGGTCGGGAGGGCCGGGTGCCGGTCCGGCCGTGAGGGACAATGCCCCGGGAATGGGACAACCGATGAGTTCGGGAATCCCGGTCGGGTTACCCATGGTGATCCGTGGAGCCGGTAAGGGGCTGTGTCGGGCGATCAGGGCCCGGGGAGATACTCACTCCCGTGGTAATCCGGCCCCATTTTCACCTCCTTTTTCCCGGGCCTGGTTCCGGTGGACAGGTTATTGCGGGTGGCCTGAACACCCGGCCGGAATAAGCCCTGAAACGGGCAGCATTCCAGAAAACAGGGGCAGTCCTGTCGGATAGCGCCTTCCCTTTCTGCGGTGTTCAGCCGGGGGTGATTTCTGGCTGGTGGAGGGGGGTGGAAAAAGGATCGAAGGAAACGGGCATGGCGGCCGGAATTTTCACCGTCGGAGATATTCGCCCCCCTTCCTGAGCCTGGATAATTGCAGGTTTTTTAGGATTGCCGGATCAAAGGAAACGCCGTCCGGGATTGTACGCATACCCCCGTCCGTTTCCCCCGGGAGCAAAGGTTTTATCCTCTCCGTCGCATAAGTTGTACAAATTGAGAATTTAATTTACAATTTGTACAGCACTAACGGAGAGAGCATGATCAGGAGAGATGCAGAGCAGACCCTGAAGGACCTTGCCGCGGGCTTCCCTGCCGTCTCGGTCATCGGACCGCGGCAGTCGGGCAAGACAACACTTGTCCGGGCGGTCTTTCCGGATAAACCGTATGTCCTGCTCGAAGATCCGGATACCCGGGCCTTTGCAGAAGAAGACCCGCGGAGTTTTCTTGCACAGTTCGAAACAACCGGTGCTGTTTTCGATGAAGTCCAGCGCGTCCCGCATCTCTTCTCGTACCTGCAGGGCATCATGGACCGGACCGGAGAACCGGGGCAGTTTATCCTTACCGGGTCCCAGAACTTTCTCTTAATGGAAAGTATCTCCCAGTCGCTTGCAGGCCGGGTCGGGATTATCCGGCTCCTGCCCCTCTCCCTGAACGAGCTGGCACGCGCAAAATTGACGCGCTCGCGGTTAGAGGAGTTCCTGTATGCAGGATTCTATCCGCGACTCTATGCAACCGGTTCGCTGCGTCCTGCGGATTTTTACTCTGCATATATCCAGACCTATCTTGAGCGCGACCTTCGCCAGCTCAAACAGGTGCACAACCTCTCGCTCTTCCAGACATTCATGAAGATGTGCGCGTACCGGTGCGGCCAGCTGGTGAATTACTCATCCCTGGCCCATGATTGCGGGATCACCCATAATACCGTAAAAGAATGGCTCTCGCTTCTGGAAACATCGTCGATTATTGTTCTCATCAGGCCCCACCACAACAATCTTGGCAAGCGTCTGGTGAAGACGCCAAAGATAATCTTCACCGATCCGGGTCTGGCAGCACACCTCGCAGGGATTCGGGGCCCGGATGATATGGCCTATCACCCGCTCAAAGGGGGGCTGTTCGAATCGTTCGTTATCACAGAACTCCTCAAGGCGCGGTTCAACAGCGGAAAAGAAAATAATCTGTATTTCTGGCGGGACAATCACGGCCACGAGATCGATTGTATCATCGAGGCTGGTGCGGGAGACCTGGTGCCGGTGGAGATGAAGTCCGGCCGGACATCCAGTGATGATTTCTTTGCCGGCATCACGTACTGGAACTCGCTTACGCAGAATCCGCCGGACCGGTCGTTTGTTGTCTATGGTGGCGGGCAGTCACAACAGCGCAGGGCTGGAAGACTCGTAAGCTGGGCAAATTTAGAGCCGGTCATGAAATTTTTGTAAAAAAACCGAAAATATTTCATAGTAATCAGCCCCCGGCAACAAGGAAAAATCCGCGCCTTCACGGCACTCGCCGGATTCATTCCCCGATGCCCAGGTCCGCGAGTTCACGGATGAAATATCCCTCGCGTATCAGCTCATCTTTCCCCTCAACCGTGCGGGCTGCAATCCCGGGTGTTGTTGGGCCGGCCAGTCCCTTCACGAGCGGGAGCTTCCGCTCAAGGAGAGAGAGAAGTTCGCGTGCCTCGCTGCAGGTGAGGTGACGGTTCTTGATCTCAACGGCAAGATTGCCGGCCGGGTTCAGGGCAAGGAAGTCGATCTCGTCGCCCCTGCGGTTCCACCAGGACCCGGTATGCGGGTAGCTGCCGGCCAGTTCTTCTGTCAGGAGCGTGCGGACCATCTCCTCAAACGCACTGCCCGAGAACGCTTTCCACTCCAACAGGATACGGTCTTTCAAGAGGGTATACCGGCCGCTCTGGTACAGGCTCATGTTCCGGTAGATGTACCGGGCATAGAACCGGAAGATATTGTCGGCAAAGACATATCTCCCCATCTTCGAACGCTTATCATGCTCGGTTACCGGGACCCGGTACTCGATGATCCCGAGCAGGTCGGTGAGGTCTTTCAAGTACGGGGGCAGCGACGTGGGGGCAAGGTGGGTGAAATCCGCAATCTCCCGCTGGGCGCATTTTCCCAGGGCAATGGCGGCGAGGATCTCGTGGTAGGTGGCATGCTCCCGGCCGAACTCCTCGATCAGGACATCGCTCATCTCCCGCCGGAATGGTGCGAGATCGTTGAGGACAAGGCGGTCGAGTGCTTCTTCAAGCGAAGTGCACCGGAATTTTTCCAGGAACGTGTAATAGTAAATCGTTCCGCCAAAGAGCAGGAAGAGATCAAGCTGTGCATCCGGATCCGTAACACCGATATCTGCAAGGATGCTCATGCAGTCCCGCGGTGTGAACGGCCGGAGGGTCATGAAGGTGTCCGCCCTCCTGAAAAGGGGTGATTCGCCAAGAAGGAAAATCTTACGGATCCTCCCCATGGAAGAGCCTGAAACCACCAGGAAAACATGAGAGTCTCTTCTCCTGGTATCCCAGAACCGCTGGAGTTGTGATATGAAGGAGGGATGTACTTTTAAGAACCGCTGGAATTCATCGAAAACCACCACTACCGGGTGCTCATACGAGAAGAGAAATTCGAGCAGAGATTCGGGTGTATCGGTCTTCACATACCCGGGCATATCAAGGATTGCCCTGGTATACTGCCCGAACTCATCCATCATCACATCGATGCTCTTGTTCTGGTCAACGTAATAATACAGGGATTTTTTATCCCGGCAGAACTCGAGGATCAACTCGGTCTTGCCCACCCTTCTCCGGCCGGTGATGACGAGGAATGACGGGAGTGCATCCATGAGGTCTCCCATGAGGGCGAGTTCCTCCTCCCGGTTATAGAACCTCATAATGATTATAGATATAATGATTATGGATATAATCTTTACTATCACGAGGATTATTCAGCCCTCTTTTCAGGGAAGATACCGGGACTCAGCCGGTTGTGGGAAAAAATACCGTGTGGATGATCTCAGCCGATTATACGATATTCACCGGCCAGTTCGTGATATGGCAATCTCCCTTTGTGCAATCAATCTTAAAAAAAAAGTGTTTAAGAGAAAGTTTCAGGGAAATCAAAAAAATGCTCTGTAGAAACGGACATGAACGGTCGTTCACACCCGAAGCATGAAAATTGCATAGCAACGGGAGGGCTCCCCGCCTCAGGGCCTCTTCGAGGCACGGCGGGGCAGGGAGTTTTTTTTTGATTGAGGACGGCTTTAATCGTTGTAACCATGATGCATTACTATCGTTTTTCATAATGAAACCGGATTGAGGCCCCCGCAAAGGCGCCCAAACGGGTGCGGGGGCAACTTCTCTTTCCGGGGTTTGGGGCGGAGCCCCGTTCACTATTAAACTCAATTTTCATGGAAAACCCTTTGAAGTGATGATGGGGGCTGATGCCCCCATGCCCCAATGAAGATGCTAGCCGCCGGTTTCGAAGATCCTGACGGTTCTTCTCATCCTCATGGTTCGAAGATTTGCTCTGCAAATCTTCTCGTCCTCCAGGTCCTTACGGACCTCTCGGATTCTGATGAACCACTCGGAACCCGACGGGGCGAGTCGAAGTTATCACTTCTCCACAGCCTGCGGCTGTCCCCGCGGCGGCCTCAATTTCGTTTTACAAAAATCTCCTTTTAGATTGTCCCGTATGGGTAATACCTGGGCATCACATGCGCCCACGAGTCGAAGAACGCCGAGCGTTCTTCTCCTGCCGAGGGTCAAAAAACCCTCGGCACCCCCGCGGGGGTGTCGAGTCTCATCAGAGACAAGACATGAGAAGAGCCAAGGGCTCTGTGAGTCAGGGATGGCGCAAGGGGGGCAGCAATTTTCCGGAAGCACGATTTCTACGGAGCAAAAAAAAAAAATTCAAATTTTTTTCAGCATTCACTCTTTCCGCATCACGCCGAACAGCACCGCGCCAAGCGCAACGGCACCGGCAATGACCGGCAGCTCAACCGGCAACGGCAGGCCGGATGAACCGGACGATGCGGTCTTCGTTGCCGCAACGGTTCCGCCGGCAATCGATGCAACCTTCGGCTTCTCGGTGCTCTTCACGAGCGGGGTCGGGGTCGTGATGATCGGCTGGTCGCCGGCTGCGGTCGGGGCGGCACTCGTGATCGTGCTCTCGGGACGGTACGCCATCAGCGCGTAGGTACCGGCATTCCCGATCTCAGCGTAAATGCTCGAATCGCCGGCATTACAGGGGACGGCAGACCATTCATTGTTTGCCTTGCGGGCAATGAAGAAGGCATAATCGCTGCTGTAGGATGATGTATCGAACGAGAGCGTTGCCGCCGGGCTGAAGGTCAGCGTGTCCGGCAGGACGGCGTATGCCTTGCTCACCATCAGCCAGTTCTCCGGGACCGTGCCGCTGCCGACCATCATCACCGTTGCGGACTCGATGCCCTGGCCTGTCAGCCGGACCTTCCGGTCGGCAGAGGAGAATGCCGCGGTCGGCACTGAGGTGATTTTCCCGGAGGTCGGGGAGTACTGGACCGCCGTTGTTGCGGTCGTGGTTGCCGCGGTTGTGGTGCCGGTGGTCGTGCCGGTGCCGGTCGTGGTCGTTGTTGTGGTTGTTGTCGTTGTGGTAGTCGTGGTCGTTGTCTCCGTTGCAGTCGGGGCAGCGGTGGTTGTGGTGGTCGCAACCGGGACGCCGTTGCCTACCGTGATGGTCCTGGAGGCAACCGGGCTCCCATCGATGACAACAACGACCTGGACGAGTCCGTCAGACAGACCGCCGATATTGAAATTGATAGTCGGGTTTGGCGTCGTGCCCTGAACTGTCCCGAAGAGGTTAACCTGGGTAGTCAGCCGCGATACCGATGGATCGATCGCACCGGTCATGCGGATCCAGTCATAGGTTCCGGCAGAGACCGACTGCGCCTCGGATAAGGTGATGTAACCATCGGTGCTGCCGTCATCGCTGTCTGTGGCACCGATGGTGTATGTCTTGCCGCCGGTAGGTTTGATGGAGAACTCGGAATAGGTAGTGCCCCGTGATGATGCCGAGACCGATCCGCTGGTGAGGGAGAACGGCATCGAGAAACTGTTGGTTGCAAAGATGGTGGTCATGCTGTCTGCAGGGTAGCTGCCGGGAGTGATCGCATAGGTGCCGTCAATATTCAGCGCAAAGGTCTGACCATTGGAAAGGCCGCTGATGGCAACGGTGACCTGCCCGCCGGACGATACCGTATCCGGTGAGATGGTCACGGTTGCGGCAGCTGCCGGCGTTATACTCAGAATGGAGAAGAGGATCAGGGATAAAAAACCCCACACGGGAATCGATCGCATAACAGACACAATATACAGTACGCAACGAAAAATATTATATAGTTTCTTGCAGGGAGTGAGAACCAGCGGAGGCTGGAATTCTCTAGAGTGGTTTTCTTCAGGTCATCAAATCCTGAAGGGATGAGATGCCAAAAGTGCCGAAGGCTCTGTCAGTCAGGGCTGGCGTGAGGGGGCCTTTTTTCGAAGGATGATCTCCACCGGGCATCTTCCGGGAATAACCGGGCCGTTTTTTTGCCCGCGCAGGATTATTTCTGTATACTGAGTTCTGTTTCCGCGCCTTGTGAACGGGATACGTGCAGGAACGGGATGTGCAAAAAAAGGAAAACGGGTCTGAAAAATTTTCACCTGGTTCATATATTATAAATATTTAACCCGTCAGATGGAACATTTTCCGGCGGAGAATTTCCTTTCGCGAGCAGTTAGAATACTTTATTATATTTGATTGTCTAGTTAATATCACCGTTATCGTATCGATACACGGGGGATTTTGGTATGGCTACTATGACAAAACGTGCATTGACCCAGTGTCTTGTACTGCTCCTGATGCTCATTGTTTTTGCAGCACCGGTCGCGGCAGTGGATCTGAAGATCGATCTCGACAAGACCTACAAGTTCGATCATGCGAACCTGTCCACGATGCTGACAGTTGACCTTGGAGATCCATCGGTTTCCAATGTCGAGTTCCTGACCACCCAGGGGGATAACTCCGATGTTCAGGTTATCTACCAGCCGACAATCAACCACATCCGGCGCACTTTTATCAACACAACCGGAACGTTCAAAGGCAACACCCTGACTGTTGTCGGGGATACGGACTCCACCGTCTGTTATAACTGCCACAGACCAGAATACCGGATCTATACCCGCTACACCGTGCCGACCTTCAAAGTGACAGTACCTGGCGGTGAGGGGAACCCGGTCATCCTGAAGTACAACGACAGCTGGGAGACGGGGGACACCTCGAGCATCGAGTCAATCGTCCACGCTACCGACAAGCGGTGGCTCTTCAAGGTTGACGGGATCCTGTTCCAGGACTCGGACGGGTACTTCGGCTCCAACTTCACCACGTACAATGAGTCCGACATCCCGTTCACGCTCAGCCAGAACATGGTGGGACTCAACCCGTTCTCGGCAACCAGCACCCGGTCCAAGAACGTTGCCCTGACTGCATCACGCCAGGTCCAGACCGGCAAGTACTTTGCCGGAGCACTCGTCCACAACGAATCGAATGCAACGACAACGATCTATGCCCTTGCACCGGTCGTTGCCCTGCAGGAGAAGACCCCGATCGTCTGGAACGATCTCTCGGGGACCTACACAACCTCCCCGCTGATGCTGACCTACACCAAGGGGTCGAACGGCAATGCAACGCTCTCGTTTGGCGGCTCCAACCATGCGGCGCCGACCATGATCGGGTATGTCATCATCAACTCCTCATCGGGATACGAGATGAACGTGACCGTGGATACGGAGATCCTTGCAGAGAATGCAAACACCCGCTGGTCAACCCTCGCGGCTGATGCACCCATCGTCCAGCTGCTGTACAAATCGGTGACCAAGGATATCGGCTCCGGGTATACCTATAACATTACCGCAGATGGTAAGCAAACGCCCCCGAGTGCAAACACCTACTCCAATATCGCCATCACGGAAGGCTATGGTATCTCAGGAAATGCCTCAGGCACGAGCATCACCGTCCCGGGTTCCAGCCTCGGCTCCCTGAATGACGGACTCTACTATGTCTACCTGCTCGGGACAAACGATGACAAGAACATCGTAGCCATGGACCAGGGAATGGTTAAGATCCAGAGCCCCGTTGTTGTCAATCCTCCGACCATCGCATCCATCACGCCCGCAAACGCATACAAGAACAGCACGATCAACTTTACCCTCACGGGCACCAACTTCCCGACCACGTTTGGTGTCGAGGGTATCAACGTGACGCTGCAGAAGGTCCACCAGACCACGATGCCGGCAACGGTCATGTCGGTGAGCAAGACAACAATCACGGGATACATCACGATCCAGCCCTTCGCCGAGGTCAACAATGCAGTCAACAAGACGCTCTACGATGTCGTCCTCACCACCCCCGACTTCGGGCAGACCATCAAGAGCGGTGCGTTCACCGTCAAGCCCAATGTCCAGCCAGCCGTCACCGCGATCTCGCCAACCAAAGCCAACCGGAACAGCACGGTCAACTTCACCATCACCGGTACCAACTTCCAGACCGGCTATCTCAAGACATCGGTGAACATGTCCAACAACCGGACTGCTACCCCGTTTGACGATATCCCCCCGACCTACCAGAACAGGAATAACATCACCCTCATATCGGTGACCGAGACCAGGATTGACGGGTACATGGACCTTGCATGGGATGCCCCGCTGGGTGGCTGGAACGTCACGGTCATAACTGAAGATGGTGGAGAATCCGCAGTCAAGGCCAAACTCATCACGATTCAGGACCTGCCCAAGCCTACCATCTCGTCGTTATCCCCGACAAGCGGCTGGTACCCGAACACCACGGTCTCCTGGGTGATCAAGGGCGCGAACTTCAAGGAAGGCCAGACAACGGTTGTTGTCAGCAACATGACCGCGGTCGGCCTTGACTTCTGGCCTGACCCCGTTGTCGTCAATGTCTCGGCAACCCAGATGGACGGTACGATTGAGATTCCGGCCAACGCAACCCTCAACAACAGGTATAACATATCGGTCCGCACCATCGACAGCGGCGACCAGGCTGACAAGGCAACCGCCTTCACGGTTGCAAAGCTTGCCAAGCCTTCCATCGGATCCCTTTCACCGAATGCGGTAGGTAAGAACACCACCGTGAACTTCACCCTCACGGGTATGAACTTCCAGACCGGGGACTTCAAGACCAATGTCCGTCTGTATGAGAACGTGACTGACACCGAGATGGATGTCTATATCATCAGCCTCACGCCGACCAAGATCCTTGGCAGCGTTGTGGTCGACGAATACGAACAGTCCGGCAAGTACATCCTTGAGGTCAACACGACCGATGGCGGTGTCGCGACCAAGCTCGATGCCTTCACGGTCGGCTACACGGGCATCCCGACAATCACGACGGTAAGCCCGCAGACCGGCTACCGGAACGACACGGTCCAGTTCACCATCAAGGGTACCAACTTCCAGCCCGGCAAGACCACCGTCCTGATACGGAACCAGACCGACGGGACTACGCTCGCCGCAACGGACCTCTCCAGTGTGACGACAACCCAGATCATCGGCAACATCACGATCCCGGCAGTAGCCCCGACCGGGTTCTACCGGTATGATGTGATAACCACAGATGGCGGGTCGGTCTCCAAGGTCAACGCGCTGAAGGTCATGGCCGTCTCGGCACCCAAGATTGGAGCGATAACCCCGACTTCCGGCGCCAAGAACAGCACCGTTGCCTTTACCCTGACAGGATCGAACTTCCAGCTCGATGACAAGACCACCGTGACCGTTGTTGACGATGCGACCGGCACTGAACTCACCACAAACATCTACAGTGTCACGTCCGGCAAGATCATCGGCGCCCTGACTATCGCGGGCAATGCCCCGGCCAGCAAATACCGGCTCGAGGTCAAGACCACCGATGGCGGGACCGTCAACAAGTTCGATGCGTTCACGGTCATTGCATCGCCGACACCGACCATCACCTCCATCAGTCCGAACTTCGGGTACCAGAACCAGACAACGTCCTTTGTCCTGAAGGGCAAGGACTTCATCGATGGCGGCACAACGGTCAGGATCCGGACCTTTGCCCAGACGGTCACCGCTGACCTCTCCAGTACCAACTCGACAACCATTGTCGGAACCTTCACCATCCCCGCGGATGCACCGAAGGGAGCATACCGGCTTGATGTTATCACTGTAGGTGGAGGGTTCAGCAGCAAGACCGGAGGGTTCACGGTCAAAGACAACCTCAAGCCCGCCATCACATCCGTCAACCCGAACAATGGCTACCGGAACACGACCGTTGCCTTCACGATCAAGGGCACGAATTTCCTGCCTGACGCAACCACCATCAGGTTCGTAAACCAGTCTACCCTTGCAAAGGGCCCGGCAGCGGCCAATGAGGCCAACTTCACGACAACGATCTTCAGTGCAACATCCACGGAAATCATCGGAAGCACGGTCATCGATCTCGGTGCTCCTGTCGGCCTGTGGACCATCAATGTTACGACACCCGATGGCGGAGAAGTTGCAAAGACCGGAGCATTCACGGTCAAGAAACTCGGTTCGCCGACCATCACCACGGTAGCCCCGACTGCCGGAGCTGCGTCGTCCGATGTATCCTTCACGATCACCGGCAAGGACTTCCTGCCCAACAAGGGAACCAACGTCACCTTCATCAGGACCAGCGATGGAGCAAAGGTCTATGCCAATGTCAACTCCATCTCGTCCACGAACCTCAATGGTATCGCAACCATGCCGGCACTTGCTGGTGCAACGGATACCTGGGACGTACTGGTGATTACCCTGGACGGTGGTAAGACAACCAAGACCAAGGTCCTGACAACCAGCTAAAATCCCCCTTTTCTTTTTTTAGCGCACGATCACAGCTGAAGAGTCCGGCTCATCAATTAGTGTCTGGTTAGAGCGGACCGGCGTATTGGTAATGCGTTTCCCGGAGCGGATTGCACAAAGACAGATTCCCGCAAAAGATCGCTGATACCCGGGCCATGCCCTGAGACCGGGCCTGACATCGCCGTCTCATCCATCCGGGTATGCATGCTGCACTCCGCACCTGTGCGGTCCTCACAAGGCCCGTGCACAAAGAAAAAAATACTCACGGCGACAACCCTCATCTGTATCATGGAGCGCGAACAGGACCCGTACGACACGATCACCGAGGCGTTCGCACCCCGCGCCATCCCGCGCGACATCCTCTTCTGTTATGCCTGGCTTGCCTGCACGGTCCTTGCCATCTACCTGCCGGTCGTGAACGGGACCTTCCTCCGCGTGATATTCGGCGTGCCCGTCATCCTCTTCATCCCCGGCTATGCCCTGATCGCAGCGCTCTTCCCGCGGGCATCGGATATCGACGGGATCGAGCGGGTTGCACTCTCCTTTGGCCTCTCTATCGCCGTTGTTCCGCTCATCGGCCTCGCCCTGAATTACACGCCCTGGGGGATCCGGCTCGACCCGATCGTCACTGCGCTCGTCATCTTCACGATCTGCATGTGCCTGGCCGCCCAGTACCGCCGGGCATGCGTGCCGGAGGGCGAGCGGTTCTCGGTCCCGGTCGATGCGATACGGGGCAGCATAGTCTCGGAGTTCTTCCCAAAAGACGCAACACGGACCGACCGGATCCTCTCCATCGTCCTCCTCATCGCCATCATCGCAGCGGTTGCGACAACCGTCTTTGTCATTGTCGTGCCTAAGGAGGGCGAGAAGTTCACGGAGTTCTTCATCCTCGGGGAAGGGAAGAAGGCGGCAGACTACCCCTCGCTCATCCTCACGGGAGAGAATGCCACCGTTTACATCGGGATCGGGAACCACGAGTACCGGCCGGTCACCTACACGGTCGAGACCTGGGCGCAGACCATGGACTTCAACGAAAAGACGAACACCTCGGTCCTCCGGGCCATGGACCGCATTGACCGGTTCACGGTACCGGTTGCGCACAACGAGACCGTCATCTCTCCCTACACGTTCACCATGAAAAAGACCGGGTACAACCGGGTCCAGTTCCTCCTCTTCAACGGGACTGCGCCGGGCGATAACATCAAGGGCATGGACCGGGTCAATGCCAGTTACCGGGACCTCCACCTCTGGGTGACGGTCCGGTCACGGTAAGAAGGTAAACGATGCCGTGACGGTATCGGCATCGCGGTCAGCTTCGCAGCGCTCCACCTGCACCGCCCGCCCCAGCCCCTCGGCAAGGATGCAGGCATACAGGCTGCAGACCGGGCAGGGATGGGTGCTGCAGATGCGGGGCGATTCGGCGGCAAGTGCCCTGCACCCGCTGATGAGCCGGTATCCCTCCATGGACACGGTAAATGTGCCATCTCCCGGTTCCACGCGGGCTTTGTCGGCAACTTCGAGCAGGTCGACAGCGGTCTCCCGGATGAGATCGGCAAGGGCAGCGGTGTCGCCGGGGATGGCGACCTGGTTGTTCTGCTGCAGTTCAGCAAGGAGCGGGCCGCCGGCCGGGACCGTGATGAGCCCGCATGCGTCCCCGCCGGTGACAAACGACTGCCCGCGGACCTCCCCGCCATCATATGAGGCGACCGGGTTGAACTGGATGGTCTGGCCACGGCCATCCGTCCCTTTCGGGAGGACGACTGCATTGCCGGCGATCCCGAGGCCGGCGGCGGTCCGGGCAAGGCTGATGCTCCCGCCAATTGGGAGCAGGCCGACGAACCGGTGGTCGAGCGGCTCGGGACCGGCAAGCGTGGCAAAGAAGATGCCGGTGATGAGGCAGATGACCGCCGAGAGGACGACTGCCGCAGTGGTGATGTCGCGGTCATTGGTGAGGAGGGCGAGCGCGACGAGGATGGCGGCGGCGAGGATCAGGACAAGCGATGCGCGGTAATGGGGGTTCAGGGTCGGTATCTTCATGGCAGGGCACCCCGGAGCTGCTTTCTCACCCGGTGGTTGTGCAGGGACTGGATAAGGAAGGCTGCGCCTGCGGTCCCGAGGATGACCAGGAAGGGCAGGAGCACGTGGTTCGAGAGAGCGATAACGATGGCAGCGATGGCAAGGGCCGCGCAGAAGATCGCCCAGCCGCGCAGGTCCGCGGGGGAGTCCAGCATCCCCCAGGCATGGAGGCAGAGGCCGGCAACTGCCCACGCAACAACAAGGCCGGCAATCACGTGGACGATCCCGCATGCAATGACGAGGAGAATGCCGGCGCACGGGAGGTAAAAGAGCCTGTCGCCAGGGCCCGCTGCCCGCAGGACCAGGACCGCGAGAGGGAGCAGGAGGAGGGGGATGATGTACCGGGCAGGTTCGGGGCTCATGACAGCGGTGGCCAGCGCCGCAATCGCCGTGGCCGTGAGGAGGTATTTTCCGATCCTGTCCGTCATGTGAACGCCTCCAGCGTGTCAGCACAGACCTGTGCCTGGTATGACGAGCGTGTCATGGCATCGCGGGACTCCGGCACCCGCACATGGACCACCAGTTTTTCGGTCTTTGCCTGGCGGGCAAGGAGCCGGAGGTGGCTAGAGTCCCCGCAAAAGAGCGAGAAGATGTAGGCCTCCTCGGTCGTGACCGATGCGAGGGTCCGGGCGATCTGCGCGGAGAACGTGTACATCTTCTGGTTCCCGAGCGTAGCACGGTAATATGCCCGCAGCGAGGAGAGGAACTGCCGGTCAGCGGGGTCCGCTGAATGTTCGTTCGCATCCTCGATCGCGCGGATATGGCTGCGCAGGTCAGCCCGGTCGGCCGCATGGTAGAGGTGGACCGCCCGCTCCGCCGGGTGCATCCACTCGCGCAGGGCCGAGATGCAGGTCTGGATGTCCTTCTCGTTCTCGATGAAGTGGAGGATGTTGGGGCCGGAGATGATGAGCACCGAGGCGTACTGGTAGGTCCGGATGGAGAATTCCGCCATGCCGGTCACCTTTGCAGCCATCCGGTCGAACTCTGCCGGGGAGAAGGACGAGCCGCGCCAGGGCAGGTCAGCGATGATGACGGGGGCAAGGCTCGTCACCCCGGCATATTCGCGCACGAAGAGCTTGTCATGCTTTGCCGAGGCCTTCCAGTCGATGTGGCGGAGGTCGTCGCCGGCATAGTACTCGCGGAGGGCGCGGATGCCAAGCCCCGAGAGGAGGCTCATCTTCTCGATCTCCCGCGTCTCGGTCGTGGTCCGCTTCCCGCCGCGCTCGAAGAGCCCGGTTGGCTGGACAACCAGCGAGGGGCCGGCATATGCACGGGCAGTCAGGTCGGCCTCGGCTTCAAAGAACCGGTCGCGGGCGATGAGGACAAGCCCGGGGAGCTGCGTGGTCCCGTACATGACCGGCATGATCCGGTACGAGAGCCGGAACTCCTGCCGGCCCGGGCCGGACGGGGCCGTGACAACCGTATCCCCGTCCTGGACTGACAGGATCGACGGGATCTTCTCGCGGAGCTCAACACGGAGGGGTGCGGGGACCGTGACCGCGATGCTGCTCGTCACCCGCACGGTCGTGCCCCGCCGCATCAGCGTCCGGGAGAGCGACCGCTTCACCTCCACCGAGGCGGTTGTGCGCCAGAACCGGCGGCAGAAGAGGATGTACTGGCCCAGGAGGCCGGTGAGCAGCGCGGTCCCGGCAAGGAGTGCAGCAGGCGAGTCAAGGAGGATGGCGCCGATGAAGAGCAGTACGGCGAGGAAGCAGATCCCCCGGGCGCACCGCAGAAGGCGCATACGTCAGAGTACCTCGACCTTCTTGAGGATCTCGTCCACCACCTGCAGTGCCGAAAGACCCTCGACTTCGGCCTCGCGGGTCAACAGGACGCGGTGGGCGAGGACGGCAGGCGCGATCTCCTTGATGTCGTCGGGGATGACATAGGTCCGGTTCCGGATCGCTGCCATGCCCTTGCCCCCGCGGACCAGCGCGATCGATGCACGGGACGAAGCGCCCAGGTCGATGTCCGGGTGGGTGCGGGTCGCGATCACGAGATCGCGGATGTAGGTGAGGACCGGGTCCTCGACCCGGATGTTACGGACCACCTCGATGTACTCCTGGATCTTCTCCGGGGAGAGGTGGGGTTTGAGCGAACGGGAATAATTCTCCCAGTCGAGCTGGTTTGCATGGATCCTCCTGATGATGGAGAGTTCATCGTCCGGGGTCATGTATGCCGAGCGGATGTTGAGCATGAACCGGTCCCGCTGTGCCTCGATGAGGGGGAACGTACCCTCGAACTCGAACGGGTTCTGGGTGGCGATCACGAAGAACGGGGCGGGAAGGGGCATCGTGATCCCGTCGATGGTGGTCTGCCGCTCGCTCATCGCCTCGATGAATGCCCCCTGGGACTTCGGGTTCACGCGGTTGATCTCATCGGCGAGCAGGATGTTGGTGAACATCGGTCCCTTCCGGAGGACGAACTCCTTCTTCTCCTGCTCGTAGATCCGGACGCCGATCATGTCCGCGGGCTGGAGATCGATCGCCCCCTGGATACGGTTGAAGGCGCAGCCGGTCATGATCGCGATGGACTTGGCGATCGTGGTCTTGGCAGTCCCCGGCACCCCTTCGATCAGGATGTGCCCTTCCGAGAGGAGCGCGATGAGGATCGCATCGATCAGCTGCCGGTTCCCGACAACGAACTCACCCACGTTCTGGTTGATCGCATCGTACAACCGGGAGATCTCGAGGACCCTGCGCTCAAGTTCTTCGCGTTCCATTTACCGGCTCCTATAGTTTCTTCTCCCGCCACGCAAAGAGAGCGACCAGCACGAGAAGGAGGAAGAACAGTACTTCACCAATAAATTGAGTTCTTATTACATGAAGTATTCTGCTCAAGCCTTCGGTGTCCGTGGTCCTTGTGTTCATCTGGTCGACCAGCAGGGGTCCGCCCGGCCGGGCAAGGTTCTGCATCAGGCAGTCATTTGCATACCCGCCCTCGGTGACCTGCATCGCGTTGATGAAGAGGCTCGGGTCGGCGATGACCACGATCCGTCCGCGGCTGATCCGCTCGGATGCGATGACGGCAAACTGCCCCATCGTCTCACCGGCGTTGAGGCGGCGGTTGCCGTCATTGTCGATCCAGCTCAGGACCGAGGTCATCATCAGCGGTTCCCCGCCTTCGACCCGGCTGGGCCGGTTCAGTAAAAGCGACGGGCAGCTCCCGACCGGGCTCTCGTTGCGGACCTGGTACACGGCAATGGTGTACGGGTTGGCGTACTGCCGGTCAATGCTTGCCAGCTGCCCGCCGGGCAGGGTGATGGCGCTGCCGGTCTTTTTCAGGATGGATGCTCCCTGCCCGAAATCGTCAGCGATGATGATGGTGTTCCCGTTGTCAAGGAAGGTCTGGTATGCGAGGATCTCGTCATCCGTCGGGGCACGGGACGGTGCGATGATGAGGAGGGTCGCGTCATTCGTGAAGGGTGCGAGCTCTCGGGCCTCGTGGATCATCACGGTGGTGTCGCGGTCGAGGCTGGCAAAGAATGACGATGTGCCGTTCCAGTTCGTATTGTACTGCGAGAACTCCAGCGTGTTCGAGGTCAGGTGGGCGCAGAGGACGAGCCCGGCCGCGAGCAGGACCAGCGCCGTGATCCAGAACCGGGCCTTAATGGTCGTCACCCCCGAGGTGCGGCAGGGTATTCTTCATCTCGTTCTCGAACTCGTCCCGGGCGGGTGCTGCGTGGTATCCGCCATAGCGCACCCGCTCGTACACGGCAACGAACGTGGCGAACTGCGGGCAGAACGGCTCCTTCCGGCACGAGCGGGAGAGCTCGCGGGGGGTCAGGGCGGTGTGCCGCGGGATGTGCAGCCGGCGGGCAACCCGGCCGGCAACGTGGAGGTACACCTCGCGGGCTGCGGCACCGAGGCCGCCACTGTTAAGGATACGGGCATACCGGGCAGCAAGCGGTTCCATAGGTGCAGGCTCACCGGGCCCGGCAGGGATTTCCTCTTCAGGGACCGGCTCGTCACGGATATCAGGCCCCGGCAGGGCAGGGCTCTCCGGTGCGGGAATGTCCGCAGCAGGGCGCCCGGCCTTCCTCCGCAGGTAGTACCATGAGCCCCCGGCAAAGAGGGAGAGGATGCCGATAGCGACAACGAGCGGGAGGATCGGGATTTGGGGGATGATGGACCTGATGATCACCTCAACCACCTGGGGCTCGCTCTGCGACGGGCGGATGGGGTACCCGTCTCCCGTGAACCGGGCAGCGATCGTGTGCGTCCCGTTCGGCAGCCGGACGGTGGCGGAGAAGAGCCCGTCGGCATCGGTCATGGTGCGGGTCACATGCGTCTTGTCCCACACGATCTCGACCGGGGCCTGGGAGACCGGCCGGCCGGCCAGCACCAGGCCGGTACAGAGCACCTCGCCCCGGGCATCGGGCTGGCTGACCGAGAGGTTCGTGGTCGAGTTGACCGGTACGATGATCAGGGTCTCGATGAAGGACCGTGTCACGCCGGATTCGGCGTACAGGGAATGGGTCCCGGCGGTCAGTCTGCCGATGGTGAAGTTGAGGGTGTACCGCCCGAACGGATCCGTAGCAGATGCCGTAACCGGAACAGTGTCGATAGCGAGTGTCACCGGCTTACCGGTCTCGCTCCGGGCCCGGAGGCCGGACTGGGTGAGCAATTGGCCGGAACCCTCGATCCGGTCGCCGTACACCCCGCTCTCCGGCCGGATTGCAAGCGTCAGCTGCGTTGTGCGGGTCGGGGTGTACACTTCTGTACCTGGCGATTCAATCTCCCGGACATATGCATCAAATTCCTGGAGACTCTCCTTCTCGGACTCCGTATTCAGGCCTGCCGTTTCACCCGTGGTCGTGATCTTCTCGGAATTCTCTTTGTACTCATCATATATCCCGTGGATCTTCTTCTTCAGTTCCTCGCCCTCAAGCCGGACCGAGACAAGGCCGTTCCGGTCGCCCTGCTCGCGGTACTGGATCTCAAGGTTCTGCAGCGCATCGAGCCGGGCAGAGGAGTTTGCCAGGTCCTGCAGCAGTTCCTTCTGGCGGGCGGTGCTCCGTGAGAACTCCGCGATCTCGCTCTCGTTCATGTCGAGCCGGACAACAAGGCTCCGGAATTTGTTATTGTTCTGCGTAAAGATCTCGAGGTCGCGGCGTGCCTGCTCATAGTCCTTTAACCGGATATTCAGGACAAGCGGGCCCGAATAGTCCATCAGGTCCTGCATCAGCGGCAGGACATCGTCCGTGCTGTTGAGGACCTGCGTTTTGAGGGCGTCCGGGTTCTCGTGGAAGGGGGAGTTGAAAGTCTCTGCATTCAGGGAATAGATAAGCGGTCCGGCGCTGATTGCCGCGATTGCCCCGATAACCCCCAGGATTGGGATGGCAAGGAGGAGGAGCCGGAACCGGGGCGTCATTTCGCAAGGATCTCCAGCACTTTCTGTGCAACGATCCCGCCGAAGATCACGATGCCGGCTGCAACCAGGTACTTGATGTACCGGAGATAGCCCGGCAGCGAGAAGCGGGTGTCCATCAGTTCGACAATGACGAGGAGGCCGATCAGCCAGAGGACAAAGAAGATCTCAAGATCGATCCGGGAGGCAAGGAGCATGAACGATCCGACGACCATGAGCCAGATGAACAGGACGATCGCGGCAAGGACCTTCTTTCTCATCGGATTCGTATAGTTTTATGATCGCCGGAATATAGTTACTTTTCTTCTGCCGATACGTACGGGCAGTCTTGCCGGGTGGCGACCCCTCGCCGCATCTGGCAGCAACGGGGCGTCAGTGCCCGTCATCACGCAGCTGTACTTCAGGATATGATATGGGCAGAATCCCCTGGCTCACTTGGGTTTCTGCATCTTGATCGCGAGGGTGATATTCCCGTACTTGCCGTCAAGGTCGAATGCGATCTTCCCGCTGTTGGGGATGACGATCTGCTTCTCGTACTGCATCCCGTAATACTTGCCAACGCCTTCCTGCGTGATGAGCGAACCGTCTTCCAAATCGGTCACGTTGAGGAGGAACCATGCATTCTCGTAGGGCCGGTCGATGGTCCGGTTCTCATGGTACTCGGTCTTGATGATCTTGTAGTCCAGTGGTTTGAGGTCCGTGATGCTGAGGGGAGTGAAGACAAAGTCCACGATGACCGGGGGATTGACTGCGTCAACAACAACCCTGGGCATCAGTTCCGTGACGCTCTGGTTTTTGATGGTGTAGATCGTGTCAAACCCGACCTCCGATCGTGTCGGGATCACGGGGACGATATGGGTGTACGTGGACCGGGGTTCCGGGGTGGGGTTGATGATCTCGACATAGGTCTTTGGCGTGGGTGTCGGGGTGGGCTTCTTGGTCGGAGCCTTGGTAGGTGTCGGGGTGGGTTTGGTGGTATTGACCGTGATATTGACCGTGCCCGGTTTTCCTGCAGTGATATTCACCGTGGAGTTGTCAGCGCCCGCAAGTGCCCCGGAGTACACCAGTGTGGTATTGACGATGACGAGCAGTGCCATCACACCGATGACGAGTTTGAGGGCGTCCTGGTCCATGGTGTGTCCAGTATCAGGTTTGGCGGTATTGGTTCAATAGTCTTTTTCCTGCCGGAACGACCGGAGGACTATCTCCCCCTCGACGTTCTCGCGAGCCGGGAGAAAACCGTATAAGCACCGGTTCTGATATATGATACCGGGAGAATAATTCCATGACACCGAAACATCTCATACCCGGGATCTTTTCCCTCCTCGTCGTCGCAACCGTCCTCATGGCCGGGTGCACGTTCCTGCCATTCGGGAGCCCGGCAGCGCCGACCTCCGCGCCAACCCAGGCCCCGACTGCGGCGCCTTCCGCGGTCCCGACCACGCTTGAACAGGTCAGCCAGACATGCCCTGACCTGGGTGGGACCACCTGCGGGGCAGCGGAGACCTGCACGGGCAACGTTGTGCGGTCATCGGACGGGCTTGCGTGCTGCCAGGGGACCTGTTCGCCACAAGAAAACATCGGACCCGCACCTGCCACAACCGCCGGAAGCCAGATAATCACCGTAAATCCTACGGGTACCAACCCCTATGCAGCAATGACTGCAGTGCCAGTGACGATGCCCCAGAGCGTGCCGAGCGGCAGTGCAACGGCGGTCCCCACGGCGACGGCGACCGTTGCCGCGGTCCAGACCTATGAAGTGGTAATGGACAACACCTGCCCGGCAATCGGCGGGAATGTCTGCCTTTCGGATGAGACCTGTTCCGGGAGCCTGATCAAGACAACGGACTCGGACCGGTGCTGTGCGGGAACCTGCCTGTTACCCTCGTACGTGGTTACCCCCACGCCGGAATCTACCGTCATCCCCTCGGTTGACAAAACGTGCGTGGATATCGGCGGGAATATCTGTTCGGCAGGGACGTCCTGCACCGGCGGACTGGTGAAGACCACCGATTCCGATGCATGCTGTGCAGGGACCTGCGCCTGAAGATTTTTTTTCATAACCTCAGCCGGCGGATAACCGGCGTCCCTTTTTTCGCGGAACGATTCAGGGTAGTCCAGGTGAAAGTGGTGTGTCAGGAGCCTGCCGGCCCGGATTGGATTATTACCAATTGATGCTCTTTTGAAATCCTTTGAAAAGATGATGGGGGCTGATGTTCAAAGAGCGCTGAAGCGCTCTTCCAGGACCTGCGGTCTTCTCTTGTTTCAGGTCTGATGACCTTCAACATTCTCAAGTCAATCATCGCTGATGCGATGCTTGCCTCCCCCAAACCCCCGTTGTGATTCTTGCCGCCGAAGTCGAAGATTTTCACAAGAAAATCTTCTTCACGCCCTTCGATCGTCCCGCCAGGGAGACTGCCATGATCTGGGGGGTCAGGGCAGTCTGGAGAAGAATCTTAAAAGAGATTCTTCGACTCGCCCCGCGGCGGCATCAATTTCTGTTTTAGGAAAATGATTCCTTATCGGGATGCCCCGTACAGGTAATGCGGCGGCATCACATGCGCCCCCGGGTCGAAGAATTGCTATGCAATTCTTCTCCTGCCGACGGTCATAGAACCCTCGGCACCCCCGCGGGAGTGTCGAGTCTCATCAGAGACGAGACAGGAGAAGAGCCAAGGGCTCTGTGAGTCAGGGCTGGCGCAAGGGGGGGTAACGATTATCCAGGATGAGGAATTCAACAAAGCATCAATTGAAAAACGGCTGTTTTGAACTCTTCGCACTGAAGAAACGGACATGAACGGTCGTTCACACCCGAAGCATGAAAATTGCAAAGCAACGGGAGGGCTCCCCGCCTCAGGGCCTCTTCGAGGCACGGCGGGGCAGGGAATTTTTTTTGATTGAGGCCGGCTTTAATCGTTGTAACCATGATGCATTACTATCGTTTTTCATAATGAAACCGAATTGAGGCCCCCGCGGGGCGCCCTTCGGGGCGGGGGCAACTTCTCTTTCCGGGGTTTGGGGCGCAGCCCCATTCACTATTAAACTCAATTTTCATGGGAAATCCACAGTATTTCCGATCAACCCCGCTCCTGCGCCACCTTTCCCCTCCGCAGCGGGGGACGGGTGCATGATGACTGGACGATGCAGGTTACCGGTAAAATCCCGATATCGCATCCTGGGGGAACCCTCCGTCCGTGGAAAGTGATGAAAGCCTCAGAAGATGTCCAAGTGGACCTCTTCGCTCTGCCGCAGCGGCGGGGGCGGAGTACGGGTTGGCCCATCGGGGCGAGAGAGGATGAGAAGAATCCCTTTGCGATTCTTCAGGCATATACGGAGCCCCTCAAAAGCCTCAGAATACAATCAATACCTGCACTCTATGAGAATCATGTCCGTGTCTTCCACCAGGACTTAAAAAAAAGAGAATCCTTCTTCACGTATTCAGCGTGTGGCTGATGGAGGGGATGCTGAGCTGGTCCAGGTATTCCTGGGAAAAGCCGTCGGAGAACCTGACCCGGGTCACGGATGGTGAGAAGTCGGGGCTTACGAGCGGGGCAAACCAGTACTTCTTCAGCACCTTCTCGGCATTCTCGAACGAGAGTGCCGGGGTCTTCACGGTCACGGTGCCGTCGCTCTCCTTTACGGTGGCATACCCGCGGGTGACGAACTGGGCCCGGCCGTTATCTGCCTGGATGACCTCAACCGGCTTGCCAAAGTTCCCTTCCAGGGCTTTTTTGAGTTCTGCGGCAGGGTTGGCGATCTGCATGAAGACCGCGAAGTTCTCTGCCAGCGAGAGCTCGTAATCGAACGTGATGATCGCATCCCCGTCCTGGTCTACGGCGATATCGAGGCTCTTTGCCGTGAATGCCTGGGCAGGGCAGGCAAGGAGCACAATGACCAGTGCGAGCGTACCTGCCAGAATATATGACCGCTGCATAATTGATCCACTTCAGGATCCCCGTTCGTGTTGCAGTGATATAAGGGTTCTGTCCCCGTGTCGCTGGCAGGATCTGCAGGGCGGGGCGATGGTCAGGTTCCCTGGCGTGCTTCCGGGACCGGCTCGGGCTTGATAAGGACGATGCCCGCGATGAGGACGGCAAGCATGGCAACGGCCGCTCCGAGCATGACCGGGTCAACGTCCTCCATGTTGTAGATCAGGACGTGGCGGACCATGCCGGTCAATCCCGCAACGAGCAGGGCCCGGACCTCCACGTGCTTGGTCCGGAAATAGACCGTCACGGTCTCGAAGAGGACGATGATGGTGATGGTGAGGAGCAGGGAGTTGATGACCGAGATGATATTCGCGGCACCGGACGCAGGCACGAGGAGGTGCCAGATCAGGACGGTTGAGTCGTACAGGGAAACGAGCGCGATCACGGTAAGCATGACTGCAACGATGGCATACAGGACCACGGGTACCAGCGCGAAGAAGTTGGTGATATGGTCCATCAGGCCCGTCCGGTCAGTCATGCGTTCACCGTTCTTTCGTCTGTTAGCGTATATCAGCGCACGGGGGGATAAGGTTTATTGCAGGGACAACCGGTCCGGTCACTGCTTATGTCCTGCCCGGTATCCGGGCAAGCGCCCTTCCGGCAGCCTCCCGGACATCGGTGAACGGGTCGTTCTTCTGCAGGTCCGCAAGCGGTCCTGCAGCGGACCGGCAGCGGAGCTGCCCGAGCACGGTTGCGGCGCCGATCCGCACGGTCATATCCGGGTCCTTTAAGGCACCGAGCACGGCCCCGCATGCAGCCGGGTCGCCGATCCGGCCGAGTGCGGCAAGTGCCGCGGCCCTGACGACCGGGTCGGGATCGGCAAGTGCGCCGGATATGCCGGGCACCGCAGCCGGGTCCTGCAGGGAGCCGAGTGCCCCGATGACCGCGATGCGCACATCCCGGTGCGGGTCCGCCAGCGCGGCGATGAGGGGCGGGGCAGCCTCCGGGTGCCTTCTCCTGCCAAGCATTACTGCGGCATTACGCCGTTTCGCGATGACGGGGGCATTGAGGTCGCGTACCAGGGAGGCCGTGTCGGGCATGGGGGAATTGCCGCCGTTATTGTTCGCACGAGTAGCCGGACTCATAGGCGCTGATGACCTTCTGTGCCGCTTCCGGCGAGATGCGGTCATGGACAAGGCGGACGAACGCCTCGATATCCTCCACCGGCAGGCACGCGGTGCTCTCCCTGCCTTCCACGATCAGGTCGATGAGGTAGTTCAGTTCATCGTCCGTGAGGCGGCTGATCCGTTCGGTAAACTCGTTGCTGTCCTCGCAGAAGTGGTTCGAGACCGGGGGCAGGATCGAGTGGAACATGTGCCCGGAACCCGAGCAGGTCATATCCCCGCACTCCGGGGCAAGTTTTTTGAGGATGCGTAAGTCCTTCTCATCCAGTTCTCGTGGCATGGTGTCTGGTCCTTACCGGATAATTTCACGGGCTCCCTGAATAAACGTGCGGGAAGGGTACCGGTCGTTGCCACGGTCCGGCGGGGTCCGACTGGTTCAAAGAACCAGGAGGAGGAGAAGATTTCTTGGTGAAATCTTCGACTGCAGAATCATGAAAGTCGAAGAACACTATCGCGTTCTTCTCATCTCTGATGAGATTCGACACTTCAGAGAACGCTATCGCGTTCTTCTCCAGTCTCATCTCTGATGAGATTCGACACCCCTAGGAGCGTCAAAAAATTTTCAATGATTTCTACAGAGCAAAAAAAGGGATCAGAAATATTTGCCGAGCCAGTTTCTGAACCGGGCGAAGACGCCGTCGGAGCTTGCGGACTTCTTGGCTGATTTGGGCTGCAGGGTCTGCTGGGGGCGGGAGATGGTCCGTTTCACGGCCGGTGCCTCACGCTGCGGGATGTCCTGCAGGGTCCCCTGGGGTTCATCCGCCGTGGGCTCGAAGCCCCATGCAAAGCCAATCTTGTACGCCCGTTCGTTCTGCCGGATCCAGTTGGCTGCATTCATGTAGCCCCGGTCCTCGGCTTTCTTGATCGTGTCTGCATGGTCCTGGGTGAAATGGATCTCGCGCTGGAGAGCCACTAACTCCTCGTAGACTTTTCCGGGAACTTGGATCTTCTCCCTGCTCATAACTCTCACTATAGGGATATGCCGGGATACGCTCTTTAATGCTTCGGTCAAAAAACGCCGAAAATACGCAAGAATCGGTCGATGGATGGTTATCGTCCGCCAAAACGCGGAATCGCACAAGATTCATAAGTTCTCTGGTTAATTCCTCCATCATTCAGCGGGTGCATGAACTATGGTGAAAGTGATCTACGAAGGGGATGATTTCAGGCGTATGCTCCGGTCAGACAAGCTGGCACTTGAGCGGCTGGTGTCGTCGGGCAAGCTCGGGATCGTTGAGGTGAAATACAAGGATTCCACGATCAAGGTCGAGATCAAGAAGAAAGGGATGGATATCGTGGTCAAACGGTTCAGGGCGATCTGACCAACCATTTTTGTCCGTTCTGCTCTCTATTCTGGCAGAGAACGGCTTTTTGGTATCGATTACTGCCAATAGATGTAATTTTTATGCTGTAGCTCCCGATCGATGATATCATTGTGATGCATTCTGCACAATCGCCGCTCCACCGGCTGGTATTGTTCATGGTCTGCCTGTCGATCGCTGGCGCATTTGTTGCCGGTGTACATTATGTGGCTGTGGACCTGCCACAACAGCAGGCTGTCACGGCTCCGACAAACAGTGCTGACGAGGACTGCTGTGAGCTTGGCACATGTCCCCAGAGGACGTATTGGTGCCAGAGAGACTGCGCCGGCAGCGTAAATTGTGAACTGACGTGCTACTCCATCTATCATCAGGCTGGCAACTCCTGCTAGGTGGCGGGACAGGGCCCTGTCGCCCCTTTTCCGCGAGTCGTTTTTGGGGGTTAAGAGGGTACGGGCTATGACGGAGAGGGCGTAGGTCTTCTTACGGAGGTTTTTCTCTGCGGAATTTGCGATGTTCCCCCGCCTCATGGCCCCTCTCGGGGCACGGCGGGGCAGGGCGGTATTTGGTTACACGCAAGAAAATCAAGGATCTCGAACGTTCAAAGCAAAAGAAAAGTGCTGCTATGGGGATTCGAACCCCAGTCGCGAGCGTGAGAGGCTCGCATGATTGGCCGGACTACACTATAGCAGCAAGGTTGCTCAATTACATGGGAGATGTTTTTACTTATAGTTTTTTACCGGACGGGGTAAAACCCGGGCCGGGACCGGTGTCCGTGCCCGGGTTGGACTGCGTGCTGCAGCCGGCCCAAATGAGCATCACCGGTCCCTGCCCGGTTCAGGGATGGTCATTCTGCCGGTATTTTCCGTGCGGAACGAGGATCTCGAACCGGGCGCCTTCCCCCGGAATGCCGGTCTCCCGGATCGTCATACCGGTTATGGAGAGGATCTCCCGGGCAAGGAAGAGACCGAACCCGGTATGTTTGCCGAACCCCAGTTCAAAGATCTTCACTTTCAGCGCATCAGGTATCCCGACACCATCGTCGTCACAGGCGATGACAAGGTGGTCGGGCTGCTCTGCACAGGAAAACCGGATCCGGGTGAGTTCCGAACCATGGCAGAGGGCGTTTTCCAGGAGATTGTAAAAGACCCTGATAACCAGGGGGTCGGCATAGATCTCAAGATTGTCAATCTCCACAACGATCGTCACCTGCCCCGCCGAAACCTGGCCGGCTGCCTGGCGCACCAGGTCCCCTGCATCCTGCCAGAGGGGACTTTTCACCCCGATATCCTGGTACTCCCGCGTGAATGAGAGCTGTTTGTCGATGCTGCGGGCCGCATTTTCGCAGCGGGCAAGATAATCCCGGTCCTGGGGATTTGAGATGTGGGGATTCAATAATGCGAGATACCCGGATAATGCCGTGAGCTGGTTGAGGATATCGTGCCGGGCGATACTGCTCATCAGGTTCAGTTTCCGGTTGATCTGGCGCAGCGTCTCCTCTGCCTGCTTCTCGGCAGTGACATCCTCGAGTGTCTCAACAGCGCCGATGATCGTCCCGTTCTTGTCGCGGATGGGGGCTGCCGTGAACGAGAGCCAGGTGCCGGACGGGCCCATGTGCGGGAAGAAATCGGTGGCCGCATACCCGTCCGCGACAATCAGCGACCGGGTAAATTTTCCTGCATACCATTCAGGGATGGTATCGATCCGGTTATCAACCATCAGGTCAGCCATGCAGGGGCGTTTCTCCTGGTAGAAGGCTCTCCACTGCTGGTCGGTCCCGAGCACGTCCTTTGCCGGAATGCCGCTGTAGCGCTCCAGTGCGGCATTCCAGTGGATGATATGGTGGTTTTTATCGATGACGAACTGCGGGATGGGGGAGCCGTGGAGGATGACCGCCAGCCGGTCCTCGCTGTCCCGGTGTGCCTGCTCTTCGAGAAGTGCTTTACTGATATCGATACCGATTGCAGCAAAGATCTCATCCTCCCCCGGTCCGCCCTCAATGCTCCGGGTGTTCCAGAGAATGGTCCTCGTATCACCGGATTTGGTGATGATCCGTGTCTCAAAATTCCGGAGATATTTCCGTTCGCTGATGATGCCAAGGAGCGTATCCGTGATCTGTCTGCGGTACATCTTTTCGGGGTACAGCCTCTTCCAGATCGTACTCGTACCAAGGACCTCTTCAGCAGCATACCCGCTGATCTCGGTGGCGGCGTTGTTCCAGAGACGGACCACTCCCTTCTGGTCAAGGACCATGATCCAGACATTTGCATTCTCTATGATGCTCTGCTGGAACCGGCTCATCGCGAGGATCTTCTGCTCGGCAAGTTTCCGGTCGGTGATATCCTCAAGGGTCTCGACCGCACCGGTCACGTTTCCCTTGTCGTCCCTGAGGACGGATGCGGTGAAATAGAGCCATCTCCCGTCAGGTCCCATGTGGGGAAAGAAATCCGTTGCCTCAAACCCGCCTTCAACGTACTTCGATTGGTTGTATTTGCCCTGGTAGTATTCCGGGATCTTCTCAACTGCCCCGTCAAGGAGCAGGTCGGCAAGCACCGGCCGCTCGTCCGGATAGAACGCCTTCCACTGGGTACTGGTCCCGAGAACGTCCGCGGTCCTTACGCCACTGGCCCGTTCCAGCGCGGTATTCCAGCTGATGACCTTGTGATCGCGGTCAATGACAAACTGGGGAATGGGTGATCCATGGACAATACCCTGCAGTTTTCGCTCGCTTGCGCGGAGTGCATCCTGCCCGTATTTCAGTTCCTCGAACTGGGCCCGGAGCTCCTCCTCCGATGCTGCTATCTGCTCGTATGCTCGTCGCAGCTCGTCCTCTGCATGGCGTTTTTCCGTGATATCCCGGAAGATCCCTTCGATACCTGAAAAGCCACCCCCGGAATCGTAGTATTTGTGGCTGCTGGTCGAGACATACAATGGCGAACCGTCCCGTTTTTTCAGAACCACTTCATAGTTCAGGACAGAACCCTCTCTCTCGATCTCGGCAAGGAACAGCCGGCGATCGTCCGGGTTGAAATAGAGGGTCTCTGCAATGCTCTTCCCGTACAGGTCTGAAGGGGTATCGTACCCCAGCAGGGCCGCGATCGAAGGGCTTGCAAGGGTGAGGTTTCCCGCCGGGTCGGTCCGGTAATACACGTCCTGGATATTCTCCAGGATGGTACGGTATTTCGCTTCGCTCTCCCGCAGTGCCTCATCCGCGGTCTTCTGGCGGACAGCCTTGCCGATGATATGGGTCAGTTCGGCAAACTGGGACTTTGGATCCCCGCCTTTCTGGAGATAAAAATCAACGCCGCTGTTCAGGGCCTCGATGATCACCTCTTCCCTGCCTCTCCCGGTGAAGATGATGAACGGGATACGATCACCGCTCCGGCGTACGGCCTGCAGGAACTGGATCCCGTCCATCCCGGGCATCTGGTAGTCTGAAAGGATGGCATCATACCGCTTCTTGTGCATCCGCTCCAGCGCATCCCTTGCCGAGGGAGACGTATCGACAGAGAAGCCCGGTTCCTGCTCGATGAAGAGTTTCCCGATATCGAGCAGGTCCTGTTCATCATCGACATAGAGTACGGATGGCATGATCTTCACGGTCCGGCCGGGTATGTTCTCCCATTCTGCTATCAATGGTATAATAGTATCTGCACCCGGCCGAAGACCCTGCGGGAGGCACGAAAAAAGCAGGCAGCAACCGAAAAGGGGAGACGACACACACCTTTATCTCGGTCATACAGCGATTACTATAGGAAATGAGTAGTCTTGAGGAGCAGATAAAGGAACTTGAGGACGAGTTAATCAAGACTCCGTACAATAAGGCTACTTCGAAACATATCGGGCGGGTCAAGGCCAAGATCGCCCGGCTCAAGGACGAGGCCGTGAACCGGGCCATGAAGGCCGGCGGGGGCGGGGAAGGCTACTCGGTCAAGAAGTCCGGCGATGCCACCGCGGTCCTGGTCGGGTTCCCGTCAACCGGTAAGAGTACCCTTTTGAACAAGCTGACCGGCACGGAGAGCGCTGTTGGTGCCTATGCCTTCACCACCCTGACGGTCGTCCCCGGTGCCCTGGAGCACAAGGGCGCCAAGATCCAGCTCCTCGATATCCCCGGTCTTATCGCCGGCGCTGCGATGGGAAAAGGCCGGGGCAAGGAAGTCATCGCGGTTGTCCGCGGTGCCGATATCGTCATCATCCTTGTCGATGTCTTCAACGAGCGGCACTTCGACGTGCTCATCAAGGAACTGTACGATGCCGGCATCCGTATCAATGTCCCGAAACCGGACATCACCATCAAGAAGAGCTCACACGGCGGTATCCGGCTCAACGCGGTCGGCACGCTCGACCTTGACATCGAGGAAGTCCGCTCCATCCTTGCCGAGAGCAAGGTGATGAATGCCGACATCCTGATCCGCGGCAATGCCACGCAGGACGATCTCATCGATGCCATCCAGGGCAACCGTGTCTATATCCCGGCTTTCATTGCGGTCAACAAGGTCGACCTGGTGGACAAGGAGCGGTTTCTCGAGATCGAGCACGATATTGCCGAACGTTTCGGGAGCCCGCCGCTGATGATATCAGCCGCTGCCGGCTACCATCTCGAAGAGACGAAAGATGCCATCTACGACTGTCTCGGGTTCATCCGGGTCTATCTCAAACCCCATGGTGGTGACGCCGATATGGATGAGCCGCTTATCATCCGGAGTGGCAGTACGGTCGAAGATGTCTGCACCAAGCTCCACCGGGACTTTGTCCACAAGTTCCGGTATGCCCGGATCTGGGGCAAGTCCGTCAAGCACCCGGGACAGCGGGTGGGGCTTTCCCACGCACTTATCGATTCCGATCTCTTAACGATTATTGCTGAGCGCTGATCGCGTCAAGGATGACGGCGAGCGGTGCCTCCGTCTTTATCCCGTATCCTGAGAAGTGGGTCCGGCTTACTGCATATCCCGCAGCCCTGATACGGTCGAGGACCCCCCCGATATGGGGCGGGGAGCACCCGAGCAGTTTTGCCAGGACATGGTAGTCGTAGAAGGAAGATGTCGGCAGTTCGCCGGAGCAGGCGTCGAGCAGTCTGGTGATGTCCTTCTTTGTTCCCGGTTCCCCACAATCAGCCGCCGTACGGAGTTCTTCGGTGATCCCGTCCCGCCGGATGCTGCCCAGCCAGAGCGGCCCGATGGGCGAGAGGGCAGCATCGCAGTGCGGGCAGGTGCGGGTCTCAGCAAGAAGTCCCGGCTGCTCCTCCCGGTACGGGCATTTCCGGCACTGGTGGATGAACCCGATACGGGAGAGGGTGTCGTCGGCAGCCTTTGCCCCCCGGAGGATGCGGAGGTGGAGCCGGATAAAATGCTCGCGGGCATAACAGAAGACCGGCTCGATCCCCCGGTCGTATTTCACCGTCTCGCGGACGACAAACCCGAGCAGGATCCGGAGCCCTACCTCGCTGTGGTACTCGGTGTTCATCGGCACTGCACCGTACCGGCGGACCCCCGCTTTGAGGTGTGCCCCGCAGAGGGGGGCAGTGTCTGTTGCGGTGACAAAGAGGAACCGCCGGCAGCCCCGGACCGCAGCATCGATCACCCATGCCGGTGTGCCGAAGGGGTCGAGATCAACAGCATCGAACGATCGCTCCGAGAGGAGCGCGTTCATGTCCCGCTCCACAACCTCGATTGCCATTCCCGACCGTTCGACATTGCGCCGGATCAGTCCGGCGGCAACCGGCTCGCGGTCGGCGATCGCGACCTGGATGCCGCATTCGGTTGCCACCCGGATGCCCCGGATACCGGTGGCGCCCATGGCGTCAAGATAGTCCGAGGGTGAAAGGAGGGGCAGGAGGAGGACCGTGATGTCCCGGTTGAGCTCCATACGGCGGTTGTAGAAGACCGGCGCCGATCCGGGAGGGAACTGCGTTGTATCGTCCTGCTGCGGTACCAGGACCGTGGTCTTTCCCTCCCGCACCTCGACAAAATCCATGCTGGCATAGCTGTTGCAGCGCGCAAAACTTATACATATTCCCCCGCAATGGTTATGGGCATGGGCGAGTGGCTTAGCCCGGACATAGCGTCAGCCTCCTAAGCTGAACGCCGGGGGTTCAAATCCCCCCTCGCCCGTCTTCTTCTTGTATTTTTATCTATCAGGAACTGCCAAGTTGTATCCAATGAGTCTTGTGGGGCTTATCCGGATCACGCGGCCGGCAAATGCGGTCTTTGCCGGCATCGCGTCGGTTGTGGCGTACCTCATCGCAACCGGCATGCTGGTTCCGGCGGTGCTCCTGCTCTTTGCCATCGTTGCCCTCATCACGGCAGCAGGGAATGTCATCAACGACTACTTCGATATTGAGATCGACCGGGTGAACCGGCCGGACCGTCCCATCCCTTCCGGCACGGTAACGCCCCGGGCAGCGCGGGCGTACGCCGTCACCCTCTTCCTGGCCGGCCTCTTCCTCTGCTTCTTCACGAGTCCCCTCTGCATGGCAATCGCCATCATCAACTCTGTCCTCCTCGCCCTCTATGCGGCCTGGCTCAAGCGGACGCTCCTCCTCGGGAACATCGCGGTCGCCTACCTCTCGGGGAGCATGTTCATCTTCGGGGCGGCGCTCGCCGGGACTGATGCTATCATCCGCGTCATCCCGTTCGCTGTCATGACCTTCTTTGCCATGCTCGCCCGCGAACTGGTCAAGGATGCCGAAGATGTCGAGGGCGACCGGGCGAGCGGCGCCGTCACGCTCCCGATCCGCTCCGGGATTCGCATGACCGTCGTCATCGCGCTCCTCTGCGGGATCCTCGCAGCAGCATCAAGCCTCATCCCCGTCCTGACCTGGGGCGCCTGGTACCTTGCGGGCATCCTCGTCGTGGATGGCATCCTGCTGGCCGGGTGCATCCGGGCAATCCGGTGCCGGACACCGCGGGAGATCATCGCTTCGAAAGCCTCGGCACTGCTGAAAGGGGGCATGTTTGTATCCCTTGTGGTGTTCGTCCTTGCAGCAGTGCTCCTGTAGACTGAAGTAAAATTACCGTCGGATCACGACGAAAAGATGGAAATTATTGTATACCCGGACGTCGGGATGAACCATCAGATTCGTCAAGGCGTGGCAGAGCAGTGTTATCGTAATTGTGCTCTGGTGAACTCCTCCTTCCCGAAAATTGTTACCCCCCTTGCGCCAGCCCTGACTCACAGAGCCTTCGGCTCTTTTCGCATCTCATCCCTTTGGGATTCGATGACTCGAAGAACCCAAAGGGTTCTTCTCGTGTCTCGTCTCTTACGAGACTCGACACCCCCGCGGGGGTGCCGAGGGTTCATTGACCCTCGGCAGGAGAAGAATTGCATAGCAATTCTTCGACTCGGGGGCGCATACGATGCCTCCGTATTACCTGTACGAGACTCTCTGATGCGGAATGTTCTAAAAACAACTAAAATTAAGGCCGCCGCGGGGCGAGTCGAAAAACCTTTCAGGTTTTTCTCCAGACAGCCCTGACCCCAAGGTCACGGCAGTCTCCCTTCGGGGTCCGAGTGGTTCATCAGAACGATGAGGATGAGAAGAACCGTCAGGTTCTTCGAACTGGCGGCAGTGCTCGTTTTGGGGGAATGGGGGCATCAGCCCCCATCATCATTTCCAGGATTTCAACGGAGTAGGGAAATTTCCTTGAAATTAAGTTCTGGAATGAATAGGATACAATTCCAAACCCGATGATTTACTCTGTGAGACTGTAGCTAGGAGCGTCATGAATGGTTTTATTCCCGAATTACTCCAGCAACAAGTTTATCCCCTGACCGTTCTGATCGTACCATGAGACTCCCATGCCGACAGTAATCCAGAAGGGATCGACGTTCTTTGCACAGAAAGGATCGTATTTCGAGGGGAATGTAAAGATCGAAGGCGACTTCATCGTCCCTCCCCACACCCATTTCTGGGGAAAACTCCATGTTACCGGCAACCTCGAGCTGGGGCCGCGGTCGAGCGTTGCGCTGGATGTGACCTGCCTGAACGCCATCATCGGCAGCCAGTGCCGGATCAAGGGCCCCATCGCTGCCCACGGCGATGTGACTGTCCTTGATCATGCATCGGTCCATGCGATCCAGGCGGTTGGGAAAGTTATCCTGCGGCCGGGCGTGGTTGTCGGCGACGTGACCAGCGGCGATACCATCATCGTCCACGGCAAGATCAAAAGCGGGAACCTAATCGGCAAGAATATGAAGGTCCTTGGGGACTGATTCCGGCGGGACACCGAGGATCGCGACCTCGTACACATCCGGCCAGTTCACGAGGGTCTCGACGCACCCCTCTTTTAAGGTCACGACACCCATCACAGCAAGTCCCAGTTTATCGGCCATATCGATCCCCTCTTTCACTTCAGAGAGGCAGCCGATGCCGATGATCGCCCGGGGGCGGTACTTCTTCACCATCCGCTTGATGAAGGACGACCCCGGGACGATGAAGACCTTGTACCCCATCCGTTCGAGGAGGAGCCGGGCAGGTCCCACCTCGCACTGGCCGCAGTTCCGGCACTTGAGGCCCTCAGGTGTGAGATGGGCAGGGCACCGGGAAGAACGCATGCACTGGGGGATGAAGACCGCCCGCTCGGTGACCGGGATCCTGCCGAATGCATCCGCGTTCATCGTGTTCTGGAGCTTGATGAAGAACGAGAGCATCTCGCGGTCCTCAAGACCGAGGAACCGGAACATGGCCTTCATCATGCCTTCGAGAAAGACGAGACCGGACTTGATGAGCTGGGGGAAGTAGAGGCGCTTGTGCTTGATGGAGTAGAGCGAGATGATGACCAGGATGAACGAGATGACCAGGGCTCCCACGATGACAATGAGGGTCACCTCGCCGATGAGGTAGATGAGGTGGTTCAGGGTCAGAAAATCAAGGTCCATTGTTCATCCTGCTCTTTGTCTATTCTGATTATTCACCCTTTTGCACAACGACACTATTCATATCGAAGGGCGGACGGATAATCCCTTTCTCGGTGATGATGGCAGTCACGAGTTCCATGGGTGTTGCATCGAAGGCCGGGTTCCGGACGGCCGCACCCTCCGGGACAAACGTGCGGTTGCCCATGGTCGTCACTTCGCCGCGTCCCCGCTCCTCGATGATCACGTCTGATGCCAGGGTGACCGGATCGAAGGTGGAGAATGGCGCTGCAATGTAAAACGGGATGTTGTGGTGACGGGCACAGACCGCGTGCATGTAGGTGCCGATCTTGTTGAAGACGGCGTCGGCAGTGATCCGGTCCGCGCCCACGATGACGGCATCGATCTCGCCCGACCGCATGAAATGCGCCGCCATCGAGTCCGTGATGGTGGTGACGGGTATCCCGTCCCGCGCCAGCTCCCATGCCGTGAGCCGGGCACCCTGCAGGAGGGGGCGCGTCTCGCAGGAGATGACCTTCACCTTCCTGCCTGCAGCGACAGCCGACCGGATGACCCCGAGCGCGGTGCCCCAGGAAGAGCACGCGAGCGCGCCGGCATTACAGTGGGTCAGGACCGTGCAGGTATCAGGGAGGAGGGTGGCACCGTGTTCGCCGATTGCATGACAGCAGGCCGTGTCTTCTGCCGCAATCCGTTCTGCTTCGGCGAGGGCTGCCAACCGGGCTGACGGGATATCCTTTGCGGCAAGGACGGTCTCCATCACCCGGTCGATCCCCCATGCAAGGTTGATTGCAGTCGGCCGGGTAGCCTTCAGCACGGCCGCATCGGCCTTCACCGCAGTAATGAATGCCGGCAGGGATGCCGCGGTGCAGTTCCGTGCAGCGAGGGCGACGCCGTACGCGCCGGCAACCCCGAGCGCGGGGGCGCCCCGGATCTCAAGGCGGCGTATTGCAGTCGCGAGCCGGTCAATGGTTGTACAATCGACGATGGTGAACTCATTCGGGAGGAGCGTCTGCTCAACGCAGCGGATACCGCCCGCTGCCTCGTCCCACCAGAGGGTGCGCGACTCCCTCACGCCGACCGCGTCCTGATGGCATCGATATATGCCCGCATCGCCGCCGAACCTGCGGATGCGACGCTGTCCGGGATGTCCTTTGCCGCCATCGCAGTTCCGGCAATGTAGATGCCCGGCCGGATCGTTGCCACGGTGTCGACGGCATCGTTGACCGGCTTGATGAAACCGGTCTCCTCGCAGGAGAGCCCGATCTTCCCTGCCAGCCCGGCCGTCCCGGTTGCGGGGCTGATCCCGACCGAGAGGACGACAAGGCCGGGGTGCAGGACCAGCACTTCCGAAGTCTCGGTGTTCTCCACCTGCATCACCATGCCGTCCCGGCCGGCCTGGACATCGGCCGGCATGCCGCGGAGGAACGTGATCCCCATCGCTTTTGCGCGCTCAAGGTACTCCTCGTATCCCTTGCCATATGCCCGCATGTCCATGTAGCAGATGGTGATATCGATCTCCGGGTTCTTCTCCTTGATGAGCATCGCATTCTTGATCGCCTGCATGCAGCAGACACAGGAGCACGCGGGCCTCCCGATGCTCATGTCGCGGGAGCCAACGCACTGGATGAAGACGATCGACTTCGGCGTCTTCCCGTCGCTCAGCCGCTTCACCTTTCCGCCGGTCGGCCCGCTGGCATTGATCATCCGCTCGAGCTCCAGGCTGGTGATAACGTCCGGGAGGATGAGGTGCCCGAGCTGGCTCTTGTTGCAGGCATCGAAGAGGGTGTAGCCCGTCGTGATCAGGATGCTTGCCGCCTCGACGGTCAGCCGTTTCTCCTCGTCCTTTCGGCGGATCGCATCCGGTCCGCAGGCATCGTAACAGAGGCCGCACTCGATACAGTGCTCCGCATCCTTGATCACGATATCCGGCATGGCCTGGGGGTGCGGCTTGTAGATGGCTTTCCGGACGCCAACACCGGCATCGAACCGGTTGTAGACCTCGACCGGGCAGATCTCCACGCAGTCACCGCACCCGGTACACGCGTTCTCATCCACGTACCGGGGGTATTTCTTTAAGGTAACCTGGAAATGCCCGACCTCGCCCTCGATACTCTCGACCTCGGTGCAGGTATGGACGGTGATGTACGGGTTCCGGGACACATCGACCATCTTGGGGGAGAGGATGCACATCGAGCAGTCGTTGGTGGGGAAGGTCTTGTCGAGCTGGGCCATATGGCCGCCGATGGTGGGCTCGCGCTCGACAAGGTGGACATGGATCCCGTGGCCGGCAATGTCGAGAGCAGCCTGGATCCCGGCAACACCGGCACCGATGACGACAACGCTAACCATGGCGGGCATACTCCCCTGCAAGTTCAATGTATGAGGCCGCGTTTTTGAGGATATGCTCCTTCTGCGCATCGGTTGCCGGCTTGATGACCTTCCCCGGGATCCCCACGACAACCGAACCGGGAGGTACGTTCATCCCCTCGGTCACCAGGGCACCGGCGCCGATAACCGATCCGTTTCCGATTACGGCGCCGTTGAGGACAATGGCTCCCATGCCGATGAGGACCTGGTCCCCGACCGTGCAGCCGTGGAGGATCGCCCCGTGGCCGACCGAGACATTGCTCCCGATGAGGACCGGGTGCCCGGTCGTGGTATGGACAACGCAGTTGTCCTGGATGTTGGAACGGTCCCCAATCACGATCCGGTCCTTGTCGGCGCGGATAACAGCACCGAACCAGATGCCGACCTTGCTCCCGATCGCGACATTCCCGATGACGGTTGCATTCGCCGCCACAAAAAGCGGGGTACCGGTGACCTTCCCATCCATATACATAATAACATAGGAAATTAAGAATCAGAGGGTATGAAGGTTATGGTAGGGGGTACCTTCGATCCCCTTCATGACGGCCACAAACGGCTGCTCGGCCGGTCATTTGATATTGCCGGTACGGACGGGCACGTGGTCATCGGGCTGACAACGGATACGTTCGCGAGCCGGAAGGTCCACCCTATCCGCCCCTTTTCCGATCGCGAGCGGGACCTGGTTGACTACATCACCCGGAACCGGTTTCCCGCGCAGTGGATTGTCGAACCGCTGAATGACCGGTTCGGGTCTGCCCTTGATGCAGAGTTCGATGCCATCGTGGTCTCGGAAGAGACGCTCCCCGTTGCCATGGAGATCAACAGGATGCGCCGGGAGCACGGGAAGCGGAAGGTCGATATCCACCAGATCAGCTGTGTCCTTGCCGATGACGGGCGGTGGATCTCAAGCACCCGGATCTACAAGGGCGAGATCGACGTCCACGGCCACGTGCTGCGATAGTCTTTTTTTTAGCTCTGTAGAAAACCTATGTTGGAGAAGCGATGCCCCCCTCTTGCGCCACAGATCGAAGAACAATGTTCTTCTTCTGATTCGGATCTGATGACCCTCATCACAATCCCCCGGTGGGGGCGGGGTGCAGTGCGATGGGACGAGGTCGGTTAACGGTAATACGTCGTCATCGCAAAGCGGGGGTTGCATCAGCGGCGGGGGCAGAGTCCGAGTGGGCCATCAGGACCGAGAGGACGAGAAGAACTCATCAGAGTTCTTCGAGCGACAGCGGAGCCCCCGAGAGCGTAAATGATTTTCAATGATTTCTACAGAGCCCTTTTTGGTTTTTTTCAACCGATATGCACCAGCGTCCAACGCAGGGATCTCCGGTTCACGGTACCTGCCATGGATTCACGGTCCGGCCGGGGGAGCACGATCCCGTGTCTCCACGATTGATGATATATCCTCAGATGAAATGAAACCCCGTTCCCGGAGCATTGATTCACCGGTACCAGCTCCCGCTGGTCTGAAAGAGATCCTGAAATTTTCCGCCGTGCGGAAAGGTAAAAAAGGTTATTTCCTGGTTGCGATGCCGATCGCAATCAGTCCGAGCATTGCACCTGCTACCGTAACAACGGATGAGACGGGTGCCTTGGTCGGGGTCGGGGTTGCCGCTGCCTTCGTGGTTGCCTCGGTCTCTACCGGTGCTGCGGGTGCTGCAGCGGCCGGGGCCGGTGCTGCGGGTGCTGCGGTGGTCTCCTGGACGACGACAGCGGTGGCCGGTGAGGATGCGCCGGTCTTGAACATCGAGTCGCTGCCATATTCGTTGGTCACCGTCAGGCGGACATCGTATGAACCCTCTTTCATGTAGATGTGGCGGGGGTTCTGTTCGTAGGATGAGGTTCCGTCGCCGAAGTCCCAGACCCAGGAGGTCGGGTTGCCCTTGGAGAGATCGGTGAAGGTGACGATGAACGGTGCCTTTCCGACCTGCCGGTCAGCCTTGAAGTCTGCAACCGGGGCAAGCGTGGTCACGATGAAGTTCTGCTTGGAGGTTGTGTCCGATCCGTCCTTGTTGGATGCGGTCAGCGTAACCGTGTAGCTCCCGAGAGTCGTGTAGGTGTGCTTCGGGTTCTGCTCGGCAGAGCTGCTGCCGTCGCCGAAGTCCCACTTCCAGGAGGTCGGTGCACCGGTGGACTTGTCCGTGAACTGGACGTCCATGGGTGCGCCGCCGCGGTTCTTGTCTGCTGCAAAGTCTGCACGCGGGATGTTCAGGACCGTGATGTAAACGTTCTTGGTCCTGCTGGCGGTCTGGTACAGGTTCGATGCGGTCAGGGTGACATCATAGACGCCGACTGCGCGGTATATGTGGTCGGGGTTTGCACCGCTGCCGGTCTGGCCGTCGCCGAAGTCCCACATCCAGGAGGTCGGGTTGATGCTGGAGAGGTCAGTAAAGCTGACGACCCTGCCGACACCGACCGTGGTCTTGTCTGCGGTAAAGTCAACCGCTGCACCGCCGCCGACCGTGATTGCGTCGGTCTTGATCATGGTGTCTTCGCCAAAGGAGTTCTTAACCGTCAGCTTGACCGTGTAGGTGCCTTCCTTGTTATAGATATGGACCGGGTTCTGTTCGGTCGATGTTGCACCGTCGCCAAAGTCCCATGCCCATGAGGTCGGGTGGCGTTCAGACTCGTCCACGAAGTGGACGACCTTGGGAACATTGTACATGTGGAACGGGCTGATGACCGGCCGGAACATGGCAACGGGGCCCATGCCGACATTGACGTACTCCTTCTTGGTCTCCGTGTCCCGTCCGTTCTCGTTGCGGGTTGTCAGGGAGACCGTGTAGATGCCCTTGACCTGGTACGAGTGGCTCGGGTTCTGGAGGGTCGACTCGGCAGTGTCGCCGAAGTTCCAGCGCCATGCGGTCGGTGCGTTGGTGGTCTTGTCCGTGAATTTCACCGGCTCGTTGACATTGACCTCGAGCGGAGATCCTGCGAAGTCGGTGTTCGGTACGCCGCCGACATTGAGGATCTGGGTGGATGATGCCGTCATATCGCCCCGGGTTACCGTGAGCTTGACATCATAGGAACCTGCAGTGGTGAAGGTGTGGGTCGGGTTCTGGACGTTTGCAGTCGTGCCGTCGCCGAAGTCCCATGCCCATGCCGTCGGGCCGCCGATGGACCGGTCCTCAAACTTGACGGTCAGGGGGGCCTTGCCGGACGACGGGTCAGCGGCAAACTTCGAAACAAGGTCGCCGACGACCGTGATATACTGGGCCTTGGTCACATCGGACTGGCCATACTGGTTGTGCACGGTCAGGATGACGTTGTACACGCCGGCAGTCCAGTAGGTGTGGACCGGGTTCTGCTCGGAGGATGCCTTGCCGTCACCAAAGTCCCAGTACCAGCTGTCAACACTGCCGGTGGTCTTGTCCGTGAACTGGACCGTGAGCGGTGCCTCTCCGGAGGTCGGGGTTCCCACGAAGTCCGGGCGCGCGGCTACACCAATGGTGATGAAATCCCGCTTGATCGCCGTGCTGGAGCCGTATGCGTTCTTGACCGTCAGGGTGACCGTGTACGTTCCCCGCTTGGTGTACATGTGGCTCGGGTTCTGTTCGGTCGAGGTGGTGCCGTCACCGAAGTTCCATTCATAGGTCATCGGTGTTGAACCCAGCGAATTGTCAACAAACGATACCTTGGTCGGGAGCGTAGTGAATGCATAGTGTGCATCAAACTGGGCAACCGGGGCAAGTCCTACCGTGATATACCCTGGCTGTGAGCTGCCTGATGCTGCTGCCCCGGGAGCAACCAGGGCGGCAAGCAGGAAAACCAGTCCTGCAAACAAGAAGTACTTACTGGATCTCATCATGATCACAACCTGAATTATTGACTGACACGTATTTAATCCCTTCATTTTGGGATTCAACGGATACTTAACAAAAACCGGATAAAAACCCGGTCATGGTTGCCCGGCTCAGGGGACCCGGGTGCATGAGCCGAAGGAACCAAAGACGGAGAGAAAAGACGCAGAGAAAAAAATCAGATGATATGGCTTGTCAGGTCCCGGGTGATAATCCAGTCGCAATAGCAGCAGTGCAGGCCCGTCTGGAGGACATCGAACCGGCTCCGGATTGGCTCGTTGGTATTGGAGATGCAGCCAGGGTTGGGGCAGCGCACGATGCCCTCGATGACCGCCGGTATCTCCACCCCTTTCTTCTCGACCACCTTGAAATTCCGGATAATATTGATGGTTGCGTGTGGCGATATAAGGGCGATCCGGTTGACCTCCTCTTTTGAAAGTTCCCGGTTGGTGAGCTTGACGATGTCCTTCCTGACCATGTTGCGGCTCTGGACATTGGTCGCGATCGACAGGGCTTCCTGGGTAGTGCCCGTGATACCCAGTATCTTCACGACATTGAGTGCTTCACCGCCATCGATATGGTCGATGACCGTCCCGTTCTTGATCCGGCGGACCAGCAGCCCCTCGTTCTCCTGGGTCTCGTCCTTCTTCATTTCATCACCTGCATGAGCATCGCCATCCTGACCGGAATCCCGTTGCGCGACTGATCAAAATACCGGGCATGGGGGGAGTCGTCCACCCGGGGATCGATCTCATCGACCCGGGGGAGGGGGTGGAGGACGATGAGGTTCTTCTTTGCTCCGGCCAGGATCTCCGGTGTGATGCGGTAACTTGCCGAGACATTGAAGTACGAGGCCGAATCAGGGAACCGCTCGCGCTGGACCCGGGTCACGTACAGGACATCCACGTCGCCGATCAAATCCGAAACAGTATCGTGGGGGACGATCTCCATACCTTTCTCCGTAAGTTCGCTCGCGAGCGTCTCCGGGAGTTCCAGCCCGGCAGGAGAGACGGTGTGCAGGCGGACATTATACAGCGAGAGCGCCCAGGCAAGGGAGTGGGCCGTCCTCCCGTACCGCAGGTCCCCGACCAGCGCGATGTCCGTTCCTTCGATGGGCATCGACTGGCGGATGGTATACAGGTCGAGAAGGGTCTGGGAGGGGTGCTGGCCGGCCCCGTCCCCGGCATTCAGCACGGGAACGGTCGAGAACTCCGATGCCAGGCGCGCCGCACCCTCGCGGGGGTGGCGGATGACGATGGCATCGGCATACCCGCTGACAACACGGATGGTGTCGGCAAGGGTCTCCCCCTTTGCCATCGAGCAGGCATCGACGCTGCCCACCGACAGGGTCGTCCCGCCCAGCCGTGCGATTGCCGACTCAAAGGACATCCGGGTCCGCGTGCTGGGTTCGAAGAAGAGTGTCGCGAGGATCTTTCCCTTGAGGGCATCCGACCGGCCCTTCTTCTGGTCAATCTCTTCAGCCTGGTCGAGCAGGCGGTCGATACCATCACGGTCGAAGTCCTTGATCGAAATGATATGGCGCGTTGTTATCCCTCCCCTTTACTACGCATATATTCTCTTCCTGCTCTAATTACCTATCTTTTTCGCAGCCATTCCCAGGCCGAAAGGGGGTTTTCGGTTCCGGTCTGACGCCGTTGACAGTAACAGGATTTTAAACCAGTATCGCCAATAATACCGGTAGTGTAACCTTGCGTTTTTACGCTCCTCATTGCACCCAGGGAGAATCTTCGATGGACCATATCCCAGTAGCACGGCCGTCTATCGGCCAGGACGAGATCTCTGCTGTCACGGCAGTCCTCGAATCCGGTATCATCGCAGCCGGTGAACGGGTTGTTGAGTTCGAACACAAGTTTGCCGATTTCTGCGGTTCCACGCATGCGGTCGCGGTCAATAACGGGACTGCAGCGCTCCATGCAGCGCTCCTTGCGGCAGGGGTCGGGCCCGGTGACGAGGTTATCGTCCCCTCCTTCTCCTTCTTTGCAACCGCATCTGCGGTCTCCATGTGCGGTGCAACGCCCGTTTTTACCGACGTTGACGAGAACACGTTCAATATCGATCCCGCGCAGATTGCCGGGCACATCACGCACCGGACGCGGGCGGTCATCGGGGTCCATCTCTTCGGCCAGCCGTTCGATGTTCCTGCCGTCAAGGAGATCTGCGACAAGAACAGCCTGAAACTCATCGAGGATGCGGCTCAGGCCCACGGGGCGGTCTGCCACGGGGCACGGGCAGGCAGCCTCGGGGACATGGCATGCTTCTCCTTTTACGCAACCAAGAACATGACCACCGGTGAAGGGGGAATGATCACGACGAGCGACAAGACTACTGCCGAGCGCCTGCGCATGATCATCAGCCATGGACAGACCGAGAAGTACTGCCATATCCGGCTCGGGTATAATTACCGCATGACGGACATTGCTGCCGCCATGGGCATCGTCCAGCTTAAAAAGCTGGAGAAGTTCAACCTGCGGCGCCGGAAGAACGCCGAATACTACAACGCGAACCTGAAAGCAAAAGGGCTCATCACCCCGGTCACGGCTCCCGGCATGCAGCACATTTACCACCAGTACGTTGTCCGCCTCACGGAAGACTTCCCCATGACCCGGCAGGAATTCGTAAAATATCTCGGGTCGAAGGGCATCGGCACTGCCGTCCACTATCCCACGCCCATCCACCGGCAGCCCCTGTACCTGCAGGACTACGATGCGGACCCGTGCCCGGTCTCGACACGCCTCGCGGAGTCTGTCCTCTCCCTCCCGGTCCACCCGCTCCTGGATGCAAAAGAGGTGGCGTATATCTGCGAGACCATCAACAAGGTGACCCAGCGTGACTGACATCGGCGTTATCGGCGTGGGCATCATGGGGAAGAACCATGCGAGGGTCTACTCCGAGCTCAAGCGGGTGAACTCCCTGCACATCTACGATGTCAATGCTGCGGCGGCACAGGCGGTTGCAGACCAGCACGATGCCACGGCACATGCAGCGATCCCCGATCTCCTGGATGCCGTGGACGCGGTCAGTGTCTGTGTGCCGACCCCGCTCCACAACAAGGTCGTGACGGAGGTATTCGGGAAGAAGAAGTCCGTCCTCATCGAGAAACCCATCAGCGCGACCGCCGCCGATGCAGTCGGGCTCATGCGCGCCGCGCCAAAGGATATCGTCATCGGTGTCGGCCACATCGAGCGGTTCAACCCGATCATCGGAGAGATCAAAAAGATCATCAGAAAACCCCTGTATGTCGAGCTCAAGCGCCACAACCCGGCATCGGCCCGGGTCACCGGCAGCACCGTTGTCGAGGACCTGATGATCCATGACATCGACATCCTGCTCAACCTCTTCTGCCAGCCAACAGAAGTCCATGGTGCAGGTTCGGCAGATGTCTGCAGCGTCCTTCTCAAGTGCGGCAGCCTGCCGGCCAGCCTGTCGGCAAGCCGCAAGGCGTCAAAGAAGATCCGGATGATCTACATCGAGGAGGAGGACTTCACCATCGAAGGGGACTTCATGAGCCAGGAAGTGACCATCTACCGGAAACCGGGGCAGTACCAGTTCGAGGCTGAACGGTACGTCCAGGAGAACATCATCGAGAAGGTGATGGTCAACAAGCTCGAACCCCTCAAGTGTGAGCTCTCGACCTTTGTCGACTGCGTGGCGGAGCAAAAGCCGTTCCCGATCACGCCGGAGCAGGCGATCAACAACCTGCGCCTGTGCGAACGGATCTTACAGGACCTCAACTAAATTCACAAGGGATTTTTCATGCTTGCAGATATGATAGCGAAACGCGGCCCGATCAAAAAGATCGGCGTAATTGGTATGGGGTATGTCGGCATCCCGGCAGCTGCGCTCTTTGCGGATGCCCCGGTATTTGAGAAAGTATACGGGTTCCAGCGCGATTCTCCGTCATCGGGATACAAGATCGCGATGCTGAACCGGGGCGAGAGTCCGCTGAAAGGCGAGGAGCCGGGGCTCGAGGACCTTCTCAAAAAGGTCGTTGCCGCAAAGAAGTTCGAGTGCACGGCGGATTTCTCAAAGATTGCCGGGCTCGATGCCGTTGCCCTCTCCATCCAGACGCCGTTCCTCAACAAGAAGGACCTGCTGCCGGACTTTTCCGCCCTCAAAGAGGGGATCCGGAATGCCGGCCGGTACCTGCAGCCCGGCATGCTTGTCGTCCTCGAATCGACCATTACCCCGGGCACTACCACGGGAATGGCCCGCGAGATCCTCGAGAAGGAGTCGGGGCTTGTCGCCGGCAGGGACTTCGCCCTTGCCCATGCCCCGGAGCGGGTGATGGTCGGCCGGCTGCTCAGGAACATCCGGGAGCATGACCGGATTGTCGGCGGTATCGATGAGGCCAGCACCAAACGGGCCATCGAGCTCTACTCCCCCGTCCTGACAGTGGGAAAGGTCATCCCGATGTCCGCCACGGCAGCGGAAGTGACCAAGACCGCGGAGAACACCTTCCGCGACCTGCAGATCGCGGCGATCAACGAGCTTGCCCTCTACTGCGAGGCGATGGGGATCAACGTGTATGATGTCCGGACCGGTGTGGACAGCCTCAAAGGCGAGGGGATCACCCGTGCCATGCTCTGGCCGGGCGCCGGTGTGGGCGGCCACTGCCTGACCAAGGACACCTACCACCTCGAGCGGGGCGTGCAGGTGCTGGGTAAAGACCTCCTGGACTTCCCCAAAGATGAGCCCTCGCTCTATGTCCTTGCACGGCACATCAACGACTTCATGCCGGCGCACATGGTGAAGCTCACCCGTGACGGGCTTGCGCGGGCCGGCACCGGTCTGAAGGGTGCGAAGGTTGCGCTGCTCGGGTGGGCGTTCCTGGCAAACTCCGATGACACCCGGGACACCCCGGCCGAGCCGTACCGCGATGCGCTCATCGCTGAGGGTGCATCGGTCAGTGTCCATGACCCGTATGTCGCGGAGTACCCTGGCGTTCCGATCCTCCACTCGCTCGAAGATACCGTAAAGGGTGCCGACGTGGTCGTCGTCTTTGCCGGTCACCAGCAGTACCGGGCGCTCGACCCGAAGACCCTCAAAAAACTCTCCGGAAAGGCGCACCCGGTCATAGTCGACGGGCGCAACATGGTTGATCCGGACCCGTATATCCGCGAAGGTTTCATCTACAAGGGAATCGGGCGGGGCGACAAAAACTCGCATCCGGTTGCAGAACCGTAGGATCCTTTTTTGCTCCGTTGAAATCCTTTGAAATGATGATGGGGGCTTATGCCCCCATACCCCCAGTAAGATGCTTGCCGCCAGGTTCGAAGAACCTGACGGTTCTTCTCATCCTCATGGTTCTGATGAACCATTCGGACCCCGAAGGGAGACTGCCGTGACCTTCCGGTCAGGGCAGTCTGGAGAAGAATCTCAAAAAAGATTCTTCGACTCGCCCCGCGGCGGCATCAATTCTGTTTTAATAAACTATTCCTTGTCGGAGATTCCGAACCAGCAATACGGAGGCATCACATGCGCCCCCGCCCCCTACGGGGCCAGGGCTGGCGCAAGGGGAGATAATTTTCCGGAATGAACATTTCTTCAGAACCTTGTTTGCCCTTCAGCGCTGCCCGGCGCCGGATCCAAATCCCTTATATCCAGAAACAGAGCATCACCCTTCATGGATATCGTCCTCCGCGACCGCTTCACCGCATTATGGCAGAACTATTTCCCGGGTGCAGACCTCCCGCTTGCCCTTGAATTCCGCAAGGGGCCCGGGGCAGCAACGATTGTCAAAAAACCGGATGGCTGGCGCTGCGTGGTCTGCCAGCTTGCACAGGCACGGAGCGGCACCCCGCTGGCGTTCGACGGGTCGTCGGTCACCTGCCGCGGCGGGCTGATGTATACTGGCTATGCGCAGGACCGCCCGCCTCACTTCCGCTTCTTCCTCTCGCATGGGAAGGAAGGGGTGATCGAGGGCGAACGCTACAAGCAGACGCCCGAGATTGTCGATGCGTGGGAGCGGCTCATCCCGCCGTTCAACTCAACGGGAAAACACCTCATCTTCACCCGCTGGGACCAGCTCACGGAGGCTGACAACCCTGAGGTTGTCATCTTCTTCGCCCGCCCCGAGGTCATGAGCGGGCTCTTCTCCCTGGCGAACTTCGACCGGAGCGACCCGTACGGTGTTGTGACCCCCATGGGCGCAGGATGTGCTACCATCGTCTATTACCCCTGGCTCGAACAGCAGAAAGCCGACCCGAAGGTAGTCATGGGACTGTTTGATCCGTCGGCGCGAAAGTGCGTGCAGCTGGACATCATGACCATCGCGTTTCCGATGAAACGGTTCGAGCGCGTTGTCGGGTACATGGATGAGAGTTTCCTCATCACGCCGACCTGGGAGTCCGTGAAGAAGAAGATAGTGCGGAGCGGGGAGATGTATAGTAAGAAGGTGTGAGGGGCACCAGGATCCGGAACAGCGCAACCGATCTTCAGAAAAATTTCCGGAGAATTTTTCAATCGACCCCTCACCCCCTGCTTACCATTTTTCAAACGACTTTCGATCGATCGGCCGGGCGGTTCACGTCAGAGACCGGGAAAAATTAGTAAAGAACTCCTATAGCTGGTAAAGTACTTACCCGGAAATCAAGAGCGTACTTTACACAGACTTTTCGCGATTGAAAAATTAAAACCGGAAAATGTCCCGAAAGTCCCTTTATGCAATGGAATGCCTGATATTGATTTTACTGCTTCTGCAGGTTCAGCAATATAGGAAAAGGTCATTTCCTCGCGATCGTCACGTACCCTGAGTGACTCACCGAGGTCGAGGGCCGGGTCCCCCGTTTCGACCGGGTCATCTCCCGCTCGATCAGCTCATGAGTGTGGACTTCTCTAAAGAGCGGGGTTGCCGCGTCCACGACAATTGCCATCTGCTCAAGAAATGGCGTGTAGCAGGCAAGGTATCCGCCGGAGCGCAAGAGGCTGAAGGCATGGGTCACGTGCTCCGGCTGGATCTGCAGGTCAAGGTGGACGACATCGAACGATCCATCGGCGTCGAGGAAATCCTTTGCTATTGCCTCGACATTGGGAAGTTTTGCCTCGGTTATGTTCTTCCTCGCAAGGTTCGAGAACTCGGGGCGGATCTCGTAGGTCTTCACCGACTTTGCAACTCCGCCGAAATAGATGGCTGCGATCCCGCTGCCGGTGCCGGCATCCAGCACGTCGTCATTGTGGTTCATACCGGTATATGCGATGACGAGACCGATGTCCTTGGGGAGCATCGGGGCTCCCGAGCGCTTGCCGTACGTGAAGAAATCGGTCGGCCGCGGGACGCGGATGACAAACTCCGCCCCGCTGTGGGTGGTGATGATATCTCCGGCCGATTTGCCGACCAGGGATTCGAGCTCTATCTGGCCTTTGTCGGTCCCGAGTTTCCCCGGTCCCGCCCTGACCCAGAATTCGCGTCCTTCCCCGGAGAGAAGGACGCGGTCTCCTTCTTCGATCATCACTGGGCCAGTTTCATGATGGCTTCGGCGATATCGCCTTTCGTTGCTACAAGGGCGGCCCGTGCCTTCTCCTCGGAGACATTTGCCTGGGCGGCGACCATTGTGACATCCTCCTTCGGGATATCCGGTGCAGCCTCGACGAACCGGATATTACCGGCGATCTGGTAGGTGGTCTGCCCCTGCATGGTCATTGCCGTCACCTCGGCACCTGCGTCAAAGACCCAGTCGCCCTTCGGGGTCTTGATGACAATACTCTGCACGTCCTCAATCTGCTCGACGCTCATGCCGAGCTTCTTCATCATCGCCTTCATCTGGCGCGGGTTGATATTTCCCGGAAGCATCCTTGTAACTCCCCTGCCGTACTCTTACCGCTACTCCGTAATTAAATGCAAGCATTTCCGGGCCGGAGACAACCGCAGCGCCGCAGGCAACGAGCCGGTCAGCGCCATCGACCACCAGCACATCGTCCCCCGCGCGGATCTGCGGATCTGCCGCCACCACGTGCTTTGCAAATGCGTTCTTGCCTTTCTCAACGAACTCCGCAACATCGTCGCGGATGACCACCCGGTACGCGGGGGCGGGCAGGGCCGCCTGCACCCGTTTTGCCCCCTCGATCCCGAGTGTCAGCCGCCCGTCCGAAGCCCGCACGGTGGCGAGCCGGCTGCCCCCGAGGAGCACCTGACGGATACGCCCGGTGGTCGAGAGGATGAATCCGCAGCCCTCCGGGAAGAGGGCCGGCCCGGTCCCGCTCCCGAACTGGAAATCAGCAATGATCTGCACGCGCCGGAGCGAACTGTTCTCTGAGTATCCTGTTGACACGTTCCACAAACTCCTCTTCTGCCTCTTTCGGGATATAGGCTCC